>Ga0268299_1000304_pt1 | contig 173465 bp, 148 predicted proteins | sample NOBtaG_FD_193484 | JGI IMG/M metagenome (GOLD analysis project Ga0268299, IMG submission 193484) | Activated sludge microbial communities from bioreactor in Nijmegen, Gelderland, Netherland - NOB reactor | ecosystem: Engineered > Bioreactor > Aerobic > Activated sludge | place: Netherlands... | reverse complement strand
AACTGCATCTCGGGCCAGTTGCCGGTCTGGCTGAGCGTCCAGAGCTGCCGACGCGTGCGCGACGAGATCGAGCCGCCTGAGAGCGTTCCCTCGTCCGCGTCCGTCAGCCGGTTCAGGCCGTCGTTCGCGTAGAGCACATCGAAGCCGGCGTAGATGTTGTCCTTGACCGACACCACATTGCTCGCTCGATCGTACCCTCCAGAGGTAACCCTCGTTCACCACGAACCGAGGCCCAGCAGTGGATGCACCCCCCTCTCGTTACCGCTATCAAGATGATCGCTGGCTACCTGAGTGCCGGGTCCAGTAGTCAAACATCGACAGAGAGATCGAGACCACTGTTGCGTAGCCAAGCAATAGCATCGGACATGCGAATGGCAGCCACAGCAGCGATTTGGCGCGATCCGAGGTCAGCGCCATCGCGATCGATGCGTGGATCAGTGCGCCCACCAGTGCGCAGCCGATGATGCGGGGACCGCGATTGATATGAAGAGGTGCGCTTCCAATTGCGAGCGCAATCCCTCCTCCAATGATGACGAGGTATTGCCACATGCAATCCTGTCTCGGTCATTGTCGACCATTCCATAGGGCGATCATCACGAGCAACAAGGCGATCTCGAAGTGGCCGGAGATGCTCGCAGGGGACGAAGTGATCACCGCGGCGATCCTCGACCGGCTGCTGCACTCGAGCTGCGTGCTGCGGGTGAAAGGACGCAACCATCCCCTGCGTGACCTTGAGGAGTCAATGCGGGCAAGATTGCAACGCGACGCGGGGGTTCCGTCCGGCTCCGCACGGCCGGCGGCCGAGCTCCGCCGTCTGGAACCCGCCGCGATCCCGTCCCAGGAGAGGAGGTCTCTCAAGGAAACGGTGCGCAACGATCGGGGTTCACCAAGTGCGGAAGAGTTGGGGTCGCTTGCAGTTGTCAGTACGCCTTGGCGAAGATCACGCGCTTCTCGGCGGGCTTGCCGGTGACCACGCAGGGGCCGGGATCGTCCGCGCCCTCCAGTGGAATGCAGCGCACGGTCACGCCGAGGCGCTCCTTCACCTCAGCCTCCACCGTTGGATCAAGGCAGAAGCGCGACGCCGCGAAGCCTCCGTGAATCTCCGGCGGTGAGTTCTCTTCGACCTGCTTCGTCGGTGTGAAGAACGCCTCGAACTCGGCGCGATCGTCGATCCGCCGCGTGTGTTGATCCCGGAATGCCGCGGCGCGCGTCATCAGGTTCGACTGGATCTCGTCGAGAATCGCCGCCACGCGCTCGATGAACTCCGCGCGCTTCACGCCCGCCTTCTCCTTCGGCCCCTTGTCGCGCCGCGCCATGAAGACCGAGTCCTGCTCCATGTCGCGCGGACCGACCTCCAGGCGAATGGGCGCGCCGCGCTTGATCCACTGCCAGACCTTGTCGCCACCGGGAAGATCTCGCGCGTCGACCTCCACCTCGATATCACGGTCGCCGTAGCGCCTCGTGCGCAGCTCCTTCGCAAGCGCGTGGCACCACTCCAGGATCTGCGCCTTCAGCTCCGGCTTGTGCAGCACCGGCAGGATCACCACATGCGTCGGTGCCAGCTTCGGCGGCACGATCATGCCGTCGTCGTCGCCATGCGTCATGATGAGGCCGCCGATCAGTCGCGTGCTGACGCCCCAGCTCGTGGTCCACGCGTGCTGCAACTGCCCCTGCGTATCCAGGAACTTGATCTCGCTCGCCTTGGCGAAGTTCTGCCCGAGGAAGTGGCTCGTTCCCGCCTGCAGCGCCTTGCGATCCTGCATCATCGACTCGATGCAATAGGTCTCGACCGCGCCCGGGAAGCGTTCGGCGGGAGTCTTGACGCCCTTGATGACGGGCATCGCCATGAAGTCCCGCGCGAAGGTCTCATAGACATCGAGCATGCGGCGCGTGTGCTCCTGCGCTTCCTCGGAACTCGCATGCGCGGTGTGCCCCTCCTGCCAGAGGAACTCCGTGGTGCGCAGGAAGAGGCGAGTGCGCATTTCCCAGCGGACGACATTGGCCCATTGGTTGATGAGCAGCGGCAGGTCGCGCCAGCTCTCCACCCACTTGGCGAAGGTGGCGCCGATGATGGTCTCGCTCGTCGGCCGCACGATGAGCGGCTCCTCGAGCTCTCCCGTCGGATGGAGCTTGCCGTCCTTGCCTGCTTCGAGCCGATGGTGCGTGACCACCGCGCACTCCTTGGCGAAGCCCTCCACATGCGCCGCTTCCTTCTCCAGGAACGAGAGCGGGATGAAGAGCGGGAAGTACGCATTCCGATGGCCGGTGTCCTTGAACATCCGGTCGAGCGCCCGCTGGATGTTCTCCCAGATGGCATAGCCCCACGGCTTGATCACCATGCAGCCGCGCACGGGCGACGGCTCCGCGAGTTCCGCGGCGCGAACCACCTGCTGATACCACTCGGCGTAGTTCTCCTCGCGCGTGGGCGAGATGGCGGACTGCGGCTTGCCGCCGCCGCCCTTCGCGCCGGCATTGCCGCCACCGCCGCCGCCCTTCGCGCCGGCATTGCCGCCACCGCCGCCGCCCTTCGCGCCGGCATTGCCGCCACCGCCGCCGCCCTTCGCGCCGGCGCTGCCGCTCTTCGAGCCCGCCGCGCCGCCGCCCCCGGAACCCGTGTTGCCCTGCGTGCTCATCGAGTGCTGCTCCTTGCTGCGCCGCCGGCCACCTTGGGACCGGCGGATCGAGCAGCGTACTCGGCGGCGCTGCGCTCGATCATGCGACGAATCTCCGAACCCTTCTGCCGCAGCACGCGGCGCCCCACGCGCCTCGCCACGCGCAGGCTCTCTCGCTGCTCGCGCCGAAGCTCGCGACGCAGGAACTTGATTTCCGCCTCCTCGCGAGGAATGATGCCGCGCGTGCGGGCGAGCAGCAGGCCCGTGTCGCGCGCGTTTCCCAGCGCCTCGCCCGCCTCGGCCAGATCGCGTCGAACGGCTCCCAACTGCTTCGGCCGCAGCGCCTCGATGAGCATCACCTGGTGCTGAAGCCGCTGACAGCGCTTGCGCGTCTCGTGCAACCACTCGGGATCGCTCGGCGCCCAGTCATCTCGAAATCGATCCCGCGCGCGGTCCCACGACCGTTCGATCGCGACGGCGAGCGCCACGGGCGTGAAGCGTGGCAGATGCACCTCGTTCCATGTACGGCGCATGACGCGGATCCTCGCGAGGATCTCCTCCAGCAGCCGATCCGTCCGCCCCGCCGACGCGGGCGGCGGCGCCGGCAGGAGCAGCGACTTCCACTGCGGGAGCACCGCCGAACGTCGCCGTCGCGGGAGCGCCCGCGCCGCGCGCACAAGGATGGCCCCGAGAGCATCGCGATCCCGAACGCGGGAGAGCGCCCGCGAGGCCTCGCGAAACCCGAGGTTGACGAGGGACGCGGCGTGTCGGTCACCGCCGTCACGCGCCAGGTCGAGCGCCGCGCGAATGCGCTTGGCCGCCTTGCGGAACCCATGCACGGAAGCGGCGCGCCGCTCCGGCGGCCACGCACGACCTGCCGCGAGCAGCGCCTGCGCCAGTTCGATCTGCTCCGCCGTTGCCCGCATCAGCTCCTGCGGAACCGGTCGTCGGGGATCCAGCCGGAACGGACCCATGCCGCGATACTAACCCGGCGCACGACCGCGGCACATGACGCATCATGGGCATCCTCGTCATGGTCTCCACACGCCTGCACCGAATCGTCGAGCACGCCGCATTCCAGCGCACGATCCTCGCGGTCATCCTCGTTGCCGCCGTCGTGGTGGGGCTCGAGACCTACCCGGCGATGGTGGAACGCTGGGGATTCCTTCTGCACGCGATCGACCGCCTGATCGTCGGAATCTTCGTCGTCGAGGCGCTCATGAAGATGGGCGCGCACGGGCGAACACCCTGGCGCTACTTCCGCGATCCGTGGAACTGCTTCGACTTCACGATCGTGGTGCTCTGTCTCGTTCCGGCCGTCGGACCCTACGCGGCCATTGCGCGGCTCGCGCGCGTGCTTCGGGCGCTGCGACTCATCACGACCGTGCCGAAGCTCCAGATCATCGTCAACAGCCTGCTCAAGGGGCTGCCGTCGATGGGCTATGTGGGCCTGCTGCTGCTGCTCCTCTTCTATGTCTACGCGGTGCTCGGAGTCTTCCTCTTCCGCGCGAATGATCCGCTCCACTTCGCCGACCTCCAGACGGCGCTCATCACGATGTTCCGCGTCGTGACGCTGGAGGACTGGACCGATGTGCTCTACATCCAGATGCACGGCTCGGCGATGTATGTCGGCTATGACGGGATGAATCACACCGGCATCGCGCCTGCATCCAGCGGCCAGCCGCTGATCGCGGCGATCTTCTTCATCTCGTTCGTCCTGCTCGGGACGATCGTGATCCTCAATCTGGTGATCGGCGTGATCATCTCGTCGATGCAGGAGGCGCAGCACGAGCGGGAGCAGAGCCTGTTGCGCGCCCAGCGCGACTCGGGAACATCGATGTCGCTGGCGGAGGAGATCCGGCTGCTCGAGCATCAGCTCGACGCGGTGGCCGAACACCTGGCCGCCGTGCGGCGGCGAGCGGCGGACGAGACCTCCATGCGTGCGTAGCGATCTGCCCCGGCTCGGCGCAGCCCCGGCAGGAAGCCGTCCGCATGCGCCGGTCCCCTGCTCACCTTGCCGAGAGGATGAGGCCGATCACACCGGCGCCGCCGAGCACAATCGAGACGCAGCCGTTGATCGTGAAGAAGGTGAGTGCCATGCGGCTGGTGCCCCAGCGGCGCACGGTGGCGTGCTCGAGCACGAGCAGCAGCGTGGCGACGACGACGGCCGCGGCGAACGGCGCTCCAAGCCGAATGTCGGCGCTCCACGCGAGCACGAGCGCCGCGACCGCCACCGCATGGAGCGAGCGGCTCGCCGCGAGGGCGCCCGACCAGCCGAATCGCGCCGGCACGCTGTGCAGCCCCTCGGCGCGGTCGACCTCGATGTCCTGGAGCGCATAGATCACATCGAAGCCGGCGACCCACGCGAACACGGCCGCCGCGAGCCACCAGATCGCGGCGCTCGACAATGACGCGGGTTCCACCGCGAGCGCCGCCGCGGGCACGCTCATCGCGAGGCTCGCACCGAGCCAGAGGTGGCACGCCCATGTGAAGCGCTTGAGCAATCCGTAGAGCGTGATCCACGCCAGCACCGGAATTGACAGGATCAGCGGCCACCAGTTTCCCCGGTCGATTCCGAACCACGCGCAGAACGCGACGAAGAGGAAGCTCGATGCAACGAGCGCGGTGACGGCTTCGCGAGTGGAGAGCTGACCCGAAGGCAGCGCTCGCCCCGCCGTGCGCGGATTGCGTGCGTCGATCTCGCGGTCAAGCAGTCGATTCGCGACCATCGCAGCACTGCGGCCCGAAACCATGGCCGCGACCACCATGACGAACGGCATCATCGCGCTTCGCCAGTCGATCGAGCCGCCGTGCGCCAGCGCCATCACCGCGCCGAGCAGGGCGAACGGAAGCGCGAAGACGCTGTGCGCCAGCTTGATGTCCCCGGCGATGACGCGGGCGCGCGCAAGCATGAGCGTGGCCGCGCCGCCCATCGGCTCAGGCGCCCGGCTTGGGCGGCGGAGGCGGCGGCGTGTTGCAGGTCGGCGCGTCCACCAGAATCATCCACCGCTTGAAGTATGTGGGACGGTAGCTGCCACCGAACGAGCCGGTGAAGTGCACGGTGGCCATCTGCCAGATGCGCTCCGGCGTCTGGTACGCGACATCCACCTCGGCCTGGCCACCGTCGAGACGAACCTGCATCACCGTGAACGCCCATGCGTCGGAGGGGTTCATCATGCGCCATGATCCAGTTAGGCCTGCTGTCCCGGCGGGACCGCCGAGCGCGTCGAGGCGCTCCTGCACTTCGGCCCAGACCCTCCACTCGGTGCCGGGCGGAAGATTGAAGACCTCGGGTGCCGACGCGTCCGTGTTCTGTCGCGTGAAGCGCACCGAGGTGGCCATGAGCTGAGGACAGGGTTCCGCCCACGGCACGAGCGGCTGGCGACCTTCGGTCGGTGGCCAGGTCGCCAGCGGCGTGCATCCGCCGACGAGTGCCGCCACGAGCATCGCACTCGCCATGATGAGTCGAAGTCGCATGGCGTCAGTCTATGGTCTGACGCGCCCGACCGAGGCGCCCGCCTACTTCTCCGCCTTGGCGATCTGCCAGTACTCCATCTCGATCGGCGCCTGCCGACCGAAGATGGTGACGAGCACGCGCACCAGACCCTTGTCGGGAAGCACTTCGTCGACCGTTCCCTCGTAGCTCTGGAACGGGCCTTCCTTGATGAGCACCGCGTCGCCCTTCTGGAACTCCATCTTGAGCTGCGGCGCCTCTTCGGGCTTGCGGCTGTCGAAGAGCATCTTCTCCACCTCGGGCGGCGCCATCGGCGTGGGCCGACCCGCGGTGCCGACGAAGTCGCCCACGCCGGTCGTCTCCTTGATGAGGAAGAAGACATCCTGCGGAATGCGACCGTCCGGCTCGAGCTTCATCTCGACGAAGACATACCCGGGATAGAGCTTGTTCTCGGTGACGCGCGGCTTGCCGCCGCCCTTCATCACCTTGGTCTTCTCGGTGGGCACCATGATGCGGCCCACCAGGTGATCCATGCCCTCGATCTGGACCTTGCGCAGCAGCGTCTCGCGCACGCTGCTCTCCTTGTTGCTCGCCACGCGGAGCACGAACCAGTTCATGCCCTCGCGATACATGGGCAGATCCGCGGCGGGATCGAATGGCTCCGCATCGGCGGCGGCCTGATCGCGCGCCGAGCCTGCGATCGACGCGACGGAGCCGCCCGCCGGCGCGGCGACCTCGGTCCCCGCCTCGGCGCCTGCTTCCGCGCCCGCGACTGCGGCGGACGCCCGGCCCGCAGCGGCCTGAGCCGCCTGCCCCTTCTTCGCCTTGCGCGGCGCGATGAGCGGATCCAGCGCCCGGTGCGTGGCCACGCCGCTTCGGAGCGTGCCGCCGGCCGCCGCACCCGCAATGCCTCGCGCCACCGTCAGGTTGCGCGGCCGCGGTGCTTCGGGCGCCGCCTCGGCTGCCTTGCGACGGCTTCGCTTGGGCTTGGCGGGCGCTGCCGCGTCGGGTCCGTCAGCAGCGCGCGGTGACTCTCCCGCGGTGCCTGCCTCAGACTGGTGCGTCTCTTCGATCATGCGGATCCGGCTCCTAGTGGGTCTCGAGCACGCCGATGCCTCGCATGGCGACCGCCCAGACCGTATCGAGCACCCAGCAGAAGATGGCGATCGACGACGAGATGATCATCACGAGCGCGGTCGAACCCACGATCTCGCGCCGCGTGGACCAGTTCACCTTCTTCATCTCGCCCTCGGTCGCGACGAAGAAGTCCACGGAGCGCTGGTTCACGCCGCAGTAGAAGTAGATGACGACGGCGCCGACGATGGCCACGAGCAGGCCCACGGCGAACGCGATGTAGCGGTGGCTGACGCCACCCACGCCGCGGCTGTCGATCATGTCGAAGACCCAGTGCGCTCCGAGCAGCACGAGCAGCCCGAAACCCACCACCGACATGATGCGCGTCCAGTAGCCTTGTCCGCTCTTGTAGATGCTCATTGCCACAGTGGCGCTCCAGTTCCCTCGACGATGCATCAGCCTCGCGCAGGTCGTCCGATCGAAACACGCCGGGGGGGATTCGAACCCACGACCTGCGGATTTGGAATCCGCTGCTCTACCAACTGAGCTACCGGCGTCCTCTCACGCGGCGGCTCCTCCGCCGCGCCATGCGCATCGATGTGCACGGTTGTGCGCGGAAGACTCACTTCCGCTTGATCTTGTGCAGCGTGTGCTTGCGGAGCCGCGGGCAGTACTTCATGAACCCCTCCTTGACGCGCTCGGAGATGCCGCCCTTGACGCGGATCTCCGTGCGGTAGTTGAGGTCGCCCGTCTCCGAGCACTGGAGCCACACGAATTCGCGATCGAGTGATTTCTTGGCCATCGATGCAGTTCCAGGTGGGTCGAAGAGGGCCGACCACGGGTCGATGCCCGTGGCCGGCCTTGGTTCACTCGGGTCAGGAGACGATCTTGGTGACGACGCCGGAGCCGACCGTTCGACCACCCTCGCGGATGGCGAATCGCACGCCCTGCTCCATCGCGACGCCCTTGCCCTCGAGGTCGACGATCATGGCGACATTGTCGCCCGGCATGCACATGTCGGCGCCGACGAGCTTCTCGATCTTGCCCGTGATGTCGGTGGTGCGGAAGTAGAACTGCGGCTTGTAGCCGGCGACGAACGCCGTGTGACGGCCGCCCTCCTCCTTCTTCAGCACGTACACCTGCGCCTCGAACTTGAGGTGAGGCTTGATGGTGCCGGGCTTGCAGAGGACCTGACCGCGCTCGATGTCGGCCTTCTCGACGCCTCGCAGCAGGCAGCCGACATTGTCGCCGGCCTGACCCTGGTCGAGCGTCTTCTGGAACATCTCCACGCCGGTGACGGTGGTCTTCTTGCTCTCGGGGCGAAGACCGACGATCTCCACTTCCTCGCCGACCTTGATGACGCCGCGCTCGATGCGGCCCGTGGCCACCGTGCCGCGACCCTTGATGCTGAAGACATCCTCGACGGACATGAGGAAGGGCTTGTCGGTCTCGCGCACCGGCTCCGGAATGAAGCTGTCGATGGCGTCCATCAGCTCGCCGATGCACTTGTTCTTCTCGGCGTTTCCGGGCTCCTGGAGCGCGGGGAACGCGGCGCCGCGGATGACGGGCGTCTCATCGCCGGGGAATCCGTACTTGTTGAGCAGCTCGCGCACTTCCATCTCGACGAGGTCGAGCAGCTCCTTGTCGTCGACGAGGTCCACCTTGTTCAGGAAGACGACGATCTTCGGTACGCCGACCTGACGGGCGAGAAGCACATGCTCCTTCGTCTGCGGCATGGGGCCGTCCGCGGCGGAGACCACCAGGATGGCGCCGTCCATCTGCGCGGCGCCGGTGATCATGTTCTTCACATAGTCGGCGTGGCCGGGGCAGTCGACATGGGCGTAGTGACGCTTGGCCGTCTCGTACTCCACATGGCTCGTGGCGATGGTGAGGATCTTGGTGGGATCGCGGCGACCCTCGCTCTCGGAGGCCTTGGCGACCTGGTCGTAGCTGATGGGCTTGCCGAGACCCTTCGCCGCCTGCACGGCGGTGATGGCAGCGGTGAGCGTGGTCTTGCCGTGGTCGACGTGGCCAATGGTGCCAACATTGACATGCGGCTTCGTGCGATTGAATGTTTCCTTGGCCATGTCGATTCTCCAGCGGTTCGGCGCTCATGCGCCCATGCGACTCTGAAACGATCCCGACGGGCGCGCTGCCCGAAGGACCAACGGCCTCCGGAGGCCGAACACCGGCACTCCGGGAAGCCACCGAAGGGGCTTGAACCCTCGACCTCACCCTTACCAAGGGTGTGCTCTACCACTGAGCTACGGTGGCAAGGGACCGATTAAAAACCGCCCAAGACGGGCGGTGAACCGGGCATGGTAGCGGAACAGCCGGGAGGGTCAAGAGGCCATTTGGCCGCCTGACAGAGGCTCAGCCGGGCTTGTCCAGATTGGTGACCCGAATACCGCGGCCGTTGTCGTTGGAGATGGCTGGATCCCCCTGCAGATCCTCGAGCGAATCCCACATGGACTGCTGATCCGTATGGCCGTCCATGAAGAGGATGGCTGCGGTTCGGCCGATGTAGCGGAAATCGACCTGGCACTGCTGCTGGTCGCTGCCCCACCATGGGCGGAGGCCGTTGTCGTCGTCCAGGGGATCGATCGTCTCACCCGCGAGCGAATCCACCAGGAGCAGCGCCCGCGCCGGGTGGCGGATCTGGCCGGTCGTGTACCAGTTGCCCGTGCGGCTGTCGAAGAAGTTGTTCATGGCGAACATGCCGGGCTGTCCCGCATGCTCGGGCAGGGCGCGCGAGCCGAGATCGTTCGCGTTGATCGCCGCGTCCGTGCTCATGTTCGCGGGCTCGAAGCGCCTGTTCATCGGCTGCGTCGAGCGGAGCGGATTCTTGTCGAAGTCCGGTGCGAGTGCGTAGAGGTAGCCGTCCGGTGCATCGAACTGCCAGGTGTAATTGCTGCCGACATTGACGGGGCCGAAGCCCGCGTTGGTCCAGAGAATGTCCGCCCATGTGCCCTTGTGGAGCATGCCTGCTGGCGGCGCCTGCTCGGTGCCGTCGGGACGCCGATTCGAGCGGACCTTGCCGGGCTGCGTGGAGGCCGAATAGTCGAAGGCGCTGGGGACCACCGTCTCGCGGTTGTCCTTGGAGTAGACCTCGGTCAGGTTCGCCACCTGGCGCATGTTGTTGAAGCTCTGCATCAGCACCGCATTGCCGCGCACGGTGGCGAGACTCGGCAGCAGGATCGCCATGAGGATGACGATCACGCCGACGACGGCGAGGATCTCGACGATGGTGACACCACGGCGTTGAAATGGGGCGCTCTTCATCGGGCGGTCCTCCGAGTTGAAGATACTGAGGTTCATGGGCGGTCGGTTCCAGCGCGGAGCGGCGAATTGCCCGCAGGTTGAACGAAGAGGCCCCTTGAATGCCCCTGGTGGGCCCTTCGGGCGCCATTCTTCGGCCGCTCGGACGGCTCAGCCCATGTTCATCGTCATGAGGAACTCGGCGTTGGACTTGGTCTTGGAGAGGCGGCTCTTGAGCAGCTCCATGGCTTCCACCACATTCATGTCGGAGACGACCTTGCGCAGGCGCACGATCAGTTCGTGCTCCTTCGGGTCCAGCAGCAGCTCCTCGCGGCGCGTGCCGCTCGCGGAGACATCGATCGCGGGATAGGTGCGCTTCTCGACGAGCTTGCGGTCCAGGTGGAGCTCGGCGTTGCCGGTGCCCTTGAACTCCTCGAAGATCACCTCGTCCGCGCGGCTGCCCGTGTCCACGAGCGCCGTGCCGATGATGGTGAGCGACCCGCCGTGCTCGATGTTGCGGGCGGAGCCGAAGAACTTCTTGGGCTTGATGAGCGCGGAGGTGTCCACGCCGCCCGAGCCGATCTTGCCCGAGTTGGGCATCGCATTGTTGTAGCCGCGTGCGAGTCGCGTGATCGAGTCGAGCAGGATCACGACATGCTCGCCGAACTCGACCATCCTTCGCGCCTTCTCGGAGACCATCTCGGCCACCTGGATGTGGCGTGTCGCCTCCTCGTCGAAGGTGCTCGCCACGACCTCCACGCTCTCGGGCGTGTTGCGCCGGAAGTCGGTCACTTCCTCGGGGCGCTCGTCGATGAGCAGAACGATGATGTGCACATCCGGGTGATTCGCCGCGATCGCATTGGCGAGCTGCTGGAGGATCACCGTCTTGCCGGTGCGCGGCGGGGCCACGATGAGGGCGCGCTGGCCGAAGCCCAGCGGCGTCACCATGTCGATCACGCGCGTCTCGAGCTTTTGCGGCTGGCCGAGCATCTCCAGGTGGATGCGCTTGTTCGGGTGCAGCGGCGTGAGGTTCTCGAAGGTGGGCAGATCCGCCAGGATCTTCGGGTCGCGGCCGTTCACCTTGTCCACGCGCAGGAGCGCGAAGTAGATCTCGGTGTCCTTCGGCGGCCGCACGAGACCGGTGATGACCTGGCCCTTGCGAAGTCCGAAGCGCCGAATCTGCGAGGGGCTGACATAGATGTCGTCGGGACTCGCGAGGTACGAGTACTCCGCGCTGCGGAGGAAGCCGTACCCGTCGGGCAGCACCTCGAGCGTGCCGCTGGCCGTCATCAGGCCGTGCTTCTGCGCCCGCGCCTTGAGGATCTCGAAGACGAGCTTCTGCTTCGGCAGCGATGCCTGCTCCTCGAGCCCTTCCTTCCGCGCGATCTTGATGAGATCCTCGTTGGACTTCTTCTGAAGCTCCACGAGATCGAGATCGCCCTTGCTGCCGATGTCGTACTTGCCCTGGATCTCCAGTTCGAGCGCGGCGATCTCCTGCTCGAGCTGCTCATCCGAAGGGATGGCGCCGGGATTGAGCACCATGGTGGGAACCGAGGGACCGGGCATACCGCCCATGCCTCCGCCCTTGCGGCGGCGACGACGCTTGCTCATGTGTGATTCCGAGGAATGAAAGTGGGAGTCGGCCAAGGGCCGGGTGTCCGGTTGTCCGGGATTGACTCGGAGAGCGCTCCTAGCGGACGCGGCCCGTTCCGGCCAGCACCTGCTCAAGCGCCCGGGCAACTTCCTGCCGCAGCGACGCCGGGTCGTCGTCGTTGCGGAGGATAGTATCGGCCGCTTCTCGCTTGCGGTCAAGCGGCCACTGGGCAGCTTCGCGCCGATCGACCTCCTCGGCGGTCCAACCGCGGGTGGCAGCCACGCGTGCCAGCCGCGATTCGCGGGGGGCGTCGACGAAGAAGATCGCATCGCACTTCTCGCCCAGTCCCGCCTCCAGGAGCAGCGGCGCGTCGATCACGAGTGCCTTCGTGCCCTGCGGGGGTTGGTCGAAGAGCGCCGCGCGGCGTGCCTCGACGAGCGGGTGGATGAGCGCTTCGAGTCGCTCCCGCTCCTGCGGTCTCGAGAAGACGATCGAAGCGATCCGGCCGCGGTCGATCTCTCCGTCGCGATCGACGACGCCGGAGCCCCACCACTCGATGAGCTGATCCCGCACTCGACGCTCTCGCAGGATGTCGCGAGCCATGGCGTCGGAGTCACAGACGAGGCATCCCAGCTGGCGGAGCTGACTCGCCACGAGCGACTTACCGCTGCCGATGCCTCCGACGAGGCCGATGACCGGAAGGGCGTTCACGGCAGCGAAAGCGTAGCCGCCGGGAGCAGGTTCGTCTGCGGGAATCGGACCGCAGCGGTGCTAGGCTGGCGCTCATGTGGAACCAACTCCGAACGAATGCGTTCCGTGTGCTCTGTGCCGGCTCGTTGTGCGCAGCCGGGCTGCTGGCGGCGTGCGAGTCGACGCAGACCGCATCCACCGAGCACCGGACCGCTGACGGCCGGATCATCCGCATCGCCGACGACGGCACCGAGGAGATCTGCAATCCCGCACCCGCCGGTGGCAATCGTCCCGGCGTGAAGGCGGTCAACACGGTCTGCCCGGTCGTCGACGCCGACGGCGCGGACGAGAATGTCACCGCCGAGTGGCGCGGCAAGACGATCGCCTTCTGCTGCCCGACATGCGTGCGCCAGTTCGCGCGCATGACCGATGCGCAGAAGGACGCCATGCTGGTGAAAGCCACGACCTACGCAACACCGTGAGGCCCCTCCGCGCAGCAGGCGCCGCTGCCGCCGATTCCGAAGGATCATCATGAGCACCGCCCCCGTTCCGCCGCCGTCGCATGCGCCGATCCTGATCCTGGGCGGAGGTGCCGCGGGCCTCACCGTGGCTGCACGCCTCTGCCGCGCGGGGCAGCGCGGCCGCGTCACCGTGGTGGAGCCCTCCGAGACGCATGACTACCAGCCGATGTGGACGCTCGTCGGCGCCGGTGTGAGCTCGCGCGAGGCCGTGCGCAAGCGCGAAACGGATCTCATTCCGCGCGGCGCCGCGTGGGTGAAGGACGCCGTCGCGGCGATCGATCCGGCGGCGAACGCGGTCACGCTCGAGGGCGGCGCTCGCATCACCTACGACTGGCTGGTGGTGGCGCTGGGCCTGCAGGTCAACTGGGACGGCGTGAAGGGTCTTCGCGCGGCGCTCGGCCGAAACGGCGTCTGCTCGAACTACTCCTTCGAAACGGTCAACCTCACGCGCGACGCAATTCGCTCCTTCAAGGGCGGCGACGCGGTCTTCACGCATCCGGCCACGCCGATCAAGTGCGGCGGCGCGCCGCAGAAGATCATGTACCTCGCGGACGACGCGTTCCGCCGCGCCGGAGTGCGCGAGAAGGCCCGGATCCACTTCTACATCGGCGAGCCGGCGATCTTCAAGGTGGAGAAGTACGCGCGAGCGCTGCTCCAGGTGATTGCGCGCAAGGGCATCGAACCTCCGCACTACCGCCACAACCTGATCGAGGTGCGCGTCGACTCGCGCGAGGCGGTCTTCGAGGATCTCGAGGCGAAGAAGGAAGTCGTGCAGCGCTTCGATCTGCTGCATGTGACGCCGCCGCAGGGGCCGCTCGAAGCGGCCAAGTCGAGTGGTCTCGGCAACGCCGCCGGCTGGATCGATGTGGACAAGGAGACCTGCCGGCATGTGAAGTTCGCCAATGTCTTCTCGCTCGGCGACGCGTCGAGCCTGCCGACGAGCAAGACGGGCGCGGCGATTCGCAAGCAGGCCCCCGTGCTCGTGAAGCACCTGCTCGCGGCGATGGCCGGCGGGAGCGCCGCGGAGAAGTACGACGGCTACACCTCCTGCCCGCTCGTCACCGGATACGGCTCGCTGATCCTCGCCGAGTTCGGCTACGACCTTCAGCCGCACGAGACCTTCCCCTTCGACCAGGGCAGGGAGCGATGGAGCATGTACGCGCTCAAGCGCTTCGTGCTGCCGCAGCTCTACTGGCGCGGAATGCTGCGCGGACGCGCCTGAACGCGGACGCGCCTGAACGCGGACGCGCCTGAACGCGGACGCGCCTGAGCGGAGCGGCGCGACTCACTCCCTCGAGCGAACCTCGGGACGCTTGGACGAGGTGAAGATGAGCTGCCCCTCCTCCGGCGTGGCGAGATTCAGCACGGGTCGGCCCCTCTTCAGCTTCGCCGTGACCCAGTGATCCTGGACCAGGACCTCCAGGAGTTCGCCCGCATAGCGAGTGAGCACACCGGGATCGTCCGCGCTCCCGAGGCTTCGCGCCTCGACCACCCGTGCGAGGATCTCCGAGATGTCGCTCGTCTGCTCCATCGCGGTGATGAGGCTTCCCTGCACGCCGATCCTCGCGAGCGTTCGCTGACCGCGCGTCCAGCACTGCACCTTGTGGATGCGACCTCCCTCGAGATTCCCGAGCACGCCCTCCTGCGCGCCGCGCAGGTTGAGCCGGAAGTCGTTCTTCCCGTTGGCGAGCCAGTTGGCCTTCTGGCCCGTGAAGCGGTTCATGAGCTGCTTCACGGCCGCCACGCTGTAGCCGCCCACGCCCGCCTGGCCGGCCACATCGTCGCCCATGCCGCCGAAGCTCAGCCAGCGGAAGGCGTCGTCGGGATTGAGCTGGAGGCCCGAGTCCGCGGCAATGCGGGTGCAGTTCTCACGCACGGCCATGAAGAGCCCGTTGGTGCTGTACCAGTACTCGGCGAAGCGCATGTGCTGGCGCACGCGACGAATCTGGAGCTCGTCGAAGCGCTTGAGCAGCGTGTCGCGATCCCACTCCCCGTGGTTCATCTCCATGAGCGTGTAGGCGAGCTCCTTCGCGCCGACCTGCGTCAGCGTGAGACCGGCGGAGAGGATGGGATCCGCGAAGCCGGCGCACTCGCCCACGAGGAACCAGTTCTCGCCGTAGGTGCGATCGACGACATAGCTCCAGTCGATCGTGCTCTCGATCTTGCCGCGCGGCGTGGCACCCTCGAGCCGCTTGCCCACGCTCGGTTCGCTGCGCACGCCCTCCATGTAGAGATCGGCGGGCTTGCGGCCGGACTGCTTGTACCACTCCGCGTTGCACACGACGCCGATGCTGTAGCGAGTGGCGCTGAGGCGGATGTTCCAGATCCAGCCGTATGGCAGGCTGCGGATGTGGATGCGCGTCGCCTTCGCGTCGCGCTCGCTCGCCCACTCGTCCTTGGTCCAGTAGTCCCAGAAGGCGATGTTCTGGAGCAGCGTCGGAACATCCACCTTCACGCCCATGGCGCGCCGAATGATCGCGGCGTTGCCGGATGCATCGACATACCAGCGGCCTCGGATGGTCTCGCCGTTCTCGAGCACCACGCCTTCGATGCGATCACCCTCGCGGAGGATCTTCCGTACCGGCGTCTTCTCGCGCACCACGCAGCCGAGCTCGGCGGCGTGATCGAGCAGGACCTTGTCGTAGATCGATCGATCGACCTGGAAGGCGACCTGTCGTCGCCAGCCGTTGTAGGTGCCCGGACGCTCCACCTCTTGGGGCACCGCCTCCTCCGGAACGAAGCCGAAGACCCAGGGCTCCGTCGTTCGTCCCCAGGTGTAGGTGGCGCCGATCTTGACCGGGAAACCAGCCCGCTCGACCTTCTCCCAGCAGCCGATCTCCTCCAGCACCGCGCCGATCGGCGGCAGTTGGCTCTCGCCGATGTGATCGCGCGGGAACTGCTCGCGCTCGAGGATGAGCACTCGCCATCGCGGGTCGTACTTCCGCAGCATCGCACCGGTCGTGGATCCCCCCGGGCCGCCGCCCACGATGACGACATCCCACTCGAACGCTGGATCGATGGCCATGGTTCAGAAGAGTATCGGCTGCCCAGCCGGGGCAATCCTGGATCGTTTGCGGAATCGGCCGCGCGTCGGCGGCGATTCGAAGCAGGAATCAGGGACTGATCACAGCGTCTCAGGTCCACGCGCCGAGCAGCGTTCCGAGGTCGTTGCCGTCAACGATGCCATCGCCATTGAAGTCCGCGGCCCCGGGACCGCCCCACTGCCCCAGCAGCGTTCCCAGATCCGATCCATCCACGCGTCCATCGCAGTTGAAGTCGGCCGGAACGCACGGCGGCAAGACCTGCCGCTCGAAGCACCCCATGTCGACCAGTGGCGGCGAGCCGGCACCGACATCCGGCGCATCCGGATCGTCGAGGAACCTGGCGCTCCCGTCGAGATCGGTTGAGATGCCCACCGGGACGAGCGCATTCTTCCCCGCGTCGATGCACGGCGAGCCCGCCTGGAGGTGACGATCGGAGGCGCTCATGAAGAGCGGATCCGACTGCGTGCAACCAGGGAGATTCTCGGGATCGATCGGATCGTCGCCTGGTGCCGCCGGCTCGAAGATCTTCCAGATGCATGAATACTCGGCGTCGAACGAGCCGCCGACCTGCGACTTGTAGCCGCCGACCACCTCGGGGTGCGTGGCAGTATTGCCCCAGAGAATCGAGTTGAGGATGACGAGCGATCCGGCACCGGCGTTGTGGACCGCGTACTTCTTTCCCTGGTTGGCGGTGGCGGTCGAGTTCACCATGGTGGAGGATGCGGTGGCCAGTCCGTAGAAGGAGATCGCAGCGCCATTGCCGCCGAGTTCCGGATACGGATCAGCCGGCTGCACAACCGCCTTGTTGCCGTGGAAGAGGCAGTTCACGGCCGTCACGCTGCCGAACGCGGCGACGCCGCCGCCGGTGATCGCGGTATTGCCCTCGAATCGGCAGCGCGTGAGCGTGATCGGCTTGTTGAAGCTGAAGAGCCCGCCACCGTACGCAACGACATTGCCGACCCCCCAGAAGGACTTCGCGGTGTTGCCGATGAAGTCGCACCTGGATACTGCGATCGGGAGACTGCTCCAGCTCGAGAGTCCGCCTCCGGTCGTGTCGGGCTGGTCGGCCACGGTGATGTTGTGCTGGAAGAGGCACTGATCGATCGTGGGTGCGCTCGCGCCTCCCACGAACAGGCCGCCGCCATCGGCAAGATGTCCGTAGTTCTCGATGATCGTGCACTGCGACACCACCGCATTCGAGTCCCAGAGGTAGATGCCGCCTCCGGCTGCGAACCCGGCAAGACAGTGCTTGACGGTGCAGTGCCGGATGATCGGGCTGCCGCCAACGCAGTAGATGCCGCCGCCGAACATGAGCGGATCACCGGCGGAGGTACCCACCGGGCCGGTTGCGCCGTTGACGATCACGAAACCGTCGAGGATCGCGGTCGAGTCGACGCCGCTCGCATCCACGACATGCCCGCAGTTGGAACCCCTCGACCAGCCCACATAGAAGTACTGACCGCTGCCGACCACATCATCGCCCGCAATGTCACCGTCGAGCACGGTCGGATGGGCATTCCAATTGCGCTGCGCGAGGCTCGTCTCGCCGCCGGCGAAGCCGCCGTAGATCGCAAGTCCGCTCCGGAGCACGAAGCTGGCGGTGGCATCGGTCTGACTCGGCCTGTAGTTGCCCTCCGCGATCCAGAGCTCGGTTACGCCTGAACCGGGACCCGACGCCGCGAGCGCCTGCTGCAGATCATGAAAGGCGCTCGCCCAGCTCATGCCATTGCCTCCGGGGACCGCCGACGAATCGACGAACCGGACATCGGCGAGGGCGCCGGTGACGAGGAACATCGCAAGTGCCGCAGCGATGAAGCTGATTGGTGTTTCGATCTGCAGATGTGCGCTCATCGTTCGTCCTCCTCTGTGCCGAATCGTTCCGACGCGCAACGGAGGGGAACGAACGATCTCGTCCAGTGGCGCTCCGCGGCCTGACTCGAACGGTAGGCGCGGCCTGATGCGCAATGCCGCGCAACTCGCGAAGGCGACGCGGCGATTCGTCGACGAGCAGCACCGCGCAGCGCATCGACGAATACGGAGCGGAGATCCGCGATCGTGGAACGGATGCGCGGCGCCATGCGAGACCGCCGTGCACCGCGTCAGCGGACGATGCGCGACCAGGTCGTTCCCTGCGGACCGTCCTTGATCGCCACGCCCATGGCAAGCAGCTCGTCGCGGAGGCGATCGCTTTCGGCGAAGTTCCTCGCGCGGCGAGCCTCGCTCCGCGCCGCAAGGAGCTCCGACACGCGCGCCTCGAGCGGATCACCGCCGCCTGCGGCAGCGGCGCCGGCAGCCTCGATCGGCGCGTTGCGATCGAGCACGCCCAGCACGGAGTCCATGCGGCGCAGCGCCTCGAGTTCGCAGGCGGCGCATGCCGTTCGCAGCCCTTCGGAGTCGCCGATCGCCTCGTTCAGCGCCGCCGTGGCGCGGGCCACATTCAGGTCGTCGCAGAGTGCGTCGGTGAACGGCTTCAGCGCCCGTTCAATGGGCCCCGGCGCACTTCCCTTGACGCATGCCGCAGTCAGACGAACCGCGTGCGCGGCGCCGGCCCGGTCCGCCGCGGATTCCGCGGGAACCCCGGCGCGCCCGGCGAGCTGCGCCGCGGCGCGGGCCCAGCGGTCGATCTGCCGCTGGCAGTCCGCGAGCCCCTGGATGGTGAAGTTCGAGTTCACGCGGTAATGCGTGCGGATGATCTCCAGGCGCAGCGCCGCCGGCGTCGCTCCCTTGGCGAAGATGTCTCGCGCGGTGAAGAAGTTGCCGCGGCTCTTCGACATCTTCTCGCCCTCCACCATGAGGTGGCGCGTGTGGAACCAGATGCGCGAGAAGCTCGGACGGCCGAACGCGCAGCGGCTCTGTGCGATCTCGCACTCATGATGCGGAAAGATGTTGTCCTCGCCGCCGGAGTGCAGGTCGATCTCCTCGCCCAGCAGCGCGGCCGCCATCACGCTGCACTCGAGGTGCCAGCCCGGGTATCCCTCGCCCCACGGGCTCGGCCAGCGCATGAGATGCGTCGGATCAGGCTTCCAGAGCATGAAGTCCGCGGGGTGGCGCTTCACCGCCTGATTCGCCGCGCTCACGCGCTCGCCCGCACCCTCGCGCAGCGCATCGATCGTGTTGCCGCTCAGGCGCCCGTACTCCGGGAAGCTGCGCACATCGAAGTAGACGACTCCGTCGGCCGCCACATACGCGTGACCTCGATCGACGAGGCGCTCGACCAGCGCGATCATCTGCGGCACGAGTCGCGTGGGACGCGGCATCAAGGACGGATCCGAGTCCGCCTCGAACGCGACCTTCAGGCCGAGGTGCGTTGCGTCCTCCACGAATCGCGCCGCGTAGAAATCGGCGATGGCCAGCGGATCCCGCGGATCGATCTCCACGCCCGCGGGCAGGGCTCCGGACTTCTTCGCTTCCGCGATGCGCCGACCCGCCACCGCCATCTTGTCCTCGCCGCCGCCGTCGGCGTCCGAGTCATCGGTCATGTGGCCGACATCGGTGATGTTCATCACATGCTTCACGCGATGGCCCACGAGTTCGAGCGTGCGCCGCAGCACATCGGCGTTGAGGAATGCCCGGAAATTGCCCACATGCGCGTCGTCGTAGACGGTCGGGCCGCAGGTGTAGAAGAGGATCGGCGCACCGGTGCCTCCACGCGGCTCGACCGGATCCACCCGGCGCGTCAGCGTGTTCGTGATGCGGACGACGGAGGTCATGTCGTGGGTGGCGACGGAGTCGAGGGAGGCGTCGTCGACGCGGACGCCGCAGCGGCCATCGCGGCGCGGGGCGGAGATCCTACGCGCTCGGCCCGCATCCACGCGAGCTTGATCGCCGTCATGCGCTCGTAGGTCGTCACCATCGAGATGTAGGTGAGGCCCGCGCGGCCCTCCAGGATGCCGCGCCAGAGGAATGCCATCACCAGCCAGCGCAGCGGCGCTCGGAACGGAACCCGGTAGGCCAGCGCCTTCAGCGCGCGGCGCCGCGCCACGCGATCACGGGAGAGCATGTCGCCCCACGGGATCGGCTTCGCGCAGACCTCGAGCGCCTGCTGCGCCTCCTGCGTGCTGTAGCGGTTGTGCTTGGCGAACCAGTCGTCCACGCCCTTGCTGAACGCCAGATGCAGGTAGGGCTCGCGCAGCGTGCCGACCGTGCCCTCCGTCAGTTCCCGCTGGCCGTGGCCGTAGTCCGTGAATCGCATGCGCCCCTTGTGAAAGAAGCGCATCTGGAAGGTCGGGTACGAACCGGCGCGGCGCAGCCATCGTCCCATGAAGATGAGCTTGCTCGGCAGGTGGTACCCCGCCTCGTTCGGATTCGACGCGACCGTGCGGCGCAGCTCCTCGATGCCCTCGCGCGTCAGCCGCTCATCCGCATCCAGGTGCAGCACCCACGCATGGCGCAGGGGAATGTTGTCGATGGCCCAGTTGCGCTGCGCTCCGAAGCTTCGGAAGGGATTCACCCAGACCTTCGCGCCGTGCTCGACCGCGAGCTCGCACGTGCGGTCCTTCGACCCCGAGTCCAGCACATGGATGTCGTCGCAGCCCGCGCAGCTGCGAATGCAGTCGGTCACATTGACTTCCTCGTCGAGCGTCAGGATGACGACCGAAAAGCCGGGGCTCGCGGGTGACGCGTCGGACACGGGTGGTCATGGTAGATCGGCCGCTCCGGGAGGGAACTTCGACCGGATGCTCCAAGGACCGGTGCCCTGCGTGCCGATGAGATCCTGCGGGCTCCCGCGGTGCCCGTGGTTGCCTGGAGGGGCGCACCCCGCCAGAATGTCGCCTGAGCAGCCGCGTCCCGGCCGCACCACTCCATGGACCTCGACGACGCATTCGTGATCTTCGGCTGGGTCTACATCAGCGTCACGGCGCTGCTGGTCCTCTGGCCGTGGCTGCTGGGGCGCGAGGACCTCGTCACCACCAAGAACCTCTTCCTCGTCGGCTCGATGAACTTCGTGGGCGTCGCGTGCATCACCACCGGGAGCACGGGCTACTACGTGCTGACGCCGTCGCGCGGCGACTTCGGCAAGTTCGCGCTCGGCATCGGCATGCTGCTGGCCACGATCTACATCACCTACTACGGCTGGAAGTTCCCGCGCCGACTCGCCGAGCGCGCGTCACGCGTCATGCCGGTGACGAGCGGCCCCGCGATCCTCGTGCTCAGCATCATGGGCGCCGGCTTCGCGGCTCTCGGTGCGCTCAATCTCTTCGAGGTGCAGTTCATCGGGCAGCTCCTGATGAACTTCGCCGTTCCGCTGAGCACCATCTGCTTCGGCGTCGTCTTCTGGAAGTGGTGGACGAACCGATTCAACGGCTTCTTCCTGACGCTCACGATTGCGCTCGGGCTGGTGATGCTCGTGGTCGTCATGAGCGCCGGCACGAGTCGCCGTCCGCTGCTGGGACTCTTCACCACGCTGCTGATCATCATGTACTGGTCGGACCTGCGCTATCGCTCGCCGATGCGCGCCGTCGCGGGACTGCTCGTGCCGGTGATCGCGGCCTCCGTCGTCATCAGCGGCTACAGCGTCATCCGCCACCAGATCCTCGATCCGCACCGGCGCAATCCCGTCGAGGTGTTCCTCGACCGAATGGCGAACCTCACCTCCGCCATTCGCGAGGGCCAGGCCACGGGCAGCATCATCGAGGGCGAGACCACGGTGAGCTGCACGCTCGCGTGCATCGACCAGTACGAGACGAACGGCGAGCCGAACTACTTCCACACCTTCAAGTATGTGCTCGTCAACCCGGTGCCCCGCGCCTGGTGGCCCGCGGCCACCTTCGGCGAGAAGCCCATCGCGCTGGGCGAGAAGCTGCCGCGCGACATGGGCGAGTGGCAGAAGGGCTATGTGAACTGGGGCGTGGGCATCATCGGCCACGCGTACTACGACGGCGGCGTCTGGATGGTCATCATCTACGGCGTCATCCTCGGCTTCTTCTTCCGCTTCTTCGACGAGAAGCTGCGCCTCCAGCCCACGAACGGCTTCGTGCTGGGCACCTTCGGCGCCATCTCGTCCAACACGATCACCTTCAGTCGCGGTGACATCGCGACCTTCTCGCTGGAGATCCTCGCATCGCTCATCTCGGGGTGGATGCTCGCCCGACTCGCCCGCTTCGTGTGGGGCACCGAGGAGATTGCGACACCGGAGGACGAGGACGGGTTCGACTGGGAAGAGGCGGAAGAGGATCCGCTGCATCCGGCCGGGGCTCGATCGGCATGACGCTCGACCTTCCGCGGCGCGACTTCCTGGCGTGGTCGGGCACGCCGCTGGTGGCGGCCCTCGTCGCTGCCATGGCGCGTGCGTCGGGCGCGCAGGCACCGCAGACGCCGCCGAGCGGCGGCGCGGCCCCGACGGCGCCCCGCCCCCAGGTGAATCCCGGCAAGGCACCTGCGGACATTCGGCAGCGCATCATCACCTACCTGCTCATCGGCGGCTCCGATCCCGACAAGGGCGGCCGGATGATCGGCACTCTCACGCGCGAGGGAGGTTGGCGCGAGTACATCGACAAGTATGTGAAGCCGAGCTTCGCCTGGGGCTCGCGCCGCTATTGGCTGCAGTGGCCCTTCGGGATCACGAACCTGCCCAACAACACCGAGTGGGACCAGTTCCTGAAGGCGCGCGAGGCCCGCATGAGCTGGCTGACGGGCGACTTCGTCGATCGCTGGCTGGCGGTGCGCACAGGCTCGCTCGGCGCGCCCGTCGATCTCACCGCCTACATCGGAAGCGCCTTCGGCGAACCGGGCATGATGCGCCTGCTGGAGCAGGATCGCGCCGCGCAGTGGCTCTCCCGCGCGGTCGCGAGCGTGCTGCCCTACCTCGAGTGCCGCATGAACATCGGCGTCGACGCGTCGGTGAGCACGCCGGAGGACCAGCCGGACCTTCCGCTCTGCGAGCTGCTCGGCGCCCTCGGCACGCGCATCTATGTCGAGAGCAGGCCGATGAAGCAGTACCCGCGCTGGAACCGCTTCAATGTCGTCTGCGACGCGAACTTCTGGTACCGCTCGGATCCGCTCACGCACAACGACTCGGCGTGGGCGGTGGCCAATGCCGATCTCAAGGGCGAGATCGTGAGGGGCCTCTTTTATCCGCCCAAGGGCGCCAATGAGAACGACCCCTCGTGGATGGTGCGGGAGGCGCGGAAGATCCTGCGCGAAGGTCACACGGTGCTTCTGAACACCAACTTCCTGGTGGAGAAGGGCATCTCGATGACCGACCTCGTGAAGGACATCTGACCGCCGCCGGCGCGGGCTGACGCAGGCCCGCTGTTATGCTCGCCGATTCCCGCCGCGCCGGCCCGCAGCGGTCGGCGCACCCCGGAATCCACTGCCAACGACATGACCGCGATCCTTGGAATCAACGCCCAGCACGCCGACTCCGCCGCCTGCCTCGTCGTCGACGGCCGCGTCATCGCCGCCGTCTCCGAGGAGCGACTCGGCCCTCGCATCAAGCACTCCCCCGCCTTCCCCGAGCTGGCGATCCGCTCGGTCATGGAGATGGGCGGCGTGCGCTTCAGGGACCTGACGCATCTGGCGGTCGGACGCGATCCGAACGCCAGCGTGTGGGCGAAGCGCTTCTGGACGCTGACGCATCCGGTCCGCGGTCTTCGCGCGGCGCGCGAGCACTACGCGCGGCGCGCCCGATCGCGCAACTTCCTCGAGCGCGTGGCCGCCGCCTGCGGCGAGGATCCCGCGTCGTCGAAGTGCACACTGGTGAATGTCGAGCATCACCTCGGCCACATCGCCAGCGCCTACTACTGCTCGCCGTTCGAGCAGCGCACCGCGGGATTCTCCTTCGACGGCTCCGGCGACTTCGCGAGCATGATGGCCGCACGCTGCGAGGGCACCACCATCGAGATCCTCGATCGAGTGAACCTGCCGCACAGCCTCGGCTTCTTCTACACGGCGGTCTGCCAGCTCATCGGCTTCGAGCGCTTCGGCGAGGAGTACAAGGTGATGGGCCTTGCCGCGTACGGCCAGGACCGCTGGGCGGAACTGATGCGCCAGGCGGTGCAGCTGCCGGAGAACGGCTGGTTCCGGCTGCGGGAGGACTTCTTCGGCATGCACGAGGGCGGCCAGAGCGATCTGGTGGACAAGGACGGCCACATCCCGATGGGGCGCTTCTACGGTGACGCGTTCGCCCGCGCCATTCCGCATGTGCGCACGCGCGACGAGCCGATCGGCGACCTCCAGAAGGATCTCGCGAAGAGCTGCCAGGTGCGCTTCGAGGAGGCGGTGATGCATTGCGCGGCGCGGCTGCATCGGCTGGTGCCGACGGACCGCATCGCCTACGCCGGCGGCTGTGCGCTCAACGGCGTGGCCAACGCGCGCCTGCTGCGCGAAACGCCGTTCAAGAACCCGTACCTCCAGTGCGCCGCGAGCGACGATGGCATCTGCGTCGGCGCCGCGCTCTGGACCTGGCACAATGTCTGCGGCGGGCGCGAGCGCTTCCACATGACGCACGCGTACTGGGGACCGGAGCATCCGGCCTCGGCCATGGAGGCGGCCGCGCGCGGCTGCGGCACGCCGTGCGAGGAGATCCCCGCGGAGCTCGTGGCCAAGGTCGCGGCGAAGCTCATCCGCGCGGGACTCGTGATGGGCTGGTACCAGGGCCGAAGCGAGTGGGGCCCGCGCGCGCTCGGCAACCGCAGCATCCTGGCGGACCCGACCTTCGCCGACACGAAGGACAAGATCAACGCGAAGATCAAGCGTCGCGAGATGTTCCGTCCGTTCGCGCCCACCGTGCTCACGCCCCGCATGGGCGAGTACTTCGAGCAGACGGTGCACAGCCCCTTCATGATGCATGTGGTGAAGATCCGCCCGGAGTGGCAGCCCAAGCTGCCCGCCGTCACGCATGTGGACGGGACCGGTCGGCTCCAGAGCATCTCGCGCGAGACCAACGCGCTCTACTTCGACCTCATCGACGAGTTCTCCAAGCTCTCCGGCGTGGCCATCGTTCTCAACACGAGCTTCAACGAGAACGAACCGATCGTGGACACGCCGCAACAGGCCGCCGACTGCTTCAAGCGCACGGGCCTCGACGCGCTCTTCGTGGGCCGATGGGTCACCGTGAAGCCAGAGCACCAGAAGGTGCTTGACGATGTCATCGCTTCGGTGGTGGCGCCCGCGGGTTCAGGCGCCGCGTCGTCGAAGCGCGGCTGAGAGAAGCGTGCTGAAGAGCGCCGGCGCCGCGATCCGCAGCAGGATCGCGCCCGCCATGAGTCCCGCCGAGCCGGCCGCGGCAATCGCTCCCAGCGAGCCCATTCGAGTGGTCGGGAAGAGCCCGACCAGCCACCAGGCGCCGATGGCCACGGGCGCGCCGAGCAGCAGCGGCAGCGCCAGCGGACGCAGCGCGTCGAGCCATCCGGAACCCGGGGCCTGCGCCATCGCGAGTCGCACGCCCACCGGTCCGAACACGACGAACTGCACGAGCATGGCCAGCGCGGCGCCCTCGGCACCAAGCCACGGGCACAGCACCACGAGCGCGATGATGTAGGCAAGCGTCTGCGCGGCCTGCCAGAGGAAGACCGTGCGGAACCGCCGCTGCGCCTTGATGAGCGCCATCGCGGGTCCCTGGGACATCGCGAACGCCTGCGCCACGCTGAGGATCATGAGCGGCATGGCCGCGTCGAGCCATCGCGGCTGGAAGGCCAGGCGGAGCAGCGGCTCGGCAAGCGCCCCCTGGAGCAGGCAGAGCGGAATCGCGAGCACGAGGATCGCACGCATGGCGCGAAGGAACGCCCCCACCTGCCGCTGATGCTGACCGTGGATCGCGCCGAAGACGGGTTGCAGCACCTGACCCAGGCTCGTGGAGAGCAGCACATTCACCTGGTAGCTGAGATTGAACGCAAGCGCATAGAGACCCACCTCTCGCTCGTCACGGAAGATGCCGAGCACCAGCACGCCCGCCGTGAAGCCCACCGTGTTGAGGTACTGCGATCCGATGAGCCAGCCGAGGCCCCGCAAGAGCGAGCGAGCCGGCGGGCTTCGCGGCGCTCGGCGGGGCGAGACGCCGCCGAGCCACCAGAGCAGTCCGGCGCGCACCACCGCCGCCGCGCCCAGTCCACCGACCACCGCGAAGGGCCCCGCACCGCCGAATGCGAGCGCCAGCGACGCGATCGCGAGCGTGAGGCTCGAGAGGAACTGCACGGTCGAATAGAGCCGGAACCTGAAGGCCACGCGCATCTGCGTCTGCGGCACGCAGGCAAGGGTGTCGGCAAAGGCGCGGGCGGCCGCCACCGCCACGAGCGCCGTGAACCACGCGATCGATCGTCCCGCCGGCGCGTAGAGCATGGCCAGCAGCGGACCGATGGCCACCACCGCCACGAACGAGACGAAACCGGCTCGCGTGGAGAGCATGGTGCCCGCGCGGATCCATCGCCGGAATCCGCGGGAACGCGCGGTAAGCAGATCCGCGAGCGCACCGGCGTTGGCCAGGAAGCAGAGCGACGCCGCCATGGCCGCCGTGTTGGCCACCCCGATCTCCGCCTCCGTGAGCTTCCACGCCAGCATCCACTGGGCGCCCAGCGAGAGCACCTTGCTGGCAAGCACTTCGGCCACGGACCAGATCGTGCCTCGCGATGCGACCTCGCCGAGGCTCTGCGATCGGTTCGAAGGCGTCGCGTCCATCGCCGCTACCATGCGGCCCCGCGACGATCCGAGCGCGTCATGCGTTGGGAAGCGGCCACTGGGGTCGCGCGGAGATTACCCGTCGCTCCCTGCATGCGCATCGTGCACATCATCCGCTCGCTCGATCCGCGGTACGGCGGACCGCCGCGCGTGGTGGCGCGCATGGCGGCGGCGCACGCGTCGCTCGGCCACCAGGTGTCGCTGCTGCGACTCCGCATCGAGCCGGATCGCGACGCGCTCGTGCAGCGATCGATCGACGAGGTTCCGGGCCATGAGCGCCTGCATCTGGGCACGATCGACCCGGCGCTCATCGGACCCTTCGGCATGCTGATGCGAGGATGGGAGTCGGCGTTTCCAGAGGCGGATCTCTACTACCTCCACGGCGTCTGGGATCCCATCCTTCCCGCGGCGGCCCGCGCGGCCGTTCGACGCGGGATTCCCTATGTGATCCGACCCGCGGGCATGCTCACGCCGTGGTCGCTCGGCTCGCGTCGATTCAAGAAGCGACTCGCACTCGCCCTGGGCTGGCGGCGCATGCTGAACGGCGCGCTCTACCTCCAGGCACTGAATCGCGAGGAGGCCGAGACGATGGCGCCCCTGCGACTCCGCGCCCCAATCGAGGTCGTGCCCAACGGCATCTTCATCGAGGAGGTCGGCGAGCTTCCGCCGCGCGGTGCCTACCGCGCCACGCATCCCGAGCTGGGCGACGATCCGTTCGTGCTCTTCCTCTCGCGCCTGCATTGGGGCAAGGGGCTGGACATCCTGGCGGATGCCTTCGCCATGGTGCTCGCGCGTCTGCCCGACGCGCGGCTCGTGGTGGCGGGCAACGATGCGGGCGTGGGCGAGGCGTTCCGGCAGCAGGTCGAGGCCCTGGGCATCGCGCCGCGCGTGCATCTGGTCGGGCCGACCTACGGCGCGGAGAAGGTGGCGGCGCATGTGGACGCGTGCTGCTTCGTGCTGCCCTCGGAACATGAAGCCTTCAGCGTGGCCATCACCGAGGCGCTTGCCTGCGGATGCCCGGTGGTGATCTCGCCCGAGTGCCACTTCCCCGAGGTCGCCGAGGTCGGCGCAGGGCTGATCGTGCCGCGCGACGCGGCCCCGGTGGCGGAGGCGCTCGAGCGGCTGATCTCGGACCGCGCGCTGGGCCGGCGCATGGGCGACGCGGGGCGGCAACTCGTGCGCGAGCGATTCACCTGGCCCGAGATCGCGGCGCGGAGCGTGGGACTCGTCGAGAAGCGCCTCGCGTCACTGATCGTGGCCGACGAATGACGGCAGCTGATGGCCGGCGTCGCGCAGCGTCTTCTCGCGGCGCGCCAGCTCCAGGTCCGACTCGACCATCATCTTGGCGAGGTCCTCGACGGTGGTCTTCGGGTTCCAGCCGAGCCTCTTCTTCGCCTTCGATGGATCGCCGAGCAGCTGCTCCACCTCCGCCGGTCGGAAGTAGCGCGGATCCACCTCCACGAAGTCCTTCGCATCGAGACCGACCTCGCCGAACGCGAGCTCGCAGAAGCGACGCACGGGAATCATCACGCCCGTTGCAATCACATAGTCGTCGGCGTCGGGCTGCTGCAGCATCATCCACATCGCCTCGACATAGTCGCCCGCGTAGCCCCAGTCGCGTTGCGCGTCCAGGTTGCCCAGGTAGAGCTTCTTCTGGAGCCCGAGCTTGATGCGTCCGACCGCGCGCGTGATCTTGCGCGTCACGAACGTCTCGCCGCGCCGCGGGCTCTCGTGGTTGAAGAGGATGCCGCAGCTTGCGTGCATGCCGTAGCTCTCGCGGTAGTTGATGGTGGCCCAGTGCGCGAAGACCTTCGCGCAGCCGTAGGGCGAGCGAGGATAGAAGGGCGTCGACTCCTTCTGCGGGACCTCCTGGACCTTGCCGTACATCTCGGAGCTGGAGGCCTGGTAGTAGCGAACCTTCGCGCCGGTGCGGTCCTGATAGTCGCGCACCGCCTCGAGCATCCTGATGGCGCCGGTGGCCACGCAGTCGACCGTGTAGATCGGCTGATCGAAGCTCACGCGCACATGGCTCTGCGCGCCGAGGTTGTAGACCTCGTCCGGCTTGATCTCGTGCATGAGCCGATGGAGGCTGTTGCCGTCGGTGAGGTCGCCGTAGTGGAATCGCAGGCGCGTGCCGCGCTCGTGAGGGTCCTGGTAGATGTGGTCGAGCCGCTCGGTGTTGAAGGAACTGGCACGGCGGATGATGCCGTGGACCATGTAGCCCTTCGAGAGCAGGAGTTCGGTCAGGTAGCTGCCGTCCTGCCCGGTGATTCCGCTGATCAGCGCGTTCTTCGCCGCCATGAGTTGGCCTCCGTTGGGTCGGTCATGGTATATCGGGCCGCCCATGCTCGACCTTTCCTCGAAGCGTGTTCTCGTCACCGGCGGCGCGGGATTCCTGGGGCGCGCCGTGCAGGAGCGCCTGGCCGCCCGCGGCTGCGGCACCCCGATCATTCCGCGACGCCGCGACTTCGATCTCACGGATGCGGCCAGCGTGGATCGCCTCTACCGCGAGACGAAGCCTGAGGTGGTCCTGCACCTGGCGGCGGAGGTCGGCGGCATCGGTGCGAACATGAAGAATCCGGGGCGATTCTTCTTCGCGAACATGGCCATGGCGCTGCACCTGATCGAGGGCGCCCGCACGCACGGACTCGAGAAGTTCGTGCAGGTCGGGACCATCTGCGCGTATCCGAAGTTCACGCCGGTGCCCTTCCGCGAGGAGGAGCTCTGGAACGGATACCCGGAGGAGACCAACGCACCCTACGGCGTTGCGAAGAAGGCGGCGCTGGTGATGCTGGACGGATACCACCGCCAGTACGGCCTGTGCAGCGCATTCGTGCTGCCGGTGAACCTCTATGGTCCGTGGGACAACTTCGATCTCGAGAGCTCGCATGTGATTCCCGCGCTCATCCGCAAGTGTCTCGAGGCGCAGGAGCGCGGCGAGCGTTCGCTTCCGGTCTGGGGCACCGGCTCGCCGAGCCGCGAGTTCCTCTATGTGGACGACGCGGCCGAGGGCATCGTGCGCGCTGCGGAGGTGATGGACGAGCCGACGCCGATCAATCTCGGCACCGGCATGGAGATCCGCATTCGGGATCTCGTGGAGCTCATCGCGAAGCTCACAGGTTTCAAGGGCGAGCTGGCGTGGGATGCGAGCAAGCCCGACGGTCAGCCGCGCCGCTGCCTCGACACCTCGCGAGCAAAGGAGCTGCTGGGCTGGCAGGCGAAGGTGGGATTCGAGGAGGGCCTGCGCCGCACCATCGAGTGGTATCGCGCGCATCGGCGCGGGTGACCGCGAGGAAACGACGAAGCGATGTGCAAGTGTTCGCACACTCGCACACCGCCTCGTCGAGCCGGCGACCGACTTCAATTCGATGACCGGCGGGATCACCGGTCGCGATTCACGACCAGTTCCCGAGGAGGATTCCAAGGTCGTTGCCGTTCACGATGCCGTCGCCGTTGAGGTCTGCCGGGCACGGTCCAAAGGTCGGGCAGAGGCCCCAGTAGCCCAGGAGTGCGCCGAGGTCGTTGCCGTCCACGATGCCGTCGCCGTTGAGGTCGCCCAGCGGGCCACCGGGGATCGGGAGTGGATCGGACTCGATTCCGGGCAGCTCCGGGAGCGAACCCGGCAGCGGCTTCAGCACGACATGAGCGCCCTGGAGCGACGGCTCGAAGATATCGGGGAAGACGAAGATCCAGCCGCCGCCGCAGGTGCAAGGCAGGAACCAGATGTTCGGGAAGGCGGCGCAGTCTGCGGGAAGGCCATTCCAGGTGCCGCAGAGTCCACCGCAGCCGATGCCGCCGCAGCTGGTCGCATCGCCCGCAGGCTGCGCGGAGCCTGCAATCACCTGCGATGCGATGGAGTTGCCCGACGCATCGACCAGATGGGCCGTGAACCCGAGATCGGTCGGTCCGCCGATCCCGTGCCAGGCAACATGCCCTTGGACGAGAACATCCACCCTGCCGGGAAGCCCACTGGCCGCCGGCGCGACTTCCGCCGCCGTGGCGCGGCGCTCCCAGAAGCTGGGAGTGCCATCGAAGATCGTCTTCCATGTGTTGTTCGGACTCGGCGCCTCCGGCACGGAGCCGGCAGCCGCGAGCAGCACCACTCGGATCTCGTCACCCGGAACGAACGGCTGCGGCGGAAGCTCGGCGGCAATCGATGGAAAGCGACACTCGCAATCGCAGTTGCCGCCTGGGCATCCGGGCGGATCCTGCAGGCAAAGCATCGTGTTGTACACACCGTCGATGTAACCCGTGCCGCAGCCGGGACCGCATCCGCCGCTGCCGCAGAAGCCTCCGCCGGCGTTCAGGATCACGGGCACCACCGTCATCGCAACCGGCGCCGTTCCGCCATTGCGGTAGAGCAGCACCTGTACGGATGCGTTGGTCGTGGCGCTGATCGGTGTCGTCGCCACCGTGAACTCGACGACGACATTGAAGTGACTGCCCGTACCTCCGACGACGGGCGTGATCCCGACGCCGAGGACCTTGCGGTCGACCGCTGCAAGGCTCGTCGATGCGATGGCCGCTGCTCCTGCGAGGGCGATTGCGACTGTGGCCCGTGCCCGGCGGTTGTTTCGAGTGCTGTTCATGGCGTTCTCCTGATGACTTGCGGTTCCCGTAGGGCTCCGCGTGTGCGTCCTGGCGAGCCGCGCCCGCCTCCATCCGATCTCTGCGCGCCGCCGATTGCTTCTGACACCGCGCGGAGCGAATTCCGCGGAAACCGCTGCCATCGTGGCCAGCGGCCGTTGGAGATCCGTCGAACCCGCACTGCTAGACTGGCCCGAGGGTCGCGTTGATCGACGTCACCCGCACCACCACTCTGCTGCTCGAAGGCCTGCACGATCGCGGCGATGCGGCGGCGTGGTCGGAGTTCGATCGCCGCTACCGCCCGATCCTCGTCGGTTTTCTCCGCGCACTCGGCGCAAACGAGATCGATGCATCGGATGTGGCGCAGGAGACGATGGTGGAGTTCCTCGAGGGCTATCGCGCAGGTCGATATGACCGCGGGCGCGGGCGCCTGCGGACCTGGCTCATGTCGATCGGCCGGACGCAGCTTGCGCTGGCGCGGCGCCGCGCCGCGAGGCGAAGGGACCAGGGTCGCGGGGCGGAGGATATCGACGCAACCGCGTCGAAGGTCGCCGACCCGTCGCCCGAGGATGACGCGCTCTGGGAGGTCGAGCGTCGACGCACGATCCTGCGCGAGGCGTTCGAACGGCTCCGCGCCGCATCCGCCTCCGACGGTCGCACGCTCGAGGCGTTCGAGCTCATGATCTTCCGCGCCGTGCCCCCCGCCGCCGTTGCGGCGGAACTCTCCATGTCGATGGATGATGTCTACCAGGCGAAGAGCCGGATCACGCAGCGGCTGCGATCGCACATCGCCGAGGTGGAACGCGCCTTCGAGGGCGACGGCGAATGAACGATTCGACCTGCCTGCCGGACGGGGTGATCGAGATGATGGCATGGGGCACCGATGCCGGCGCCGACTCCCGACGGCACCTCGAGCAATGCGCTGCGTGCCGAGAGCGGCTGGAGCAGGCGAAGTCCGACTCCGCCCTCCTGCGCGAGATGGTGGCCGCGGGCTCGAGGCCGAGGGAGGCACCGACTGAGATTCCCGGCTACGAGCTGCACGAGGAGATCCATCGCGGCAGCCAGGGCGTGGTGTACCGCGGCGTGCAATGCGCCACCCGCCGCGCCGTCGCGGTGAAGATCATCCATCAAGGCGCCCTCGCCAGCGCGCGGCAGCGCCAGCGCTTCGAGCGCGAGACGGAGCTGCTCGCCACGCTGCGACACCCGAATGTGGTGACGGTCCACGATGGCGGGCGAACGCGCGACGGCGGCTTCTTCCTGGCGATGGAGCTGCTCGAGGGACGCACGCTGGAGGAGGCGCTCGAGGCCGCGGCCATCGACGGGGTCGGGACGCCGAGGCGCCGCGCCGAGCTGCGACGCACGCTTGCGCTCTTCGCCGACATCGCCGACGGCGTCGCCGCGATCCATCGGCGCGGCATCATCCATCGCGATCTCAAGCCGCAGAACATCCTCATCGATCTCGGCGGCGTGCCGCACCTGCTCGACTTCGGCGTGGCTCGCGCCGAGCACGACGACGAGCCGGGCGGCGTGCTGCGCACCCTGACGGGGGAGTTCGTCGGGACGCTCGCATACGCAGCGCCCGAACAGGTCGCGGGCGACCCGCGGCTCGTGGACATCCGCGCGGATGTCTATGCACTCGGCGTGATCCTCTTCCGCATGCTCACGAGGCGCCCGCCCTACGAACTTGCAGGCTCGCTCGCATCGGTGGTCGAGGCGATCCGGAGCCTCGAGCCACCTGCGCCATCGCACTTCAATCCTGCCATCGACAAGGAACTCGACCGCGTGGTGCTTCAGGCACTGGCCAAGGACCCCGCGCGACGCTACGAGTCGGCAGGCGCGCTGGAGCGGGATCTGCGTCGCTACCTCGCGGGAGATCCGATCGATGCGATGCGCGGCGGACGGCTCTACCTGCTGCGCAAGGCGCTGGCGCGCCACCGAGCCGCGGTGGTGGTCGCCGTGATCGCGGTGCTGACGCTGGCGGGCTACGGCGCGGCCATGGCGTACCTCTACGCGAAGGCAACGGCGGCGAACCAGGCGCGAATGAATTCGCTCGATGCCGTGCTTCGCATCGTGCAGTCCGAGGATCTCCATCGGCGCATCGACGAGGAGACTGCGGAGCGCCTTCTGGCGCGCATCGAGCAGAGCCTGCGCGGGAACCTCATGGACCAGGCCGCCGACGCATGGCCGCACTTCCGCGAACTCGGGCTTCGCCAGCTTCGACGCGGCGATCCGGCCGCTGCGCTGCGGCAGTTCGAGACGGCGCTCGACATGGTGCGCGTGGCGGACGCCTCCAATCGTGCCGCCGTGGCCGACCTGCTCCATCAGCGCGGACGCGCCGAGTGGTTCCTCGGCCGCTATCCCGACGCGCTCGGCTCGTACCAGGCGGCGCTCGACCTCGAGCGCCAATTGGGTGGTTCGGAGAGCGAGGCCGTGGCTGCATCGCTTACGCATCTCGGCGCCACGCTCCGCGCGCTGGGTCGACTCGACGAGGCCGAGGCGGCGCAGCGCCAGGCGCTTGAGCTCCGCCGCCGTCTGCATGGTGTCGATGACGCTCGATACGGCGCCAGCCTCAACAACCTGGGCGTGCTGCTGCGCGAACGAAAGCGGCACTCGGAGGCGCTGGCCCTCTTCGAGGACGCGCTTCGAATCGCTCGACGCGGCGGTGCCGGCACGGAGGGTCTCGGCGCCTCGCTGCACAATCTGGGCCTGGAGCAGGCCACGCTTGGCCACATGGCGGATGCCGAGCGTTCGCTCGGCGAGGCGCTGGAGGTCAAGCGCCGGGAGCTGGAGGACGATCACCCCTCGGTCGTGTCGACCCGGAACGAACTCAACCGGGTGCGCGCCGCCGCCGCTGCCGCGCAATCGCCAGCAACGGCGCCAACCATGCCGCCGGCGCAGGAATGAACACGGCGCCCTCGAGCGCAATCACATAGTCACCGCCGTCGAGCGGCGAGCTTCCCCAGAACGCGGGCAGAGCGACGCTGGAAGGAAGCACCTGCGGTCCCGTGAGGTCGGGGAAGAGCAGCGACGAGCTCGCATTGAACGGATCGCTGTTGAAGAGGCTGATCGCCAGGTAGTAGATCCCCGGCACGAGCGCGAAGGTCGGCAGCGTCACTGTGGCGCCGTCGCCGAGGCCGTCGTTCGCGACCACCGGCAGCCCCGCCGCATCGAAGAGAAAGAGCTGCGAGTCGAACGATGTGAAGCCGAGCGCGTCCACGAAGCTGTCGGTGGTCGCGGTGAAGACGGTCGGGGTCTGGATGTAGATCCCGTAGACATCCTGCTGGTCCGGACCGCCCACGAAGCTGAAGGTCGCAAGAGTGCCGGCGATCGTCCGCAGCTGCGACGGGAACGGGAACTCCGTGGTCGGAATCTGCGCGGTGCCGGGGAAGCTGCCTGCGTCGCCGGTTCCATCGCTTCCCTCCTTCCAGTCGGGTCCGAGGATGAATCCGCCGTGCGCCGTGACCACCATGGACGCCGCGCCGAGCATCGATGCGATGAGTCGCCGCATGAATCGTCGCTCCTCTCGTGGATGAAGCCGCGCTGCCGGAAGGACGCCGCCACGGTACCCACCGACGGGGCCGCGTTCCAGATTCGATTGCTGCGAATGTGCACCAGAGGCCCAGGCGCAATCCGCATCGACCCCTTCATGCAGTTCCTTCCAACGGATGAACTCGCTCGCACCGGCGCGGATGACGGTGGCGGCGATCAGAAGAGCCGCTCGGAGAAGGTGCCCGGCCGAAGCTCCGGTCGCTCGGGCCACGCGTCGTAGTCGGCGTTGGGATTGGCATCGATCCAATCGATGAAGCGAAGGACGCTCGAGGATTCCGCGCGGGCGCGCCATTCGTCGCCGAAGACCAGCCTAACTCCGAGCCAGATGTGGGCCGGTGCGTTGCGGCGAGACAGTCCTTTCGCCGGCTCGAGCAGCGGCTGGATCCGCTCGGCGACCGTGCGGACCCGTTCACGGATGCAATCGAGTTCTTCGGGAGTCATGGCGATCGTTCCGGGATGCCGTGGCGCGGCGGCATGCGCCGACTATTCTGCCCGAAGCGCCGCGACGGCGCGCACCTCATGCACGCTGCCACGCTCATCATGATCGGGTCGCTCGCGCAGCATGGGGGCGCGCCTCCCGCGCCCGCGCCCGCGCCGCCCGCCGCCGCGCCCGCGCCTCCGGCCGCGGTACCCGCGCCTCCCGCGCTCGCACCGGCGCCCGGCTCGCCTCCCGACCGCATCATCAAGGTGCCCCCCGGTTTCGAGTGGGACCTCTACGCGTGGGAGCCGCTCGTGGCCGATCCCGTTGCCTTCGCCATCGACGAGCAGGGGCGCATCTTCCTTGCCGAGAGCGAGCGCCAGGAGCGCGGCGTGGAGGACAACCGCCATCAGCCGTACTGGCTGCTCGACGACCTGACGAACGAGACCGTCGAGGATCGCCTGCGCATGTACGAGAAGTGGGCGGAGAAGCGCGAGGGGGGCATGGATCACTACACGCGCTGGGCCGATCGCGTGCGCGTGCTGCTCGATCCGGGCGAGGATGGGCGGCCCACGCGCTCCGTCAACTTCTCGGGCGACTTCCGCGAGCCGCTCGATGGCACCAATGCGGGCGTTCTCGCGCGCGACGGCGAGGTCTGGGTCACCTGCATTCCCACGCTCTGGCGATTTCGCGACACGGACGGCGACGGCGTGGCCGACGAGCGAGATCGCATCTTCGACGGCTTCGGCGTGCGCATTGCGCTGCGCGGCCATGACATGCACGGCCTCGTCTTCGGTCCCGACGGCCGCCTCTACTGGTCGATCGGCGATCGCGGCTATCACGTCACGCTGCCGGATGGCCGCGTGCTCGCGGATCCGAAGTCGGGGGCCGTCTTCCGGTGCGAGCCCGACGGCACGAATCTCGAGGTCTTCTGCACGGGCCTTCGCAATCCGCAGGAGCTCGCGTTCAATCGCTTCGGCGATCTCTTCACCGGCGACAACAACTCCGACGCGGGCGACAAGGCTCGCATCGTCTGGTGCGTGGACGGCGGCGAGACCGGCTGGGACATGAACTACCAGACCGTGGAGGGCGCGAACCAGCGCGGCCCGTGGAACCAGGAGCGAATCTGGAAGCTCTGGAGCGACGAGGACGCCACGGATCCGCTGCGAGCCGCATGGACGCTGCCGCCGCTTGCCCATGTTGGAAGCGGACCGTCGGGACTCGTGGCGTATCCGGGCACGGGCCTCGACGAGCGCTACCGCGATGCGCTCTTCATGTGCGACTTCCTCGGTGACCGCCGTTCGAGCCGCGTGCTTGCCATGACGGTGGAACGCGACGGCGCGGGCTACACGGTCACGGATGTCCATCCCTTCGTCAGCGATGTCCTGACCACGGATGTCGACTTCGACTGGCACGGACGCATGGTCATCAGCGACTGGGACGCCACCTGGGAGAGCAACGGCAAGGGGCAGATCTATCGCGTCTGGGATCCGCGATTCGCGAACACGCCCGAGGCGCGCGATCTCGCGGCGCTCGTGGCGAAGGGCTTTCGCGATCGAAGCGACGAGGAACTGGCGCGGCTGCTTGCCCATCCGGACATGCGCGTGCGCCTTCGCGCTCAGTGGGAGCTGGCGAAGCGATTCCCGAAGTCGGTGCCGCTCCTTGCGCCGATGGCGCGTGCGGATCTGGCCGCGTGCCGCACGTTCGACATTGCGCTCGATGCCCTTCCGATCGAAGCGCGCCTGCACGCCATCTGGGGACTGGGGCAGCAGCTCCGTGCGCTCGAACGCACCTCGATCGAAGCGCAATCGGAGGAGCGGCAGGCATCCATCGATGGAGCGGCCGAGCTCTCGGCCACGCTCGTCTCGCTTCTTGGCGACGAGGATGCCGAGATCCGCACGCAGGCGGCGCGAGTGCTGGGCGAGGCCGCGACCGCCACTCGCGGCGAGCGGAACGACGCGCTGCGTGCCGCCGCGCTCGACCCGCTGATCGGGCTCGCCACGGACGAGGATCCGCGCGTCCGCATGGCCGCGGCCACCGCGCTGGGTCGGCTTGGCTCGAAGGAGGCGATCCCCGCACTGGTGGCGATCCTCTGGGAGAACGAGGACTCGAATCCGTACCTGCGGCAGGCGGCAGCCGTGGCGCTGGCGCGCATCGGCGACCGCGACAAGCTGCTCGAACTCGCCGCGGATCCCTTCCCGCAGGTGCGCATGGGCGCGGTGCTGGCGCTGCGACGGCTGCACGACCCGGCGCTGGCGCGATCGCTCTTCGATCCCGAACTGCGCATCGCCACCGAGGCCGCACGCGCCATCCACGATCTGCCGATTGCCGAAGCGCAGCCATCGCTCGTGCTCGTGGCGGAACGATGGCCCGCGCACGATCGGCCGGGCAGCGCCGAGTCGAACGCCGCCGCCGTTCCCCTGCTTCGCCGCGCCATCACCGCGTGCCTGCGGGATGGGAGCCGCCGCGCCGCCGTGGCGCTGCTCGCCATCGCCGCCGACGACGCCACGCCCGAGCCGATGCGACGCGAGGCGCTTGAAGCGCTCGCGGAGTGGCGCGAGCCCTCGGTGCGCGATCGCGTCATCGGTCATGTGCGTCCGATCGATCCGGCGCCGCGCGATGCGGACGGATATCGCGCCTCGCTGTCCAACCGCCTGCCCGCCCTGGTCGAGTCCGGCCCCGACGCGCTCCGCACGATCGCTCGCGGCATCGCTGAACGGGAGGGCATCGCGCTCGACGGCGGCGCCGCGCTCGCCACGCTGCGCGACGCGAAGGCGCCGCCGCAGGAGCGAGCGCAGTGCCTGGCACAGCTCGTGCGCCAGGGACATCAGGAGGCACCGTCGCTCATCGCGCTCGCGCTCGAGTCCGATGCGCCCGTCCTGCGCATCGCGGCCCGCGAGGCGCTGGCGCAGGTCGACGCGGCGGCCGCCGTGCCGCCGCTCGATCGTGCTCTGGCGGGCGCCACGCTCGCGGAACGGCAGGCCGCCATCGCCCTGCTCGCGAAGCTCGCGCGGGACGACGCGGACGCGATCCTCGACCGCGCGATCCGCGCCGCGGGATCGTCGCCGACAAGGGCGTCGGACCTCGCGAGCGCCATCGAACTCGACCTGCTCGACGCGGCGATCTCGCGAGGCGCCTCGCTCCGTCCCGCCCTCGAAGCGTGGCGCGGCGGTCCGCCGCCCGCCGCCGTGCCGCCCCGCCTCGGGCCCGTCGAGCTCTATCGCGACATGGCCCTCCTCGGCGGCGATTCGCGACGCGGGCACGAACTGGTGAACTTCCATTCCGCCGCCGCCTGCCTGCGCTGTCATGCGCTCGACGGTCACGGCGGCAACGCGGCGCCGGCACTCGACGGCATCGGCGCGCGCCTCACGCGCGAGCAGATCCTCCGTTCGCTCATCGAGCCCAACCACGAGATCGCCGAGGGGTACACCGCCCCGAGCGCCATGCCGGACATGACCACCATGCTCACGCCGCGTCAGGTGCGCGATGTCGTCGAGTTCCTGCACGGGCTCAGGACGCCTGCGCCGCCCTCCGCGCCCGCCGGCTCCAACTAGGCGCGCTCACGCCCTGCGCTTCGCCGCGACCACGCCCTCGAGCAGGCGCCGCCAGCGCTCGCAGCCGTCCTCGCGGCTGTAGCGCTCCACCAGCGCCCGCCGCGCTCGCTCGCCGTAGTCGCGCGCCATCGACCGGTCCGCGGCAAGACGCTCGATGAGCGACACGAGCGCGTCCGCATCGCCCGCGCGAATCACCCAGCCGCAACGCTCCTCGTTCAGCACGAGCGCGGTCTCCGCGTCGTCGTCGCCGATAAAGAGCGCAGGCCGTCCCGCGGCCAGCATGCCGAAGACCTTGGACGGCACGAAGAGCCCCGCCATGCCGGGGATCTGCGTCGCCAGATGCACATCCGCGGCCGTGAGCAGATCGGCAAGGCGCTCGCGCGGCTGCGAGGTGCGGCTCTGCGCGTTCGGCAGCGCATGCTCCGCAAGGAACGCGTCGACCGTCTTCTTGCGCGCGCCGCCGCCGGCGAAGACGAAGCGGATGTCATTGCGGTCGCGCAGCCGAAGCGCCGCGTCGAGCATGGTGCCCATGTCGTGTCCGATGCCGAAGTTCCCCGCGTACATCACCACGAACGCGTCGCCGAGCGCCCACGCGCGACGGAACTCGTTCTGATGCGGCGGCACCTGGCGGATCTCCTCCGCGTCCGACCAGACATGGATGATCTCGACCTTCGACTCGGGAATGCCCTTCGCCAGCACGCGCGCCCTCATGCAGCGCCCGAGCACCACCACGCGATCGGCGCGACGAAGGATGAAGCGATGCAGGGACTCGAAGGAGCGAGCCATCATTCCGCCGCGGCGCATGAGCCCGGTGAAGACGGGCAGGTCCGGATAGAGGTCCATCACCCAGTAGACGAACCTCGAGCGGCGAAACACCTGGAGCACCACGCCCAGCAGCGCAATCATCGGCGGCGTGGTGAAGCAGACCGCGACATCCGGCCGCCGCACGAAGAGGCACTTGAGGAAGGCCGCCACATAGAAGAGCGCGAAGTCCGCCGCGCGTGCGAGGTAGCTCCTCTTGCCGAAGATGCTGCGACCGACGCGATGCACCTCGATGCCGTCGATCGTCTCGCGCTTCGGCAGCAGCCCCTGCTGCGTGCCCGTGGGCCAGTAGATCGAGCGCGACGCGATGACATCCACCTGATGCCCGGCCTTCACGAGGTGCTGCGCAAGATCGTGCGCATGCTGGGCCGTGGCGGCCACATCGGGCGCGAAGACCTGGTTGATCAGAAGGACCCGCATGATTCACTCCGCTCCGCACACGGTGCGGGATTCCGTGAAGAAGTGCAGCGCCTCGACACCGCCCTCGCGCCCGACGCCCGACGCCTTCCATCCTCCGAACGGCACGCGAAGATCGCGCACCAGCCAGCAGTTGACCCAGACGGTTCCGGCGTGCAGCCGCGCGGCGAGACGGCGGGCGCGCAGGCGGTCGCCGCTCCAGACGCTCGCCGCGAGCCCGTAGCGCACGCCGTTGGCGATCGCGACCGCCTCGTCGTCGCCCTCGAAGGGGATGAGCGTGGCGACGGGACCGAAGATCTCCTCCTGGTTCGTGGCGCACGACGGCGACAGGCCTTCGAGCAGCGTCGGTTCATGGAAGAAGCCCTCTGCACAGCGCGCCGGCAGTCGATCGCGCGGCACGCGACCGCCGCCGCAGAGCACGCGCCCGCCGAGCGCCTTCGCCTCCGTCACCGCATTCTCCACCTTCGCCCGATGTTCGCGCGACACGAGCGCCCCCTGCTCGGTGGCCGCCACCAGAGGATCGCCCAGGCGCAGGGCGCGCACGCGCTGCACCAGCGCCTCGCGCACGCGGTCGAGGATCGATCGCTCCACGAGGATGCGCGAGCTGCACAGGCAGATCTGCCCCTGATTGAGGAAGGCGCTGCGGGTGATGCCCGCGATGCAATCGTCGAAGCTCGGTGCGTCGCCGTGTCCGATGTCGGCGCAGACGATGGCGGGGTTCTTGCCGCCGAGTTCGAGCGAGAGGCGCGCGAAGCGCGGCGCCGCGGCGCGCGCAATCGACTCGCCGGTGGCGGTGCCACCCGTGAAGGTGATCACCGCGACGCGCGGATCCTCGACGAGCGCCCGCCCGGCCTCCGCGCCGCGCCCGTGCAGCAGGTTCAGCACGCCCGGCGGGAATCCCGCCTCGAGCGCCGCGCGAGCCAGCATGGTGGCCGTCGCCGGCGTCACCTCGCTGGGCTTGCCCACCACGGTGCAGCCGGCCGCAAGTGCCGGCGCGATCTTCCATGTGAAGAGGTAGAGCGGCAGATTCCACGGCGAGATGCACGCCGCCACGCCCGCCGCGGGACGCTCCACCGCGCTCACGATGCGCGCCGCGGCAGTCGCGCCGTCATTGCTCGCCTCTGCGCGGCCGCCGCGCTCGCCCGGCGCCGCGCCGCTCTCGGGTGCACCACCCGCGCCGCTCATCGGTGCACCGCCCGCGCCGCCGTCGAGCGCGTAGCGCTCCGGCCGCTCGTTCCGCAGGAGCGCCGCGAAGAAGCGCAGGTTCGCCGCCGCGCGGGGGATGTCGAGCGACTTCGCCAGCGCCAGCGGCTTGCCCGTATCCACCGACTCCGCGAGCGCGAACGCATCGAGCCGCGACTCGACGATCGACGCGAGCGCGTCCATCAGCGCGGCTCGCTCCTGCGCCGGCGTCCGCGACCACGCATCGAACGCGAGCGCCGCGGCCTCGACCGCATCACCTGCGTCCGACGCATCCGATGCCGCGCAGCGTCCGTAGACGGCCCCGGTCGCGGAATCCGTCACATCGATCCATGCGCCGCCGCGCGCGGCACGCTCCCGCCCATCGATGATGTTTCCAAAGTCGAGCGTCACGACCTGCATGCGCCTTCGATCGATCGCGACATGATCAGCGCCATCCGGATGGCTGCGGCGAGCGCGGCGCCGTGTCCGGCGGATTGCTGGGCGGATTGCCCGCGGTCGCAGGCGAAGCGATGGCGCCGTCGATCAGCTGGAGCCAGAGCGTGATCGTCTCGCCTTCGGCCGTGAGCACGCGCGCGATCCCGCCGTCGGTCAGCGCGTTCTCCCACGGCAGGTTCACGCTCACCCGAACAGTGAAGCTCTTGCCCGGATCGACGCGGTAGGGCATGGCCCCGGGTGAAGTCGCGGTGACATGGCGCGACGGCGTCTCGACGCTGGCGAGGATCACCGTCTTCGAGCCGCGGTTCGTGAGCGTGAAGACCCCCGAGTACCCGCCGGTCCTGCGCAGCCTCGCGCGATCGACCGTCACGACGAGCCGCCTCGCGCCCTGCAGTTCGCTGCCTGGAGGCATGAAGTCGGCGGCGGTGTCCATCACGCCCTGCGGCGACGGCGCCGGCGGCGTCGAGTCGCATGCGATCGGCGCCATGAGCGCCAGCGCGATGCATGCACACGCCGCTCCGATGTCCGCTCCGCGTCGTCGAGTCATCCTTGCGCCAGCCTTCCTCCGTCGACCGGAATGTTCACGCCCGTCATGTACGACGCGGCCGGCGACGCGATGAACGCCGCCACTGCCGCGATCTCCTCGGGATCGGCGATCCGCCCCATGGGAATCGATCGGATCGCATCCGATTGCACTTCCTCCACGCTGCTGCCCGCGCGGTTGGCGCGACCCTGGAAGAGCGCGTCGAGCCGCGCCGTGCGCGTGAATCCCGGAAGGATGTTGTTGACGGTGATGCCGAACGGCGCGAGTTCCACCGCGAGCGTGCGGCACCAGTTCGCCATGGCGGCGCGGATGGTGTTCGAGACGCCCAGGCCGCGAATGGGCGTCATCACGCTCGTGCTCGTGATCGCAATGATGCGACCGTACCTCGACTCGCGCATGCCGGGCGCGAAGGCGCGCGCCAGGATCTGCGCCGTGCCGACATGGAGGCGGAACGCACGCTCGAATTCCTCGGGCGCCGCGTCGATGGCGAATCCCGCCGCCGGCCCGCCGGTGTTGTGCACCAGCACATGCACCGGCCCGCGCAATGCCTCCTCCTGCGCAGCACGGTCGAGCGCCGCGGCGTCCCCGAAATCGCAGTGGAGCGTGCGATGCGACGATGCCGCCGCAGCCGCCGAGCCGCCGCCGGCGCGGCTGATCGCGGCGAGCTCCCCGGACACCTTCGCCAGTCCATCCTCGTTGCGTCCCGCGATCGTCAGGCTCGCGCCGCGCTGCGCCATCGCGAGCGCGATCGCCCGCCCGATGCCCTGCGTCGCGCCGCAGACCACCGCGCGGAGGCCGTCGAGTCGGAAGCGATCGGAGTTGGTCGCGACGCCCGAGGCCGCCGTCGAAGTCATGGCGCGGACGATAGCACGGCCGCGCGAACGCGTCGGGGCTTGCCGTACCATGGACGCTCGTGGCGGCGCATCGAGCAGAGACGCTTGCGGAACTCGTCCGGAAGGCCGCGCAGGTGCCGCCGGACGAGCGCCTCGCATGGCTTCGCGGCGCCTGCGGCGGTGATCCGGCGCTCGTGGCGCGCGTGGCGGACGCACTGCCCACGGCCGAGGGTTCGCCCGCGTCGCCCTCGCCGCTGCTGAGACCGATCGAGTCGGTCCCCGAGTCGCTTCGGCAGATCGGACCGTACTCGCTGCGCGGCGTGCTCGGCGAAGGCGCGTTCGGCGTCGTGTACCTGGCCGACCAGTCGGAGCCCATTCCGCGCCGCGTGGCGCTCAAGGTGCTCAAGCCGCATGTCTCCGCCGGCGAGGTCGTCGCGCGCTTCGAGCAGGAGCGACGGATGCTCGCGCGGCTCGACCACCCCAGCATCGCCCATGTGCTCGACGCGGGCGTCTCGGAGGACGGGCGCCCCTGGTTCGCGCTCGAGTTCGTGCGCGGACTGCCGCTGCTGCGCCACTGCGACGAGGCGCGCCTCGGCGTCGACGACCGGCTGCGCCTCTTCGAGGAGATCTGCCGCGCGGTGCAGCATGCGCATCAGAACGGCGTGATCCATCGCGACCTCAAGCCGAGCAACATCCTGGTCTCGACCGGACGCCCCGGCGACGGCACGCCCCGGTGGGGAACCCCGAAGATCATCGACTTCGGAATCGCCGAGGCGCTCGACGCAGCGGATCCGCCGCGCGCCGACGCCGCGCTTGCGAGCGATCGACCTGCGGGAACGCTCGAGTTCATGGCGCCGGAGCAGGCCCTCGGACGCGAGGTCGACACGCGTTCGGACATCTACGCGCTCGGCGCGATCCTCTTTCACCTTCTCTCGGGCGCGCTGCCGATGGGCGAGGCCGATCGCGACGATCCCACGGCGTTCGTCGAGCGGCTGCGCCAGCAGGATCCGCGCCCGCCCTCGGCCGTGGTCGCCGCGCTGCCTCCTGCCGCGGCGCAGGAAGCGGCGATGAGGCGATCCACCACGCCGGCGCGCCTCGTTCGCGCCCTGCGCGGCGATCTCGACTGGATCACGCTTCGATGCCTTCAGAAGGACCGCGGCGCCCGCTACGACTCCGCCAGCGATCTCGCGGCCGATCTCTGCCGCCACTTTGCGCATCGCCCGGTGGAGGCGGCTCCGCGCCGCTTCCTCTATCGCCTCGATCGGTTCGTGCGGCGACATCAGGCGGCGGTGGCGGCCGCGCTCCTCTGCGCGGTGATGCTCGTGACCACGACCATCCTCGTGGCGCTTGCGCTTCGAACGGCGATCCGCGCCCACGAGGCCGAGCGAGCCGCTCGCCGCGATGCCGAGCGCGCCTCCATGAACGCCAACGATGCGCTCAGCGCCGTCGTGTCGCTCATCACGAGCATCTCGCTCGACCGCACCGCGCGCGGCGTCGCGACGACCTCCGAGCAGATCCTCGCGGACGCGCGGCAGGCCATTCTGGAGCCGTTCCAGACGCAGCCCCGCGCGCAGGCCCAGGTGCGGGTGGCGCTCGCCAAGGCGCTCCTGTCGCTCGGCCATGCCGGCGCGGCATCGCGCGAGGTGACGGCGGCCATTGCGCTGCTCGGCACGCTCGGCGCCGAGGGCACCAGCGGCGTGATCGACGCACTGCGCACGCAGGCGGCCATCGACGAGCAGCGGGCTCGACCCGACGACGCGCTCGCGGCGCTCGATCGCGCTGCGTCGCTCCAGCGCGAGCATGCGCCCGAGGACGCCGAGGACTGGACCGAGCTGCAGCTCGACCGCGCCCGCGTGCTCATCTCCTCGGGCGATGCCGCCGGCGCCCTCCGCGCCGTCAACGCGGCACGCGGCTGGATCGCGCGGATCGACGCATCGACCCCGCGGCGCCGCGCCGCGTCGAGCGCCGCCTTCTTCGAGGCGCAGGCGCTGCTCCTCGATGGTCGATGGGCCGACGCGCTGCGAGCCATCCAGCCGAACCTCGACTTCAATCGCTCCACGATGCCGGGCCACTGGTGGATGGCCGAGAGCAGCGCCGTGCAGGCCGCGGGCCTCATCGGCATCGGAGAGGTCGACGAGGGACGGCAGATCCTGGCCTCGGTCGAAGGGCCGCTGATGCAGGCGCTGCCGCCCGGCGCCAGCCCGCGACGAACGATCTGCACGCTCGTGGCGAAGGCCTTCGAGGCCCGCGGTCTCGTCGAGGACGCGAACCACTGGCGTTCGCTCGCCTCCCGGTGATAGAACCTCCCGAATGTCGTCGACCGCCGCATCCATCATCCCCGTGACCCTCGCCGTGGCCTCGGGTCCCGCCGCGCCCGCCGTCGTGCTCGATCACGACGGCGACTTCATCATCGGCCGTGGCGCGGACTCGGCGATTCCCCTCGATGACGCGAAGGTCTCCCGGCAGCACGCCCGGATCTCGCTGCACGGCGATCGGCTCACGGTCCACGATCTCGACTCGACGCACGGCGTGTGGGTCAACGGCGTTCGCATCGACCCGGGCGAGGAGGTGCCGCTGCACGATCGCGATCTCGTCGGCATCGCGCCGTGGTCGCTGCTCGTGCGCTTCGCCAATGGCGACAACGACGGTTCGCATGTGATCCCCGAGCCGAAGCCGCACGCGCACGAGCCGTCGCGAGCGGAGTCGGCGCCCACGGCGACGGGCACCGCGGCCGCAGGCGCGGCAGCGGCGGCGGGCCCGAAGTCGAGCGACCCCTACCGGACGCATCCGAGCATCTTCCTGCGCCTCCGCGCCGACGGCACGCTCGATCGGCAGCTCGGCTGGGAGGAGTTCAACCGCGTCTACGGGCCCGTCATCGCCGGCTTTGCGCGGAACGCCGGACTCAAGCCGCAGGAGGTGGACGACATCATGCAGGATGTGATGCTCGGCTTCTTCCGCGTGGTCGACAACTTCGTCTACGACCCGCGCAAGGGCCGATTCCGCGGATACCTCAAGCGCGTGACGCTCAACGCGATCCGCAGCCGGCGCCGGCGTCGGCGCCCGCAGCAGAATGTGCCGGAGGAGCTCGATCCCGCGGCGGAGTCGAATGACCTCGAGGTGGCATGGGAGCGCGAATGGACGGAGCACCTGCTCCGCCGCGCGCTCGAGGAGGTGCGCACCACGGTGCAACCCCGGACGATGCACGCCTTCGAGCTCTACGGCATCAAGGGCATGCCCGCCGAGGAAGTGGCCAAGGAGACGGGCATGACCGAGGCTGCGATCCGCCATGCGAAGATGCGCGTGCTGGACCAGTTGCGCGAGTGCGTGAAGCGCCTGCGCGAGGACGAAGGTTGAAGCCGAAGGACCGCAGGGAACGAACACGACGAGGCGCCGCGACGCGAAGCCGTTCATGCTGACCGTCGCGCCACGAGGGAGAACTCCATGACCCATGCACGAATCGACCGATCCTGGCGGCAGCGAGCGACCGTGGCGCTCCTGATCGTCGGCATGTGCGGCGCCGGCCTGGCGATCGCGCAGGGAACCGGCTCCAATGCGACGCAGGGCGCGGCTCCGTCGCGCGGCGCGAATCAGCTCACCGACGAGGCCGCACGGACCATGCTGTCCCAGCTCGTGGGCTTCTGGCATGTGACCGGTCGAAGCTTCAACGCGAGCGGCCAGCCCGACAGCGAACTCGCCGGCAGCGCCGCCTACGCGTGGTCGCTCGGCGGCATGTTCCTCGCCGGCGAGCAGCTCCTGACGAACGGCTCCGAGATGGTGCAGTGGGCCGACTTCCTCGGCTTCAACGCGATCACCCAGGACTTCTCGCGCACGCTCCTGACGGATCGGGATCCGGTGAACTACTGCGCCATCGGACTGTGGAACGATCGCTCCAGGCTGATGCTCTTCCTCACCGATCCGATTCGCGGCCCCGACGGTTCGGAGCGGCGCATCCGATCGACGCTCGACCTCAGCAACGCGGCGCAGCCGTTCTGGGAGATCGTCTATCTGGTCGGATCGGGTGCGAACGAGCGATCGATCGGAAGCGTGCAGCTCCGATTCACGCGCGCCCAGGTGCCGCAGACCTCGCCGGCGCCGGGCAACCCGCTCACACCGGGATTCGCCGGCCGCCTGGGGCAGTCCGCTCCGGGCCGATCGGCGCCGTCGTCCGGGCGCGGCCCGATGTCGCCGGCGCAGGTGCAGCAGCGCCTCGACTCGGTGCTTCAGCAGCGGCAGCAGATGCAGGGACAGATCGAGGACATGCGCCGGCAGATGCGCGACATGTCCACTTCCATCCGCCGCATCACGCAGCCGTGAGCAGACCCGTCGGGCCCGTCATCCCCAGTTGCCCAGGAGCGTGCCGAGGTCGTTCCCGTCGACGATGCCGTCGTTGTTGAGATCGCCCGGTCGCGGAGCGCGCACCTCGAAGGTGATCGTGCGATGCGAGCCGATCAGGCCCAGTGGCGTCTGCGCCGGATGCCCGGGCGGCGCGCCCGGCGGCACGCCCCAGCGAATCGAGCCCGTGAGGTTCGTGATTGCGCTCACCGCCACTTGCCCGGGCGTCGCATAGCGCGTCGATGTCACGCGGAACAGATTGAACGCGGAACCGAGCGGCGAAGGCGGCTGCCATGTGGTTGCATTCACCGCGATGGTGGCATCGACGCTGCTGAGTTGCTGCGTGACCGAGGGGCCGCATCCGTTGGCGCTCCACTCGTTGAGCTCGAGTCGGTCCGGGAGTCCCGGCGCCCACGGATTCGACCACGCGAACTGGACCGTGCTCGCCACATTCGTGTCGAAGGCCAGCGGCGAGGTCACCACCGGCGTGGGCGGCAGGTCCGCGTCGGTCAGTGAGGCGAGGCTCAGCGTGAACTCGCACGAGGCCAGGCGGTCGCCGAGCACTTCGATCTGCCAGGTTCCCGACGCGAACGACTTGAGCTGTTCGAGCGTGGCCGCGCCGATGTCCGCGTACCAGTCGTTCGCGGACTCCCGCGTGAAGCTGGTGCTGACGATCTCCCACGGCTGCTCGCCGTAGATCGTGGCGATGATCTGCTGCGCGTCCGCGTCGGCAAGCGACAACCTTGCGACGATGTAGTACGGGCTGTTCCCGAGCGTGTCGGCGTATCGCAGCACCGAGATGGTGAAGTGGCTCGAGGGCGTGTCGGCGGCTCTCGCCTGCATGCCGACAGCCACGGCCAGCGCCAGTGCCGCCATGGCCGCCGCCCGGCGCATCAACGCCGGCGCCGCCATCTGCGAGCGCGACGACCACCACCACAGTTTGCCGATCTTCATCGTGAGCTCCTTCTCCCTTGAAGCGTGTCGAACCGAGCCGACGACGGTACCGCTCGCGCCCATGCCATTGCAAGAGTCCTTCCGCGGATATCGGCGGCGAACGGGCCCCGTACACTCGCCGCCATGCCGACGACGCCCAGGGACCTGCCAAACCTCCGCGTCTTCGACCATCCGCTGATCCAGCACAAGCTGACGCTCGCCCGCTGCGCGGAGACGCCGCCGGACGAGTTCCGGCGGCTGCTCAACGAGATTGCGGGGCTCATGGTCTACGAGGTGAGTCGCAACTTCCCGAGCGAGGCGCTCGAGATCGAGACGCCGCTCGAGCGCATGCGAGGTTCGCGCCTGGCCAAGCCCGTGACGCTCGCACCGATCCTGCGCGCCGGGCTCGGCATGACCGACGGAATCCTGCGCCTCTTCCCGGAGGCGCGCGTCGGACACATCGGCATCCAGCGCGACGAGAACAGCCGCAAGCCGATCGACTACTACGCCAAGTTTCCGCCCGATGTCGCCGACGGTCCCGTGCTGGTCGTGGATCCCATGCTGGCGACCGGCGGAAGCGCCGTGCATGCGGTCGACCACCTGAAGCGCAAGGGGTGCCGCGACATTCAGATGGTCTGTCTCGTGGCAGCGCCGGAGGGCGTGCGCGCCATGCTCGCCGCGCATGCCGAGGTGCCGATCCACACCGCGGCGCTCGACCGCCAGCTCGACGAGCGCGCGTTCATCCGCCCCGGTCTCGGCGACGCGGGCGATCGAATCTTCGGCACGGTCGGCGCGTGAGGGTTGCGCCCGGCGCGCGTGACGGCTAGGCTCCGCGCATGGCCGAGCGGAAGAATCAGGAGTTCGATCGTCCGGGCGGCTATGCGCTGCCGAGGGGTGCCACGCTCGTCCAGCGCCGCGCCGCAGCCGATCTCGCGAACGCGGAGATCACGCTCTTCGGCGATCGCGTGCCCGCACACGAGCCGGCGCTCGGCGCGGTGCCGATCGAACCCGCGCTTCGCGCCGACGAGCCCGACACGCGCCTCTACCGGGGCGATTGCCGGGACATCCTGCCCGCCCTGCCCGATCGCGGCAGCGTCGATCTCGTCTTCGCCGATCCGCCCTTCAACTGGGAGGTCCCCTACGACGGCTGGAAGGACGGCATGCCGCGCGATGCCTACGAGCGATTCACATTCGATTGGCTCGACGGCTGCATCGACGCGCTCGCGCCGCACGGCTCGCTCTGGGTGAACATTCCCGACGACACCGCCGCAGAGATCGTGCTTCATCTCAAGCGACGCGGACTGGTGATGATCAACTGGTGCATCTGGCACTTCCGGTTCGGGCAGAACCGCGAGACCTCGTTCATCATGAGCAAGGTCCACGCGCTGCACTTCGCGAAGGATCCCGACGCGCGGATCTGGCGCCCCGAGCGCATCCTGGAGCCGAGCGATCGCGCCAGCATCTACGGCGATCCGCGCACGCAGGCCAAGGAGAGGAACGCGGGCATGCGCGTGCCGATGGATGTCTGGTACGGACCCTTCTGGGGTCGCGTGCAGGGCAACAACAAGGAGCGTCGCGCGCAGCACCACAACCAGCTTCCCGAGGCGTATCTCGAGCGCATCATCCTCGCCTGCTCGGACGAGGGCTCGCTCGTGCTCGATCCATTCTGCGGCAGCGGCACCACCTCCACGGTCGCCCGCGCCTACGGCCGACGGTCGATCACGATCGAGCACGGTCCCGCGAACGCGGCCAGCGCCTGGGAGCGCATCACGAAGATCGGCATGGTGCACAAGGGCGTCGCGCTCGGCGCGGCCAATCCCATCCATCCGCATCGGGCGCGAGGCGCACGGCCCTCGCCGGCGCCGGAGGCGCTCATGCCTTCGGGCGAGCCGACCACGGAACATCGGGCACGCCGAGCGCGAGGTTCGCGCGCCGCGCCAGCGCGAACAGAAGATCGCTTGTTCGATTCACGAAGCGAATGACGGCCTCGCCCACCGGCTCGTCGTGCGAGAGCGACACGATCGATCGCTCGGCGCGCCGACACACCGTGCGCGCCACATGCAGCCGCGCCGCCAGCTCGCTGCCGCCCGGGAGCACGAAGGTCCGCAGCGGCGCATTGCCCGCGTCCGCCTCGTCGATCCACCCCTCCGCGTCGCGCACATCCGCGTCCACGATGCGCGTCACGCGGTCGTCGAACTTCGAGCCCTGGAGCGTGGCCAGGTCCGCGCCGAGCTCGAAGAGTCGGCTCTGGAGCGCTTCGAGGATGCGATCCATCACGGCCAGTGCGTCGAGGTCGATTCCCGCGGGCGCCGGCCGCGCCGCCGCGAGCGCTCGGCACGCTGCGATCTCCGTCCGCGTCCACCCCACGCACGAGTTGAGCTCGTCGATCGAGCCGTAGGCCTCGATGCGAGGCGCATCCTTATCGACGCGCGTCCCGGAGAAAAGGCCGGTCGAGCCGTCGTCGCCCGTGCGCGTGTAGAGATTCGACTTGCGAGGACTAGTCGCCACGCAGCACCACCGTCGGCTCGATCACCTTCGAGCCGCCCCCATCGCGTCGGGCGTAGAGGAACCCGGGACGCAACGCCCCCGCCGCATGCGTGCCATCCGCGCGAAGCGCCACGAACGCCACCTGATGCTGCGGCTCGAGCGCAAACGACTGCTCGATGCGCCGCAGCGCCTCGCGGATCGCCTCCTCCGCGCTGCGACCGGCGCGCATGCCTTCGACCACGAGGAAGGCACCGCAGACGGCGCTGATCAGCTCGCCCGTGCCCGTGGCCACCGCGCCGCCTGCGGCGGGATCGACATAGAGGCCGTGGCCGATGATCGGCGAGTCGCCCACGCGGCCCGGCAACTTGAACGGTGTTCCGCTCGTGCTGCACGCGCCCGCCATCACGCCGGCGCGGTCGCGCACGAGCACGCCGATCGTGTCATGCCCCCACCATCGTCGCTCCTGCGCGAAGAGCCGTCCGCCCGCGCCCGGATCGACGGGGCGCGGACCGGGAGCGAGAGATGCATCCATGACGCCCTCGCGCTCCACCGCCGCGCCCGCCGCGATCGCATCACCCACGGCCTGTTCCATCCAGCGCTTCCACGCCTCGGCCGCCTCGGGCGCCAGCACCTCCTCGCGAAGCTCGCCCGCCGCGTCGGCGAAGCGGTCCGCCGCCTCGCCCGCGATCATGAGGTGCCGCGTGCGCTCCATCACCATCCGCGCCACGCGCACCGGATGGCGATGCCGGCGAAGGCACGCCACGCTTCCCGCCTTGCCCGGCGCGAGCATCACGCAACCGTCCAGCGAGACCTGTCCCTCGGCGTCCGGCAGCCCGCCGTAACCGACCGAGTCGACGGCGGGATCCTCCTCCGCCACGGTGCATGCCTCCACCGCCGTGTCGAGCGATCGACCACCGCGATCGAGCCCGGGCCATGCCGCATCCGCCGCTCGCGCGGAGAAGGACCAGGTGCCAAGGATCAGGGGGTCGGCCACAGCCGGATTCTGCCCGGGCGAAGCGGCAAGGGCAAACTCCGGAACCCGGACTGCGAGACGAGTTGGTGCCGTCGTGAAACTCGACGATTGACCGCCCCCGGACTGGACGATACTGTGTGGCGTAACGGCAACCGCCGCTGGCCCTTGATCCCAGGTCGCCGCGGTTTGGTGGCAGGTCTCCGCCGTCCTCTCCACAGACCTGTCGGTCATGGTCCTCGTCCGATGCCGGCATGGCGCGCCATGCCCCTCGTACGAGACGGGTTTCTGCGTGCGGCCTCATGGCCGCGGAAAGGATCGGACATGGTTGGACACAAGAGAGAACGAAGCGGCTTCACCATCATCGAGCTGCTCGTCGTCGTGGCGATCATCGCGCTGCTGATCGCCATCCTGCTGCCTGCAATCGGCAAGGCACGCGAGGAGGCGCTCCAGACGCAGTCGCGCGTCAACCTGCGCAACATCGGCGTGGCGTGCGGCACCTACGGTGCCGACTTCGCCGACCGGCAGTGGACCGCCATCTCGGACGATGTCGGTGCGTTCCAGGGCAACTGCAGCACCTTCACCGCCTCGCGCTGCCCGCAGCAGCTCGTGCTCGGATACGACGGCACGGTGCCTCGCGGCTTCTTCATCCCGCAGGGACCGCAGTGCCCCTCCACGGGCGCTGCCGCCAACTGCAATGTGTTCGAGGCATACTGGCCGTGCGACTTCAAGACGGCCACCGGCAACTTCGGCACCTGGCGCCTTCCGAACGCGAAGAGCTTCAACACCTATGTCGGCAAGCGCTTCTACGACCCGGTCTTCTACGCGCCCAAGGACAGGATCGTGCTCGATCGCGCGCAGAACTTCATCGACAGCGGTGCCGACTTCGCCGGCGTGGCCCAGGACGCAATCCTGAGCAGCTATTGCTGGAGCCCCGCCGCCATGTGGGCACCCACCGTGCTCAGCGCGAAGCTTGGGTATGTGGCGCCGAACACCCTCGGCGGCGCATGGCGCGCTCCGACCCAGGGCCAGGCCGCATATCCGGACAGCAAGACCCGCTGCCTGGAGCACAGCTGGCTGCAGGGCAACAAGTTCGGCGTGAAGGGGAACAACCCTGATGCCATGAGCCCCGCCAAGCGCGGCGATGGCGGCGTGCCGTGGTTCTTCAACCAGGGCACCTACTCCTCGCCCAATGTGCTGTTCTTCGACGGCAGTGTGCGAACGATGTCCGTCCGCGACTCGCAGGACCTCAACGGCCGCATGAAGCAGCAGAACCAGACCCAGGGCTTCGTTGCCCCGGGTGCATGGGTCGTCAATACGCCGATGGGCGGCAACGGCTACTACAGCGGTGCCGGTCTCGGGCTCGACATCGAGCTCAACAACACCGGCGGCAGCAGCTTCCATGTGTTCACGACCGATGGCATCCTCGGTCGCGACACGGTGGGCGCCAAGTAAGCCCGAGCCTCCGCAGCCTGATCCCACGCGGGGCCCGCTCATGCGGGCCCCGCGTTTCTTTTTGGCCACGATCGTGTCGATGCTGCGGCCGTCGCACCGCAATCGTTCGGCGGACCCGCTCGCGTCGCGGCGCTGCTCTAGGATCCACGCCGATGTACATCGATCCGCATGTGCACATGGTCAGCCGGACGACGGACGACTATCGCCGCATGGCGCTCGCCGGATGCGTGGCCATCACCGAGCCTGCGTTCTGGGCCGGCTACGACCGCGGCTCCGCGGAGGGCTTCGCCGACTACTTCCGCCTGCTCACGGAGACCGAGCCGCGGCGCGCCGCCCAGTACGGCATTCGCCACCACACCTGGCTCTGCATCAATCCGAAGGAGGCGGAGGATCCGGGGCTCGCGCGGGAGGTGCTCGCACTCATCCCCGGCTTCCTCGAGCGGCCGAATGTGCTCGGCATCGGCGAGATCGGGCTCAACAAGAACAGTCGCAACGAGCTCGTCATCCTCGAAGAGCACATCGAGCTCGCCAAGCGTCATGGTCAGCTCATCCTCGTGCACACACCGCATCTGGAGGACAAGCTCAAGGGCACGCGCCTGATCCTCGACGCGCTTCGCAACCACGGCATCGCCCCCGGTCGCGTGCTCATCGATCATGTCGAGGAACACACGGTGCGCCTGGTGCTCGATCGCGGATTCTGGGCGGGCATGACGCTGTACCCCGACACCAAGTGCACGCCGGCGCGCGCCGCCGACATCATCGAGTGCCACGGATCGGAGCGTCTCTGGCTCAACTCCGCGGGCGACTGGGGCCACAGCGATCCGCTCGCGGTGCCGAAGGCGCAGGCGGAGATGCGGCGACGGCGCCATGCGGAGGCGCTCATCCGCAAGGTCACCTTCGACAATCCGCGCCAGTTCCTCTCGCAGTCCGATCGATTCAGCGCGGAGCCGCCGCCGCCCACGGCGCCGGATCTGACGCGCTGAACGCGTACGATCCCGCCCATGCTGCCGACGCCGGAAGGCGATCAACCTCGGCGCTGGCTCACGCTGATCGCCATGACGGGATCGCTGTCGATGATCTTCGTCGACATCACCGTGGTGGGCGTGGCACTCCCGCTGATCCAGGCGGATCTCGGCATGAGCGATGCGGCACTCCAATGGGTCGCGAGCATCTATCTGCTCGTCATGGCGTGTCTCGTGGCACTGAGCGGCCGCGTCGCCGACGGGATCGGCCGCGTGCCGGCATTCGTGACGGGGGTCGTCCTCTTCGCGCTGGCGAGCGTGGCGTGCGGCATGGCCACGAGCGCGACGGCGCTGATCGTCGGCCGCGCGGTGCAGGGCGCGGCGGCGGCGCTGATGCAGCCGGCGTCCAGCGCGCTCGTGATCGGCGCCTTCGCGCCGGGCTCGCGCGGCAAGGCGATGGCGGTCTATGTGGGCATTCCGCTGCTCTTCATGGTGCTCGGCCCGCTCCTTGGCGGCTCCATTGCGCAGGCTGCGTCATGGCGCTGGTGCTTCTGGGTCAATGTGCCCGTCGCCGTCGCATCGCTCGTCATGACCTTCATCGCGAGGCCGGTTGATCGACGAGCGCCCTCGCGCCGGGTGGATGTGGTGGCGGCGGCCCTGCTGCTGCTCGGACTGCCGATGCTCGTTCTGGGCGTGCAGCAGGGCAACGCGTGGGGCTGGGTCGAGCCCTGGTTCCCGGCCGCCGCCGCATCGGTCGCGCCGGTGCGAGCGGTCACGGCGGTGCCGCTGCTCGTTGTCGGCACCGCGCTGCTGGCGCTCTTCGTCCGATCCCAATGGCGCTCGACGGAACCGCTGATTGCGATCGGACTCTTCCGCGATCGCGGACTGCTCGCCAATGCGCTGACGCTCTTCCTCATGCAGTTCGCCATGAGCGGCTTGCTGATCCAGGGAAGCATCTACGCGCAGGAGGTGCTGGGATACGGACCGCGACGCGCCGGCGCTTCGCTGCTTCCGCTGCTCGTGCCGATCGTCGTCGTGGTCCACATCGCCGGTCGACTCTATGACCGCGTGGGCGTGCGCGTTCCTGCGCTCGTGGGATCGTCGCTCGCCGCGCTCGGCGGCCTGATCGCCGGCGCGGGCGCCTGGAGCGCGGACGCGCTCGTCATCGGCGCAGGATTCGCGGTCATGGGCACGGGCATCGGCTTCGTCATGAGCCCGACGAACACCGACAGCCTGAGCCGCGTGCCGGCCGCAGCAAGGGCGCAGGTCTCGGGACTGATGCAGACGATGCGCCATGTGGGCGGCACCACGGGACTGGCCATGATCGGCGCGGTGGTGCTCGTCATGCGCACGGGGTCGGATGCGGCGCCGAAGGAGGCGTTCGCGACGGCCATCGCGGCCGGGTACGGCCTCGCCGCGCTCGCATGCGCCGCGGCGGCGATCGCCGTCGCCACCATGCATCGACCCGGTCGCGCCGAGGGGCACGCATGAGCGTCGCGCCTGCCGCGACGATGCTTCGCCCCCGCGTCGTCGTCATCGGCGGAGGCTTTGCGGGTCTCAACTGCGCCAAGGCACTGCGCGGCGCCGACTGCGAGACGCTGCTCATCGACCGACGCAATCACCACACCTTCCAGCCGCTGCTGTATCAGGTGGCCACCGCAGCGCTGGCGCCGTCGGAGGTCGGATACCCGATCCGCCGCATCTTCCGGCGCGACCGCCGCGTCACCGTCGTGATGGGCGAGGCGGTGGCGTTCGATCTCGACCGTCGCTGCGTTCGCGTCGCGATGGAGCCCGACGGCGAGATCGATGTCCCGTACGACGCGCTCGTCGTCGCCGCCGGAGCCGAGAGCTCCTACTTCGGCCATCCGGCGTGGTCGCTCGCCGCGCCGAGTCTCAAGTCGCTCGAGGACGCGATCCAGATCCGCGGCCGGATCCTTGCGGCGTTCGAGCGTGCCGAGACCTGCGATGACGATGTCGAGCGCCGCCGCCTGCTCACCTTCGTCATCGTCGGCGCCGGGCCGACGGGCGTGGAGCTCGCCGGCGCGATCAAGGAGCTCGCGGTGGACGCGATCGCGAAGGACTTCCGCCGCGTCGACACGACCACCGCGCGCGTGATCCTGCTTGAAGGCGGCGATCGCGTGCTGCCGGCGATGCATCCGACGCTCTCGGCTCAGGCGCAGCGCACGCTCGAGCGCCTTGGTGCGGAGGTCCGGCTCCGCGCCATGGTGACGGAGATCGACGCTCGCGGCGTCACCATCGGCGGTGGTTCGGCACAAGGGAGCGCCGGCGAGCGCCTCAACGCCGCGAATGTGCTCTGGGCCGCGGGCGTTCGAGCTTCGGCACTCGGCGCGAAGCTCGGGACCGCCACCGATGCCACCGGCCGCGTGCGCGTGGAACCCGATCTCTCGTTGCCGGGTCGTCCCGAGGTCTTCGTCATCGGCGACCTCGCTCGCGTGGAGCAATCGGACGGCGCGCTCGTGCCCGGCGTGGCACCCGCTGCGATGCAGATGGGACGATTCGTCGGCAGGAGATTGCGGCAGCGTTTCGCGGGGCGCGAGTCGGTGGATCGATTCATCTATCGCGACAAGGGCTCACTCGCCACGATCGGGCGCTCGGCGGCCGTGGCCGAAGTGGCAGGCCTCCGCTTCAAGGGCGTGCTCGCATGGTTCCTCTGGAGCGCCGTGCATGTGACCTACCTGATCGGCTTCCGCAATCGCGCCGTGACACTCCTCAGCTGGTTCCTGAGCTACCTCTTCTTCACGAAGGGCAGCCGCCTCATCACGGAACCGGCACCGCCGCGAGCCTCCGTTCGCTAGCATCGCACGCATGACGGCATCTCCTCCACTCGTGGGCATCATCATGGGAAGCCAGAGCGACTGGGAGACCATGCAGCATGCCGCGCGCGTGCTTGAGGAACTCGCAGTGCCGCACGAGACGCGCGTGGTCAGCGCGCATCGAACGCCCGATCTGCTCTTCCACTACGCATCGCATGCCGCCGATCGCGGCCTGCGCGTGATCATCGCGGGCGCCGGCGGCGCCGCGCATCTGCCCGGCATGTGCGCGAGCAAGACGCATCTCCCGGTGCTGGGCGTCCCCGTCGAGAGCCGATCGCTGCGCGGCCTCGACTCGCTGCTCTCGATTGCGCAGATGCCCGCCGGCATTCCCGTGGGCACGCTCGCGGTGGGCGTCGCCGGCGCCACGAACGCGGGCCTTCTTGCCGCATCGATCGTCGCGTCGGGCGGAGACGCGGGACTTCGTGATCGACTCGTCGCATGGCGGGAGCGGCAGACTTCGCAGGTGCTCGCCCATCCCGACCCCGCCGAACACGCACGAATCCGCCCTCACGCGTCATGAACCCGGCATCCACGACGGCCGAGAGTCATGTCATGACGCAGCCATCCCGGCCCGGCGCCGCAACGCACGCCCCGCGGACCATCGCCGTCGTCGGCGGCGGGCAACTCGGGCGGATGCTGGCGCTGGCCGGTGCGCCTCTGGGTTTCTCGTTCCGGTTCCTCGATCCCGATCCTTCGTGCCCGGCGGCCTCGCTGGGAACATTGATCTGCGGCGACTATCACGACCCCGCAGCGCTGGCCTCTCTTGCGCACGACGCCGAAGTGGTGACCTTCGAGTTCGAGAATGTGCCTGCCGAACCGCTCGCCGCGCTTGCGGCGCGCGTGCCGGTGGCGCCAAGTCCCCGGTCGCTGGCGATCTCGCAGGATCGGGTGGAGGAGAAGCGGCTCTTCGAGGCGTGCGGCATGGAGGTGGCGCCGTGGGCACCGGTGGATGACGCCGCGAGCCTCGTGGCCGCGATTGACGCGATCGGTCTTCCGGGGGTGCTCAAGACGCGGCGCATGGGCTACGACGGCAAGGGCCAGCGCGTGATCCGAGCGCGGGATGAAGCGCTCGCCGCGCACGCCTCGCTCCGCGAAGTCCCCTGCATCTACGAGTCGCTCGTCCCGTTCTCGCGCGAAGTCTCCGTGATCGCCGTTCGCGGCGCCGACGGTGCCTGTGCCGCATGGCCGATCGGCGAGAATTGCCATCGCGACGGCATCCTTCACTCGACGGTGGCACCCGCCGCGATCGACGCAGCCGCCGTGGCGCTGCTTCAGCACCATGTATTCGGGATCATGGAGCGCCTGGATCATCGCGGCGTGCTGACGATCGAGTACATGCAGCATGGCGACCGTCTGCTCGCGAATGAGATGGCACCGCGCGTGCACAACTCCGGCCACTGGACGATCGACGGCGCGGTGACGAGCCAGTTCGAGAATCACATCCGCGCCATCGCGGGGCTTCCGCTCGGTGCGACCTCGGCAACCGGACACACGGTCATGGTGAACCTCGTCGGCACCGTGCCGCCGCTCGGGGCGCTGCTCGCCGACCCCTCCGTGAAGGTCCACCTCTACGGCAAGGCGCCTCGTCGAGGGCGCAAGCTGGGGCACCTGACGGTCGTGGCAACCGACGCTGCCGACGCGGCGCGGCGCCTTCGCGAACTCGAGGCGCTGATCGACGGACCGCTTTCGCCCGCTGCCTAGGAGACGGCCTCTGCCACGCCGATCGCGCTCGAAGCGGCACGCGCCTCGGCGGCAGGCAGCGCCGAGAGGCGCCGTGTCGCAAGCTCGATGGCGCGCGGTGCTCGATCGAAGCCGATCGCGTGACGCCCGAGCGAGACCGCCGCTTCGAGCGTCGTGCCGGAACCGCAGAACGGATCCACCACTGTGCCACCCGGGGGACAGCACGCACCGACCAGGAGCTCCAGCAAGGCGAGCGGCTTCTGCGACGGCCACCCCGTGCGCTCGCGGGCCATGTTGTTGATCGCCGGGATCTCGATCACATCGGTCGCCTTCTTCGGTGCGCCGGCCATGCGCCGACTGCGGCTGGGCACCTGCGGCGGCTCGAACCAGTAGTGATCGCCTCGCGCAAAGAAGAGGATGTCGTCATGCTTCCGAGCGAAGGCGCGAGGTCCGGAGCCACCCAGACCGTAGCTCCACACCAGGTGATTCACGGCGGCAGAGTCACCGAAGATCCGCTCGAGCTCGATCCACAGGTGATGACAGGTTCGCGCGTCGCAGTGAACCAGGATGCTGCCCGTGGGCCTGAGCACGCGGTGCGCCTCGCACAGCACCGGGCGCATGCTCTCGAGATAGGCGGCGCGGTCCTGCCAGCGATCGTCGAAGCCGTCCTCGACCGTACGACCGCGGCGCACGCGCCCCGTGCAGAACGGGGGATCCATGTAGACCAGATCCACGCTTGCATCCGGCACTCGCGCGAGCAGCGCCGCCGCCTCGCCGCGTTCGAGCGTCCATGTCGCGTGCGCGGGCATTGACGGCCGAATGCTAACGCGCCGGAGCGCATGGCCGGGGCCGCATCAGCGGACGACGCGATCCGGCGCTTCACGGCCTGCGGGGCGTCACTCGCGCGGCGCTCCGCACGCCTGGGCGCTCAAGGCTCAGCTCGCTTCGGCGCGCGGATGCGCCTTGTCGTAGGCCTGCCGCATGCGAGCGCTCGTGAGGTGCGTGTACACCTGCGTGCTCGACAGCGACTGATGCCCGAGCAGCTCCTGCACGGAGCGCAGATCCGCGCCGTTGTCCAGGAGGTGCGTTGCGAAGCTGTGGCGGATCGTGTGCGGGCTGATGTCGGGATCGAGCCCTGCTTCAATGAGGTACTTCGCCACCTTGCGGCGGACGGAGCGGCTGGAGAGGCGCGTGCCGTTCTTGTTGACGAAGAGCGGATCCCCGTCGGCGGCGCTCTTGTTGTGAGCGACGAGATCGGCATCCAGCATCTGCAGGTAGTGCTTGAGGGACTTGACGGCGTGGCTGCCGAGCGGCGCCACGCGCTCGCGACGGCCCTTGCCGCGCACATGGACGCAGGCACCGGCCTCGTTTAGGTCGCCTCGATTGAGACCCACCACCTCGCTCACGCGCATGCCGGTCGAGTAGAGCGTCTCGAGGATGGCACGATCGCGGGCACCGAGGATCTCGCCGTCGTTGGGCGCAGAGAGCAGCTTCTCGATCTGATCGACGGTGATCGCCTTGGGCAGCCGCTTGGATTGCTTGGGAGTCCGGATGAGCACCATCGGATTGCTCTGAACCCATCCGGTGCGCTCGGCCCATCGATGGAAGGAGCGGAGCGTGGCGATCTTCCGTGCCATCGTTGCCGCCGAGTACCCCTGCTCGGAGAGTCTGGCGAGGAACCGGCGGATGACTTCGACATCGGCGGCCAGCAGGCGCTCGGTCAGCGTCACGCCCTTGGCGTTCGCGTTGAGGGGTCGCGTGGCGGCCTCCTCGACGGGCATGTTCCAGCCCAAGCCCGCGTCAGCCGCGACGAAGTCCGTGTACTGGCGCAGATCGAGCCCGTAGCAGCGGCTCGTGTAAGGGCTGAAGTGACGCTCGTCCGTGAGGTACGAGAGGAACTTCTCAACGACTGGCAGATTCGTGTGCATGGGGCTTGCCTCCTCAGTCCGAATCGACGGGGGTCGATAACGCCACCATCCATCGGACTCTCCAGCGGTCGACCTGAATCGAAACCGCGACTGACGGCCAAATGTCCGTTTGCGCCGGTGGCGCAACCACACCGAGTCCCAGATGGACTCAATAATGACGAGTTTCCGGCCATTGGCCGCTTCTCCCTACTCCTGGCCGCGATTGGGTGTGAGTTCACCCACCGAGCTTCGACCCGATTCTAGGACTCATTTCGCAGGACGCGGTGAGAGCGGAGTCAGAATTCTGGACAGGATCTCGAAGGATGCGAACTCGGCGTAACGGCTCATGTCCACGAAGTAGATGTCCTCGCCGTAAGGCCCTTCAGGCTGGTGTCTTGCGGCTGAATATCGACGCAGAGATGCAAGCACTGCATGGTTGCTTGCATCGAAGAAGCCGCTGCCGCTGGACACCGGAGTCGAAGGATCGATCGGGGTCAGCGTCGCAAGGTTGAGAAGCCCATCGCGCAGGTACACCTGTGCCGCAAGTCCAATCTTGGGCGGCGGATATGGGTTCCAGGCAGTGATCGTCCCGACGACGAGGCCGTCGACCCCCATCGCATCTCGCAGCCGCGCGGCATCGGCATCCGTGCGGACGGCCCGCATGCCGAGGAGCTGCATCGTCGCGAGCGTCCTGTTCAACGCCACGGAGGAGAGCCCGTTGGTTTCCTCGACGACCTTCACGAACTGGTCCGCCACTCTTGCGCCGTCTGCGGTGGAGACGCCGGACTCATTGGCGAACGGCACCACGGCCCAGAGCTGGTTCACCGGAAATGGCGACTGCAGCACATCCGGTTGCCTGAGTGCCGGACGAGGATCGCAACCCATCGCCGCTGCGATGAAGAGTGCCAGCCCCGCAAGGCCCCAGCGCGTCATGTGAACCTCCGCCATGCATCCGATATCGACCCACCGAGCGAGCATCGTTCAATGGCTGTCAGCCTCCCTTGCCTTGCAGAGGCCGGCGGTCGGTCATTCCTTGCTTCATCGATGTGGACGAGGGGCTTTCGACGCGGCTCCCGCTACCATGACTGATTCGCGATTGCGTAGCTCAGTCGGCAGAGCAGCGGACTTTTAATCCGCAGGTCCTGGGTTCGATTCCCAGCGCAATCACTGGGGCGTTCGCGGCCCCAAGGCCAGTTCGTCGGTGATCCGCAGTTCCATGCAAGTTCTCCACGCAAACTGGCACGCTGACGGCCTCCATCTCTGGATGGAATCCCTGGACGCGGCGAAAGAGGCTCGCTCCACCGCAGGCGACTCACGACGACGAGAGTCCGGCGTTGCATCTGTCGCTGCAGCTGCAACCACCGGCGCCGCATCGCCGCCTGCGGCATCGGCGAGCGCGAGCGCATCGAGTGCCGCACCGAGCCATCGACATCCCTTTGCGGCATCCCCTGCGACGCTGCGCGAGGAGCTTGCGCGAGTCGGCCTCGATCCCGGCACGGGTGCATCCGACTCCACGCTCGTCCTTCTCCTGCCCCATGTGAACGACGCGCTGCCGGCGGCGAGCGATCGGCTCGCTCCGTTCCTCGACCAGGATCTGGAGTGGGAGGAGTCGCTCACGCTCGACCTCGTGGAGTTGTCTTCCATCCGACTCGAACCGGTTCAGGCCCTTCGCTTCCTTCGGCGCATCGATGGCTTCGAAGGCAGGGACGGCGTCTGGCCGGGGCACGAGCTTCGATTCTTCGCGGGACTCGGGCGCTTCACGGCGGAACTGCTCGCCGACCAGCGCGTGGTTCCGACCTTGATCCAGACCCCGGCCGGCGACTTGCGCGCGGCGTGGAGACCCTGGCTCGTCGACGGCGACGCGCGGCAGAAGGCATCGGCGATCGTCGCGAGCATGCCGGCGATCGTCCGCGCCGTCGAGGAGTGCGATCGGTCGGATGGCGCCGCGCTCGTCGAGTCGGCGCTGGGCACGCTGACGGATGCGGCGGTGCGCTCGGCGCTCGAGGCGGAGGCGTACAACGACGCTCTTGCGGACGCCGACCTCGCGAAGGATCCGCACGCGGCATGGCTGGCGGGACTGCTCGGCATGGAGGCGCGCGTCAACGAGCCGTCCGGCGAGTCGCGGCTGCTGCGCCTGACGCGCCAGTGGCTGCAACTGCTCGACGAAGCGCAGGAGGACCGCGCCATGCGGCTCCTGCTGGAGCTGCACGAACCCGTGTCGCTCGGGGACTCCCCCGCTCAAGCGGTGTCGGCGACGAATGGCGCTGCCGGGAACAGGAACGGTTCCACGGAGCCGACGATCGAGGCGGACTTCGGCCCATGGCGCCTCTCGTTCAGTCTCATCAGCGCTGAATCGCCGCCCACCGTACTTCCCGCCGAGGAGATCTGGAACGATGCAAGCGGACGCGCCGGCGAGCGCCGCGCCGCTGCGGCTGAACAGACGGCCGAGACGCTGCTGGCGGAACTCGGCCGCGCGAGCCGCCTCTACCCGCGCCTCGAGCGAGCGCTCTCCGAGGGCAACCCGACCGGACTCGATCTCGACACGAACGACGCCTACGCGTTCCTCAGCGAATTCATGCCGCTGCTCGACGAGTCCGGCGTGAAGGTGCTCGCGCCGGATTGGTGGGGCCAGCCCGCCAGCCGTCTCGGTGCGCGGCTCCTGATCGACAGCGAGGACCTCCCCGCATCGCCGCTCTCGCTCACGGATGCGCAGGCGTCGCACTTCGGGCTCTCGAGCCTCGTGCGATACCAGTGGCAGCTCGCGGTGGGCGATCAGCCGCTCTCGATCGACTCATTCCAGTCGCTTGCGCAGCGCGGCACGCCGCTCGTGCGCATCGGAGGCCGCTGGGTGGAGATTCGGCGCGAGGATCTCGAGCAGGGCGTTCGATACCTGCGCGAGAATCCGGGCGGCGAGACGACGCTGCTCGAGGCGCTTCGGCTGGCGCAGGGGCCGGCCGGCAAGGAGTCGGGGATCCAGGTGCTCGGGGTCGATTCGCGCGGATGGGTTGCGGAGATCTTCGGTCCCACGGACGCGTCGGAGCGGATCGACCTGCTGACGCAGCCGACGCGATTCCAGGGCACGCTTCGGCCCTATCAGCTTGCGGGGCTCTCATGGCTCGCGTTCCTCGACCGATTCGGCCTCGGCGCCTGTCTCGCCGACGACATGGGACTCGGCAAGACGATCCAGCTCATCGCGCTGCTGCAGCACGAGCGCGAGCGCTGCCCCGAGGGCGAGCGCGTGGGCCCCACGCTGCTGATTGCGCCCATGAGCGTGCTGGGCAACTGGCATCGCGAGTTGACGCGCTTCGCGCCGGAGCTGTCGGTGCAGATCCATCACGGACTCGATCGACCGCAGGGGGACGCGTTCGATCGCACCATCGCCACCTCGGATGTGGTCGTCACCACCTATGCGCTCGCCACACGCGATCGCGACACGCTCGCGCGCACCGAGTGGCGCCGCGTGGTGCTGGATGAGGCGCAGCACATCAAGAACCCGCCGACGAAGCAGACGGCGGCGATCCGCAGCCTGCTGGCGCGGCATCGGGTGGCCCTCACCGGCACGCCGGTGGAGAACCGCCTGAGCGAGCTCTGGTCGATCATGGAGTTCTGCACGCCCGGGTACCTCGGCACGGCCGGGGATTTCCAGCGGCGCTTCGCGGTCCCCATCGAGCGTCACCGCAATCGAGATCGCGCGGAGCGACTCAAGAGTCTGGTGCGCCCGTTCGTGCTGCGTCGACTCAAGACCGATCCGAAGGTCATCACGGACCTGCCGTCGCTCGTCGAGATGCGCCAGCATGTGCCGCTGACGAACGAGCAGGCGACGCTCTACGACTCGGTGGTGGAGGAGATGCTTCGCCGCGTCGATCGCGCCGAGGGCATTCGCCGGCGCGGCCTGGTGCTCTCCGCGCTCGTGAAGCTGAAGCAGATCTGCAACCATCCGGCGCATTACCTTCGCGAGGTGCTCGACGAGGCGAGCGGTCGTGCCCGCACCGGCGCCGCCGACGCCAATGGCAATGCCGATGCGAATGGCGGCACCGAGGCGAACGAGGGCGCCCGCACCGTCTCCCTCGAGTCCTCCGGCGAGGAGAGTGCCAATGACCCGGCACCCGTGATCCCCGACGATGGCGCCCTGCTGAGCGCCCGCAGCGGCAAGTCGCAGCGACTCATGCAGATGCTGGAGGAGCTGCACGCGGCCGGAGATCGCGCCCTCATCTTCACGCAGTACCGCCAGATGGGTCACCTGCTCGTGGCCATGATTCGGCGCGAGCTCGACATCGAGGCGCTCTTCCTGCACGGCGGCACGCCGCAGGGTCGACGCGATCAGCTCGTCGATCGCTTCCAGTCCAACGACCCGTCCTGCCCGGTGTTCATCCTCTCGCTGAAGGCCGGCGGCGTCGGCCTGAACCTCACCGCGGCGAACCATGTGTTCCATTACGACCGATGGTGGAATCCCGCAGTGGAGAACCAGGCGACGGACCGCGCGTTCCGCATCGGCCAGATGCGCAGCGTGAATGTGCACAAGATGATCTCCGCCGGCACGCTCGAGGAGCGCATCGACCAGATGATCGAACAGAAGACGGAGCTTGCCGCGCAGATCATCGGCTCGGGCGAGGCGTGGCTCACCGAGCTCTCGACCGGGCAGCTGCGCGAGCTCATCTCGCTGCGGCACAGTTCGCTGGAGGTCGGCGCATGAGCGATGCCACGCCGCGAGGCAGCGCGACCGACCGCGAGGCGACGACACCCGCGCGCGCGGCGCCGAAGCCTGCGCCGGGCGCTTCCGCGCCCGCCGCCGCCGCGCCGAGTCCGGGGCCCGACACCTCCGCGACCGGGGCCGAGGGGCTGATTCCGGCAACCGGCAGCCCGGCCCCTTCCACGGCCTCGCGCGCCACGGCACCGTCGAGCTCGACGCCCTCGGGCTTCGACCGCACGCAACGCAAGGTGGAAGGGCCGCGCCGCGTGCGCAATGGCATCAAGCTGAAGCGCAAGGAGGGTCTCGAGACGCTGCCGGCGCTCGCGAACCGATGGCTCGACCTCGTGCAGGGGCGCGCATCGCTGGATACGCGGCTCCTGGGCCTCGAGTATGCGATCGCGGGCCAGGTCGCGTCCTTTGCGATCCTTCCCGGCGCCGTCGAGGCGCTCGTTCAGGGTCGCGCACCGCGACCGTACGCGGTCAGGATCGAGAGTCGCGTCCTGGACCGCGCGGAGTGGGACACCGTGATCGGCGCCATGGCGCAGGAGGCGCTCTTCGCGGCAAAGCTGCTCGCAGGCGAGTTGCCATCGACGATCGAGGAACCGTTCCGAGCCGCAGGTCGCCCGCTCGTGCCGGAGGATGCGAGCGAAGTCGTCACGACCTGCGCCTGCGAGGAGAAGCAACCGTGCAAGCATGTTGCCGCCGTGGCGATCCTGGCTGCCGAACGGATCGAGGTGGATCCGCAGGTTCTGCTGACGCTCCGAGGGCTGCCCACTGAACGGCTGCTGGAGCGGCTCCAGGAGACGCGATCGCGGCTGACCGCTGGCGGCGGCAGCGGGCCGCGCGCCGCGTCACCCGTCTCCGCCGGCCGAAGCGTCATCGGTGCATCGCCGCTTCCGCCCATCGAGAGCTGTCTGCACGACTACTGGCGCCCCGGGCGCCAGCTCGCCGATTTCGAGTCTGCGCCGGCCGGGCATCACGCGCCGCATGCGCTGCTTCGTCGACTCGGTCCGTCACCGCTCGGCGGGCGCTTCCCGCTGGTCGGCCTGCTCGCCAGCGCGTACGACACGATCCGTGCCGCAGGCCTGCGATGGCAGGAAGAGGGCGACGCACCGTAGAGAGCGAGGAGGCCCTTGTGCCTCCTCCGGTGCTCACCCGGGACGGCATGAAGGAGACGCGCATGAATGCGTACCAGGCATTCCGACCGCACCCCTGGCACGGACTCTCCGCCGGTGCCGATCCACCCGGACGGGTGCATGCGTTCGTCGAGATCACGCCCTTCGACCTCGTGAAGTACGAGGTCGACAAGGCGAGCGGCTACCTGCGCGTCGACCGACCGCAGCGCTCGAGCGCCACGCCGCCGTCGATCTACGGCTTCATTCCGCGCACGCTCTGCGGGCGACGCGTTGCAACGCTTGCGGGAACGGCGCAGAGCGACGGCGATCCGCTGGATATCTGCGTGCTCTCGGAGCGACCGATCGCTCGCGCGGAGATCATCCTCGATGTGCATGTCGTCGGCGGCCTGCTGATGATCGACCGCGAGGAGGCCGACGACAAGATCGTGGCCGTGCTGCGCGACGATGCGATCTGGGCGCACGCTCGCGACATCGCCGAGCTCCCGCCGCTGCTCGTGGAGCGGCTGCAGCACTACTTCGCCACCTACAAGCTGCGTCCAGGCGAGCCGCCGCGCACGGAGATCCGCAGCATCTACGGCCGCGATCGTGCGCTCGAGGTGGTGTCCGCAGCGCTTGCGGACTACGCCGACTGCTGGGGCGGCGGATCCGCGCACGGCGGCGGCCCCTCGGCCGTCGCGTAGCGCCGCGCCTCGTCGGAGGGCCGCTGCCGCTGCGCGAACCGGGCGCGGCGGTCTGCGGCCGTCGGTTCACCCGTCGTTCGACCGCTTCGTCGTCGGCCCGAGCCGGCCGAGCAGCTCCTCCACACCGCGCCGCAGTTGCGCATCCTCGCCGCGCGACTCATCCTCGGGCGTCTGCGGTACACGAATGTGCGGCACGGCGCCGTTGTTCTCCATGTCCCTGCCGTCCGGCAGGTACCAGCCTCGGAACGGCATGCGCACGGTCGTGCCGTCCAGCAGGCGCGCGGAGCCCGTGGAGATCACGCCGCCGCCGGTCGTCTCGCCCACCAGCGTGCCTCGCTCGAGCGTGCGAAACGCATGCGCGATGATCTCGGCGTTGGAGAAGCTCTTCTCGTTCGCGAGCATCGTGATGGGCAGCGTGTAGCGCTGGATGAAGAGGCGATCGCGCGGATAGCCGAGCGTGTAGTCCGGATCCGCGCCGCGCGGCACCGTGTAGGCGTGCACCGGCGCCATGATCGACGCGAGCAGACGATCCGCCGTCCAGCCGCCACCGTTGTTTCGCACATCGATGATGAGGCCGTCGCGCCCCTCCGCCGCCGCGTAGAGATCCCGCTCGAAGCGATCGAGCGACGGCTGGTCCATGCTCTGGATGTGGATGTAGCCGATGCGGCCGTTCGACCACTCGTGGACCTTCGCGGTGAAGTCGAGCTGTCGTTCGCGGTAGATGAGCGAGGCGAGTTCGCCTGCGGAGATCGGCACGATCAGCGCGTCGCGCTCCACCGCCGCACCGCCCGAAGGTGATCGACGAATCCTCACCACCACTTCCTCGTTCACGCGGCCGGCCAGGCGCTCCTCCAGGCTGCTCGCGCCCGCGACGCTCGTTCCGTCGATCGCGAGGATCACATCGCCCACCGCCAGCGCCGTCGGTGCCTTCGCAGCCGGCGAGTCCGGGATCACCGAGATGATCTCGAAGCCGTCGGCCACCGGCTTCGTGCGCACGCCGAGTCGGCCCTGCGGGCGCCGCTCCCCGCCGCCTGCCTCCGCGGGACTCGTGACACCGAGATGCGACGCATTCAGCTCGCCCACGAAGCGCGCCGCAACATCGTCGAATTCATCCGCGGTGCGTGTCGACTGCGCCAATTCGAGGTACTGCGCCGTGAGATTCGGCCAGTCGAGTCCCTTCATCGTGGGGTGATAGAAGCCCTCGCCAAGCGCGGCGGCCACGCCGATGAAGCGGCGGCGCATCTGCTCGCGCGGATCAATCCGCGTGGACGCGACGAAGTCGATCGACTTGCTCTCGCCGCCCCCCGGCGGCACGGTGCTGGGACGACCCTCGCGGATCACCAGCACCCTGTCGCCCGTCAGCGAGACTTCCTGCACACGGGCGCCAGCTCCGAGCCGCTTCTGATCGCTGCCATCCCACTTCACGGAGAGCAGTCCGCCCTCGCCGCCGGACGATTCCGCCTCGTCGAAGGCGCTCGCGCCACTGGATGTGAAGATCAGACGATCGCCTCCTGGCGTGATCTCGAGCTGGCCCTCGTTGCCGCTCATCGTCGTGACGCGCACGAGCCGCAGGTAGGCGTCGTCGAGCGAGAGCACCGGCGGCGGCGCAGGCTTCTCCTCCTTCGCGTCCTTCGCCCGCGACGCTCCGGTCGCGCGGCCCTTCACTTCGTCGGTGCCGTCGTCGGCGCTCGTGGACTTCGACTCGCCGGAATCCGCCGGATCATCGGCCGTCGCGCCGGCGGCGCCTCGATCGCTCGCCGCGTCCGCGGATCCTGCCGCACCTGACTTCGCAGGCTTGTCGTCCTTGCCGGCGGACAAGGGCTTGCGCTTCTTCGCGGCCTCGACTGCGTCCTTGAGGTACTTCTCGCGCTCGGCGGCGCTCATCGCCTCGAGCGACTTGTCGAGCGCCACCAGCCAGATGTCGAACTCGTTGTTCACGCGATCGCTCCGGAATGCGAGGATGCGGCCGTCCGCGCTCCAGCGCGGATCCGCGTCGGTGTCGGGATGGCGCGTGATGTTCACGGCCTCGGCGCTGCCGTCGACGGGCACGATCCAGATGTCGTTGTTGAAGTCGCGGTCCTGCTGCTGGATGGCAAGCCAGCGACCGTCCGGGCTGAAGCGCCACGAGAGGCCCTGATCCCAGCCGGCGCGCACGCGTCGCTCCTCGCCGGTCGCGAGCGTGCGGAGCCACAGTTCACCCGGCCCCCGACGGAATGCCAGGAGTGTTCCATCCGGCGACGGATCCGGACTGCGTACGGACTGGTCGCCCGTGATCACCGGCTTCAGTTCGAAGGAGATTGCTTCGCCCCAGTCCGCCGGTGTGCGCCGCGCGGAGGCGGTCGGCTCGGCGCCGCCCTTCGTATCCGCACCATTCGGAGGCGCCGATGCACCCGTGCCTGCGTGGGTGCCATCCACCGCGCCGGCTGCTTCGGCGCCGCTGCCTGCGTCAGCCGTGAACGCCTTGCGCACTTCCGATCGCGTGCGCTGCACCTGCACCGCGTGGATCTGCTCGCGGCCGGACTCGTCGCTCGTGAAGTAGAGCGTGAGGCCGTCCGGACTCCATGCGATCTGCGACTCGCGCCAGGGCGTGTCGGTGATGCGCATGGGCAGCGCCTTCTCCTCCATCGATCGCACGAAGAGATCGCCGTACGCCACGAGCGCCACCGACTTGCCGTCGGGATTCAGCCGAGCCTCCGTCACATCGCGATCGATGCGACGCCAACGACTCTCGCTGCGATCGTCCTCCGACGCCGAGATGACAATCGGCCTCGCAGCGGCTGAGCCCGCGGTCGGATCGAGCCGGAAGAGCCGGTCCCAGGAGCCGAAGACCGCGACGCGCCCGTCCTGGCTCACCGCGAGGTCTCGCGCATCGCGCTCCAGCGAAGTCAGTCGCCGCCCCGGCGCCTCCGCCGGCGCGTCGACCGCGCGAGCGAAGACATTGACCACACCACCCTCGGCATCCGAGAGGTAGAGCACCTCGTCGTTGCGGCCCCAGCGCGCGAATCCATCGTTGCCCTCCCACGAAGTCAGTTGACGGAAGGTCCCATCGCGATGATCGAGCATCCATACATCGCGTGCATCGGCGCCACGGTAGCCGCGACGCGACCACGATGCACCACCGCGCTCGAACAACACCCGCGATCCATCCTCCGATGGCACCGCTCGCGAGCCGAATGCATCGTGCACGCGGCGAATCGGGCCGCCCTCGAGCGGGACGAAGTACGGCCGGGCACCGCGGAAGAAGTCATTCTCACGATTCGCATCGAAGGTCACGATGACCGTGCCATCGGGAGCGCGCCCGACCGTGGCGAGCGTGACGGGTGTATCCAGCGCAGTGAGCTGGCGAATGTTCGTGCCGTCCGCGCGCATCGTCCAGAGATTGCGCTGGCCATCCCGGTTGCTCTCGAACACGATCCGCGACGCGTCCGGGGTCCATGCGCTGCGCAGCTCGTCCGCAGGGTGGGAGGTGATGCGCCTTGCTTCACCCCCCTCGCTTGGAACCAGCCACAGGTCACCGCGCCAGGAAAAGACCATGCGGGTGCCGTCGGGACTCAGAGACGGGAAGCGTGGGAAGTCGACATTGCCGGAGTCGGCCTGATTCGCGGGCGCTGCCGCTCCGGCGCTCGACGAGGGATGACGGTGGACTGTTCCGACCGCAAGGATCAGGCCCAGCGCTCCCAGGACTGCGATACGGGCTTGGGAAGTCATTCGGGTGCAACTCCTCGACATGGTGAACCGGCTTCCGGCCGCCGTTCGGCGAGCAATTCGCGGGGCGGAGGACCCGCCCACGGTAACGCACCCATGGCATTGCCGGCATCGCAGGCGGCATGGTCCGCCCAGCCGCCATGGCTTGACCACCTTCTTCTTGCGTGGGGCCGCAAAACAATCGAGTGTTCTGAGGCGTAGGTGCGCAGGAGCCGATGCAGTTTCGGTTCGGGAGGATTGCCCCATGGATATGAAGCCAAGTGAGACTCTGGAGCGAATGCGAGGAATGCTGACCCGCCTCGAACAGGCCGTGGACATGGCTCGCAGCCGGCGCGAGGGCGTCGGACCCATCATGGTCGGAACGGTTCCGTCGGCGGAATCGTCCCTGAGCACACCGCCAGCGCCGCAAATGCAGGCGCGAATGAATGATCCCGCTCCGGCGCCGCTTCCGTTCCCGGTTCCGGCACCGTCCGGAAAGCCGAAGGCACGGGCCAAGTCCCTCGAGGAATTCGACGCCGCGTTCAAGCGCCTGGCCGACCGGCAGGCCGGCTGATCGAGTTCATCACCGAAACTCTCTCTCCTTGCTCGCCGATGCCGATCGCGCCTCGGCCAATGACGGCGCCCGCCGGTCCCCGGCGGGCGCCGCCGTCGTATCCTGACGGACCATGTTCGACTTCGTCCGTCAGGCGATCCGCGACTTCCGCCACACCGGGAGCGTCTGGCCAAGCTCGCCGCAGCTTGCGAAGGCGATGACGCGCACGATGCGTGCGCTTCCCTCGCCGCGCCGCATTCTCGAGGTCGGCCCCGGCACGGGTCCGTTCACGCGTGTGCTGCTCAAGCTCCTGCGCAACGGCGATCGCCTGGATCTCGTCGAGCTCAACGGCGCGTTCTGCGAGGAGCTGGAGCGGAAGCACCTTCGTGCCTTCCGCGCCGCCAATCCGAATATCGAGATCCACCTGCACCAGGCACGCATCGAGGATGTCTCGCTCGACGATCCGTACGACTACATCGTCTGCGGCCTGCCCTTCAACAACTTCCCGCCCAAGCTCGTCCGCAGCATCTTCCGACGACTGTTCGCGTTGCTGCGCGCCGGCGGTGAACTCGTCTACTTCGAATATGCGGGCGTGCGCGTGCTGAAGGGCACGGTCGTGGGTCCGAAGGCGCGGCACTCGCTGCGTCGAATCGGCGCGGTGGGTCGCGGACTGCGACGCCGCCACGCCGGTCGCCGCACGCTGGTGCTCGGCAACCTGCCTCCCGCCATCTCCGTTCGCCTTCGCAAGCACTGAGCCGCGCTGCCGGCGCGCTCGTTCCACTCTTCGAGCTTCCGTACACACCCATCGAGATCCGATGTTCATCAACGAGCACTTCCTGAAGCTCTCGGCGGGATACCTCTTCCCCGAGATCGCGCGCCGGGTCGCCACCTTCGCCGAGTCGAACCCGACGCTCGCGCCGCGCGTCATTCGCTGCGGAATCGGCGATGTGACCGAGCCGCTGCCGAGCGCGGTGATCCAGGCGCTGCATCGAGCGGTGGATGAACTCGCGGATCGCAGGACATTCCGCGGCTACGGCCCGCCGAGCGGCTACGAGGAGGTGCGCGCCGCCATCGCGGAGGGCGACTACCGGTCCCGCGGCATCGAGATCGCCGACGACGAGGTCTTCCTCTCCGACGGCAGCAAGCCCGACGCGAGCGCGTTCCTCGAGATCATCGGCGCCGGCAATCGCATCGCAGTGCCGGATCCGGTGTATCCCGTCTATGTCGACACCAATGTCATGGCGGGGAACACCGGCGCCTCGGATGGTCGCGGCAGCTACGCGGGCCTCGTGCCGCTCGTCGGCACACCGCAGAACGGTTTCGTGCCGGAGCCGCCCGCGCAGCCGCTCGACCTCGTCTACCTCTGCTTCCCGAACAATCCGACCGGAGCGATGATCGGGCGCGACGCACTGGCGCACTGGGTGCGGTGGGCGCTTGAGCACGACGCGGTGCTTCTCTACGACGCCGCCTACGAGGCCTTCATCCGCGATCCATCGCTGCCGCGCTCGATCTTCGAGATCCCCGACGCAAGGCGCTGCGCGGTCGAGTTTCGGAGCTTCTCGAAGAACGGCGGCTTCACGGGTCTTCGCGCCGGATGCACGGTGGTGTCGAAGGAGCTCCAGGGACGCACGCGCGACGGCCGCCGCGTGGCGCTTCATCCGCTCTGGATGCGTCGATGGAGCACCTGCAGCAATGGCGTGAGCTATCCGGTGCAACGAGCGGTGCAGGCGCTCTACTCGCTGGAGGGCCGCCAGCAGACCGCCGCGCTCATCGACTTCTACATGGGCAACGCCGCGATCCTGCTCCGCGCGATGCGCGAACTCAGGCTGCCGGCGTGGGGCGGCTCGAATGCGCCATATGTGTGGGTTGCGTGTCCCGATGGCCTGGGGAGCTGGGATCTCTTCGATCGGCTCCTTCGCGAGGCGCAGGTGGTGGTCACGCCCGGCGCCGGCTTCGGCCCGCACGGCGAGGGCTTCTTCCGCATCTCCGCGTTCAACAGCCGCGAGAACATCACCGAGGTCGCGAAGCGGCTGGCCGGGCTCGCGGCGCTCGCGGCGCGTTGAAGGGCGGGCCGCGCTCAGCGCGGTGCGGCGCGGCGCCGCAGGCAGACCACGAACATCTCCACGCTCTCGGCCCTGCTCGACTTCGGCTTGAAGCCCTTCACGCTCTCGAACATCCCCTGCGCGCGGCGCAGCAGCGCCGGATACTCCCCGCCCTCGAAGGCCTTCATCACCAGCGAGCCTCCCGGCCTGAGCCAGGCCCCCGCACGATCGAGCAGCGCGTTGCAGAGTCGGATGCTCACGGCGCTGTCGGCGCTGGGAACGCCCGTCGTGTCCGGTGCCATGTCGGAGAGCACCAGTTCGAACGGTGGTTGCTCGAATCGCGAGGCCTCGATCTCGGCCAGGTCCGCCTGGACCAGCTCCACATGCGCCGGCAGCCCGCGAGGATCGATGGCCTTCAGGTCGACCGCGACCACGCGCCCGCGAGCGCCCACGGCCGCGGCCGCCACCTGCGTCCAGCTCCCGGGTGCGGCGCCGACATCCAGCACGCGCTGACCCGCGCGAAGCAGCTTGAAGCGCTCGTCGATCTCGAGCAGCTTGAACGCGCTGCGGGCGCGATAGCCGCGCTCCTTGGCGAGGCGAAACCAATGGTCCTGCACTTCCTTCATGCGTGAAGGCCGCGAGTCGTGGCCGCAGGTCGGGCGCGCGCGCCGTGCCTCACGGCCGTGTGGCCAGGGAGCCCACCGCGTGCGGGTCGCCGACGACGGCCACGCGGATGTCGCCGTCGACCGTCCGAAGCACGACGCGTCCTTCGCCGCCGTTCAGCGACGCAAGCATCGAGTCGTGATCGTTGCGCGCGTGCTCGGAGATGAGTCGGCCTGCGTCGCATCGCGAGTAGACGCGTCCGCCCACGGTCTCCGCATCGAGCGTGAACGCGCTCTCGCCTCGCACGCGGAAATCGATGCTTCCATCGCGCGTGATCACCACGGAATCCGCCTTCTGCGGCCAACCCGTGATCACGCGTACATCGCCCTTGCTCGTGGTGATGTCCACGGGCCCCTGGTTGTTGACCACCTGGACCTTGCCGCGCGTCGTCTCGATGTGGACCGTGCCGAGCTTCGAGACGAGGATCTCGATGTCCGCCTGCTGGAACCACGGCTCACCATGCTGCGTGGAGGTCTTCACGGTGAGCGTGGGCACACCGCCCGGCTCGGTTGCAGGCACGATCTCCGCCGTCCACTCGATCTGCGGGAGGCTCGCCTTGCTCTCCTCCTCGCGCGATGCACGGTGCGAGGCGCGGCGATCGATGATGACGAGCGCATCGATGTTGCGATCGGTGCGATCCCCGCGTACCACCACCTCGCCCGCGAAATTGCGCACATCGACATTGAGCATGCCGTCGGAGGGCAGGAGCACGCGCTCCTGACTGCTCTTGTGCCCCATCAGGCCGTGCGAGACGCCCGAGAGCATGCGCTGAGCCCCTCGCTCGGTATCGCTGCCGCCGGCGCATCCGGTGAGGCACGCGAGCGCCAGCATCGTGGCCGCGGCGGTCGGCCTTCGGACGAAGTGTGCGAGGATCGACGCGAGATTGTCGTTGGGCGATGGCATGGGGCGGGATCTGCGCTCCGCGGATGGCACTCCATCGGCAATCCGAGGACCGGGGCTTCGATTCTACGATGGTGCCATGCTCCTCGCCGTCCTCATTGCGACGCTGGCGTTCGCTCCTGCCGCGGATCGCGTGCGCGTGCTGCTACCCGAGTCGAGCGCCGAGCTGCTCGAAGGCGGCGCATCGAGGGGTCGACTGCTGCTGATGATGAAGGGCGCAAACTCGCGCATCCGCCGCGCCCTGCCCGCCGATGCCCCGTTTCCGGAGGATCCGCAGCCGATGTACTCGATCGCGGTCGAGCGGCTCGAGCCCGGCCGCGAGGTGATTCTCGACGACACGGCGATCTCGTTCCCCGTGCCGCTCTCGCAGCTGGCCGGTCGATTCGAGGTTCAGGTCGTCTTCGATCGCGATCAGCGCGAGCGCACGCACATGGCGCCGGGCAATCTCATCTCCGAGGTGACGGAGATCGACTTCGATCCGGAGACCGACCAGACGCACACGATCACGCTCTCGCGTCGACTGCCGCCCAGCGAGGCGCTCGCACCCGAGCCCGGCATCATCTGGGAGGAGATGCCCAGCGAGCTGCTCTCGAAGGCGCTCGGGCGTCCGACCTCCATGCGCGCGGGCATCGTGCTGCCGCAGGAGTACCACGACCTGCGCGCCGCGCGCCGCCAGTGGCCGGTGGTGTATGTGATCCCCGGTTTCGGCGGGCGACACACCATGGCGCGCCAGTACGCGCGCATGGTGGGACTTGGCGCCAGCCGCCTCGTCGCGCCGCAGGTGGCGTGGATCGTGCTCGATCCCGAGACGCCGCACGGGCATCACGGCTTCTCAGACGGCGACCGCCACGGTCCGGTGGCCCGCGCACTCGTGGAGGAGTTCATTCCGTGGCTCGAATCCAAGTACCGGTTCGTGCCGTCGGCGCCGGCGCGCCTCGTGACGGGGCATAGTTCCGGCGGCTGGAGCGCCCTCTGGCTTCAGCTTGCGCACCCGGAGGTCTTCGGCGCCTGCTTCTCGAGCGCCCCGGATCCCGTGGATTTCTCCGCGTTCCAGCGCAGCGATCTCTATCGCGACGACTCCCTCTTCATCGATTCCGAGGGCCTGCTCCAGCCCAGCTATCGCACGCCGCTCGGCCCTGAGTACGACCGCGTGCTCATGACCGTCGCGCAGGAGGCGGCCATGGAACGGGTGCTCGATCCCGACGGCAACTCGGGCGAGCAGTGGGATGCATGGCACGCGCAGTTCAGCCGCATCGATCCGGCGACCGGGCGCTCGCGACGGATGTTCGACGCGGAGACCGGCGCGATCGATCACGCCGTGGTGAACGACGACTGGTCGCGCTACGACATCGCACGCATGCTCGATCGCGACTGGGCGCGGCTCGGCCCCGTGATGCTCGAGCGCGTCCGATTGCTCTGCGGCGATCGGGACAACTACTCCCTCGAGCGAGCGGTGCTGCGGCTGCGCGACCTCGTCGAACGCAAGCGGGCGGAGGCGCTGCTTGGTGCCGCGTCGCCGAAGGAGGGTGCCGACGCCGGCGCGGCCCAGGGGGCCGGTGCCGCAGCGCTTCCGTCGGGTCCCGGCTACATCGAGATCGTGCCCGGCGCGACGCACCAGACGCTGCCGCCGATGGCGACGCTGCGGTGGAACCACGAGATGCGCGAGCACCTCCGGCGCCACGGGCTGGCGGAACCGTAGCTCCGCTCAGACGCCGACGCCGCAGATGGCCGCGGCGCGAGCCGCAATCTGGGAGTGGTGCAACCCGCACATGCGAAGAACGCCATCCTCGTCGCGAGCGCTCTTGGGAATGCGCTCCACGAACATCTGCGCCAGCGTGAAGCCGTCGCCGGCCTCCGTCAGAGCGTCCGCCACGGCGCTGCCGAGGCCGCCGGCGTAGTTGTCCTCCACCGTGAGGATGTTGCCGCCGTTCTCGTTCGCCAGATCCAGCAGCGCGTCCTGGTCGAACGGAATGCTGTAGAGGTCGACGAGCGTGGCGTCGATCCCCTGCTTGTCCAGCAGTTCGATGGCCTTGTTGCACTCGTGGATCATGAAGCCCGCGGAGATGATGAGCAGGTCGCGGCCCTTCGTCAGCAACTCGAACTTGCCGAGGTTGAAGACGGTCTTGTCGTCGTAGATGAACTCCACATCGGGGCGAGCGGTGCGCATGTAGCACGCGCCATGATGCTCGGCCATGGCCAGCGTCAATCCGTACGCGGCAAAGGCGTCCGCCGGCTGGAGCAGATAGAAGCCGGGTCCGCCGCGATGATCTCGCATGCGCGAGAACGCACGGAACCACGCGACATCCGGGAGCGACATCTGGCTCGGGCCATCGGCGGCAAGGGAGATGCCCGAGTGGCTGCCCAGGATCTTGATGTTCGCGCCGGAATTCACCGCCATCTCGATCTGGTCGTAGGCGCGCGTCACGAACTTGCTGAATGTGGCGCAGAAGGGAATCTTGCCGGCGGCGGAGAGGCCGCACGCCACGCTCATCATGTTCTGTTCCGCGATGCGACACTCGACGAAACGGTTCGAGAGGTCCTTGTCGATCGCGAACCACTCGGTGAAGGTGCTGTTCTTCACATCCGCATCGAGCACCACGATCTCGGAGTTCGTGTGGCCGAGCGCCCGCAGCGCCAGCCCCGCCGCCTTGCGCGTGGCGAACTTGCCGGTGGCGAAGGTCGACGCCATGTCATAGGACTTCATGGCGGCCGCGAAGGTGGGCGCATCCGCCGGTTCCGGACGGTGCGGAACCTCGCCTGCGGGCGGGAAGATCCGCAGGTTGTCGTCGCCGGCGAGCGCGGAGGTGAGCTTCACGCGCGCCGCATCGAGCTCCTCGAGGGCCTTCTGCAGCTTCGGGCCCGTGGCGGGCTTGCCGTGCCATCCGCCGCCCTGCACGCTCGGCGCGCCCCAGCCCTTCACCGTGGTCGCGACGACCGCCATCGGTGCGGAGCCCTTCGACTTCTTCGCGAACTCATCGAAGGCGGCGCGGATCTGCTCGGGATCGTGGCCGTCGATCGACTTCACGGTGAAGCCGAAGGCCTCGAGCTTCCTGGCGAGCGACTGCGCGGACTGCTGCGAGGAGACCTTGTCGCTCTGGCCGTAGGCGTTGCAGTTGAAGATCGGCAGCACATTCGCGAGTTCGTGATCGACGATGAAGTCGCACGCCTCCCAGACCTGGCCTTCACGCGACTCCCCGTCGCCGATGATGCAGAAGATGCGGCGGTCGAGACCGTCCTGATGCGCAGCGATGGCAAGTCCCGCGGCGATGGAGAGGCCCATGCCGAGCGAGCCAGTGGCCGCGTCAAAGAACGGGAAGCCCTCTGCGGGGTTCGGATGGCCGTCGATGGGGCTCTCCGCCTTGCGGAGGTTCATGGCGTCGTCGCGCGTCATCGGCCGGCGCTGCTCCGGCTCCTTGCCGATGTGCACACCGAGATCCGCGCAGGCGGCGTAGACGATGGGACATCCATGCCCCTCGGAAAGCACCAGTCGGTCCGAGAGCGGATCATCCGGCGCCTCCGGAGCCCAGCGCATCGAGTGATACATGAGCACGGTCACGAGGTGACCGAGGCTCATGGCGGTGGTGGGATGCCCGCTGCCGGCGGCGGCGCACATGTCCAAGGAGAGCTTGTCGAGTTGAATGGCCTTGGCGTGGACAGCGGCTTCGAAAGACACGGATCACCTCGGAGGAGCGGGGACGCGGCTTGGCGAGCGAGTTGCTCGCAAGGTCAAGTGGCGCAGTATGGCTGAATCCGCGGCAAAGGGCAACGGCCGCAGCGCCATCCTCGACAGCAACCTCGATGCATCCCCGATGAAGGCCGATTCCGATGCCGATCGGCAGCGGGCGCCTCTATCCTCCATCACTCGAATCGTCCATGGTCGATCCCTCCACACAATCCTCGCCTCGCGACGGCGATCCTCCCGTGATCGGCGTCACAATGGGCGATCCGCGCGGCATCGGTCCCGAGGTGCTCGTGAAGGCGCTTGCGGATCCTGCGGTTCGTCGCATGGGGCGGTTCGTGATCTACGGACAGAACCAGGTGCTGGTGGATGCGGCGGAGCGCGCCGGGATCGAGCCGTACTGGATGCGCGTTGCCGCCGCGAGCGAGCGAGCGGCGCGCGGCGTGATCGTGGATCCGGTCGTGTACGACTATGACGCGGACGATGTGAATCGTGCCTCGTCGCAGGCCGGCGCAGCGCCGGCAGGCCAAGGCCCTTCCGCTCCACCGGTCCCGGCCAAGGTGCCGGCACCACCGACCGCCGCCGCGCGATCTCCTGGCTCGTCAACACCCCGGGACCCGGCCGCGCCCGGCTCCAGCGCCCGAGGCGGGCTCCTGTCCAAGACCTTCGTGGAGGACGCAATCGCCGATGCGCTGCGGCCGGCTGGCGAGCGACGCCGGATCGAAGCGCTCGTGACCGGGCCCATCAGCAAGGAAAGCTGGGCAATGGCCGGCTTCCGTTGGCCCGGCCACACCGAGCTGCTCGCGGCACGCTCCAAGGCGAAGCGTCATGTCATGCTCTTCTGGAGCCCGAAGCTCTGCGTCGCGCTCGCCACGGCGCATGTGAGCCTGGCCGACATCCGCGATCTGCTGACCATCGGCCGGGTCTTCGAGCCGATCGATCTCGGCAACGAGTTCTGCCAGCGACTCGGCATCCGTGCGCCGCGCATCGCAGTGTGCGGTGTGAATCCGCACGCGGGCGAACATGGACTCTTCGGAGACGATGAGTCCCGCGTGGTTTCGCCCGCGATCGAGATGGCGCAGCGCTCCGGCATCAACGCGCAGGGACCTTTCCCGGCGGACTCGATCTTCATCGCCGCATCGCGGGGCGAGTGGGATCTGGTGGTGGCCATGTATCACGATCAGGGGCTGATCCCGCTGAAGCTGCTCGCTCGTGACCAGGCGGTCAATGTCACGGTTGGACTGCCGTTCGTGCGCACGAGCCCCGACCATGGCACGGCGTTCGACATCGCAGGTCAGAATCGCGCCGATCCGGGAAGCATGAAGGCGGCCATTGCGCTGGCCGCGCAGCTTGCCCATGCACAGATCGGAGCGCCATCTCCGGCGTCTTCCGACTCACGGCCGCCTTTGCCCGGGCGCAGCCAGCTGCGCCTCGACGAACCTCACGCGGACCTTGACTGAGTCCAGTGGCGTGGCCTGCGCTTCCCGCGACCGGCTGGAACCTCGGCTGCATGCGGGTTCTGAGCCGGTGAAGAAGAACCCGCCCGGGTGGACCAAGTGACCCGGGCAGGTTCCGAGGAGAGAAGACCATCTCGAAGCCGCGGCGGCGCCTCCCCCGGCGGGCAGGCGCCAGACCGCGGTCGTCGATCCACTGCTCCCGAACGCGGGGAGCGGCACCGTGAGCGGGCTCGAGTGCTGAACGGTGCACCGATGCGGATCGATCGGTGATGCGTGGTCGAAGTGGTCAGCGCGAACTCATCCGCGGCGACGCCGACACGCCGTCAGCAGCGCCGCTCCCATGGCGATGAGCGAGCCCGGCGCCGGCACCTGATAGCCCTCCAGGCGCACATTGTCGATGCGCAGGTTTCCCTGCGCGCTGGAGGCGCCTTCCAGCCGGAGCCGCACGGTGGCCACGCCGTCATCGAGGAAGCCCAGCGACGAGAGCTCGAAGATCGCCGTCGACCAGACACTGGCGGTCAGCGTGAACGAACCGGCGCCGATCCACTGGCTTCCGTTCCACGCTTCGATCACGCTCGAGATGTGACCCGTGCCGGTCGCGCGGGCCGCCATGCTCAGGACCAGGCTGGAGTACCCCACGGTGCCGACGGTGAAGACGGCGCTCTTCCCGTTGGCGCCCGTTCCCGTGAACCCGAGCCCTTCGCCTGCCGGATCACTCGCCCAGACATTCAGATCCGTGCCTGCCTGCCACGCGAGGCCGCTACCGCCGAACGCGCTGAGATCAAGCGAGCCAACACCATGGTTCGCCTCGATGCTGGACGCAACCGGCGTCGGCAAGCCGTTGAAGTGCCAGCCAGCCAGCACATCAGCCGATGCCGCCATTCCGCACCCACCCCAGACGAGCGCGGCAACAACCGCGCCGCTACGAACGATTCCCCCTGTCATTCAAGTTCCTTTCCTGGGCCAGATGTGGCCCACTGCCTTCCGGGTCAATCGACGAATGACCCGCTTGCACGGTCCGCCCGGGCCCACACGGCCCGACTGAAGTTCCCCTACGGCCCGACCTCCGCAAGGTATTGGCCCGTCGGCGCACACCTGCCGCTTCAACCCGTTTTTCCCGAGTGCACCGCCCCTGATCATCTCAGTCGAAACGAAGCGCCGCGCGCAACGAGCGACCGCCACCGCCGATGCTGCCCCCGCTGCCGCGCCCTCCGCTGCCGCGCCCTCCGCTGCCGCGCCCTCCGCTGCCGCGCCCGCTGCCGACTCCAATGACGATGCTCCCGCTGACGCTCGAATCGCGCGAGCAGGCGCATGGCCCTTGCATCCGGCACCTGTACGCTCCAGGACATGGCATGCGCAACGACGCTCGACGGCGCCGATCTCGGCACGCGGCAGGGACAGTGGTCCGCATGATCGTCGGCGCCATCGTGCTCATCGCGACGCTGCTTGCACCACCGTCGGCAGGATCGGCCGCACCCCGCGCGGCACCGACGGCCCGGGACACCGTGCCGATCGAGTGGAAGGCGAGCCGTCCGTTGCGCTGGAGCGACTTCCGCGCGCCGGTGCCCGATCCCTCGCCGACCCACGCCGCGCTCACAGGGTGCACACTGAGCATCACGACGGATGTGGCCCTCAGCACCAGGTCGCAAGGCAACGGCTGGCATTGCACGCTCACGCTCGGACCGTCGAGAGCGATCGCCGCCTTCCAGCCATCCAAGTCCTGGGCCAAGCCCGACGACCGGACGGACGCACTGCTCGCGCACGAGCAGATTCACTTCGACCTTGCGCACATCCAGGCACGAAGGGCGGCTGCGCGTCTTCTCCGCGAGTTCGGCTCACGCAGCTTCATCGGGCTCGGCGCAGACGAAGCCGCCGCCAACGCCGCGGCCCGTGCCAAGTTCGACAAGGCGTTCGCAACGCTGACACGCGAGGAGCACGAGACGCTTGCTCGCCGAAATCGCGAGTACGACGAGCAGACGGCCCATGGCACGAAGGATGCGGACCAGAAGCGCTGGGCCGAGCAGATCGAGCGCGAACTGCTCGAGCTCGGTGAGCCGCGACGCTCGACGCGCTGAGTGCGCGGCTGTCTGCGACCGCATCTGCCGAATCCTCTACCTTCTCGGCCCGTCCTTCGGCGCGATGAAGACATCCTTCTTCGGAACGCCGTCGAAGAGCGACGCGGGCCTGCCGAAGTTCGTCGCGAGCACATCCGCGGGATTGCCCGCGATCCACTGCGACAGATCGACGGTCGCATAGATCCCCGTGTTGAACCCGATCAGGATCCGTGCCGGCGTGGTGCCGACATTCTCGATCGAGTGGCCGTAGCCCTGCGGGATGTAGCCGACATCGCCCTTCTCGAGCCGCTCCACGCGATACCGTCCATGCGAGCCGAAGAGCGTGACGCTCACATTGCCGTCGATCACATAGTGCCATTCATCCGAAGTGGGATGCCAATGCAGCTCGCGCAGCGCACCCGGCTCGAGGTCGAGCACCACGCCCGTCATGGTGCGCGAGATGGGAAAGTTGGTCGAGTCGACGCGCCACTCGCGCCCACCGTGGAAGACTCGATGCGGCGGCTGCGACAGCAGCGCGTATCGGTGCGTGAGCGGCGGCTTCGACGCGCCCTGCAGCGCCGGCGCCGCCGGCTCGGGCGGAACCGCCCCGAAGGAGAAGTACGCCTCCTGCTTCGGGAATCCCGCGAACGCAGCCTCGGGCAGCCCGAGGTTCTTCGCCAGCAGCGCCGCCGGAACATGCCCGAGCCAGTCGGTGATGCTGAAGGTGCCGAACTCCGAAAAATACCCGTTGTCAAAGATCAGGATGAAGCGACACGGCGCATTGCCGAGGCACTGGAGCATGTGAGGATGCCCGCGCGGGAAGTACCAGACATCGCCGGCCTCGAAGTCGTTCGTCTCCGCATTTCCGTCGGGATCGAGCACCGTCGTGCGCACGCGACCTTCCAGCACGAAGGCCCACTCCGCGGCGGTTGCGTGCCAGTGCAGTTCGCGCATCGCGCCCGGCTCGATCCGCATCGAGACGCCCGCGAGCCCCTTCGAGATCGGAAGCTGCTCGACGGTCGCTTCCTTGCCGTAGCTCTCGCGCATCACCTTGCCGATCGATGCGTCAAGACTGAACTTGAAGCTCGGCAGGTCCTTGCCGGCCAGCAGGGGATCCGGCGTGTTGTTCATGAAGCTCGAATCGCCGGAGAACGCGGGCGGTGGCGTGCTGCTGCTCATCGCCGCTCGATCATGCTGATGCTTCGACATGAGACCTTCTCCTGATTGTGAGCAACGGCGACTTGGCGCTTCGAGATGCGCTCGACGAAGAACCGATCGACTCAGCTCCAGGGCACGCCGAAGGCACCGGTGATCATGCCCACCGCCTGATGCACGCCCTTGGGATCGATGAACCAGAGCCAGTCGTCGAAGAGGAACTCGAAGCGCTTGGCCAGCAGCGTGACGCGGCCCATCACGGTGAATCCGAACGCCGCACCGAAGGTGATCATCAGGAACCAGATGCCCACGCGCGCCACGCGACCCGCCGCGCCTTTGTGCTCCATCGAGAAGAAGAAGTAGAAGAGCGTGCAGACGGTTCCGATGAAAAGCAGCGAGTTCTTGAGGCTCGCGATGAAGCTCTGCCACGCGACCTCGGGCGTCGACAACGCCGTGCCGGGCACGATCTCCTTCACGATCACGATCGGCGATGATGCCGTCGCGGCGCGAAGCTGCCCGAGCAGGTCGCTCTCGATGTAGGTGTAGAGCTTGAGACCGGCGAAGGTGCCGATGACGAAGGCGAGCGGCCACACCGCCATCCAGCGCACCTTCGGCACGAGCTGCATGAGCAGCATCACGCCGAGAACGCCCGCGAGCACCATGGCCACGCGATCGGCGATCTCCGGCTCGCGAAGCGTCGGCTGCACCAGATCCCGCACCAGCGTCGGCACGAGCGAGCCGAAGAGCTTGGGCACGAGCACATTCCAGAAGCCCACGACCATGTAGTAGGCGGCGCTGGCGCCGACCACCACGCTCTCGGTGAACTTGTAGAAGGGGTTGTCGCGGTAGAGGAACGAGAAGACCGCGAGCGTGAAGAGCGCCGCGAGCCAGAGGCCCACCGTGCGCGGCCACGAGAGCGTGGCGACCACGGGTGGACCGCCCGTTCGAGCCGCGGCCTGCGCCTTGAAGTAGTCCGTGGCGTCGACCTCGTTCCACGAGGTCCAGCCGATGACCTCGCCGCCGGCGGCGCTTCGATCGCGCCAGAGGCCGGGCCGATCGACCGCGCCCGCAGGCGCCGTGGCGGGAATCCACGCGGGGCGAGGCGCCTTGGCGCCCGAGTCGGCCCATGGCGGCGCCTCGGGCTGCACGCGCTCGAACACCTTCACCGTCGGCTCGACATAGACGCGCCCCATGCGCCCCATGTTGGCGCGCCATCCGATGAGCACCACGAACAGCACGCCGATGATCGCCCAGATGATCCTCTGCCGGCTCATGCCACCGTCCCCCGCCTGCGTCCGGCGAAGTAGATGACATTGCCGAGCACGATCAGCGACACCATCAGCACATGGGCGACGAGCTGCGGGCCCATGCGACGCACGGCCTCCTGGTACTTCTCGGGAATCGTCGTCCCGGGAGAGCGCTCCTCGACGAACTCGTTCACGAGCGTCTCGTACTCGGCCGCGCCCTTGATGGCGCCGATCAGGCCGTCGAGCTGGCCCGGGTAGTACGGGAAGAGCTGCGGCGTCTGCACGCCCGTGCACCCCACCACCGCGCGAAGCGGCACGGCGCTGCCGCGCTCCGGCGTGACCACATACTGCACCCACTCCTTGCCGCCCGGGTAGCCCGCGCTCACCGCGATCAGGCATGCGAAGTCGCGCGTGGTGCGGATCTCCGCCATCATCGGAATCTGGCCGACCGCGATTCCGCGATCGTCGCGCGGGAAGGTGCGCTTGAAGTCCGACTTCGCCTGCTGCATCACCGCCTCATTGCCCGCCTGGAAGCCGAGGTTCACCCAGTGCTCCCCCTCCACGAGCTGCGGGAAGTCGGCGCGGATGACCTCACGGATCTTGTCCGCGATCATCTGCGGGCCGAAGGGCCAGAGCGTGATGAAGTACATCCGGTAGCCGCGCAGGGCGCAATGGCGCACGAGCGAGGTCGCCATCGGCCCAAGCTCGGGCTCGCTCGCGGGATCGAAGTCGAATGCGAGCAGCACGCGCGAACCGTCGGGAAGGTCGTTGATCGTGGCGAACGCCTTCTCCGCGATGGGCGTCGCCTTCTCGGGGAAGCGCATCTGCAGCAGGATCGGCACGGCCACGGCCAGTCCCATGGCTAGGAAGATCCAGCGTCGATCGAGCGTCTGGAGGAAGCGCAGCATGGACTATTCCGCGCCTCCCAGGTACGACCGGTCGATGCCGAGCAGGATGCGCAGGCTGGTCGCCGACACGCCGAGCGCGATGCCGATGATGATCGCGCGGTTCCCGGCGGTGTTGAAGACCTGCATGATGTAGATCGAGAGGTTCTCGAGTCGCAGACCGCCGAATGTGTCGGGCGGAATCCAGTTGGTCAGGAAGAAGCCGGCGGCGGTGCGGCCGAGCAGGATGATGAACGCGGTGCCGAGCAGGAGCATCGCCTCGAGGTTCTTCGCGCGGAAGGCGCGGAACGCGGCGCTGGCCACATAGAACGCGAGCAGCGCGAAGAGCGTCGCCGTGATCGGGGAGATCATGTATTCGTAGATCCACCAGATGGCGCCGCCCGGCTCCGAGTACGACCCCGAGAAGGAGAGGTCCGGCGAGAGCGGCTCGGGACGAACGCCCACCTTCAGCAGCCCGACGCAGAGCGTGACCGCGAAGCAGACGAGCGTGACGACCGAGTAGCCCCACCCGGGACGCTTTGCCGAGAGCTTCGAGAGGTGGACCTTGGCGATGCTCGCGGCGCCGAGCACATAGGCCACCGCCGCGAGCACATTGAACATGGTCGTGACGAGGTCACCCATGCTCAGCGTCCACGGAATGAAGTTGGACGCGATCACCGTGAATCCGGCGATGGCGGCGATCCAAAGTGGAATGAGTCGTTTCACGAGGATGGTCCGTTCAACTCGTGAGCGTCGAGCGAATGAAGGCGGCCACGCTGCCGATGCCCCACTGCGGAACGATCGCCTGCACCGCCAGCGCCAGCGACGCGACCACGATCACCGCGATGGCCAGCGCCTTGCCGACATCCTGGCCCTTGATGCTGCCGAGCTGGTCCGGCTCGCCCGAGAGGTACGCGCTGGCCGCAAAGAACTCCTCGCCGATGAGCGTGTAGTCGCACGCGGCGACGAAGAACGGAAGCTGCGAGCTCTCGGCGGTTCCGGCGATCTGGATCGCGCCGATCGAGTTGCCCGTCTCCGCGAGGATGAGGCTTTCGGCGAAGAAGCAGCCCATGTAGAAGCAGGCCGCAGGCTTCTCGCGCACCATGCGGCCGCCGACATAGGCGACGAAACCGAACTGCTCGTCGGTGATGTAGCTGACGGAATCCGGATTGAAGCTCTCGAGGCGGCCGGCCTGCATGTAGCTCGCCTGCACCGCCTCGCGCGATGCCTGCATGGTGAGCGAGCGGGCGGTCGGCACCTCGATGGTCGCGTCGTACTCGGCCACGGTCTTCGCCACGCGCGAAAGCACCGTGATGCCGGCGATTGTCTGGACATTGTCCATATCCTGGATGCCCGGAAGGAAGAGCACCGAACGACCCATCTCCGTGGCTCGGCCCACCGCCTCATCCACCGCCTCGAGCGCGGCGAGTCGACGGATGCGCATGGGGCGGCCGCCGCGAGCGACGAGGATGAACCCGATGACGGAGCCGCTGATGAAGAGGATCCAGCCGAGCAGGTAGATGCGCTTGCCCAGGAAGAGTCCGGGCTCGCCGCGCACCGCGGCGCTTGGCGCCGCGCCGGCCTCGGTCGCGTCCGCTGAACGCGACACCACCATGAACTGGTATTCCTGCGCGGGATCGAGACTGCTCACGACGGTGGTCATCTCGGCGCCCGGTGCCGCGGCGGGGACCTCGCTTGCGTCGATCCACTGGAGCGGCTCGGGTGCACCCGGCACGGGCGATGGGACCTCGCGCTGTGCATGCGCGGCCGCCTGCGTCCTGGCCTGCTCCGGAGCCACGCCCTGGGTCTCGAGTCGCTTGAGTTCCGCTTCGAATGAGGCCTTGCGGCGCTCCAGGCGCTGCGATGCCGCCTCGGCCTGCGTCATGGAGCGCCGGATCACGAACGACGCGATGCTGCCTGCCGGGGCCTCCGGGGGCACCTTCCACATGACGAGCACCGCGCCGCCTTCATCCAGCGGAAGGTCGGCGACGCGCACATCGACGGGCGCGAGCGGCGGCGGCATCGGCGCGGAGCGAGCGGACCGTTCCGCAGCGCCCGCCGCGGAGTCCTGCGCCGTTGCATGCGCCACTTCGCGCGCCTTTGCATGCGCCGTTGCAACGCCGAACGCGAGGAGCGGGATGAATAGGTTGAGCACGATCGCGGCCGGAACGGTCGGCCGCGCGATCGCAACGGCGCCGCGCCAGGTTCCGCTCCACGATGTGCGACGACCGATCATTCGTCTGCGTGCGCTCCGTCAGCCTTCGATGAGTTCCACATTCGCGCGAGGCACGATGACGCGCCCCGCGTTCTCCATCGCCACTTCCAGCACGCGAGCCCTGGACCCCGAACCGAGCACCGCCGGCTGCTCGGGCAGCGCGGCGACGGTTCCGATCACGCCGAAGTGCGGATCGCGGATCACGCGCACGAGCGTACCGATTTCCAGCACGCCTGCCTCGCGGCCGGCATTCGCCGACGCCTCGAGGCCCGCGAGCCTGGCCGGATCGAAGCCATCGAGCGGCACGACGAGCTCCGGTCGCATCACGCCCGCGCGGATCTGCGTGGCGCCGTTGACGCTCGCACCGCGCCCTGCGTGCGCGGCCAGCAGCGCGAAGGTCCGCCGCGCCATCGCGATGTCGCCGAAGCCCTCGGTGATGACCAGCGTCAGACCGGTCTTCTCGCTGCCGGTGATGGCCACGCCCAGGTCGTAGCCGAGGAAGTCGCGCAGGTCCTGGTCGTCGATGCCGCCCGAGACGACCGCCGCGGCACCGACATCGCGGGCGCGTCGCACGGCCGCCGCGCTCATGCGGGCACCACCGACGACCACCGCGCCCTTCATCGCGGGTGTGATGAGGTCCTCGTGCAGGTCCTCGTCGCGCGACTTGCACGCCAGCACGATCGAGCCGAAGACCTCGCCACCGATGCCGAAGATCCCCTGCACGAGCGATGCGTCGTTCTCGACGACGACACCCTCGCCCGGAAGGACCTCGACCACGGTGCCCGGCATGTACGCAAGCACGCGGATCGGCTGCTTCTCGCCGCGGATGATGGCGAGACCGCTCGAGTCGCTCACGCTCTCGAGCGTGCCGCTCGCGGCCGCCTTCACTTCGGTCCTGCCCAGGCCGAAGATGCCCTTGCTCCGTGCGATCGGCTCGTCCTTGCGAACCGCGTCGCCCGCGCGCTTGAGCATGAGGTCCGGCAGCTCCTTCGGCGTGCAGCCGAGCAGCGACGCGAGCTTCATCGGCGTGAGATCGCCTTCAGTGAAGGTCTCCGCGACGATCGTGTCCGCCTGCACGCGATCGCCCTGCTTCACGCGCACTTCGCCCGGCACGGGCAGCAGTCGACGCACGCGATGCCGCGTTCGCGCCGAGACCTTCAATCCGGGTGTGTATGCCTTGGCCATGGACTACTCCGGATAGAGCTCGAGCGCCTTGACCCACTTCGCGATCGTGGCGCGGCGCAGCGTCGCATCCTCCGGGAGGGAGAGGGGTCGGCCGCGCGCATCGAGCACGATGCCGACCGTGCCGCCGCGCACTTCGCGCGTGACGGGCTTGCCGGGACCCGCGCCGACATCGAACCCGCGCTCGGGGGTGATCTGGGCGCGGGCGGCCTGCCCTGGAGCCAGTCGCAGCAGCTTCAGCTCGCCGAACTTCATTTCGCCGCGCTCGTGCAGACCGCCGCCCTCGATCGCGTAGGAGAAGCATGACTTGCCCGGCTTGCCGAGCCCCTTCGCCGCGATCGCGGTGCCGAGCATGACCAGGCAGTCGCGCTCGAACACCTCCATCGCCGCCTTCGAGTGCACGCTGGCCAGCACGCCCAGATGCGGCATCATGAAGATCGAGTCCTTGGCGAGCTCCGTGAAGCCCTCCGGCTCGAAGCTGTCGACGAGCATGGCCGCGGTCTGCTCCATCCTCGGAGCATGCGAGAGCACGCCGCCGGACGCGACGAGCAGGTCGAGCTTCATGTTGTCGACGATGCTCTGTCCCGCCTCCTGCTGGCTGAACGCGTCGCCCACGGTGCGCTGCTGCTGCACGCCCTTGAGCGTGGTGGCGAAGTCCTTGTGCTGCACATACGCAAGCCGCAGCGCCTCGCGCGCCACCGCCTGCTCGAAGACGAGCGCCTCGCGCGTCTGCGGGATCGTCGTCGGGCGAATCATCTTGTTCTTCACGCGATTGCGCAGCTCGCGCTCGTCCATCTCCAGGTGCACCCACCGCAGCACATTCGCCATGCCCGCCTCGGCGCAGACATTCGAGATGGAGTAGCTCATGCCGAGGTTCGCGCTCACGGTGCGGTTGAAGATGGGCTTGCCGGCGTGCGTGAAGACGCTGAAGACATCGGTTGTGGCACCGCCGATGTCCACGCCCACCGCGTTGATCCCGCGCTGACGGGCGATCTCCTGGAGGATGTCGCCCACCGCGCCGGGCGTCGGCATGATCGGCGCGTCGGTCCACGCGATGAGCTTGTCGTAGCCCGGTGCGTGCGCCATGACATGTTCGAGGAAGACATCGTGGATCTTCTCTCGCGCGGGGCCGAGATTCTCCCGCTCGAGCACGGGGCGAAGGTTGTCCACCACCGCGAGATCGAAGCCGGGACCGTCGAAGACCTTCCGGACCGCGGGCGCGGCGTCCTTGTTGCCCGCGAAGATGATCGGCAGGCGGTACTCGCTGCCGAAGCGCGGGCGCGGCTTCGCCGGCGCGATCAGCTCCGCCAGCTCCACGACCTTCTTCGCGTCGCCGCCGTCGGTGCCGCCCGAGACGAGCACCATGTCCGGACGCAACTCGCGAATCCGCTGGATCTGTTCATGCGGCTTGCGGTTGTCATTCGCGGCGATCGTGTCCATCACGATCGCGCCGGCGCCGAGCGCGGCGCGCTTGGCGCTTTCCGCGGTCATCTGCTTGACGACGCCCGCGACCATCATCTGGAGTCCGCCGCCGGCGCTGGAGGTCGAGATGTAGATGTCGCAGCCGTTCGGATCGTCGAGCGAGGTGCGCCGGATGATCTGACCGTGGTCGTCGATGAGTCGGCGTCCCGAGAGCTCCTGGAGTTCCGTGACGGAGTTGACGACGCCCATCGTCACATCCGCGAAGGGCTCCTCCACGGTGGTCGGCGCCTCGCCGCGATGCGTCTGCCGATACGAACCGTCGGCCTGCTGTTGAATGAGGATCGCCTTCGTCGTCGTCGAGCCGCAATCGGTGGCGACGACCACCTTGATGCGATCGGGAGTCGGAGTCGGGCGCGCGGGTGCGTGGCTGGGGACATGTGACGACGACGACACGGCGTGGAAAGGTAGCGGAAAGGGCGGTCCGGGGACGCGCGCACCGAATGAAGGAAGGGCGCCTCACGGAACCCGCCCGACGAACGGAACCGAGGGGATCTGCGCACGAGCAAGGCTCGGCGAGGCGCCACCATACACTTCGCCCGCGCGGTCCCATGACTCCATTCCACAGCCGGTACTGGGCCACGCTCCTCACGCTCCGGGATCCGACGGGTAGCGTCGAGAGCCTCTCGCGGTCTATCGCGAACGCCCGGCTGGATCTCAACCCGAACCAGGTCGACGCGGCGCTCTTCGCCCTCCGGTCCCCGCTGTCGAAAGGTGTTGTGCTCGCGGACGAGGTCGGTCTCGGCAAGACGATCGAGGCGGGCCTCGTCATCGCGCAGCGTTGGGCAGAGCGGCGCCGTCGCGTGCTGGTGATCGTGCCCGCCACGCTGCGCACACAGTGGCAACAGGAGCTGCGCGAGAAGTTCTTTCTGGAGTCGATCGTGCTCGACTCCAGGTCGTACAACGCGGCGCGGCGCCAAGGCGCAGCGAACCCCTTCGACCAGGACGGCGCCGTCATCATCTGCTCGTACCACTTCGCGGCGGCGAACCAGGCGGAGATCAAGCGCGTGCCGTGGTCACTCGTCGTGATCGACGAGGCGCACCGACTCCGCAACGTCTTCAAGCCCGGCAACAAGGTGGCCAAGGCGATCGCCGACGCCGTGGATTCCGTGCCCAAGCTTCTGCTCACCGCCACGCCGCTTCAGAACTCGCTCATGGAGCTGTACGGATTGGCGAGCGTCATCGACCCGCACCTCTTCGGCGATTCGACGACCTTCCGCGAGCAGTTCCTGAGGGAACAGGACGAGAGCGTCCGCAACGGCGAGCTCAAGGAACGGCTTCGACCCGTCATCGCGCGAACTCTTCGCAAACAGGTCACCGAGTATGTCCCGTTCACGCGGCGAATCCCGATCACGCAGGACTTCTTTCCATCGGATGATGAGCAACGGCTCTATGAACAGGTTTCGTCGTACCTCCATCGCGAGGTGCTGCTTGCCCTACCGCAGAGCCAGCGAGCGCTCATCACACTCGTCCTGCGCAAGCTTCTTGCGTCGTCGACCATCGCAATCGCCGCGACGCTGCGCCGCATGGCGGACCGGCTGGAGTCCGAGTCCAAGGAGTCCGGCCTGCTGAGCGATGATGACTACGAGGGGCTGGACGAACTCGAGGATGAACTCGCGGAGAGCGACGAGTCGCCGCCTCCGGACAAACGACGGACATTGGACGCGAAGCAGGTGCGGGCCGAGATCGCCGAGCTCCGCTCGTTTGCCGAGTACGGGGAGAGCATCGCGCGCAATGCCAAGGCGGAAGCGCTCATCCCGGCGCTCGCGTCCGCCCTTGAGCGGGCGACGGCGCTCGGAGCGGCGCGGAAGGCTGTCGTTTTCACGGAGTCGCGCCGCACGCAGCAGTTCCTCTTCGACCTGCTCTCGAGCCGCGGCTTCGAGGGCAAGGTGACGCTGCTCAACGCGAGCAATGCCGACCCAGCGTCCAGCAGGGTGTATGACGCCTGGCTGGAGCGGCGCCGCCACTCCGGCATGGTGACCGGCTCGCGCCCGATCGACATCAAGGCGGCGATCGTCGAACACTTTCGCGACGAAGCGGAGACACGCCTCCGCGCACGAGAAGTCGACCGGCGGCAAACCGTGGCTCTACCTGCTCGTGCCGCACGACGCCTTCGCAGAGAACATGACGCTTACCGCTATCGTGAATCGTTTCGCGTTGCGATAGAGACCATCGCGAATCACCATGGCCTCGGACACGGACGCTGATGAATGCCAACGCCGCCGCTGGCGGTTGGAAGAAGCGATCAACGGGGAAGATCATGCGGGCTCTGCGGGTATTCTGGGCGTGCCATGCACCGCGACGAGATCCGCAAGGCTCTTCGGCGTGTGCCGTTCCACCCCTTCAAGCTCTCTCTGGCGGACGGATCGGTGCTCGAGGTACCGCATCCCGAGGTCCTCGCATGCATTGCGCTCCTCCCTTCGTGGCGAGTTTCAATCGCCGACACCATCCTCGGTCCCGCCGGGGACTCCTACCTCGCGAAGTGGGGCTGCAAGCCGTCGCGGTAGCGCACACGCGCCGGGGGGCTTCACGCGCCGGGGCCTGCGCCGCGCTGAAGCTCTTCCATGCGCGTCACCAGGTAGTCGACCGCGCCGCGCTTCTCCAGGAACTCGCTGAAGCGCTTGTACGCGACCGGCTCGACCAGCACGCTCATGAACGGCCCGAAGAAGTGCATCGCCTGGCTGCCAAGATAGGTCATCGGTCGCACGGACTCGAGGAAGATCGACGCGGGCATGGTCATCTGCCTGCGCACCACCTCGCGCAGCACGCGATCCACCACCTCCGCTTCCTCCGGCGTCGGCTTCGCGGGGCCCGGCTTCTCCACGGCGAACGCGTGCGCCAGGATGGCGCGCCAGCGTTTCATGGGTTCTCGCCTTCGGGTGCTGGCGCGCGCGACGAATGCTCATTCGGCGCGGTCGCACTCGAAGCACTCGCGACTCTCGCGGTACGCGCGCCGTCGGCGGCGGTCGCGCTGGTCGCGGCGGCTGCGGCCGACGCTTCCGTGGGCGACGCACCGCGCGCCGATTGCGCGATCCGGCGATCCACCACCGCGCACCCTTCCACCGCATGCAATCGCAGCAGCTCCGCCACTCGCGCCGACTGCGCCGGATCGCTCGGCAGGTCGATCGACTGCCGGAAGCCCGCACCGCTGAGCAGCGCTCCGCGCTCGTCGAACGCGATGCGCTCGAGCTTCGACCATTCAATCGAGCGCCGGCGCAGCGGATGATCCACGACGAGTGCTCCGAGTTCGATCGCGTAGCGGCTCGGAAGGATGACCCGGTTGAGCGCGATGCCGAGGACCATGGCCGCAATCAGCCCCCAGCCCGCGTCCTGCGCGAAGAGCGCCGTCGCGACCGAGATCGCCGCGATGGCCGCCAGCGCGAGCAGCACGCGACCCGGCCGCTCGACCAGCGGCTGCACCGTCCATCGCGTCGCGCGATCCGCCATGCCGCGAGCGTATCCTGCAGCAATCGTCGTTTCGCACGCCTGCGGCGCCGCGAACGGCCCGTCCATCCACGGAGGCAGCCATGAGCCCGACCACTTCATCCGCGAACACGCCCTCGAACCCCGCGTCCGCATCAACCTCCACCACCGCCGGCGCGAAGCTCGACGAACTCGGCAATCCCACCGGATGGGCGGTGGATGGATCGGTCGCCGGCGCGATCGACCTCATGAAGTGGATCGGCGAGAACCGCCACCTCATGAAGCCGCCCGTCGGGAACAAGTATCTCTACTCGGGCAAGGACTTCTTCGTGATGATCATCGCGGGCCCGAACGCTCGCAACGACTTCCACATGACCGACAGCGAGGAGTTCTTCATCCAGTTGAAGGGCGACATCAAGGTGAGGATCCGCGACTCCAGGGGCGTGCGCGATGTGCCCATCCGCGAAGGCGAGACCTTCTTCATTCCGCCGGGCGTGCCGCATTCTCCGCAGCGCGGGCCGAACACGCTGGGACTCGTGATCGAGCGCCGACGCCCTCCCCACGAGGTGGAGCACCTGATGTTCTTCTGCCCCAGGTGCGAAGCACTCGTCTACGACAAGGCGTTCGCATGCAGGGACATCGTGGAGCACTTCTCGCAGGCGATGGAGGAGTTCTGGGCCGACCCCAGGCTCAGCACCTGCACGAAGTGCGGCACGCGCATCACGAAGCCGGTGGCGCCCGCTCATTGAGAGCGAACGACACCGGCTGATGCGCGTGATCGGAAGGAGCGGCGCTCCTGCGCGGCACACACCGCGTCCTGCGGCGTGATGCTGCGTTGCGGCATGCGGCGCCTTGCGGCGTGACGCTGCGTTCCGGCATGCGGCACCTTGCAGCGCCACGCTGCCGGGCCGCGTGATGCGTCTGCGATTCAGCGCTTGGTCGGCTTGTTCCAGCCGCGAGCGTTGCGGATCGCAGGCGCGGCGACCGCCGAGCCCGAGGCGCGGCCTGCATGCGCCGCATGGGCGGGATGTGCCACCGATCCGCCCCGCCGTGAATCGTCGCTTCGGCGCGGCTCGCCGCCGTGCGAGGACCGCGATGCGTGCGGGGATCGCGTCGACGAGCTGTTCTTGCGTCCGTGCCCGCCATGCCCACTTTGTCCGCGATGACCGCCGGGTCCGCCGCGCCCCTGGGGCCGGCCGCCGCGACTGCCGCCGCCACCTCGTGGCCTGGACATCTCGCTCACGGGTCCGAACTCGAGCGACGGATCGCTTCCCTCGGCCCGCTCGATCGCCGTGCCGATGAGCGACTCGATCGAACGAAGAAGCCCTCGCTCCTCACGCCCGCAGAACGCGATGGCGGTTCCCACAGCGCCGGCGCGCCCGGTGCGCCCGATGCGATGCACATACGCCTCCGGCTCGTACGGCAGGTCGAAGTTGATGACATGGCTCACATCGTCGACATCGATGCCGCGCGCGGCGACATCGGTGGCCACGAGGATCGGCATGCGTCCGCTGCGGAACGCCTCGAGCGCGCGCTGTCGCGCGCCCTGTGCCTTGTTGCCGTGGATCGCGCCCGCCCGGAAGCCTGCGTCCTCGAGCCTGCGGCAGAGCTTGTCGGCGCCATGCTTCGTTCGGACGAAGACGAGTCCGCGTCGCATCGACTGCTCGCGCAGCACGGTCTCGAGCAGCGTGTGCTTGGCGGCGCTGGACACCAGGTAGACCGACTGCTCGATCTTCGGTGCCGCGGAGGCGACGGGCGTCACCGCCACGCGCTCCGGATCGCTCAGAAGCGACTCGGCGAGATGCACGATCTCCTTCGGCATGGTGGCGGAGAAGAGGAGCGTCTGGCGCGTGGCGGGCACTTCGGCCGCGATGCGCCGGATCGGCTGGATGAAGCCCATGTCGAGCATGCGATCGGCCTCGTCAAGGACGAGCACCTCGATCGCGGAGAGATCCACGAAGCCCTGCTCCATGAGGTCGAGCAGACGGCCGGGCGTGGCAACGACCACATCGACACCGCGACGCAGCGCCTTGACCTGATGGAACTGGCTCACGCCTCCGAAGATGGTCGTGCCGGAGACCTTCGTGTGCCTGCCATAGGTCCTGAAGCTGTCGGCGATCTGCACCGCAAGCTCGCGCGTCGGTGCAAGCACGAGCGCTCGCGGCGCCGTGCCGCGGCGCGGCGAGGCGTTCAGTCGCTGGATGATGGGCAGTGCGAAGGCCGCGGTCTTGCCGGTGCCCGTCTGCGCGCAGCCGAGGATGTCGCGGCCGGCGAGCAGTGCGGGAATCGCCTGCGCCTGAATCGGTGTCGGCGTCTCGTAGCCGCTGTCGCGCAGGGCGCGCCGAAGCGGATCGATGAGGCCGATCGAGTCGAAGTTCAGGGCGGTCGGGGTGGCTGAAGGGGACGAAACGGACGAAGCGGACGATACGGTCGAAATCACGAAACACTGACTCCTTGCAACCGCGCGGCAATGACCGCGCGGGCGGATCGGTACGGAAGTCACGACTCGCCGCTGGGCGAGGCGTCAGGCGAACCTGATGAAGAACGGTTCCGGCCGTCCTGGGTTGGCACGCATCACCCGGAGGTCAACGACCTGCGAGAGCGCGTTGCCGACAGTTTCCCAGGGCAATTCTGCCTTCGATGCGGGACACGGCCCGCGATCGTATGCCTGGAACTCCAGGCCCGAGGCTACCGGCGAAGAGCGGGATGATAGCAGGTCGGCCGCATTTCGGCGGCACGCCTTTGCGAAATCACGCTCGCGCCTCTCACTCGTGCGGTTCCGGCGCAATCTGCGCATCGGGACGGCCTTCGTCCTCGGGCGCCTGTCCGGTCATGCGCAGCAGCACCGTCGGCTTGCCCGGCCAGCGATTCCAGATCGAGCCGCTCGGGTCGAACGCGCTGCCACCTGCTTGCGCGTCGAACGGCACGAGCACTCCCGCGAGCCGCGGATACTCGCGCCCGATCCACTCCCAGGTGCGCTTGGGAAGAAGTATCACATGATCGGGGCGCAATTTCGGCCAGACGCCGCGAAGGTCGCCCACGCTCCAGACCATCAGCGGATCGGCGCCGCAATAGAAGTCGATCGTGGGGTTGCGGAACGAGTAGATCACGAACTGCGGCTGCGACGAGCCCGTGACGCGCTGCACGCGCTCCACCATCTCGCGCGCGCCCATGCGGTGTTCGATCAGCACCGCGTCCTCGAGCCGCTCCAGTCGCCACAGGGCACCGCCCACCGCCAGCCACAGCACGAGCAGCCCGATGCGTCGACTGCTTCCCTCTCGATTCCAGCAGAGCGCCACGAGCAGCGCGGCCACCGGCACGATCATGAACGGCATCGCCGCGATGGCTCCATCCCTGCCCGCAAGCACCAGTCCGGCGCTGATCCCGCCGATCGCGGCGAGCAGCGAGGCGACGAAGAAGGTGTTGCGCACATCCGGCAGCGTGTAGACATCGAGCGGCTCGTCGGCCAGAACCTGGGAGGAGAGGCGTTCTCGCTCCTCGTTTCCCGCGCGGGGCTCACGGGTGGGACCTGCCGCGCCGAGCACGCGCGCGAGCGCGCCCGCCACGAGCATCGCAAGCGGTGCACCGACGGGAACGATGTACGCAGGCATCTTGCCCTTCGCGACGGAGAAGAAGAGCAGCGGCCCGACCACGGCCACCAGCAGCAGCGCCCGAAGGTCGCCGTGCGTGAACGCTCGGAGCGAATCCCGCAGCCGCATGTTGAACCACGGCAGCGTGAGTGCGCACGTGGCGGGAAAGAAGCCGGCGAGGAGGACGGGCAGGTAGAACCAGAACGGCTCCGCCGCGCCGGACGCGGACTCGGCGACGGCGCGGGAGGCGCCCACCGCCAGCGGCTGCGCCGGTGAACCCATGACCGCGCGGTCGATGAACTGCTCGCGCCAGACCTGCCATGCCTCCGGATGCTGCTGCGCGATCTTCCAGACCCAGATCGCAATGGGCGCCAGCGCCAGCGCCGCGGCCCAGACCGAGTGCAGCGCCAGCCAGCGCAGATCGCGCCAGCGCCGCGCCAGCGCGAGCCACACGAACAGGATCACGAACGGTGCGGGCGCGATCGGTCCCTTGGTCAGCGCCGCGAGCGCCATCCACAACCACGCGAGCAGGAGCCACGCGATCGCGGTCCACGACGAGGCTCCTGGCGCTCGTCGCCTCGAGTGGACCGCAAGCGCACCGCAGGCAAGCGCCGCGAACCAGCAGAGGTTGAGCAGCGCGTCTGGGGTGGCGAGGCGCGAAATGAAGAGCGGCAGCGGCATCACGCTGTAGAGCCCCACCGCGAGCGTGGCCATCTCCGGACCGCGCACGCGACGCACGAACCACCAGAGCACCAGCACCGTGAGCGAACCGGCCACGAGCGACGGCAGACGCACCGCGAGTTCCGATCGACCGAGCGCCTCGATCGTGGATGCCTGCAACCAGTAGGTGAGCGGCGGCTTGGTCAGATGCGGCGCGCCGCGGAAGTGCGGCACCAGCCACGATTCAGCGCGCGACATCGTGTCGCTCACGGAGGCGTATCGCCCCTCATCCGGCGAGTGAAGCGGGTGATTGCCGGCGCTCCACCAGATCAGCGCAAGCGCTCCCGCCACCACCAGCGCTTCGGCGATTCGCCGCCACGGCGCTCGTGCGTCCGGATCGGATGCGATCGCCAGATGGCCGGCATCGACCGTCATGGCTGCACACTATCCGCGTACGCTTCCCGTTCGTCCACCCGATGCCCGCCGCCGCGCCCATCGTCGACCTGCACACGCACATCCTGCCCGAGCGCTGGGAGGATCTGGAGCGCAAGTACGGCTACGGGGGCTTCGTGCGACTCGAGCCATGCGCGCCGTGCCGGGCGCGCATGATGATCGGCGATCGCGTCTTCCGGGAGGTCGACGATCGCTGCTGGGCACCGCCACGGCGGCTCGCCGACTGCGATGTGCACGGCATCGACCTCCAGGTGCTCTCCACCGTGCCGGTGATGTTCAGCTACTGGGCCAAGGCGCATGACGCGCTCGACCTGTCGCGGATGTTGAACGACCACATCGCAGGGGTCGTGGCCTCGAATCCCGCGCGCTTCGCGGCGCTCGGGACCGTGCCGATGCAGGATCCGGAGTCCGCGTGTCGCGAACTCGATCGCTGCATGGATGAACTTCGACTGCCCGGGGTGCAGATCGGCACGAACATCAATGGTGCCAATCTGGGCGAGCGCTGGCTTCGTCCGTTCTTCGCGCACGCGGCAACGCGCGGCGCGGCGATCTTCGTGCATCCCTGGGAGATGCTCGGGCGCGATCGCATGAAGGAGTACTGGCTGCCGTGGCTCGTGGGCATGCCGGCGGAGACGGCGCTGGCCGCGACAAGCGTGATCTTCAGCGGCATGCTGGAGGAGCTGCCCTCGCTTCGACTCTGCTTCGCGCACGGCGGCGGCAGTCTGCCGTTCACGCTCGGACGCGTGCAGAAGGGGTTCGACGAGCGGCCCGACCTCTGCCAGGTGGATACGGCCCGCGCTCCTCGCGAGCAGGTCAAGCGCCTCTACTTCGACACGCTCGTGCACGACGCGGCGGCGCTTCGATTCCTGATCGAGCAGATCGGCCCCGCGCGGCTCGCGCTCGGGAGCGACTATCCATTCCCGCTCGGCGAGCATGTGCCCGGCGCGCTGCTGCGCTCGCTCGACATCGCGGACGCGGATCGCGCCCGCATGCTCGGCGGCACGGCCCTCGAGTTTCTGGCGATTCCCGCACTGTCCGCGAGCTCGGCATCCGTGGGCACCACCCCCACGCCCGGCACCACCATCGCACCTGGGCGCCCATGAATTCGCTGCCCACCACGCTCGATCTCACCGCACGCGATCTCGATCCGTCGCAGGACTTCGCGCGGCATCTCGACTCGATCGATCCATTCGCTCGCTTCCGGGAGCGCTTCGCGTGCCCGCGAACCGCAGACGGATCGCGCGTCGCGTACTTCGCGGGCAATTCGCTGGGGCTCATGCCGCTGGACGCGCGGCGCCTGGTGCAGGAGGAGCTCGACGACTGGGCGAGTCTGGGTGTCGAGGGCCACCTCGAATCGCGCCGGCCGTGGCTGCCCTATCACGAGGCGCTCTCGGCGCCCGGTGCGCGACTCGTCGGCGCGACGCCCGACGAGGTCGTGATGATGAACACGCTCACCGTCAATCTGCACCTGATGATGGTGAGCTTCTACCGGCCCAGCGGCCGCCGCCGACTCGTGCTCATGGAGGACGGCGCGTTTCCGAGCGACACCTACGCGATCGAAAGCCATGCGGCGACGCGCGGACTGGATCCGTCCGTTGCGGTCGTGAAGGTGAAGCCCCGCGCCGGCGAGTCGCTGCTGCGCACCGAGGAGATCCTGGCGGCCATCGAGCGAAGCGCGGATGAGCTCGCTCTGGTGCTCATGGGCGGCGTCGGTTTCGTCACCGGTCAGCGCCTCGACATTCCCGCGATCACCGCGGCCGCCCACCGCGCCGGCGCTCTGTGCGGCTGGGATCTCGCGCACGCGGTCGGCAATGTGCCGCTCTCGCTGCATGACTGGAACGCAGACTTCGCCGTCTGGTGCAGCTACAAATACCTGAACTCGGGACCCGGCGCCGTGGCCGGCGCATTCGTGCATGAGCGGCACGGCGCGAACGCGTCCTTGCCGCGCTACGCGGGCTGGTGGGGCAACGACCCCGCCACTCGCTTCCGCATGGAACCGACCTTCGTGCCTCGACGGGGCGCGCATGGTTGGCAGCTCTCGAACCCGCCGATCCTTTCGATGGCGCCGCTCGTTGCGTCGCTGGCGATCTTCGACGAGGCGGGCGGCGTGGCCGCCCTTCGCGAGAAGAGCCGCATCCTCACGGCGTATCTCGAGTTCCTGTTGCGCGCGCGCGGGGTCGCCTCACCGGCGGCTGCGGCCACCATCGCACCTTCGGCCGCGCGCGGCGCCGGCGCGGCAGGCTCCATCGAGATCGTGACGCCCGCGGATGTCGAATCTCGCGGCTGCCAGCTCTCCCTGCGAATCCGCGGTGCGGATGCGGCGGCGCGGCAGCGCGAATTGGCCTCGCACGGTCTGTGGCTCGATCATCGCCCGCCCGACATCCTCCGCGCCGCACCGACGCCGCTCTACAACACCTTCGACGAGGTGTGGCGGCTCGCGGACGCGCTCTCGAAGTGAGCCCGCGCGAGCCGAATGCCCGTTTCGCGCCGACCCGCGCCGCGTTGTCCTCTCCGCCGCGCCGGCCTCGACCGTATCCTGCCGCCCCATGGCGTCGTCGCGCGTGCTCGTCGTAGGCGCCGGACTCGTCGGCTCGCTGCTGGCGCATCAGCTCGCATCGCGAGGCCACTCGGTGCGACTCGTCGAGCGACGCGGAGATCCACGCGCGAAGGGCCATGTCGCCGGACGGTCCATCAACCTCGCCATCTCAGCGCGTGGATTCCATGCGCTCGATCGCGCCGGCCTCGGGGACCGCGTGCGCGAACGAGCGATCCGCATGCCCGGCCGCATGATCCATCCGCGCAGCGGTCCGCCGATCTTCCAGCCCTACAGCCGCAACGCGCTGCACGCGATCCACTCGGTCAGTCGATCGCGACTCAACATGATCCTGCTCGAAGCGGCGACCGCATTGCCGGGCGTGGAGGCCTCGTTCGACCGCCGCGCGGTGGATGTCGACTGCGCCGGTGGACGCGTCACCTTCGAGCACGCGTCCAGCGGTGTCGTCGAGACGATCGACGCCGATCTCGTGGTCGCCGCCGACGGCGCGTACTCCGCAATCCGCGCGGCCATGCAGAAGAACGAGCGATTCGACTATTCGCAGCACTTCCTGCAGCACGGCTACAAGGAGCTCTCCATTCCCGCGATCGCGGAGGACGCGGGCGAAACCACCGCCGCGCCGCACGCGCCGTTCGCCCTGGCGCCGCACGCCCTGCACATCTGGCCGCGCGGCGGCAGCATGATGATCGCACTGCCGAACCCCGACGGCAGCTTCACCTGCACCCTCTTCTGGCCGTTCGACGACGCCGACCCGTCGTTCGCACGCGTGCGCTCCGGCGCCGACGCGCTCGACTGCTTCCGTCGCGACTATCCGGATGCCCTGTCGCTCATGCCCACGCTGGCCGAGGACTTCGAGCGCAATCCGGTGGGCACCATGGTCACCGTGCGCACGCGACCGTGGAGCTGGGGAGGACGCACCGTGCTGATCGGCGACGCGGCGCATGCGATCGTGCCCTTCTACGGTCAGGGCGCCAACTGCGGCTTCGAGGATGTGGAGGCGCTCGTCGACGCGCTCGACGCGCACGCATCCGATCTCCCCCGCGCGCTCGCGGAATACGAGCGGCGCCGGAAGCGCCATGCGGACGCGATCGCGGATCTCGCGCTGGCGAACTTCATCGAGATGCGCGACAGGACCGCCAGCCGCGCCTTCCGCGCCCGCAAGAAGCTCGAGCATGCGCTGCACGGGCTCATGCCGGGCCTCTATCTGCCGCTCTACGACATGGTCAGCTTCACCACGATCCCCTACGACGACGCGCGGCAGCGTGCGCGCCGACAGGATCGGGCGCTCGGGATCGCCGGATTCGCGGCGGCGCTTGCGGCGACGCTGCTCATCATCATCTTCATCGCGTGGGCGCTGTCCGGCGGGAGCGCCGGGTCGACGCGTCCACTTCCGCCATGAGCGAACTCATCGACATCACGCCGGTCGTCTCGCCGCGGCTCGCCGTCTTTCCGGGCGATACGCCGTTCTCGCGCGAAGTGCTGTTGGACATGGCGCGAGGCGCCCACATCACGCTCTCCACGATCCGCGCCACGCTTCATCTCGGTGCCCATGCCGATGCCGCCAGCCACTACACGAAGTCGGGCGCCACGATCGACAGGATGCCGCTCGAGCTCTATGTCGGCCCTTGCCGCGTCGTTCGGTGCGATGCGGCCCAGGGCCGTCGCCTCGCGATCGCGGATCTCCGCGGCATCGCGCTCGACGCCCCGCGCGTCCTCATCGCCACGGGCAGCGCGCCCGATCCGGAGCGCTGGAACGATGACTTCGCCGGCCTCGAGCCATCGCTCGTGGATCATCTGGCGGATCATGGCGTGCGCCTCGTGGGCATCGACACGCCGAGCGTGGACACGGCCGACTCGAAGGATCTGCCGGCGCACGCGCGGTGCCGCGAGCGCGGCATCGCGATCGTGGAGGGACTGCGCCTCGGCACCGTGGCCCCCGGCCGCTACGAGTTCATCGGCCTGCCGCTTGCGCTCGAAGGCTGCGACGCAAGTCCGATCCGCGCGGTGCTGCGGCGCATGGCCCCGGGATGAACGCGCCTCCAACGACCCGTCGCGTCCTGCTGCGCCGCGCGATGCTCGCGTCGCTCCTCTCACTCCTGACGCTTGCCGCCACGGCATGGATCATGCCGCAGTTCACCAGGATGCCCTCGCTCGTCGCCGTCGGCCCCTCGGTTCCCGGCGCACTCTGGGTGGACGACGAGCATGGCGGCGCATGGGTGCAATGGCAGCACTGGTCGGCGGAGTCCATCGATCTCAAGCGGATCATCTTCATGGGTCTCGCGCGCGATCAGGACTTCTACGGAACGAACGAGCCGCCGTGGTGGGCGCGGCGCATCTCGCTCGACATGCGCGAGGGCTTCGAGGAGGTGATGACCGTTGCCACGGGCTGGCCCTGGCGGGCGCTTGCGTGGGAGCGATGGATCACCTGGAGGGAGCAGGCGCCGTCGCTCCAGATGATCCAGGGACCGGACGGCACGCTTCAACTCACCACCGTTCAGCCACCAAGCGAGCTCGAACGCCACTCGATCAATGTCCAGCTCGGCAGCCGCCGCTGGATCCTGCCCACGCGCGTGCTGTGGCCGGGCCTGGCGGCCAATCTCCTCGTCGCGTGGAGCGCGTTCGCGTTGATGCTCGTGGCTCCGCTGCTCATTCGCCGGGCCCACCGGACATTGACGCATCGCTGCGTGCGCTGCGGCTATTCGCTTCACGGCGCCGAGCGAACGCCCCGATGCCCCGAGTGCGGAGCACCGCTCAGCGCGCCGATCGCTCCTTCCAGCGCCTCATCGCGATCGTGACCTGCTTCATGCCGTTCCCGACGCTGAGCATGGACGCCATGAGGAAACCGCGCCATCCGTCGCGAAATCCCTGCCGAAGCACGTACTGCTTGATGAACGCGAGCCCGGGACGGAAGAGCACATCCGCCACGCCGCCGCCGCGCTCGCCCGTCCTTGCCGCATCGCGCGAGTAGCGAATCGAGCGCGTCCAGAAGTCCTCCAGATCGAACCACGAGTCGTGGCGAAGCACGCCCGTCAGGCGCCCCACGCGCCCCGGCACCTCGATGCGATCGTGGATGCCGCGCCCCGTCGGCCCGCTTCCGGCCACGCGCCCGCGCCCGCCGCGCACGAGGCGAACGCGATGCTCCGGCTGGAAGGTGTGGTGCAGCCAGTCGCCCTCGAAGAAGACCTTGCGATTGAGCTCGTACGCATCGATCGCCGGATCGTTCCCGCGCATCGCGTGCAGGATCGACTCGCGCAGGTCGGGTTCCACGCTCTCGTCCGAGTCGAGCAGCAGGATCCACGCATGCGGCGCCGCCTGCTCGAGACAGAATGCGCGCTGCGCGAGCATTCCCTCCCATGCGCGATGCACCACTTCGCAACCTCGCTCGCGGCAGTACTCCACCGTTCCGTCCGTGGACCCCGAGTCGACCACGAGCGTGCGCCGCGACCAATCGGCCACCGAGTCGATCAGCCTCGGCATGGACCGCATGCTGTTGAACGCGCACACGGCCACGCAGAGATCAGGAGCGTCCGCGGCGCCGGAACCGCCGGAACGACGCTGGACGGAGGAATCCCGGGGTGAGGATGGATCGGGCCGCGCGTCCGCCGTCATGCGCGGCATGCTATCGGCGGCAGCGGATAGCATCCGTGCCGCGATGAGTCCTCACGCCGACCGCGTGGCGATCAGCACCGTCACTCCGATGCACGACGAGGAGGCGTGCGTCGAGGAGTTCGTGCATCGGGTCGACGCCGCGCTGCGCGACCTCGGTCGCCCCTACGAGATCATCGTCGTCAGCGACGGCTCCACCGATCGCACCGAGGCCCTGCTCGAGACGCTGTCGACCAGCACCTCCGCGCTGCGCGCCATCTGCCTCTCGCGCAACATGGGTCAGTGCAGCGCGATCGATGCCGGCATCCAGGAGAGTCGTGGCGACCTCGTCGTCGTGCTCGACGGCGATCTCCAGCACCTTCCGGAGGAGATCCCGCTGCTCGTGCGCAAGGCCGACGAGGGCTTCGACCTGGTCTCGGGAAGCCGCGGCCAGCGCGTGGAATCGCTGGTGCTGCGCCGAATCCCGAGCCGCATCGCCAACTGGCTCCTGCGCAGCGTCTCCGGCTGCCCGGTGCGCGACATGGGCGGCTTCAAGTGCCTGCGCGGCGACCTCGCGCGATCGCTGCGGCTGCGTGCCGGCCAGCATCGGCTGCTGCCGGCGCTCATCTGGCAGCGCGGCGGCAGTGTGGGCGAGGTGATCGTCAGCGCGCCGCCTCGATTCGCCGGACGCAGTCACTACGGCCTGAGCCGTTCGCTCGATGTGCTGCTGGACATCGTGATGCTCTGGTTCCAGAACAGCTTCAAGAGCCGGCCGCTCTACCTCTTCGGGCGCATCGCGCTCGTGCTGCTGGCGATCGATGCGATCATCATGCCGGTCCTGCTCTGGCAGAAGTTCGTTCACGATGTGCCGATGGGAACGCGACCTCCGTTCCTCATCGCCATCATGGTCTTCCTCTCCGCGCTCTTCGTGCTGAGCAGCGGCTTCGTGCTGGAGCTGCTGTCGGATGCGCTCAACGCGACCAGCGGTGTGCGGCCGTGGGTCGTGCGCCGTCGCATCGGACGCGGCCTGGACGAATCGCGCACCTTCGGCAGCGCTGCGGCCGCAGCGGCCGCGGGTTCCGCACGGCCTCGCGGTGAATCCGTCGCGCCCGTCACTCCGCGGGTTTCGTGACCTTCATCTTCCCGTTCATCATCCGCCAGTGACCCGGATAGGTGCACACGAGCGGATAGGTCGCGGGCTTGGTCGGCGCCATGAACCAGAGCGTGCCCGTGACGCCCGGATCGATGAGTCCCATGACATGAAGCACCTTTGGTGACTCGGGCACGAACTCGCGCGCCTTGCCCTCGGGCGTTTCGCCCATGCGATCACCTGCGACGCCGATCTCCGAGAGCGCACCCGGCGCCACCACCAGCAGGTTGTGCTGCATGCTGTCATCGTTGCGCATGCGGATCTCGACGACCACGCCGGCGGGCACGCTGAACTCCTTCGGCTCCCATCGCATCTGGCCGGGCACGCAGACGATCTCCACCTTCGTCGCGGCGAAACGACGGGCCGACTCCGGGCGCTGCGCTTCGGGCACAGCATTGATGCCTCGCGCCGCCGCGACGCGCACGGGCTCGGGCACCTCCGATCCCGCGATCGACACGAGCCTCGACATGATCGGTGCCGCCGCGAGCGCCGAAGCGTCCCATTCACCCAGCATCACGCCCAGGTCGCGCGACGCAGCGCATTCACCGCATCGCTCGATCGCATCGATCAGTTCGTCGAGTTCCGCCTTGCCGCTCGCGGTCGCCGCGGCAGCGAGCGCCTTGCGGCGCGTTTCCGTCGGCACGCCGCGATCTCGAAGTGGATCGACCGCCTTTGCCGCAGGAACCGGCGCATCGGACGAGCCCGAGCGATCGTCATGGAGCACCGCGGCCGCCGAGAACGCGATCGTCGCCAGCGCGAGCAGCGGAACCAGGGTCGAGGCCGGCGTCGCAGTTCGGGACATGCCGCAAGGGTAGCACCGCGCGCCGCGCCCGCGACCGCGCAGTCACTCGGCTCGTGCCCCGCGATGGCGCGATGGGCGATCCGCGATGGAGCGTGCCGCACTCACTCCGCAAGCACGCGCCTTCTACTCCGTGATCACGCGCAGGATCGTCGTGGTTCCGCTCACCTCGTTGCAGACCACGAGCAGATCTTCGCCCGTCGGACTGCTCGCCGACGGAATGAAGGTCATCGCCTCGGGCCCGAGATCCCCCGCCGACTCCCAATGATCCGGAATGCCGTAGCGGTCGAGATCCACTGAGAGATCCACGAGCGGATCGCGCGAGTCGAAGCGACCCACGAAGGACGGTCGGGCAGGATCGGTCAGGTCCAGCGCCATCACCCCGCCGCTGCGCTCGAACGCAACGAAGACGAGGCGCCGGCCCGAGATGGTCGCGAGCGCGAGCCCCTCCGGCTCCGGTCCCTTTGAGAGGCTCCGCGCATCAACATTCGGCCCGCGCCGATGATCCGCATTGAAGAGCGCGGGCGTGCGCTCCGCAATGAGCCGCTCAATCGCCTCGCCAGAGTCCCACGCGAGCGAGATCCGCGATGTCTCGGGATCGAATCGCCACAGCGAGACGCTTCGCGTGCCGAACGCGCAGAGACCTCCGCCCGCGCTCGCCGGCGCGGGCACGCATGAGACGAGCAGCTCCCCCCACGGCTCGGGCTCGCGCGCAAGCGACGCAGTGCCGTTCCGCATGGCCATCGCCTGTCGCCAGGTGATCGCTTCGTTGAAGGAGCCTTCGCGGGCCTCGCCCTCGTTGGCGGTGACGAGCCATGTCACGCCGTCGTGATCGAACGCGACGATCGCGTCAGGCTGATACATCGCAAGCACGGGCACGGGTCGAGGATCGCCCACACCGTCCACCACCGCGTCGATGCCCATGCCCGGCCTCGAGCAGTCGCGGAATCCGAGCGGCTCGATCGATCGCACTTCGCGCCGTTCAAGATCGATCACGGCGATGGCGTTGTTCTCCTGCAGCGTCACGAACGCGTGACGACCATCGGGCGCCATCGCGATGTATTCCGGCTCGAGGTCCTCCGCGAGCGAGCGGCCCGGCGAGACCACGCGCAATCCGCGCTCGATCAGCGCGCTCCGCTGCACCTCGAATGCATCGAATCCGAGCTCGGTGACCGTGGCCGTGCCGATGCCGTCGGCGAGATCGATGATCGCGACGGTCCCGTGCGGGTCGACGAGCGTGCCCGTGGATGCCCCGGCACTCGGCGCCGGGCACTCCCCTTCGCATGCGACGAGCAGCTTCGTGCCGTCAGGCGTGAAGGTCACCATGTCCGGGCCGAAGCCCACGGCGAGGCGTGCACGATCGCGGCCGTCGCCGTCGAGCAGGCGCACAAGCCCCCTCGCGCCAGGTGCGGATCCCGCGACGGCCCATGCGACGAGGTCGCCATGGACTGCCACGCTCGTCGCACCGACCTGTCGGCGCACGGCAATCCTCCGTAGAGCCGCCGGCTCCGCGATGTCGATGATGTCCAGTCCCTCGGCGGCATTCACGACGAAGAGCCGTCTGCTCGCCGCGTGCCAGGCCGGCACCTCCGAAGTGCTCATGTCGAAGTGCCCCGTCCCATGCCTGCCGACGAGCTCGAAGCGGACCCCTGCGGGCGGCTGCTCAGAAAGCGCGACAGCCAGAAGGCAAATAGGCACCAGCAACATGCGCTGCATGATGAACAAGCCCAGGCGCCGCACTGTTTGTGCTTCGCGACGATTGCGCTCAGCCTGGGCACCTGAACCGGCAGAACCACCGATGCCCAGCCCCGTACTACTGCGTCCGACGATCGCCGACTGGCGAACTCCGAACTGGCCTCCAACGAGCGGTCACGACCGCCGTAGGGATGAAAGGGAACGAACAATGCATACCCAAGCCTCATCAATGGTTGCGATCGCACACGACCCGGAGTCAGGCACCACCCAGATGGGTCGCATCAGTTCAATCAACCACGCAGCCAGAGACCGTTCTAGGACTCTGCCGAACATGGTCGCTTCTGTCGCGGTCCTCGCCATGTTCGCGACGGCAACCGCCCACGGAGTTGCCGACTCCGGGACCGAGCGACCGCCCGGCGTTCGTGAAGAGCTTCGGCACGCACGCAATCTGTCGAACGCGTTCCGGACGGTGGCGAAGGAGCTCGCGCCATCGGTCGTGGCCATCAGCACCATCGACCGCCCGCCATATGAGGGTCAGACCGGCCCCATCATGCTGCCCCCGGGCGCACGACTTCCTGATCGGCAGGGCAAGGGCAGCGGCGTCATCATCGCCGCGGACGGCCTGATCGTGACGAACTGCCATGTCGTGCGCGGCGCCGACGAGATCGCCGTGAAGCTCGTCGATCAGCGCCAATTCCCGGCGCGCATCGTCGGACTCGATCCGGACTCGGATCTTGCCGTGCTTCAGGTCGATGCGACCGACTTGGTCCCGGCCGAATTCGCGGAACTTGACTCCATCGAGATCGGCGAATGGGTGCTCGCCCTGGGGAATCCGTTCGGACTCGAGCAGTCGGTCACGGCCGGCATCATCAGCGCCAAGGGACGCTCCGGGATGGGCTTGGCGACCTATGAGAATTTCCTTCAGACCGACGCCGCCATCAATCCTGGAAACAGCGGCGGACCGCTCGTCGATCTCGATGGTCGCGTCGTCGGCATCAACACGGCCATCTCGAGCCCCGACGGCGTGAATCACGGCATCGGCTTCGCGATCCCCGCATCGATGGTGCGACGCGTGAGCGGCGAACTCATCGAACGAGGGCATGTCACCCGCGGCTGGCTCGGCGTAAGCGTTGCTCCGGTGCTCGCCGGGTCGCGAACCAATCCCGGTGCGGCGCTTGCATTCGTCGCGCCGAACACGCCGGCGTGGAGCGCCGGATTGCGCGTGGGCGATGTGATCGTGAAGCTCGACGACCAGCCGCTCGACTCGCCGACTGCGTTCATCAAGGCCATTGGCGATCTGCCCCCGCGAAGCGCCGTGCAGGTCACCTTCATTCGCAATGGCGAGCCGATGACGGCGAGGGCCGTGCTCGGCGAGCGCCCGACCTTCCAGCGTCAGCAGACGCCGGCGCTCGTGCCGGCACCGGACGCGTCGAGGGAGCCCGCCCCTCCTCAGGCACCCGACGCTTCGTCCCCTTCGCAGCACCCGCGTTCGCCTGCAGGGCGGGACTCCTCGACGCAAAGTCGTCGTCGAGTCGAGCGAGCACAGCCGGTCGAGTGAACCGGATCCCCGGCGCGGGATCCGGGCTATCCTCAGCGACCCCAAGTGGACTCCCGGTTCAGCGTCGATTTCGTGCATCGCGTGGTCTTCACCCGCGGCCTCTTCCAGCCCGGGAATCCCACGCTGGTCCAGACGCTGCGCGGCGGGGCTTCGGGGCTTGCCGTTTTCGTCGACTCCGGCGTGGCAGCAGCGATGCCGCAGCTGGAATCGCAACTGAACTCGATGCTGAGTGCCGCCGAGAGCGCACCCGAGTTGCGGGCGTTCCTCGTCGTTCCGGGCGGTGAGGCGTGCAAGAACGATCGCACCGTCGTGGACCAGGTGCTCGATGTGGTGAACCGCCACCACCTTTGCCGACGCAGCTGGGTGCTTGCGATCGGCGGTGGCGCCGTGCTCGATGCGGTCGGCTACGGCGCGGCGGTATCCCATCGAGGCGTGCGCCTGATTCGCGCACCGAGCACAGTCCTGGCCCAGGATGACGCGGGGCTGGGCGTGAAGAACGGCATCAATCGATACGGCAAGAAGAACTTCGAGGGCACCTTTGCGGTGCCTTGGGCAGTGCTGAACGACCTTGATCTCCTTGCCTCGCTGCCGGACCGCTTCTGGTGCGGAGGATTCAGCGAGGCGGTGAAGATCGCGCTGCTGCGCGACCGCGACTTTTTCGCGCAGATCGAGCATCGTGCGGATCAGATCCGCAAGCGCGACATGAGCGCGGCGGTGCCGGTGATCCAGCGCTGCGCCGAGCTGCATCTGGCCCACATCGTGGGTGGGGGCGATCCCTTCGAGTCGCAGGAGGCCAGGCCGCTTGACTACGGTCATTGGGCTGCACACAAGCTGGAGCAGCTCACAGAGTTTCAGCTGAGCCACGGAGAGGCCGTCGCAATCGGCGTGGCACTCGATACTCGCTACTCCGCCGAGATCGGCTGGCTCACCCACGGCGAAAGTGACCGCGTTCTCTCGTGCCTTGAGCGGCTAGGTTTGCCCGTCTCTCACCCAGCGCTGGCAGACACCCGACTTACTGAAGGCCTGGAGGAGTTCCGAGAACACCTTGGCGGGAACTTGACCGTCACTCTTCTTCGAGGCATTGGATCACCAAGTGATGCGAATGCGATGTCTACTGACGCCATTCGTCGGTCAATTGATGCGATCATGTCATCATCGCGAATGACGACAATCTAACGAGACAGAATCGGAGATTAAGTGCCTAATAACCAAACTGACGCGACCGTGCTTGATCTTTACTTCATTGAAAACAGATCGAAAGTGCTCGATCTTGCGGCATTCATGGATCGATTTGATCGCATCAAGCCGAGCCGTGACCTGAGCAGTGATCCTCGATGGATTGGCATCGTTCGCTCGCTCGGCGTGCTGTTGGACGGCCACGGTGAGAGGGCCAGGCGCATCCTCGAGCTCTGGAGCGATCCGACCTCGGAGCCCATTGACAGAGCCGGCGGCAAGGGGGCCCTTGGAGTCTGGCCAGGGATCGCTTCAGCGGATTGATTACTTCCCTCGGCCAATCGTCGATGTAAGATACTGCCACGGCAACGGGTGTCGTCGTGACCCCGTCGAAGGATCGCAAGCCCGCCGTCATGTCTCCGGCTTGCGGAAGTGGTGCAATGTTGCACCGAGGACCCTGGATTGGTCGCATGACCAATCGACATCAGCCTTGCGGCTGAGAAAGGACCTGGAATGAGAACTGTTCGTTGGACGCCCCGTTCGAAGACGGGCTTCACCATCATCGAGCTGCTCGTGGTGGTGACGATCATTGCGCTGCTCATCGCACTGCTTGTGCCGGCCATCGGCAAGGCTCGCGATGCCGCGCTGCTCACGCAGAGCCAAGGCAACCTGCGCAACCTTGCCGCAGCGTGTGCCTCGTATGGCGCGGCGTGGAACGACCGACAGTGGACGCTGTGCGCGGACGATGTCGGCTTGTACGGCTCGTGCTGCTATGCCGACTATCAGGCCGCGACCGGCGGCTGCCCGGCAAGCACCGTGCTCGGATACGGCGGCAGCTGCCCGCCCGGACAGGGTCCCGGCCTCTGGGGCTACTGGATGCCGTGCATGACGGGCAGCTATCCCGGCAACTGGGTCGTCACTTGGCCCTTCCAGTTCGGCGGCGCCTGCGGCGCATCGCCCGGCTTCGGCTCGTGGCGCATGGCCAATGCCGAGAGCTTCAACAAGTATGTCGGTGGTCGTTTCTACGACCGCACCTTCTACGCGCCCAAGGACAAGGTCATGCTCTCCCGTGCAGAGTGTGCGCTCGACCGCGGCGATGACTTCACCTACCTGCAGGACATGCAGGAGTACATCGTCTTCAGCACCTATGTCTTCAGCCCCGCGGCGATGTGGTCGCCCGATGTGCTGTCGAGCAAGGGCTTCAGGATTCCGTGCAGCCAGTCCAAGGCTGCCTGGAAGTCCCCGGCCGTCGGTCAGGCCTCATATCCCGATCTGAAGACGCGCATGCTCGAGCACCAGTGGCTTCAGAACTCTCCGGGCATGGAGTACAACTACAACATCACCGGCACGAAGGAGCCCTGGTACTTCAACCTGGGCTACAACTCGTCGCCGTGCACCATGTTCTTCGACGGTCACATCTCCGTGGCCGGCGTTGCTGGTGCGATGAACGCGGATCAGCAGGTCTACGCACAGAACCAGGCGGCGGGCGGCGGAATCGTCGAGCCCGGCCTCTGGGTGCGCAACATCGGTCAGGGTCCGTGGACCGGATGGGGCGGCTACTACACCATCGCGGCCTATGACACGCTGGTCAACAGCAGCTACCACGTGTTCACCACCGACGGCATCCTCGGCCGCGACTTCCTGAACGAGAACTGATTCGAGTCCGATCGTCGCGGAGTCTGACCGCGACGAAGCATGATCTCTCTGAAACGAAGAGGGGGTCGGCCGCAAGGCCGACCCCCTCTTTCTTTCTCCCAAGTTTCGTTGTCTCTCGCCTCGTATTGATGCGATCGCCAACGCGAACGCATCAGCGCGAAGCGATCAATAGTCCATGTCGTCCATGCCGCCGCCTGCGGGAGCCGCGGCCTTGGCCTTCTTCTCCTTGATCTCGGTGATGGCGCAGTCCGTGGTCAGCAGCAGACCCGCGATGCTCGCGGCGTTCTGCAGAGCCACTCGCTCCACCTTGGTCGGCACGATCACGCCGGCCTTGACCAGATCGCCGTACTCGCCGGAGACCGCGTTGAAGCCGAAGTTCTGATCGCTCGACTCCTCCACGCGCTGGGCGACGATCGAGCCGTCGAGACCGCCGTTGGTGGCGATCTGCTTGATCGGTGCCGAGATCGCCCGATTCACGATGTCGACGCCGACGCGCTCATCGCCCGAAAGGCCCTTGCGGAGCTTCTCGAGCGCCTTGCGTGAACGAAGGACCGCCACGCCGCCGCCGGGGAGGATGCCCTCCTCGACCGCCGCGCGGCACGCATGCAACGCATCCTCGACGCGTGCCTTCTTCTCCTTCATCTCGACCTCGGTCGCGGCGCCGACATTGATCTGCGCCACGCCGCCGGCGAGCTTCGCCAGGCGCTCCTGCAGCTTCTCGCGATCGTAGTCGCTGGAGGTCGCCTCGATCTGCGACTTGATCTGCTCGATTCGACCCTGAATGTCCTTCGTCTTGCCGGCACCCTCGATGATCGTGCAGGCATCCTTGGAGACCGTGATCTTCTTGGCGCGGCCGAGTTCCGCCAGCGTGATGTTCTCGAGCTGGATGCCGAGTTCCTCCATGATCGCGGTGCCGCCGCAGAGAACGCCGATGTCCTCGAGCATCGCCTTGCGCCGATCACCGAAGCCGGGCGCCTTCACGGCACAGACCTTCAGCACGCCGCGAAGCCGGTTGACCACGAGCGTGGCCAGCGCCTCGCCCTCGAGATCCTCCGCAACGATGAGAATGCTCTTGCCGCTCTCGGCGACCTTGCCGAGCACGGGAAGCAGGTCCTTCGCCGAGGAGATCTTCTTCTCGTGCACCAGGACATAGGCGTCCTCGAGCACGCACTCCATGGTCGCGGGATCCGTGACGAAGTGCGGACTGAGCCAGCCCTTGTCGAACTGCATTCCTTCGAGCAGCTCCACCTCGGTCTCGAGGCTCTTGCCTTCCTCCACCGTGATGACGCCGTCCTTGCCGACCTTGTCCATCGCCTCGGCGATGATCTTGCCGATCGTGGAGTCCTGGTTCGCGGAACAGGTGCCGACCTGGGCGATCTCGGTCGAGTTCTTGATGGGCTTGCTCATGCGGCCGAGTTCCTCGGTCACGGTCCGCACCGCGGCGTCGATGCCGCGCTTCACCGCGTTCGCGTTCGCGCCGGCGGTGATGTTCTTCAGGCCCTCCTGGAAGATCGCCTCCGCGTAGATCGTGGCGGTGGTGGTGCCGTCGCCCGCGTCCTTGCTGGACTTGCTGGCCACCTCCTTGACCATCTGTGCGCCCATGTTCTCGTAGGCGTCGTCGAGCTCGATCTCCTTCGCCACCGTGACGCCGTCCTTCGTGACGGTCGGTGCGCCGAAGCTCTTCTCGAGGACGACCACGCGTCCGGACGGCCCGAGCGTGACCTTCACGGCCCGCGCCAGCTTCTGCACGCCGCGGAGGATCCGCTCGCGTGCATCGTTGTCATATGCAATCTGCTTTGCTGCCATGGATTCGGTTCCTTCTCTGGTAGATGCGCGGGGCGAGAGTCGCGCCCGCTCGTTCGTTGTGCGTGAGAGTGCGGGATCGGGTCCCGTGCGCGACGGCGCTTCAGCCTTCGATCACGCCGAGGATGTCCTCTTCGGTCATGATGAGGAACGCCTCACCGTCGATCTTGACCTCGGTGCCCGAGTAGCTGGAGAAGATGACGCTGTCACCCTTCCGCACGGTAAAGGGGATGCGAGCGCCGGTCTCGCGATTGAGGTTGCCGTCGCCGACCGCGATGACCTTGCCCTGCTTGGGCTTGTCCTTCGCGCTCTCGGGCAGAAAGATGCCCGATTCGGTCTTCGTGGCCGCTTCGTCGCGGCGAACAAGGATCTTGTCTCCTAGGGGTCGGACCTTCATGTCGATGGCTCCTCCAGTTCGGTGCATGCGTGAATCAAACGGTGCGATGGGAAACGGAAACGAAGTTCATGAACGCGGCTCGGGCCAGCGGTCGCCGAAGCGACGGGCCACGACCGCGTGAAGAACGCTGAGCAGGCGCTCCACGGGGGCTGGTCGATCGACGACTGCGAATGCACCCCACGCGAGCGCATCCATGAGGCCGCGACGCTCCAGTCGCGGCGACGGCGATCGCGGACGCACGAGCACCAGCACGGGCGGCTGCTCCAGTCGACGCAGAAGCTTGATGACGCGACCGCCGGCCGGCTCTCCACCCCCATCGCCCTCGTCCATGGGGAGCGAAAGATCGATCACCGCGATGTGGACTCGGTCCGTGCGTGCCATGCGATCCGCCTCGATGGCCGAACGGGCCGACATGCAGCGCACTCCCATGGGCCCCAGAAGCGGCGGCAACTGGTGCACGAAGCTGTCCGGCTGCCACGCCCCATCGGCAATGAGCAGGTTCAGTCTGGACGGTGGGTTGGACGGCCCGAGGACCATGGGTTCGAAGGAAAGGCAAGTGCCATGCCACACCTACGGGAGCGGTGAGTGCTGCCCGGACCCACCGGCGCGACATTCGATCGCGGACGGCCTCTCATTCGTCGCGATTTCCCGGCATTTCCTGCCAAAGTGGCGGGCCGGGGGCTGGGTTGGGCCTCAGGTGCCTGACGAAGCCCCCGGGGAGGACACGGCACATTGGCTTGCCTTGCGGTCGCCGGCACTCCCATCGACACTGCCCAATGCATGAACGAAGGCGCCAGCACGACCGCGTCCGCTCCTCCCGCCCTTCCGCCCCCCGGGATTGCGCCCCCATCGTCGATCGATCCGTCGATTCAGGTGATGTGCGTCTCGCAGCTGCGGAACCGACCGATCGAGGCGAGTCCCGATCGCGTGGCCGTGCGCGGCTGGGTCCGAACGCGGCGCGACTCGAAGGCAGGCATCTCATTCGTCAACCTCTCGGATGGAAGCTGCTTCGACTCGCTGCAGCTCGTCGTGCCGAACACGCTGGCGAACTACGCGGATGTGGTGAGGCTCACGGCAGGCTGCGCCATCGAGGCAACGGGTTTGCTCGTGCCAGGACAGGGCAAGACGCCGGCGCTCGAGATGCAAGTCGATGCTCTTCGCGTGCACGGATGGGTTGAGAATCCGGACACCTATCCGATTCAGCCGAAGGCGCACACCTACGAGTACCTGCGCGAAGTGGCTCACTTGCGCCCGCGCACGAACTCGTTCGGCGCGCTCGGCCGCGTCAGGCACTCGATGGCCATGGCGATCCATCGCTTCTTCCACGAGCACGGGTTCTCATGGATCCACACGCCCATCGTGACCGCGAGCGACTGTGAAGGCGCGGGCGAGATGTTCCGCGTTTCGACGCTCGACATGGCGAATCCGCCGCGAACACCCGAAGGGACGATCGACTACGCGCAGGACTTCTTCGGTCGCGAGTCGCACCTGACCGTGAGCGGTCAGCTCAATGTGGAGTGCTGGTGCCTCGCGCTCTCGAAGGTCTACACCTTCGGTCCGACCTTCCGCGCCGAGAACTCCAACACGAGCCGACATCTGGCCGAGTTCTGGATGATCGAGCCGGAAGTGGCGTTCGCGGACCTCGCGGCGAACGCAACGCTCGCCGAGGCGCTGCTCAAGTTCGTCTTCCGCACGGTGCTGAACGAGCGAGCGGATGATCTTGCGTTCTTCGCGGAGCGCGTGGACAAGGAGTGCGTGAAGCGGCTCGAGCATCTCGTCGAGGCGAGTTTCGAGCGCATGGACTATGGCGATGCCATCCGTGCACTCGAGAAGGCGGCCGCGGGCGGGCACAAGTTCGAGTTCCCCGTGAAGTGGGGCATGGACCTCCAGAGCGAGCACGAGCGCCACCTGACGGATGTGCTCGTCGGTCGCCCGGTGGTCGTCATGAACTACCCGAAGGAGATCAAGGCCTTCTACATGCGCGTCAACGACGACGGGCGCACGGTGGCGGCGATGGACGTGCTGGCCCCCGGAATCGGCGAGATCATCGGCGGCAGCCAGCGCGAGGAGCGCCTCGATGTGCTCGATGCGCGCCTCGACGAAATGAAGCTCGAGAAGGACGCATACTGGTGGTATCGCGATCTGCGGCGCTACGGATCCGTGCCGCACGCGGGCTTCGGCCTGGGGTTCGAGCGGACGATCTCCTACGCGACCGGCCTCGGAAACATCCGCGACTGCATCCCATTCCCGCGAACGCCGAAGAACTGCCTCTTCTGAGCCGCGCGACGATTCAGTCTCGCGCCGATCCTCCTCGCCCTGCGATCAGGCCACAGCGCGGCCTACGCTCCCGGAGATTCATGATGCAGTGCAACATTGACGCACGAGGCAAGGCGGTTCGGCTGGTGATCGGCGCGATCTCGCTCATCGCGGGAGTGGCGCTCTTCGCCGCATGGTGGCAGGGCGCGCATGAGGCGTTCTTCTATGTCGGTCTGGGTGCGATGGCGGGTGGCGCCTTCGGCATCTTCGAGGGAGCGGCGGGCTGGTGCGTGGTTCGCGCCCTGGGCATGAAGACGCCACTCTGACGACCCCGTTGCGGGCAACGCGCAACCCGGGGTGCAGCCTCGCATCGATCCGGCGAGAAATGAAGGCCCGCCGCGGCGCCTCCCCGGGGGCGCCGCGGCGGAAACTCGTGGCGTTCACCAGCCGCGGGAGGCTCGACCTGCGAAGCCATGCGCGGGGGCGAACGCGCGGCCGACGGGCGCGGCGACTGCGGGTCGTGCTACCGCGACAGGCGCCGCCACCATCATGTTCCTACGCCAACCTCCATGTCCTCCATGTCCTGCATGTCCTGCATGACCTGCATGTCCTGCATGTCCTGCGTGATCTCCATGCCCTCGGTGCCGCGCCACGGGCTGCACCACCTGCACAGGTGCAGCGCATGCGTGGCCGCACGCCACCGGCGCGGCGTACACGGGAGCGCAGGCGACGGGCGCTGTGTAGACGGGGCCGCATGCGACCGGCGCGACAGGCACATACACCGGCGCGCACGCGGGCACGACGGCCACAGGGGGCGCACAAACCGGCGCCGCGACCGGTTGCACGAAGCCGCCGCTTCCGAAACTGATGCGGAAGGAGAAGTTGCCGCCTGCGAAGGCGGACCCTCCGAGAGCCGCGGCGAGAATCGATCCGACGAGAAGTGACTTCTGCTGCATGGTTGGTCTCCTAGCGCACGGTCCGCTTCACTCGAGCGAGTCCGTGCAACGGAGGCCATCGACAGCCTCGCATCGCGCGCATTCCATCACCTCCCGCACCGGGGGTCCGCCATTCCTCTCGATTGCACGACGGCACCCTCGCGATCGGCCGCGCGTCCGCAATGTTGCGAGCAGGGTCCCCTACTGGGGCCACGCGATTGCGGCATCGGGCAACCGCTGTCGTGCGATGCCCGGCCCTTCCCAGTCGAGCGAAAGCGTTCGAGCCCCGCCCGCGTTGAAGTACTCGACACGGATCGCATGCAGTCCCGCCGCCAGCGCAACCTCACCGTCACGCCATCGCGCTTCATGCAGTCCGTCGTTGTCGACGACCACGCTGTCGCCGATCCGCAGGACAGCGCCATCATCGCACTCGAGCCAGAAGCGCCAGACGCCTTCGCGCGGGACTCGAACGAATCCCTCGAAGACCATGGCGAAGTGCTCATCGCGTGGTCGGCGATCGAGCGAAAGCGATGGAACGACGAGCGAACCACTGATCGTTGCGCCATTGAGGTCCCCGATGCGCTGGAATCGATCGCGCTCGAACAGCGTGGCGCGCCAGCCCGGCGACGGGCCCACCGGACGATCGACCGCGAGGCGGGGCGTCGCCCTCGTGAAGGTGCGCACTGCAGTGCCCGAACGCGGCGCATCGCCATCGAAGATACGAGCGCTGACCGTGCAGCTTCGATCAATCGTGATCGAGCCTTGAGCCTCGGGACTGACGGCGCTGGGCTCGCGACCATCGAGCGTGTAGCGGATGATCTCGCCTGGCGCAGCACCGCCGACCTCCACTCGAGCCGTGCCGACGAATGTGGTTGAAGGCGCCGTGATCGTGGGCGGAGCCACGACGAGCGCGGGTCCGCGCAGATCGAGCGAGATCACGGCGCACGGCCCGACCGAACGATCCGCGGGCATCGTGACCACGATCGCATCCTCATCCCGCGCCGTGTCCAGCGGCACGCGTGGCTCGGTGCCGAGCACGAAGGCGTGCGTCGCATCACTGACGAGTCCCGGCAGACGCAACCGACCATCGCGAGGGCGATCGAACACGAAGAGGTAGAGCCGCGTGCCGCTCCCGCCGTCGAGTGCTCGCTGCGTACAGCGTCCCCACGGCAGCGCTCCGAAGGGAGATGCCTGCGTTCCGTAGATCGCTTCGCCGCGAGGCTGAAGCCAGCGCCCGATCGCGTCGAGCCGCTCCGCGCTTTCGTGCGGAATGCGTCCGCGCCCGTCGGGACCGACATTGAGCAGGAAGTTGCCGCCCTTGCTCGCAGCGTCGACGAGCATGCGGATCAGCGTGTCGGCACTCTTCCAGTTGCGGTCGTCCTCCTTGAAGCCCCAGGTGTCGTTCATCGTCATGCACGACTCCCAGTCGACGCCGTCGGGGAGGCCGTGCTCGGGGATCTCCTGCTCCGGCGTGCCGAAGTCCCCGCGGAACTCGCCGCCGCGCGTCAGTCCCGCCATGCCGTCGCGTCCCTTGTCCACGCGGTTGTTGATGATGAGCGCGGGCGACTTCGAGCGCAGCCAGTCGTAGAGCTCGCGGCCGTGCTCATGCGTCCAGGTCCGTTCCCACTCGCCGTCGAACCAGAGCACGCCGAGATTCGGATAGCGCTCGAGCAGCTCGGCGAGCTGACCTCGCAGGTACGCACGGAAGCGCGCGAAGTCGGCGCCATCGGTCGGGCGCTCGTCCCATTCGCGCCGCGGGAGATAATCCGGGTGGTGCCAGTCCATGATGGAGTGGTAAAGGCACAACCTGATCCCTGCCTGCTCGCATGCGCGGTAGAGCTCGCCGAGCGGATCGCGTCCGGAGCGTCCGAACGGCGTGGACGCAATGTCCCATTCCGTCAGCACGGAGGGCCAGAGGCAGAAGCCGTCGTGATGCTTGCTCGTGATCACGATGTACTTCATGCCCGCGCGCTTCGCGATCTCGACCCACGCCTTCGCATCGAATTCGACGGGATTGAATCGCTCTCGCAGCGACTCGTAGTCGGCGACGGGGATGCGGCCGTGCGTGAGGATCCACTCGCCCACGCCCGGAATCGGCTTGCCGTTCCACCGTCCTGCGGCCTCCGCGTAAAGGCCCCAGTGTATGAACAAGCCGAAGCGAGCCTCGCGCCACCATCGCATCCGCGCCTCGTGATCGGTGGACGACGCGGCAGCACCGCTCGCCATGATCGGCGCGATCAGGGCCAGGCGCAGTACGAGCACCAGTTCCAGCGCGATCATGGACTCGCCGTGGGGTTGTGCCAGCGCCGGCCGTCGCGCGTGAGCAGTTCGTCGGCGCTGGCAGGACCCCACGAACCCGGTGCGTAGTTGGCGTGGATCCCGCTTCGCAGCGGCTCGCCCTCGGCACCGAGGAACGGCATGACGGATCGCCACGCGCCTTCGACCTCGAGTCGATGCTTGTAGAGGCTCTGATCTCCGCGCATCGCGTCGATGATGAGCGGTCCGTACGCCTCGATCGGCTCGGCCTGGAACTGGTCGTGATAGTCCATGGCCATCTCGATCGGCGCGAGCTTGAAGCCCAGGCCCGGCACCTTCCCCTCGAAGCGAAGCCGGAAGCGCTCGCGCGGAGCGATCTCGATGATCATCCGGTCGGCTTCCGGCGGCGCGGTGAGGATCTCGCGAAAGAGATTGGCCGGCGGCTCGCGGAACTGCACGACGATCTCCGTGCGCTTCGACGCCATCTTCTTGCCGGTGCGGAGGAAGAACGGCGTGCGCGACCAGCGCCAGTTGTCGATCTCGAGCCGCAGCGCGGCGAAGGTCTCGGTGCGCGTATCGGCCGCAGCGCCGGGCGTCAGGTGATAGGCGGCCTCCTTCGAGTCCGCCGCGTACTGCCCGAGCGAGCCGAACTCGAGCATGCGATCCGCCGGCGGCGGCCGGATCGCGTCGACCACCTTGATCTTCTCGGCGCGGATGTGTTCCGCGCGGAACACCGTGGGCGGCTCCATGGCCACGAACGCCAGGATCTGGAGCAGGTGCGACTGGATCATGTCGCGGATGGCGCCCGTCGAGTCGTAGAACTCCACGCGCTGACCGACACCGACCGTCTCGGCCGCCGTGATCTGCACATGGTCGATGAACTGCTGGTTCCACACCGGCTCGAAGACGATGTTCGCGAAGCGGAACGCCAGCAGCCCCTGCACCACTTCCTTGCCGAGGTAGTGATCGATGCGGTAGATCGCCTCCTCGTCGAAGACGCGGCCGAGCGCGCGGTTGAGGCTCGCCGCGCTCTCCTCATCGAAGCCGAACGGCTTCTCCACGATGATGCGCTGCCACGAGCGCGATCCGGGATCGACCGAACACCAGCGTCGCCCCTCGGTCACCAGCCCCGCGTCGTCGATCTGCGCCACGATCGGTTCATAGAGGTCCGGCGCGACGCTCATGTAGAAGAGGAGATTGCCCTTGGTGCCGAACTCGCTGCGCAGTCGCTCGAGGCGCGCGGCCAGCGTCGAATAGACCTCGGGTGACGCAGCATCCCCCGCCTGGTAGAAGATTCGGCGCGCCAGTTCGCGCCAGGCGCCCTCGTCGAAGCCCTTCGCGTGATCACGGATCCACGGGTGGAGCTCCGAGCGCCACTCATCATCGCTCTTCTTCGTTCGGCTCACGCCGAGGATCACGGTCTCGCGTGGCAGCAGATCGCGACGGAACATCTCGTACATCGCCGGGATCAGCTTGCGCTTCGCAAGGTCGCCCGAAGCGCCGAGGATCACCAGGATGCATGGCTCGGTAGGCATCGAGCGGAGCCTACGCGTCGCCGTGGGAACCGCCAGCGGATTCAGGACCCGGTTCGCGGTCGTCGACGCGACCGTTCCGGGACTCGGCGTCATCGCAAGTGATCCGATCGGCCCCTGCCTGCCTGAAAGAGGTCAAGTGCGGGGCGCACGGGCCTCCTCTTCAACGCACTGTGTGTGGACTCGCGATCGAGCGATCGCGTGCAGAGGCATTCGTTTCACCTCAGAAGGAGATCATTCATGCAGCGCTTGGCAATCAGTACTGCGATCGTACTCGGCATCGGCAGCATCGCGTCGGCGGCGAACTTCCACGCCGTGTCCTCGGGACTCACATCGACCACGATGCACGGAGGCGACCGCGAACTGACCTCGCTTGGCTTCTCCTCCTCATCCACGGTGTTCACGGGCGCCAACTTCCTCCACTGGCACTCCGGCTCGCTGACGAACAACCTCGGGGCCTACGGCTGGAACGACGCGGCGGCGCGCGACATGGGCTCATCGAACACGATCAGCGGCAATCCCGATCGCGCCGACAACGCCACCGCGTTCGGCGGCGAGGGCGGCGGCACGGGCACGGTCGCGGAAGTCTTCGGCGCATTCAATGGCTACAAGAACATGTCGTATCTCATCGATGGCGAGGACGACGGCGCGTGGACGCTCGATCTCTTGCTCGCCCCGGGCCTGCATCTGAATGCCGACGGAAACTCGAACACGGTCGAGCTCGCGATCCTGGAGCGCGGCGGCAACAGCGACCTGCGCATCCGCGGCATCCGAGGCGACGGCTCGGTCACCGACGCGATCATGATGCTTCGCGGCGACGCCGGCGCCGCGGGATGGACGCTCGACAGCCTGGAGATCGACAACGCGCAGCAGGTCCACGGCGTCGGCATCAGCCTCGATCAGTCGTGGCAGAACATCGTCGGCTTCCGCTTCGAGGCGGCCAACGGCATGAATGGTCCGGACCTCGTGGCGGTGGGCGTGACCGGCAATCTCGTGCCCTCGCCGGGCGCACTCGCGCTGCTCGCGGCCAGCGCGCTGGTCGGCCTGCGGCGCCGTCGCTGAGGTCGTCCGCGGATCCTGTCGCTCAGGCGCTTCCATCCTCGCGAGGGTGGAAGCGCTTGAGCACTTCGCGAAGGCGCGAGCGATCGACCTGCGTGTAGATCTGCGTGGTGCCGATGTCGGCGTGGCCGAGCAGTTCCTGCACCACGCGCAGATCCGCGCCTCCGACGACGAGGTGCGTGGCGAAAGTGTGTCGAAGCACATGCGGGTGGGTCTGCTTCAGCCCTGCCCGAAGCGCGGCACGACGGACGATCTGCCAGACGGCGACGCGCTCGAGAGGACGACCGCTGAAGGAGAGAAGCAGTCGGTGCCTGTCTCGCCCGTCGCCCCATCGGGCGAGCCGCGGTCGGAGGTCCTTGAGGTAGCGCCGTGTCCAGGTGAGCGCCGGCGTACCGATCGGCACAACCCTTTGCTTTCGGCCCTTTCCCGTGACGACCAGGCACGCCAGGGTCTCGTTCAGGTCGTTGACCTTGAGCGCTCCCACCTCGCTGGCTCGAAGTCCCGCCGCGTACATCAACTCGAGCATTGCGCGATCACGGAGCCACAAGGCGCCCCAATCTGCGGATGGCGCCTCGACGAGCTTGCGCATCTGGCCCTGGGTGAGCACTTCGGGAACACGCCGCCAGCGAGTAGGCCGCTCAACGAGTCGTGCAGCATCTCGCCGGATCCGCCGATTGGCGTGCAGGTAGCGAAAGAAGACCCGGATCGTGGCGAGATGGCGAACGATCGACGCAGGATCGAGCGACTTAGCCCGCGACAGATGCCGGACATGCGAGGCAATGTGATCGAAGGTGATCTGATGGGGCGCCAGCGTCCCGTTTGGATCGACATCGAGCATGAAGTCGACAAGATCACGCGAGTACGCCTCGATTGTGGCGGGACTCAGCCCCGCCTCCACGCGAACGAAGATCATGAAGTCTCCGACGGCTCGCGCCATCGGGCTGTCGGCCGTGAGGATCGCCTGACGAACCTCAGCCTGCGGCGGGCAGGAGCGCTGCGCCTTCAAGCGAGGGCGTGACGAACTGACGCGCTGGCCGGCCGACTCTCGACTCGGGCTCATAGGCGCCCTCCATGTTGAGCCGGTGGAAGACGGGGCAGCCGTGGTAACCCCCGCAGCAGTACTGGAACATCGACTCGATCGAGCCGAGCGAGAATCTGGACGCACATCGCGAATCGTTGCGATCGATGTGCGGACACTCGCCGCGTTGCACTCTGCCGTTTGCTTGAGAAACCATTCGAGCGGTCGGACCAACGCCTTCCGCGAAGCCGACCATCGGCCTTCCGCAGGAAAGGGCTGCAAAGATAGGGGATCCTGCCCCCCTCCATGTTGATGATGTGGGGAAGTTTGGTGAGTTCGTTCGGGGAAGCCGTTCGTGTGGAGTTGCAGATAACTCATCGACGGCGGGTAGTCCGGGGAGCACGAAGTTGCGCTGGGCGAATGGCCGTCGGGCGCAGTTCCTGCGCATAACCGCCCTCAGACCCTCGTCACGCGGTCCCAGCGGGGCCATTCGGTGACTCCAGGCGGGCGGCACGGGAGTTGCGAGGGGGTTCCCACCGATGCACCGCATGCACCTCCAGGAATCAGCTCCCGCGATGCATTCACTCGTCGCGGCCCGGGTGGAGGGTGACGGTCCACCTCGGAACCGTCGTGCATCCACCCTCGCGCAGATCGGCGGTGAGCTCCTGGGCAACGCAAGCGTCGCGGCACTCCTTCATCAGGTGGCGCTCGCCCGCGGAATGGTCGATGCGTCCGCTCGCGCCACGGACCGACTCTGCGCCGACGCGGCGTGCGACCGCGGAGGCGCAACATGAATTACGGCATGACCCTCTCGGCGGCGGGCGTGCTCACGAGCATGCATCGCCTCGATGTCGCAGCGAACAACCTCGCGAACGCGAGCACCACTTCGTTCAAGCCCGACTGGGTCCTCACCAAGGCGCGCGATCCCGAACGACTGCTCGGCACCGTGCCCGATGCGCCGCCGCAGGCGATCCTCGAACAGCTCGGCGGCGGTCTCGCGATCCGACCCACGCTCACCGATCTGCGGCAGGGCGATCTGCGCACCACTTCCAATCCGCTCGATGTGGCACTCAACGGGCAGGGCTTCATGGTCGTGCGCGATCGAAGCGGATCGCTCGCACTCACGCGCGACGGTCGACTCGAGATCGATGCCGATGGTCGGCTCGTCATGGTCTCCGGCGGTCGTCGAGTGCTCGACGCCGACGGCGACGAGATCCAGCTCGATCGCCATCGACCGGTCACGATCTTCGAGAACGGCACGATCTCGCAGGGCGGGCGCGAGCTGACGCAGATGGCGCTCGTGAACGCACAGGCGACGGAGCTTCGCAAGCTGGGCGACGGCCTCTACGCCACGCGAGCACTCAACACCATCACGCGCCGCGCCGGATTGCCGCCGATGCCGGGGGCCGATGTGCGCGTCGTGCAGTCGGCGATCGAGGAGAGCTCGGTCGATCCCGTCTCGGAACTCGTCAATGTCATGAAGGCCACGCGCACCTTCGAAGCCGGCACCAACATGATCCGGCAGCAGGACCAGATCTCGCGCCGATCGCTCGAAGCCTTCGGACGCTTCGGCTGATCGCGCTCACCCGGACGCAACACTCCCGCGGATCCAATCCATGTCAGCCACTGCACTGAACACATCGGCCACCGGACTCAGCGCTCTCACGACGCAGCTCGAGGTCATCGCGAACAACCTCGCGAATGTCGACACCGACGCGTTCAAGGCGAGCCGCGCGAACTTCGCGGACCTGCTCTATATGCAGAAGCAGCAGCCCGGCGTGGAGAATGTGGCGGGGCAGTACAGCCCGATCGGCATCTCCGTCGGGCTGGGCACGCGCGTCTCCGGCATCCAGCAGAGCTTCCAGCAGGGCTCGCCGCGGACAACGGGGCAACCCTTCGACCTCTGCATCCAGGGCGACGGATTCTTCCAGGTCGAGACCAACGACGATCTCGGCGGCGGCATCGCCTACTCGCGGCTCGGCACCTTCATCCCGAACAACGAGGGGCAGCTCGTGCTGGCGAACGGCCAGGGACTGCCGCTCATTCCCGACATCGTGATTCCGCAGGATGCGATCGGCGTGACGATCACGCTCGACGGCGTCGTCACCGCGACCTACCAGACGGGGCAGCAGACGCAGCTGGGCGTGATTCAGCTCGCTCGCTTCATCAATCCGTCGGGCCTCCTTCCGGTCGGCAACAACATCTACATCGAGACGCAGGCGAGTGGCGAGCCGATCCTCAACGATCCACTGGAGAACGGCAACGGCAGCGTGCTTCAGGGCGCCCTCGAGAGCTCGAATGTCGATCCCGTGACGCAACTGGTGCAGCTCATCCAGACGCAGCGCGCGTTCGAGATGAACAGCCAGGTCATCCAGGCTGCCAACTCCAACTGGCAGACCATCAACAGTCTCTGGCGCTACTGATGCAACTCGCTCAACTTGATCATCGGTGCATGCTCGACGACGCCGGCGCCTGCCTTGGCTCCCTGCGCCGCTGGCTGGCGCGCTCCGCGGAACGGGCCGAACGCGCGGGCCCCACGGCGCGCACGGGTTGCGCGGGGGGTGCGGGACGCACCGGTCGCATGGCGGGTTCGCGACGAACCTCGCTGTCCGCGATCGCACTGCTCCTGCCTGCTTCCATCGCGCTGGGCGACACGCTCGTCCTGCGCACCGCCGTGCGCGCACAGCGCGACGACGGCGTGGTGCTGCTGCGTGAAGTCGCTGAACTTCGCGGCGCGGAGCTCTCGAAGTTCGGCGATGTCGTCGTCGCCACGGTCCCCGTCGGCGCACCGCCGAGGGAGATCGCCATGGATGACATCCGCCGACGGCTGGAGCAGGCCGGCGCGAACTGGGCGAAGATCGATCTCGAGGGGCGTCGCGTGGTGGTGCGGCCTCGCATCGCGGATGCCTTCGGCACGCCGGCGCTCAACGCGCCGGCCAGCGTGGTGCCCACCTCGCGCGACCGTGGCGATTCGAGCGCGTCGGCCGGGAGCGCTGACTCCGAATCGACCCGCGCGCGAGCCGACGGCGCGCCTGCGGCGGATGCGTTCGGCGGCACGGAGGAGACCGCCGGTGCGAACGCCGCGTCCGCGCGGCAGCTTCCGACGAAGCGCGGCGGAGCTCGCTCCACCGGGGAGCCGGTGCTTGCCGCCGCGGTGCTCGAGGAGCAATCGGTGCGAGCGCTCGTGGCTGCGGCGATGACCAGGGCGCTCGACGAGAGCCCCGACGATGTTCGACTCCGCTTCGACGGACTCGACGCGAGCACGCTCGCCGAGAATCCTCCGGGTGTGCGACTGGAGATCGACCCGGTCGGCGCGCTCGATGCCGATCGCGCGGAGTTCGCCGTGCGGTGGTGGCGCGACGGCAAGGTGGAGCGGCGCAGCAATCTCTCCGTGCTTCCCGAGATTGCGCGGAGCGCCACGGTCGCATCGCGCGATCTCCGCAAGGGCGATCGACCCGATCCCACCGAGCTTCAGACCAGCCTCTGCTGGGTGCGCCCGAGCGAACGGCATCGAGTCGTGCGCGCCAGCGCCATCGCCGGGCGCGCCATGGGTGCCACCCTTCGCGCGAACGAGCCGCTGCTCGAGCAGCACCTCGAGCGTCCGCTGCTCGTGCGGCGCGGCGATCGAATCGTCGTGCGCACCACGGTCGGCTCGCTCGCGGTGAGCGTCGATGCGATCGCGAAGACCGACGGACGCGAGGGCGATGTCATCGAGTGCGTGCGGCAGGGTTCCCAAAGTCGGCGTGATCGAAATGCAATCACGGTCGTCGTCACCGGACGCGGCGAGGCCGTGGTGCGCGGCGATCGCGATAACGCGAGCACCATGTGAGGCAATCATGACAGCGACCATGAAGACTCGGGAGATCCACCGCACCGATCGTGCGGCCCTGGCCAGCTCGCTGATCACCGCCGCCATCGTGGCCGCGGCGCTCGCCAGCGCGCGGGCGATTGCACAAGGCACTTCCGGTGCGCCCGGCACTCCCGCGCAAGGCACCGCCGGCACTCCCGCACCGAGCGCTGCCGGCACTGCTGCGCAAGGCTCCGGCGCGCCGGCGCAGGGCGCGGCGAGCGGAGCCGCATCGTCTCCCGCCTCGCTCGCGTCAGCCTCGGCGCAGCCGAATGCGACTGCTGCGCCGACCGGCGGCGCGGCTGGCGCTGCACCGCAGGCTGCGGCAGGATTCGGGACAGCGCAGGCGTCCGTCTCCGTCGCGCTCGCGGCACTGCCCGAGGATCCCGAGTTCCCGCCGGACGCGATCATCCGCACGAATTCGTCGCTCATGGCGCTCGCGCTTTCGCGCCCCGCGCGATACGCGAAGCAGCCCGTCGCGCCCGGCACCATCGAGGCGATGAGCCTCTTCGCGGTGCGAAGCCCCGAGGAGCGCCACTTCGGCAAGCACGATCTGATCCAGATCATCGTGCGCGAGGCGAGTCGCGCAAAGACGGGCCAGATGCTCGACACGAAGAAGGACTACACGCTGGCCGCCGAGGTCGCGTGGGCGAACTTCTCGTTCGATGCGTTCGGTCAGCCGGGCGTCGCAACCAGCTCCGGGCAGCACGATGCGCCCGTCTTCGAGGCGATCGGCAAGAAGAAGCTGAAGGGTGAAGGCGACTACGACCGCAGCGACGAGTTCGTCACGCGCATGACCGCCGAGGTGATCGAGGTGCTGCCCAACGGCAATCTGGTGCTCGAAGCTCGCACGACGATCACCAACGACAAGGAAGCGACCTGCATCAAGCTCACGGGCATGTGCCGACCCGAGGACATCACCTCCGGCAACACGGTGCTCTCGAACCAGATTCACGACCTGAAGATCGAGAAGATGAACACCGGCTTCGTGAAGGACGCCGCGGACAAGGGCATTCTCGCGCAGATCCTGGACGCGATCTTCGCCTTCTGATTCGCCCGGGCACGGCGCTTGGTGAAGCGCGCCGCGCCCGCGACCTGCATCAGTACTGCAGCACTTCGTGATCGAAGGGCACGAGCCCCGTGAAGGTGACTTCCAGCCCGTCGATCTCGCGGATATAGGGCTCCCGCACATTCGGCGCGACGACCCAGTTCCGCCCGCGCGGATGCAGCCGCCGCATTGCAAGGAGATTCCTCGGGTCGAACCCCCGCACATCCCACCTGCACTCGATCGCGTCGCATGCACCGCGGGATCGCGGCACGACGAAGTCCACTTCTCGCTGCTGCCTGTCGCGCCAGTACTGGACCACCGGCTGCCCGGGCTGCGCAAGCAAGTGCTCCAGCACCATGTTCTCCCACAGCTGTCCGCAGTCCTCCGGCCGAAGCTCATTCCATCCGCGCACATGCGCAACGAATCCCGTGTCGAAGCCGTACACCTTGGGCTGCTTCACCAGTTCCCGCCCTCCTCCCGCGTGGTAGGGCCGCAGCAGGTGGATTGCATGCGTGACCTCCAGCACCTCCAGGTAGGTGGAGATCGTCGGGCGGCTCAGTCCGCAGACCTGGGAAAGGCTCGCTGCACGCCTCAGCCCGCCGCTCTGGCGGAGCAGCGATTCGAACATCAGCAGGAATCCGGCTCACTTCTCGATGCGGAACAACTCCTGCACATCGCGTGCGAAGTACGAATCGAGCCACTCGGCATAGAAGCCGCGATCATGGTCCGCGGTGACCAGGGCCTGTGGCAGTCCGCCGCGCAGCAGGCGCGTGCCGATGTCGCGAATGCCGAATGTCTCCAACTCGGTCGCCAGGACGGGCACCAGATGCACAGCACGCTTGCGACCGGTCAATGCGTCGCGGAACTTCCGTGTCGCCGCGAGCGTGGACGAACCCGTCGCGGCGATCCGGAGATTCGGGAACGCATCGGCCGCGATCTTGAGCACGCGACTCGGGTCGGGCAACTGATGGATCTCGTCGAGGATGAGGGTCGGTGCCTGCACCGTGCGCAGGAAGGCCTCCGGATCCTCGAGAACCCGAGCAGTGCTTGGCAGATCGCAGTTGAGGAACTGCGAATCCGCAAGACTCTGAACCAGAGTGGTCTTGCCCGCGCGGCGCACTCCCGAAAGCCATACGATGGGTGCCCGCTCCCATGCCGCCTGCAAGCGATCGATCCAGAAGGGTCGCCGAAACATGCAGATGGTTTTGACATTTGGTCTTACTTTGCGTCAAGACGTGCGGCACATCTTCCACTCCCCCGCCGCTCACCCGGGCAGGAACTCGAACGACGCGGCGATGCGCTCGAGGCTCGGCAGCCATTGCTCGTGCAGCGGCTCGCTGGCGATCAGATTCAGCAGGCAACCCGTTCCATCCATCGACCAGATGAGCTCCGTGACCATGAGCGGCGGAGCGCCCTTCGGCACGCCTCGAAAGCTCGTTCGATGCGCAGGAACTCCCGCCACGGTCGTCTCTTCGTCCCGCTGAACCTCAAGGGACTCCAGTGACGCGCGATTCCCGTTGATGCGCGCCTGGCTGATCATGCGCGGCGGGACTCCCTGCTGCAGGTCGAAGGATGTGAAGTGGATCATCGCGCTCGCACCTGGATCCTTGTCCTCGCCAGGACGAAGTCGAAGCAGCAGCGTGCCCGGAGCGCTCTGTTCCTCCACGCGCCAGGAGTCATCCGGCAGGCGGAAGCGAATGCCGCGTGCCTCGTTCGTCCAGACGCCGTCATGCAGACCATCGGCGACCGCCGGTGCATCCGCGGCGTCAGCGCTCGCCGGCATCTCCATCACTTCGAGAACGGCGACCGCGAGGCTCTCCGTGAGTCTCCAGCGGATGTCCTGGGTTCCCATGACGCTGTCGCTGTGCACGAACTTGAGCAGCGCCGGTGATCCACCGAACTCGCCGGCGCTTGCATCGACGGGGATCCATTCACCCACCCAGACCTCGTTCCACATGTGACCGCCCCACTGCATCCCGTTGCCGCCGGGGAAGAGGCGCTGGCCGAGCACGATGCGCGTCGGTATTCCGGCCGATCGCGCCAGGGACGCGAAGAGCGTGGAATACTCGGTGCACTTGCCGACGCGCCGACGCAGCACCTCGGGCCCCGAGAGCGTCTCCGCCACCATGGCCGGCTCGATGAACTTCGCCACCCATGTGCAAATCGCCTCGGCGGCAGCACGAGCGCTGTGCACACCCGCGCCGATCTCCTTGGCGGTGCGAACGATCTCGGCGTCCTGCGGCTTGATGAAGTCGGAGTCGCCGAGGAAGCGGGCGAACTCGGTGCCCTCGACCGGAATGGAGCAATCGGTCTGCGTGCCGGCAGCGCGCCGCACAAGGACGACGGCGGTGGTCCTGCCCTGCTCGTCGGTGACCAACGAACGCACCGACTGGCGGCTGTCCTCCAGATTGAATGACTTGGGCTCGATGGCCTTCCACTCGAGCTGCACGGCAAGCTCGGAGATTCGACGCAGCGGCGGAAGCTCGCGCCCCACGGGGAAGACCAGAACCTCGCGATCAGGGAAGCGGCGATGCTCAAGCGCGATCTCGGAGGCATCGGGGTGTCGGGAGATGCGCATCGGCGGGAAGCGATGCACCTGCTCGGTGACGGCGCCCTCTGCATCGAGGCGCATCGTGATCGGAGCGGGTGCGCCCTCGCTGCGGATTCTCCAGACGCTGCCGTGCTCGTTTCGCTCGACGAGTTCGACATCGACCTCGCTCACCGAGCCGCTGGAGTGCGCAAGCAGCCGCACGCGTGACTTGGTGGTGGTCGAAGGCAGGCGGTGCAGCCATGTCTCGAGTGCCGCATCCGCGATCAGCCCGAGTTCATCATTGAAGGCGTAGGTGCTCGTGGAAACCTGATCATCGGCCTTCGCCGTGACAACGAAGCCCCCATCCGTCACCTGCCCCTCGATGCGCGAGGTGCCCGACAACTGCGCCGCGTCGGTCTTCAGGCTGACCGGCGCGAGGTCCGGCCCGATCACGAGTTCGGTCCGAAGCGTCGTCTCCTGCTTCGTTCCGAAGAGTTCCGTGAGCATGCGCGTCCTGATCGTGAACGCGCGACGACCCTCCGGGAGCGATTCGACGCGTACATGCTGCGTACCCCAGACGACCTTGCCGTCCTTGAACACATACCAGGTGTCGCGCGGCGCGCCAGGTTCGGCAGCCACGGCCTGCTGCTGCGACCGCTCCGGCAGCCTCGCGAGCGCTGCCGGAACCGGGAGGGCTGCCGAAGCCGCAGCCGCAATGGCAACCCCCAGAATCACGACATGCATGTCCTTGCAGCACCACCGGGCCAGTTGCCCCACGAGTTGTCCCACATGGCCTCCGATCTCGGCGGATCATCCGTAGGAAAGCCGCCTTGGGAAGAAGTGCAGGCCCGCGGCCTTCCGTGCCATCTCGAGCGTCTGCTCGGCGGTTTCGTTCGCGCGGGCGCAGCCGCGCTTGAGCACATCGAGCACCAGGTCATCCTTGCCCTCGAGCGTCGCGCGTCGCTCGCGCATCGGCTGGAGCAGCGTGTTCACATGCTCGGCGAGCTCCTTCTTCACATGTCCGTCGCCGATGTCGTCGCCGCGCGCGTACCGATCCTTCAACTCCGCCACCCGCGCCGGATCATCGATGAACGCGTCCACCCACTGGAAGAGCGCGTTGTTCACATCGCCCGGCTCCGTGGCGCTCTGGCGGCCCGTGAAGATCTTCATGATCTTCTTCTCCACCTCCTTCGGCGTGTCGGAGATGAAGACCGCATTGCCGAGGCTCTTCGACATCTTGTTGACGCCGTCGATGCCGACCAGGCGTCCCACCCTGCCCACATCCGCGCGCGGAATCGGGAAGACGCCGCCGTGCTTCACATGATCGTCGTCCTCGATGTCCGTCGGCACGCCGCAGAAGACCTGGTTGAAGCGCCGCGCCACTTCGCGCGTGAGTTCCAGGTGCGGCACCTGATCCTCGCCCACGGGCACGCCCACCGGCCGGAAGGTGAGGATGTCGGAGGTCTGACCGACCGCATAGAGCGGAAAGCCGAAGCTGTAGTTCTCGCCGAGGCCCTTCACCTTGATCTCGTCCTTCAGCGTCGGATTGCGCATGACGCGATTGAACGGGAGCAGCATGGCGAAGAGGAAGCAGAGTTCGTGGATGGCGGGAATCTCGCTCTGCACGAAGATCGTCGCTCGCTCCGGATCGATGCCCATGGCGAGGTAATCGCGGACGATCTCGATGGTGTCCGCGCGGATCTCCCTGCTCTGATCGACGCGCGTGGTGAACGCGTGGTAGTTGGCGATGATGAAGTAGCAGTCGTGCGTGGACTGAAGCTCCACACGACGCTTCACGCTGCCCACCCAATGGCCCAAGTGCAGTCGACCCGTCGGCGTGTCGCCGGTGAGGATGCGCGGGCGCTGGGCCGGCGCGTTCGATTCGCTCGGGCTCATGGGGTGGAGAGGGTAGGCGAACGCTGGCTCACGAGCATCAGGATGTTCGCCGCGTTGAAGAGAGCATGCGCCACGATCGGCGCGGCGAGTCTGCCCGAGCGCTCGTAGAGCACGCCCAGCGCGATCCCGAGCGCGAAGAGCGCCGGCAGCGCCGCCCACGCACCCGCGGAATCGACGGCGGTCTCGCCAAGGTGCATGATCGCGAAGATCGCGGCGCAGCCCATGATGGACATGAGTCGCGAGGCGCCCGCCGATCGCAGCGTCTGCTGGAGCACGCCGCGATAGAGCACTTCCTCCGTGAACGGCGCCACCACCAGCGCCACGAGCATGATCACGATCGACCTCGCGCCGCCGGGATCCTGCTCGATCTGCCGCAGCGATTCGTGCGCGATCGCCGGCACCGTGCCATCCGCGAAGGCCCGATAGAGCCCGGCGCCCGCAAGCGACGCGACCTGGATCAGCGGCCAGGCGATGGCAAGTCCGATCGCACCGCCGACGATCGACGCGACGATCGACGACGGATGTCCGCTCGTGCGCTCGAAGATGCTTCGGCGCAGTGCAAGCACGGTCGCCGCCGCCGCAATCTGCGCGAGCGCGGCGCCGATCGACTGCGCGTTCGCGCCGCCACCGCCGAGGACCGCGGGCCAGAGCAGGCGCCCGGCAAGCGCACCGATCACGCCCGCGCCGATGATGAACACCGCGGCGGCGAGTCCCGCCGCGGCGGACGGTCGCCATGCAGGTCCGTCGAGGTGTCCCGGTCGCCACCCGCGCCACCAGTGCAGCAGCGCCAGCGACGCGGCACTCCAGACCAGCAGCACCATTCCATCCCACATGGAGATCAAAGGACTCGAACTCGGCGCCGCCGCGTCGACTCGCGCCTCCGCGGACGACGCTATAACTATCGCCCCAAGGAGCGGGAGACCCAGCGCCATGACTCGGAAACCGTCGGTGCTGGATCGAATCGTGGAGCGCAAGCACCGGGAGGTGGCGGACGCCAAGACGCGCGTGCCCCTCGAGTCGCTGCGCGACCGCATCGCCGAGCTCGGCCGCCCGCGCAACTTCTTCCGCGCCGTCGTGGATGCGCCGGAGCAGGAGCGCACGCGCGTGATCGCGGAGATCAAGCGGCGCAGCCCTTCCGGCGGAATCCTGCGAGCCGACTTCGACCCGGTGACCATCGCCCGACAGTATCACGAGGCGGGCGCGGCGGCGATTTCATGCCTCACGGACGAGGAGGACTTCGGCGGCAGGCTGGAGTACATCCACCAGATCCGCGACGCGATGCCGCTGCCGGTCCTTCGCAAGGACTTCATCGTGGACGCCTATCAGGTCTGGGAGTCGCGGGCCGCCGGCGCCGATGCCATCCTGCTCATCGCCGAGTGCCTGAAGGAACGCGACATCATCGACTTCCAGATCCTCGCGACGGAGCTGGGCATGACCACGCTGCTGGAGGTCCACGATGTGGAGAGCCTCTACCGCGCGATCAACCATGTGGGCTTCCCGCATCCGGGCTATTCGCTGCTGGGCATCAACAATCGCGACCTGCGCACGATGACCACGGACCTTTCGCACACGCTGCGCATGGTCGATCTGGTGGAGGACCGGCGCGTGCTCGTGAGCGAATCGGGCATCACGCAGCCGCAGGATCTGCTTCGGCTTCGCGAGCACGGCGTGCGGATCGTGCTGGTGGGAGAGCACCTCATGCGACAATCGCACCCGGGCGATGCTCTGCGGCGCCTGCTGGGCGGCTGATCCTCGCCGCCGGAGCGCTCGGCGCGACCGTTCATAACCTCGCGACGAGATTCGCCTGGGTGCTGGCCCCTGGCGCGATCCCGATCTATCCTTAGGCCGCGATGACCACGGCCACGCAGGTTCGACTTGGCTCCGAGTGCTCCACTGACGGAATCCGCGTCAAGGTGGTGCCGAGCTACCTGCCCACCCATTCCGATCCCGCGAATGGGCGCTATCTCTTCGCATATCACGTGACCATCTCCAACGAGGGCGAGCGCCGCGCCCGCCTTCGCTCGCGGCAGTGGGTGATCGTCGACGCCGACGGCGAGCGACACGAGGTGCAGGGCATGGGTGTCGTCGGCCATCACCCGGATCTCAAGCCGGGAGAGCGCTTCGAATACTCCAGTTTCTGCCCCCTGAACACGAGCTGGGGCACCATGGAGGGTGTCTATGTGATGGAGCGCGAGGACGGCTCCATCTTCGATGCGAAGATCAAGCGCTTCTATCTGGTGGGACCGGCGGGATAATCTGCACCGGCGGGCCCCTCCGGCTCTGCGGCGCAATCGAGGTGATGCATGAACTATCGACTTCCTGAAGAACCGCGCGTGGCGGTGGTGGGCGCTACTGGCGCCGTGGGACACGAGTTCCTCTCGGTGCTTTCCAAGCGCCGCTTCCCCCTGGCCAATCTCACGCTCTTCGCCTCGCCGCGCTCGGCAGGCACGCGCATTCCCTTCGATCGCGACGGCCGCACGCACGAGCTGCCGGTGCAGCCGCTGGATGAGGGTTCGCTCAGCGGATTCGATGTCGTCTTCTTCTCCGCGGGCAAGGGCGTCTCGAAGGCGTTCGCGCCGGCGGCGGTGGCGGCGGGCGCGCTCGTGGTGGACAACTCGAGCGCGTTCCGCATGGATCCCGCGTACCCGCTGGTCGTGCCCGAAGTGAACGCGGAGGCGCTGGACGGTCTTCAGGGTCCCACGATCGTCGCGAATCCGAACTGCTCGACGATCATCGCGCTCGTGGCCGTGCATCCGCTGCACGCGAAGGCGCGCGTCAAGCGCATGGTGGTCAGCACCTACCAGGCGGCATCCGGCGCGGGGGCGCAGGCAATGCGCGAGCTCGAGTCGCAGGCGCGGGACTTCGCCGCGGACCGTCCCATGTGCACGGAGATCTTCGGTCGCCAGTACCTCTTCAACTGCTTCAGCCACAACTCGGCCGTGGGCGCCGACGGCTACAACGAGGAGGAGACGAAGCTCCTTCTCGAGAGCCGCAAGATCTGGAACGATCCCTCCGTGGCCATCACTGCGACATGCGTGCGCGTGCCGACGCTGCGAGCTCACTGCGAGAGCATCAATCTCTCGTTCGAGCGACCGCTGGGCGAGGACGAGGCGCGCGAGCTGCTGCGCCGCGCTCCCGGCGTCGAAGTGATCGACGATCGCGCCGGCAACCGATTCCCTGAGCCGCTGCTCGCGTCGGGTCGAGACCCGGTGCTGGTGGGTCGCATTCGTGCCGACCGGAGCCAGCCGACGGGCATGGGGCTCGACCTCTTCGTGGCCGGCGATCAGATCCGCAAGGGCGCTGCCCTCAACGCGGTGCAGATCGCGGAGCATCTGCTGCCGTCGCGCCGCGGCGCCCGCGCGGCGGAGCTCGTCGGCGCACGCCGCTGACCTGCGCTCCCGCCGGGATCTCCAGGCCTCGCGCCCATCGCGCTCCCTTCGCGCCCCCCTCGCGCCCCCCTCGCGCCACCGCCCACGCTCCCTTTCGCGCAAAGTTCAGAAAGCGTTGCAATCGCGCTTGTGACGCGTGCGTAACCGTTCCCACGCGCCCGTCCGCGGGGATTCCCTTCGACATGGAGTCGGGGTGATCAGGGGCCAGAGTCTCCAGGAGTCCCCCGCCATGCCGCAGATCCGTTCGCTCCGTCTCGCTCGACCGAAGGCCGTCTGCGCGGTCGTTGCCGCAGCGCTCGCATACGCCGCGCCATCCGCGAGCGCGGGCGATGCCGACCTCTACGACCCGACGGTGCTTCGAACGGTCAACCTCCAGTTCCACGACGCGAACTGGTGGACGCTGCTCCAGCAGAACTACGCATCGCAGACGAACATCCTGGCCGACCTGACGATGGACGGCGTCACCTACCCCAATGTGGGCGTGCGCTTCCGCGGCAACACCTCCTACACCGCGCTGCCGCCGGGATCGCAGAAGGCCTCCTTCAACATCGAGATGGACTTCGTGGAGGCGGGGCAATCGCTGCTCGGCTACGACTCGCTGAACTTCAACAACGGATTCCGGGATCCCACCTTCTGCCGCGAGGTGGTCTACAACAACCTCGTTGCGCAGTACATCCCCAACGGGCGCGCCAATCACATCGTGCTCACGCTGAACGGCCAGAACTGGGGCGTCTACATCAATGTGCAGCAGTACAACAAGGAGCTGCTTCGCGCCTACTTCGACGACGAGGACGGACTCCGCATCAAGTGCGCGAACAACCCGAACGGTCCCGGCCTGACCTACAACGGTCCCAATCCCTCGGGCTACACCGGCTACGAGATCAAGAACGACGGCGGCCTGGCGAATCCCTACGCGCCGTTGATCGATGTCTGCAACAAGCTGACGAACGAGCCGCTCGCCACCTGGGGCAACATCGATGCCGTCTTCGCAATCGATGACTCCACATGGTCGGTGGTATGGGAGAACCTGCTCACGGACGATGACAGCTATGTGAACAAGGGCGCGGACTTCATGCTCTATCGGAATCCCGCCGACGGCCGCATGCACCTCAATCAGACCGATGCGAACGAGACCTTCACCATCGTCAACTGGTCGGCGGTGCGCAACTTCACGGCCGTGAACAAGCCCATGCTCAACCGCGTGCTGGCCGTGCCCGAACTGCGGCAGCGCTACTTCGCGCACTATCGCGATGCGAAGGCGCATCTGACCTGGGCGAATCTCGGCCCGATCTTCATGGCACACAAGGCGCTCATCGATCAGGCCGTGCTCAACGATCCGAAGAAGCTCTACAGCTACACGCTCTTCCAGAACAACTTCACGCAGACGGTCACGCTTCCCTACGGCGGTCTCGCGGGCGGAAGCATCGTCGGGCTTCAGCAGTTCGTGGAGCAGCGCGCGACCTTCCTCAATGGGAATGCGGAACTTGCCGCTCAGGGCCCCTCGATTCACTGGGTCGACGCCTCGTCGAGTGCTCCTTCGCCGAACGATCCCGTCTGGATCACGGCGTCGGTCACACCCGCGGCCGGTGGGACCATCGCGGCCGTGGAGCTCTTCTACCTGCCGACGCCCGGCCGCTATCAGCGCGTGGCCATGCTCGACAACGGTCTCTCCGGCGATGGTGCCGCCGGCGATGGCGTCTACGGCGCGCTGCTGCCGATCGTCGCAAGCGGCGGACAGAAGGTGCGCTATTACATCGGTGCCAGGTCCGGCAACAGCTACGGCTCGCTGAGCTTCCTGCCGAAGCTGAGCGAGAACGGACCCCTGATGCTCGAGTATGCGGCCGGAGGACCTGCCGTGCGCATCACCGAGTACATGTACTCGGGCGCCAACGGCGAATTCATCGAGATCACGAATCTCTCGGACGAGCCGATCGACATGACCGGGTGGAGCATGGACGACGACAGTGGCACGCCGGGCGTCGTGAGTCTCTCCGGCGCGGGCGTGGTGCAGCCCGGCGAGTCGTTCCTTCTCGTGGATGTGGCGCCCGCGAGCTTCGCGGCCGCGTGGGGACTCGGCGGCGTCACCATCCTCGGGCCCAACACCGCCGCGAACCTCGGTCGCAACGACCAGATCAACATCTATGACGCGAGTGGCGGACTCGTCGACCGGCTGACCTACGGCGATCAGGTCTTCCCCGACACGATCCGAACGCAGAACAAGAGCGGACACATCTGCGTCGAAGGCATCGGCCACGACGACATTGCCATGTGGGTACTCGCGGTCGTGGACGATGACTACGGCTCGTATCCATCGAGCGGCAACGATCTCGGGTCGCCCGGGTCCTATGTGTCGGTCTGGTGCTTCGAGCCGCCGCCACGCTGCATTGCAGACCTGAACGGCGACGGCATGGTGGACGGCAACGATCTCGGAACGCTCCTGGGTCAGTGGGGAACCCCCGGATCAGCCGACTTCAATGTCGACGGAATCGTCGACGGCAACGATCTGGGCACGCTGCTCGGGCTCTGGGGCCGCTGCCCCACCTGAGCGATCGGGCCTGCGCGATCTGCCGCCAATGTCCCGGACGGCGCCTTGACAAACTGAAAGCCTGCTTTCATATTGTGAAAGCATGGCCGGTGCCCGTGAAGCCCTTGCCGCATTGGAGGACGACGATCTGGAGCTGCTGCTCCGCTTCGTCCTTGCGGACGGCTCGATCAAGGACCTGGCCGCTGCGTTCGGCGTGAGCTATCCGACGATGCGGCAGCGGCTCGACTCGGTGATCGAGCGCGTGCGCGCGGCTGCGGCGGGTCGAAGCCGTGATCCGATCGAGGACTACCTCGCCGACCTCATCTCGCGCGGCGCGATCGCCGCGCCTCATGCGCGGCGGGTGCGCGAACTGCACCGCGCCGCTCTGGAGTCATCACGCACCGGTCGCCCGCCATCCGCGGGCAAGGAGTCACGATGAATCTCGTGTGGATGATGTTGTGGCGCGCGGAATGGCGCGCGAGTTCTCAACGGCGCCATGCTGCGCCGCTCATTGCCGTCCTGCTTGCGTGCATGGTCACATCGGCAGGCACGGCGACCGCGGCAGCGCCATCCGCGGCACCGTCCGCGGCGCCGATGCCTGCGGCGGCAGCGCCCGCGAGGCGCGCGACGGGGACCTTCTATGACGGACTCAACCCCAATCGACTCGGCGGCCTGCTCGGCGCCGGCGTCGGTGTCATGGGGGGCATCATCGGCGCCGTCGGCGGAGCGTGCGCACCGCGCGGTCGCGCCAAGGGACTGGTCGTGACGCTCTTCGGGATCATGATCGTCGGCGGCCTCGTTCTCATGGGACTTGGAATCGGCGCGCTCGTCGTCGAGGCGCCGGGCATGCTGGCGTACGCATTCCTCATGCCCGGCGGTCTCGCGGCGCTGCTTGGAATCATCCTTTTTCCCGTGATGCTGACGCGATATCGCCAGGCGGAACTGCGCCGGCTGGAAGCCGAGTCGTTCCGCGCCAGTTGATGCACGGGCGAGCTCGCGGTCGGTCAGCGCGGATCGCCCGCGCACGCAGGAGAACACATGCTCACGCTCCCATCGCTCGCATCGCTTGGATCGCTCGCCGTCGCCGCCTCGGTCATGGCCGGGGGGTCGGACCATGGCTATGTGGTGCTGCTCGAACGGGGCGCCGATCCTGAGTTTCGTCCTGCAGCGGAGCGCCTTGCACGCCTGCACGATGCGCCGGTCGAAGTGTTCGACCCAGCCAACCTCGCGTCGCTCCAGGAGCGCCTCCGCGCATTGCAGCCGTGGCACGCCGCCTTCGTGACGCAACCGCGCACGATCGATGTGCAGTTCGTGCAGGATCTCATCGAGCACCTGATCTCGCTCGATGATGACCCCTTCCTTGATGTGCGCTTCGCGTTCATCACCGGGCGCGACGGAGCCGCGGCCGAGCGATTCGTGGCTGCAACGGAGGCGGCGCGGCAGCGCACGCCCTCGGGCAAGGCCGCGATGTTCGGAAGCTGGGAGGGCAGGACGCTGCCACCGCGCTCGGCCATGTCGGCGCTGGCGGCGCAAGGCTTCGAGGCGCATACGGACTTCGTGCTTGCGTCGGATCCCGCGGAGAAGCGAACCGCAGGCACTCGGGCTGCGCTCGGGCGAGCAAAGGACCTCGACCTGCTGCTGCTCTTCTCGCACGGCGAGCCGGATCGCATGGATCTGTGCTTCAGCGGGCACGATCTCCGCGCATGGGATCTGAAGCTGCCGCCGAGCGTGGTGGTGAACTGCGCATGCTGGAACGGCTGCCCCGGTCGATGGTGGATGCCCGGCGCGAACGGCTTCACGGAGCGCCCGGCACCCGCGCTCGACGAGTCGGTGGCGCTCGCGATGCTCGACACGGGCATTGCCGCGTATGTGGCGGGCGTGGACCCGTGGCATGGTCCGCTCGCAAACCAGACGACGATGCACCTGGTCGATGGCGGACTCTCGCTGGGAGAGGCGTGGAAGGCGATGATCGACCGCCTCGCGCTTGATTTCGCGCCGGAACCGATCCGCCTCGAACGCGTCGCTGATCGCAGGTTCACCGGCGAAGGGCGCGACCACCGCCGGCGCAACGCCGCAGGCATGATCGTCTTCGGTGATCCGGCGTGGGCGCCGTTCGCGTCCCGGGCTCCGCGACTGCTCCGCGCATCACTCGATGCCGGCCCGGCCCATGGCGCCGCACCAGACCACGGCGCCCCCGCCGCGAATGCCGGTGCCGCTCGCGCCGTGCCGCGTCGACTCTCGATCGAGTGCGGACCGCTCGTTCGCGGCGCACCGGGGGACGATTTCATGCTCGCGCATTCGCGTCTGCTCGACTATCACAGCGCCCGGTCGGCCGAGGTGATCAAGGAACTCTCGCTCGAGGCCGTGCGCGTGATCGACTGGCCGGAGCCGCTGCCTGCGGCACCGAAGATTCGCGTGGTGGAAGCCTTCAGCGGTGACACGCGCATCGCCACGCTTCCGCCGCAGGCGGCGCTCGAACTGGATGGCCCGATGCGTCGGCTGCATGTGCGCGTGCCGATCGACATCCGCGCCTATGGCACCGCGCAGTCCTTCATGCCGATTCTGAAAGGACTGCGGATCGTGCTCGAGGTCGAACCTTCGGAGGATCCTCGCGCCGGAGATGCCGCTCCGGACGATCAGCGCTCGGGCGGAGGCGCCGCTTCCGAGAGGTGACGACGGATCATCATGGCAACCGCCTCGTCGCACGCCTTCGTTGCGGCCGGGCCGCCCTGATTGCATGCACTCATCACGGCGAAGCCGCGCTCCGGCGAAAGCCATGCAACACAGAACCACTGCGTGTTCGACCCGGCATGCGTGAGCACGCGACCTCCCCACGGTCGCTGCGTCACGCCCCAGCCGAGCGCCATGCCCTCACGGCGACTCGACTTCGGCGCCGCATCCCTGGCCGGCGCAGCGTCACTCGTCGGCGCCGCGCGATCGGCGGCGGGCGCCGGAGCATTCGCCGGTGCCGCGCCATCGGCCGGCGGCGGTGCTGCCACTGTCGGCACGAGCGAATGAAGCAGGTCGAAGTCCTCGCGCCGCAATGGGAGCGCCTCGCCGCCGTCGCGGCGCAGATGCAGCGCAATGAAGCGCGACCAATCCGCCATCGACATGTGCACGCGTCCCGCGGGCGTGATGGCCGCGGGGTTGTCGATGGTGTTCGCGGCGCCGCCCGGCGCATGGCCCCGCGCCTCGGGCGGCGCACCGAACCCGGCGCTCGTGATGCCCAGCGGCTCGAAGAGTCGTCGGGTGATGATCGTCTCGAAGTCGTCGTCCAGCGTCTGCTCGATCATCGCGCCGGCGATCGCATAGCCCTGGTTGGAATAGACGGTCGTGCCGCGAGGCTGCGAGATCGGACGCGACAGCATCGACTCGACGAACGCACGGCGGCACGCGCGGGACGACTCCTGGCACGCCCACGCCTTCGACCAGTCGCCCGGATCGGCGTTCGCAGGTGCTCCGCCCGCATGACGCAGCAGTTCCTCCAATGTGGTCTCGCGCCACGAAGGATCGATCGCCTTGACCTTGGGCCCCAGCACTTCCGCGACCGTCGAGTCCCATCGCAGCGCGCCGTCCCTCACGAGGATCGCCGCAAGCGTGGCGGTCATCGCCTTGGTGCATGAACCGAGATGCACGCGGTCTCCGGTGCGCAACGCCTCCTCGGCGCCGCGCGCCCGGACTCCGCACGCAGCGATGTCGAGATCGCCATCGGCCATCACGAGCGCGACGACGAGCCCGGGCACTTCGTGCCGGGCGCGAATCTCCTCGAGCGTCGGAGCCTTCGCGTCGCCGCCGCCGGCCGTCGGCGCACTGGGCGCCTGCGCCATGGCCGCGGGGCTCATGATCACCGCGGCGGCGACGATCGCCACCGCCATGACCGACCACGCAGCCGCGACGCATCGACGCGAGGCTCCACGCGGCTCGATCGCCTCGTGCCGCGGAATGAAGTGCGGATCCTCCACACCCCGGTGTGTGCGCTTCACATGCGACGCGAGGTCGATCGCACCAGTGAGCGGCGCCCTCGGAGACGCAGTGCTCGCCAAGCGCACGGCCGCCTCGAGATCGATGCGGCTGTCGAAGCGGGCGGGACTCGTCACGGCTCAACCCTGCGCAATCGGTGTCCAGAGGCCGACGACATTGCCGGCCACATCCTTGAACCACGCAAAGTGTCCCATGCCCGGAACCTCGGTCTTCGGCACCACGGTGTCGCCGCCGAGCTGCTTCACCTGCGCGAGCGAGGCGTCGATGTCGGGCACCATCAGATAGATGGTCACATACTTGTGCGGCTCGTGACCGAGCATGGAGAGGTGACCGCCGATGCCCATCGTCTTCTCCTGGACGAAGTGCCCCAGATTGGTCACCATGGCCATGTTCGGCATCGAGGCATCGAAGGTCCAGCCGAAGGCCTTGGCGTAGAACGATCGCGTGGACTCGAGGTTCTGGCAACCGATCTCGAAGTGAACGACGGGGGCGGCCATGGTCATCTCCTTGTGAATGTTGAACGGTTACGACGCACGCCTCGTGCCTGCGGTGGCGGCACTCTCGGCGATCGCCCGATCGAGCAGCTGCTCCGCCATCGATCGCGCCGACTCCGCGGCATCGAGCTCATTGTTCACATGCCGGGCGGCGATGGCACCGCCGAAGATCAGCATGATCTGCCGCGTGAGCTTCGCAGGTTCGCGCACGCCGATCTGGACCAGGCAGGTGTGCACGATCTCGGCGATGTGATCGCCGTGCGCCGCAGCGGCGCGATGGATCGGGTCGTTGTGGCTGGGAAACTCCGTGGCCGCATTCATGAAGAGGCAGCCGCGGAACCCGGGATCGCGCAGGAACTGGTCGAGCACATCGAAGAGCGTCAGCACCCGGCGTCGCGCGTCGTTGCCGCCTCGCTCGCTCATGGTCTGCACGAGTTCGGCGATGTCATCACCATCGCGCTTGGTGAGCACCGCGACGATGAGGTCGTCCTTGCTCTCGAAGTGCTTGTAGAAGGCCGTCTTCGTGATGCCCACGCGATCGAGGATCTGATCGAGGCCGACCGCCTGGAAGCCCTGCTGATAGAAGAGATCGGCGGCGACTTCGATCAATCGTTCACGAGTGGTGGCGGCGGCCATGGCGTTTTCTCGCAGTCACGGCGTGGTTGACCACGAGTCAACCCAGAATCGCCGGATGTGCACCTGAAGTCAACCTGCCGGGCGCCGGATCGATGCCAGGATGCTCCCTCACGCGATGCGATCGGCATTGCACGCACTGATTCGAGAGGAACTCACATGCACACGCCTGCTTCGGACACCGCCCCCGCCCGCACCGGATCCTGCCCATTCACCGCGTTCGCAAGGCGCTCCGCGGACATGCCCGCGAGACTTGGCACGCTGATCTACGGTGCCGCAGCCTACGCGCTCTTCTTCGTGACCTTCCTCTACGCGATCGGTTTCGTCGGCAACTGGATCGTGCCGAAGTCGATCGACTCCGGCACCGCGCGCGCGGCGCTTCCGTCCCTGCTCATCAACGGTGCACTGCTGGCGATCTTCGTGGTGCAGCACACCGTGATGGCGCGACCGGCGTTCAAGCGATGGTGGACCACCGTCATTCCTCGCGCCATCGAGCGCAGCACCTTCGTCATTGCGGCGAGTCTCTCGCTGCTGGTGGTGTTCCTCTTCTGGCAGCCGCTGCCGCGGACGGTATGGCATGTGGAGCAACCGCTGGCCGCAGCCGCGATCACCGCGGTCTCGCTCGCGGGATGGGCGCTCGTGCTCTTCAGTTCGTTCGTGATCAACCACTTCGATCTCTTCGGCCTGCGACAGGTCTGGCAGCGCTTCATGAGCCGCGAACACACGCCGGTTCACTTCCAGCTTCGCGGCCCGTATCGACTCGTGCGCCATCCGCTGATGGTCGGCTTCCTCATCGCGTTCTGGGCGACACCGCACATGAGCGAGGGGCGTCTCTTCTTCGCGATCATGACCACGGGTTACATCCTCATGGGCATCTGGTTCGAGGAGCGTGATCTCGTCGCGCAGCATGGCGAGGACTACCTGGCCTATCGGCGCCGCGTTCGAGCGCTGCTGCCGCTGCCGCGACGGGCGTGATGGCACGCACGGTGCGGCACGCCCGCAGCGCTCCCGCTACGCTCCGGCCATGGACACGATCAAGCCTCTCGCCACCTCGAGCGCCGTCGTCGTGGGTGGCCGCAACGGTCACGCGGAATCCAACGACGGCGTCATCAAGGTGGACCTCTCGGTGGCAAAGGAGATGGGCGGTCCCGGCAAGCCCGGAACCACCACGCCCGAGCACCTCTTCTCCGCGGGCTACGCCGCGTGCTTCGGCGGCGCGCTCGACTTCACCGGCAAGCAGCACAAGAAGGATGCGAGCAAGGCTCGCGTCACCTGCACCACCTCGGTCGGCCCGCGCGACAAGGGCGGCTACGGCATCTCGGTGCGCATGAAGGTCGAGGAGCGCTCGATTCCGCAGGCGGAGCTTGCGGCGCTCGTGCAGGAAGCCCACGAGAAGGTCTGCCCCTATTCGCACGCCACTCGCGGCAATGTGCCCGTCGAGTTCGAAGTCATCGGAGGTTGAATCAATGGCCTATGTCGACGGTTTCGTCCTTCCCGTTCCTACGAAGAACCTTGCCGCGTACAAGCGGATGGCGCGCGTCTTCGGCAAGGTCTGCCGAGAACACGGCGTGCTCGCATATCACGAGTGCGTCGGCGACGACCTGAAGGTCAAGATGGGCATCTCCTTCCCCACGCTGCTCAAGCTCAAGAAGGGCGAGAGCGTGATCTTCGCGTGGGTGCTCTACAAGTCCAAGGCGCATCGCACGAAGGTCATGGCGGCGATCATGAAGGACGCCCGTCTGAAGACGCCTCCGAAGTCGATGCCCTTCGACTGCAACCGCATGAGCTGGGGCGGTTTCAAGTCGATCGTCTCGATCTGAGTCCGCGCGGTGCACCAGGCGTGGCGCGCCGAGTCGCGCTGCGCGGCACGCCAGATGCGGTGCGCGTGGCCGCGGCGCTCCCTCAGAAGAGCGGCGGGTATCCGCGTGCGCGGCGGTACACCGAGACCTGGCCAATGTGATACGACGCGTGCGCCGTGAGCAGGTAGTCCACGATGTCGGCGTTCGTGCGGATCGGCGTGCCGTCGTACCAGGGGAGTCCGTGGGGCTGAGCCAGCCGCGCCGGATCCGCCTTCGGAATTGCGGCGGCCACGCGATCGTGTCGTTCGCGGATCTCCGCAAGCAGCGAAGCCTTCGTCCATGCTGCGGGCGGCACGGCATCGGGCTTGCTGTCGGGACCGCACGCGCGCATTCGCTCATCGGAGATGTCGACGGTCTCGCCGAGTCGTCGCAGCGCGAAGTCGAGCGCGATGGTCAGGTGCCCGAGCACCCAGAGCGCCGTGTGCTGACCCTCCCCGATCGGCGTTCGCAGTTCCGGCTCGGACATCGGCTCGACCAGCCTGGTGAGCAGGCCAATCGAATAGGCATGCATTCGATGCGAGTCCCTGAGCATCCGCGCAGACTATCGGTTGCGGCGTGCAGGCTCGCGCGGTGCCGCGCCAAGGGCGCGAGGTCGCGCGGATCCGCTACAACTGCCGGCATGCCGACGCTCGCCAGGGTGCGTGACGATCGCGGACAGCTCGTACCGCTCGTGCCCGCGAGCGCCCATCCAGGCATCTCGCTCGATCCGCGGATCTCGCGCCGCGCCGCCGCCGCCGGCGCAGGCCCGCTCCGGCCCTCGGTGGAGGAGCTCCGGCAGGGATTCGGCATGGCGCTCCTGGTGCTGCCGATCCTGCTTGCGTTCTCGTTTGCGCCGGTCCTGCTCTTCGTCTTCAAGTACATCTCGGTGTGGTGGATGGCGGGCACCGTCCTGGCGCTCGGCGTGGTCGAGTGGTTCATCCTTCTCGGAGTTGCACGACGCCTTCAGGCGCGCCGCGAGGCGCTCGTGCATGTGGCGGCAGGTCTCTGCGGATCGTGCGGCCAGGCGCTCAAGGGCCTGCTGCCCGAGAGTGACGGTTGCACCGTCTGCCCGGAATGCGGCGCCGCATGGCGCGCGGTCGCACCATGAACGCTCGTCATCTCGAGCACTCATGCGCGGTCACGCGGCGGCCAACGCATGCGCGACGACCGGAACGGTGGCCGGGATGAGGATCGTCGATGCGCGCGGGCGACGCGTGCCGCTGGTCCCGGCATCGGCCCATTTCAACCGAAGCGATGCGTCTCGCATCGACCGCTTCCGTGCCGCATCGCGCATCCCCGGCGAGCCGCCGACGCGGCGCGAAGTCATGCGCGGAATCCTCTGGGGTCTCGTGGCGGCACCGATGCTGCTCGCCGCAGCGCTCATGCCCGCGTTCCTCGCGTTTCGCACCGGGCTTCCACCATGGGCGCAGCTGATCGCCGTCGTTCCGATGGGTGCGCTGCCTGCGCTCGTCACGGTCGTGCTGACGCGTCGCGTGGCAGGGCATCGCATTGCGCGAACCTGGCGCCTGGCCGGCTATTGCCCTTCGTGCGGTCATGATCTGAGTGGCCTGCACGCCGACCATGACGGAAGCACGGTCTGCCCGGAATGCGGCGCCGCGTGGTGCCTTGATGCCCGGGATACCTGCGTCCAGCGCGACGCTCGCGACGCTCGCGACTCCCGCGATGGCTGCTAAGCAAGGAGGGCGCCGCCCTTCGGCGACGCCCTCCGGTGTCCTCAGTCCATCGAGCCGCTCCGCGCCGGTGCGTTCGCAACGCGACGGCGTGCGGCCGATTGCTCACTTCGCCGACTTGCGCGTGAACTCGATGCGCATGCACTGATACTCCTTGCCGCTCTTGGGGTCCGTGCAGAACATCTCGAAGACCCTTGTGTTCGCGTCGGGAGATCGCTCGATCTGCCGGATCGTCGCGGGCTTCTTCGTCACCGGGCAGTTGTAGCCATAGGTCCAGGTCATGGTGTCGCCGGAGGATGAGAGTTCGCCGGTGCCGTTCATGATCCCGGTGCTGTGATTGTCGAGCCAGGTACCGACGAACTTCTGCGAGACATTGTCGAAGCCGGCGAACCCGAGCCCCTTCAGCGAGCCCATGCCGGGAATCTCACCCGACATCTCCGACTGGATGAAGCGCCCGTCCATGATCGATGTGATGACCTCCACCACCTCGCTCGTCATCGGCTCGGTTCCCGGCGCCATCCACTGCTTCGCCTTGCCGTTCCAGGTGCCTGCGAGCTTCGCAAGGCGCGCGTGCATCGGCCCGGGAGTTCCCGCGTCCACGCACGCCTGCATGTCCTCGGGCGTCCAACCCGGCGGAAGCGGCGGCTGCTCCTCGCCCAGCGCCTTCTTCACTGCGTCGCCGGCCTTCTGCACTTCCTTCTGCACGCTCTTCGTGAAGTCGTCGACCTTGCCGCCGCCCTGCTTGCCGGTGGCGCCGCCGCCCTGCTGCGGTGCGCTGCCGATGGCGAGCGCTGCGCCGATCGCGAGCGTGGCCAGTGCCGATGCGCCGATGAGTCGCGAAATGCGTTTCGTGCGAATGATGTTGCCCATGGGATCCTCCGTTCGTTGCGTGTTCGCGCAGGACCGCGTCCCGCACGAGCCTCCAAGAGTACGCTTCGCGACCCCATGACCACAAGCATTCTGCAACTGCTTGGAGGGCTCGTCCTGCTGCTCCTGGGCGGCAGACTGCTGGTCAGTGCCTCCGTGGACACGGCACGGCGTTTGCATGTGTCGCCGCTGCTGATCGGCCTGACGCTCGTGGCGTGGGGGACCTCGGCCCCGGAGTTTTCCCTCAATGTCATCTCGGCGCTCAAGGGTCATGGCGATCTGGCCGTGGGCAATGTCGTCGGCGCGAACATCTGCAACATGTCGCTGGTGCTCGGGCTCTGCGCGCTCATGCAGCCGCTTCTCGTGAACGATCGCATCGTGCGCGTCGAAGTGTGGGTCAATGCAGGGGTGCTCGTGATCTTCGCCGGCGCCGGGCTTGCTGGATTCCTCGGCCGATTGGATGGCGCGATCATGCTGGCCATCTTCGCCGTCTACAGTGTGACCACGATCATCGCCGCGAAGCGCGAGTCTTCGCAGGGGCGCGCCGGCGCGGCAATGGCGGGGATCCGAAGCAGCATGGCGGGCGATGGGTCGGCGCTGATGGAGGGTGCCGATGCCGACACCCCGGACAATCAAGGCGACGCCTACGAGAAGCCGCCGCTTGGGTGGCTTGCCATCGTGTTCTTCTTCATCGGCGGGCTCGCGCTGCTGACCGCCGGCGGCTCCATCGCCAGTGACGGCGCCACGGACATTGCGCTGGGCCTTGGCGTTCCTGTGGCCGTCGTCGGCGTCACCATCGTCTCGATCGGAACGACGCTTCCGGAGCTCGCGACGAGCGTGATCGCCACGCGACGCGGCTCCGCGGATCTCGCCGTCGGCAATGTGATCGGCTCGTGCCTCTTCAACTGCGGCGCCGTCTTCGGTGTGGCGGGACTCATCGGCACGCCGCCGGTCGATGGAGCGCTCGCACTCCCCCTGATCTACATGGGCATCCTTGCCATCGTCCTGATTCCGATCAGCCGCACCAGGGGTCGAACGATCTCGAGAGTGGAAGGCGGCGGGCTGCTCGCGTCCTATGTCGTGTTCCTGGCGATCTCCGCCGTGATGGTCGCGTCCCGCTGAGGTGCAACGGCATGGGCGAGGCATGGATGGTGGCGGCAGCAGCTCTTGCGGCCGAGCCGACGCCGGCGTGAAGGGCGACCGAGAGGCACCGGCTCCAGAGAGGAGCGCGAGTCGAATACCAGGCCCGCGTCGCTCCTGTCCACCCGCGAAACAGAGCGCCGCGAGATCCTGGAGGGGCTTGCCGGGAGCCCCTATCACGCCGTGATCCAGGCGATGCAGGACTCACCATCACCCGCACGGCAATAGCCTCGCGCTGCGCGCGCCGGGATACGCTTCGCGGCATGCTCGAACACGAAGTCCGATCTCACCGATCGCGTGCTGTTCGCCCTGCAGGCACTCAGGGGCGCGACGATCGGACCGCCCCCGGCGGCGCGCTCGGTGCTCGCGTTGCAGCCGCCAGCGCGCTCGGTGCTCGCGTTGCAGCCGCCGGCGCGCTCGGTGCTCGCATTGCATGCGTCGGCGCGCTCTCCACTGCACTGCTCGCGTCGAATGCGGGTGCGGAGGCGCGCCTTCCGCGCATCTTCGGCAACCAGATGGTGCTGCAGCGCGACATGCCGCTGCCCATCTGGGGCTGGGCCGACGCCGGTGAAGAGGTCGTCGTCACGCTCGGCGACGACACGCAGCGCACCCGCGCGGACGCGGGCGGCGCATGGCGCGTGACGCTGGCACCGAAGCAGGCGGGCGGGCCGCATGAACTCCGCGTCGCGGCGACCAACACGATCACGCTCTCGGATGTCCTCATCGGCGAGGTGTGGCTCTGCTCCGGCCAGTCGAACATGGAGATGGGCCTCACGCTCGTGGAGGACGGCCCGCGCGAAGCGGCGTCCGCCACCGACTCGAGGATCCGCCTCTTCATGGTTCCGAATCGACCCGCCGGCCAGCCGCTGCGGGATACCGACGGTTCGTGGATCGCGAGCTCGCCGCAATCCATCTCCCAGGGTGGATGGGGCGGCTTCTCGGCGGTTGCGTACTTCTTCGGCCGCGAGTTGCGCCGCGAGCTGGATGTCCCGGTCGGGCTGATCGACGCCACCTGGGGCGGCACGCTCATCGAACCATGGACGCCGAAGATCGGATTCGAGCGCTCGCAGGCGCTTCGTTCGCTCCATGACGAGGTGGTCCGCGCTGAAGGCGAGTACGAACGCGCCGTGGTCGCGTCGCTGCCGGCCATCGAGGCGTGGACGCGCGCGACGCGCGCCGCCATGGAACAGGGCGGAGGCCTTCCGCCGGCGCCGGAGTTCCCCCGCCACTCGCTGGCCAGCGAGCGAAGGCCCACGGGCCTGCACAACGGAATGATCGAGCCGCTCATTCCCTTCGCGATCCGCGGCGTGCTCTGGTACCAGGGCGAGTCGAACGCCATGGCCGGCGACGGTGCGCTCTACCTGGACAAGATGAAGGCGCTGATCGATGGGTGGCGACGGCTCTGGTCGCAGCAGGAGCTGCCGTTCTATTTCGTTCAGCTCGCACCGTTTCGCTATCAGCGCATGGACCCGACGCGATTGCCCGAAGTGTGGGATGGGCAGCGCCGCGCGCTCGAGATCGGGAGCACCGGCATGGTCGTCACCACCGACATCACCGATCTCGACGGCATCCATCCGAGGAACAAGGCGACGGTGGGGCAGCGATTGGCGCTGTGGGCGCTCGCCAAGACCTATGGAAGAAGCGGGATCGTCTACTCGGGACCGCTGCTGCGCTCGATCGCGATCGAGGGCCGGACGGTGCGCGTGTCGTTCGATCACGCGGAGGGCGGCCTCGCATCACGCGACGGGCAGCCGCTCACCTGGTTCGAGATCGCGGGCGCGGACGGTCGATTCGTCAAGGCCGAGGCGCGGATCGACGGCGAGACCGTGGTCGTTTCGAGCCCGAGCGTGGCCGAGCCGAAGGCGGTGCGCCTCGGATGGGGCATGGAGGCGCAGCCGAATCTCGTGAACAGGGCGGGACTGCCCGCCTCGCCGTTCACATCCGGCTCGTGAACCTCGCGGCTCGCCCTTCCGTCACAGCCCTTGCCAACTGCCAACCGAGTGGTATAGTAAACCACATGGTTGCAGAATCGGCCTCGCCGCTCGATCGCGTCTTTCACGCCCTGGCCCATCCGGCCCGGCGCGCCATGGTTCGCACGCTTGCGTCGGGAGAGCGCAATCTGAGCGAGCTGGCGGAGCCGCTGGACATGAGCTTCCCGGCCGCTTCGAAGCATGTGCGCGTGCTGGAGAGGGCCCGGCTCGTGCGACGCCGCATCAGCGGCCGCGAGCATCTCTGCCGTCTGCACGCGCAGCCGCTTCGCGATGTTGCGAAGTGGACCGAACAATTCCGCCGGCACTGGGAGGGAGCCTTCCAGGCCCTCGACTCGCTGCTGGAACAAATGAAGTCGAAGGAGCGGGCGGCGCCGAGGCGCCGCGGATCGCACTGATCCCCGCCCCCTTGCTTACCACCGAACCCGTCCCACCATCGCATCAGGAGCATGCCATGAGCACCGCCACGCTGAAGGTCGCGACACCCACGGACACCACCATCGTCATGACCCGTATGTTCAATGCCCCGCGCAGACTCGTGTATGCCGCCATGACCGACCCTGCGTGGCTGCCTCGCTGGCTCTTTCATCCGCCCGGATGGAGCATGGTCACCTGCGAGGGCGATGTCCGCGTGGGCGGCAAGTACCGCTGGGCATGGAACGATGAGCACGGCCATCCGGCGCTGCTCATTCACGGTGAGTACACGGAGGTGTCGCCGCCCGGGCGAATCGTCCACACCGAGACCATGGAGATGGGCGGGTGCGGTCCGATGGGCACGCTCGTCTCGACGCTTGAACTCATCGATCGCGGCGAACGCACGGACATGCGCATGACGCTCGCGTTCGACAGCCGAGAGGCTCGCGACGGTGCGCTCGCGTCGGGCATGGAGCACGGCATGGAGGCGGGGTACGCGCAGCTCGATGCGCTTCTCGCCACCGACTCCCGATGATTGATGCACGATCGATGGCCTGTGCGGGATAATGCCTGATCGACCTCCGTCTGATCGAAAGCACCCGCGCCATCCCGCACCAAGGAGAGATCGCCCATGGCACAGACCGTCATCGTTCCCCCCGGAAAGGGCGAGGTGCTCTCGCTCGTCGGCGAGACGATGCGCATCCTTGCAGACTCGTCACAGACGGATGGGAAGTCCGTCGTCATCGAGGAGACCACGCCGCCCGGCGGCGGGCCGGCGCTCCATCGTCACAACAGGGAGGACGAGATCTTCTTCGTGGTCGAGGGCACCTTGAAGTTCGTGGTCGACGGCAAGCAGTCCGTGGTCGGCGCCGGCGGATTCGTCTTCGCGCCGCGAAACTCGGTGCACGCGTTCGTGAACATCGGGACCACGCCGAGCCGCATGCTCATCGCGTGCTGGCCCGGCGGGCTGGAGCAGCCGTTCCGCGAGGCCGATCGACTCACGCGCGAAGGCGCGTTGACGCACGAGGCGCTGGACGCCGTCTTCGCGAAGGTGGGCGTCGAGTTCCTCGGTCCGCCGCTGAAGCCGTGAAGTGAGCGGACCGGCCGCTATCGGTGCCCGCCGGAGACGATGAGCGTCTCCCCGGTGATCCAGCCGGAATCGTCGGACGCGATGAACGCCACCACGGGGGCGATGTCGCCGGGCTGACCGAGTCGACGCAAGGGCGTTTCCGCCGCGATCTGCGCCGCCCAATCGCTGCTCGTGATTCCCTGCGACTGCGTTCCCTCGGTCTCGACCATGCCGGGGTTGATCGCGTTCACGCGGATTCGGCGCGGGCCGAGTTCCTTCGCGAGCGACTTGGTGATGGTGTCGACGGCGGCCTTCGTGGCGCTGTAGACGGAGCCGGTGGGCGGCGCCGAGGTTGCCGCCACCGAGCCGATGTTCACGACGCTGCCGCCCTCGGAACCGAACTGCTTCACGGCCTCGCGCGTGGTCAGGAGCAGGCCCAGCACATTGAGATCGAACATGCGGCGGTACTGAGCCTCGGTCATCTCCTCGATCGGACCGAACTCGTACACACCCGCGTTGTTCACCAGGATGCCGACACGGCCGAACGCCTTCTTCGCCTCCGCGAACATGCGGTGAACATCCGCCTCCTTCGACACATCCGCCTGGACGGCCACCGCCTTGCCGCCGGCCTTCATGATGTCGGCGACCACCTTGTCCGCGCCGGCCTTGCTCGATGCGTAGTTGACGACGACCGCGGCGCCGTCGGCGGCGAGCCGCCGTGCAATCTCGGCCCCGATTCCCTTCGATGCCCCTGTGACGAGCGCCGTCTTTCCCGCAAGTCTGCCGGCCATGTGCGATCTCCTTGAGTCGGGTGTTGTACCTGACGCGCGCCAGGAGACCGCGGCAACGCTCGATGGCGGCAAGCGCTCGAAGGCGGCAATCGCTCGAAGGCGGCAATCGCTCGAAGGCGGCAATCGCTCGAAGGCGGCAAAGCTGGAAGGCGGCGGTGACGCCAGTGTTGCCGTCGACGATCTGCAGGTGCTTCTTGGCCGGCGTGGTCGCCACCCAGCCGTCCATGACGCGGATCCCCATCCCTGAGTTGCCGTCCTGCAATGCGATTGCGGCCGTTGCAAATGCGGGCGGGCTGATGGCGACTCGGGCCTTCAGTGCTACATTGTCCAAGCTCCCCGGATGCCCTCCGGCCGAAAGGCTGGACCTCACCGGGGGCGTTTTCGTTTTGGCCGGTACGAGATGCAGTCTGCGGAGCGCGCCCCCGAGAAGCTCCATATGCACGCGCGTCAGCCCGTCCTGCGTCCGCACCATGACGCGGCGGAAGTTGCCGCCGCTGGATTGCGACAAGAGCTCGGGCATCGCATCGCGCAGCACCGGGCTCGTTGCATCAAGCAGAGCCTGCGACACGCCGATCGCGCTGCCGTCCGCGTCCAGGTGCTTCCCGGCCGCCGCTGCGGCTCGATAGCCGAACCGACGATGGTGACCTGCTGCCATTGCTCGCGTACCAGCAGCTCGATCGCACGGACCGCCTGCACCGAGTGTCCATCCCTCGGAGCCGCGTCGGCCTCCGCGTGCGTAGCCGGCGGTAGCTCCTCGAACAACTCGAATCAGGGCGCGCTGAATGAGCTCTCCGCGACCGCGTTGACCCAGCAGTCGCCCTTGCGGCTCATGCTCGGCAGTGCCTTCAGCTCGACGAGACGATCCCGGTCATCGGCGCCTGCATAAGGACTTCCGAGATCGGTATAGTGAATGAGCCCATCGCGCGGTGCGCATGCGCGCACCTCGGCGTCGAGCGCCAGCGCCGTGTCGTTGCCGTTCCTCGCCGCCCAGCCGTGCACGCCACGCGAATGCGATCGATGCGGCGACCGTCGGCGCTCCTCAAGCGTAGGTTGCGCTGGTCGGGCCCCGGAGCACGCGGCAGAGGATCGCGGTCGTGCAGGCGCGGCGCCTGTGGTCGATGGGTCGAGGTCTCCTGGTCGCTTGGCGCTGCGCTAGCGATCGCGTCTCATCAGCTCGCGCAGCACCGCCGCCGTCAGTTCGAGAGCACGCGCAATGAGCTTTGCCTCCTCGGCTGAGCGCCGAGGCACAGGTCTGGACCAAGTGTGGTGGCGTTGCGCCAGCAGAAAACGACATGAAGTGGCAGACAGAGGGGAGGCCAGATTTCTGCATCCGATACACATGGACAGCCAGTCGTCTCGCTTCAATGGGGCCGACCTACCCCTCTGCCCCGGTGGACCAAGGGTCCCCATTCCGAGTTGCGCAACGCCGTCGGTTTCTTCAGGTGAGTTGTCGATCTGGCAGCACTTCCGACCCACACTTGATCGATTCGATGTGTTAGAGATAATTGGCTGTCCATGAACAAACCTTGGCTGCGGCGCAACTAATGACGCACCGTCACTCCGAGGAGCTGCCATGACACACATCGAGGACATTATTGGAACTATGGCCCCGTGCTTGTCTGCGGTGGCGGCGCGACTGAAGCAGCCTGGCGAATGGCATGAGGACCTTGTGCATGAGCTTCGCTCAGACCTGTTTCTGGAACTCGCCAAGTGTTCGGACCAAGGACCACCGCATGCCATCGTCGCTCGCACGGTCCTACGCCGACTTGAGGCCCAGCGCATTCGACGAATCCAGGTGGAGCGACGCCGGAGAGCGCGGCTCGAGCACATCGGCCGCGCCGCTGGCCTTCGTGCGGCCGTGCAGGGGCCTGAAGTCGGCGAGACCTGGTGTTCCGAGGTTAAGCAACTCGCGTGCAAGTGGCGAAACACCTTGGGGAGCACCGTCGATCTAGCGTTGCACCTCATCTGCGCCCATCACGGGCATGCTCGACCAACAATGCCTGTGGTCCTAGATGACGCGGCACCAGGCGTTCAGGTCGGAGTCGTGTCGCTTGACACAACTCAGCGCAAATCGCTTCCATCTGCCCATCAGTTCGATTCTGGAGTTGGAGATCGCTTCGAGGCGCTGATGGCACGGTTCGGATGGTGGGGCCTCGCGTATCTAGAGGCGGTTCTTCGGCTTGCGGATGCGGCGGCAAGCGTCGACGAGGCTCGCCGGTCGCAGGACGCATCGGAGGCCGCGGAGAATGGCCAAGATTCGGCTGCGCTTGTGGAGACATCCCGATGACACCGATCGCTCGGCACTGCGACACGCTCGTGCTGCCCGGAATCGATGGCACGAATCCGCTGGGGTTCCTGGCTGCGGTCGGCCTCCTTCGATTGCTTGACGCCGCCAATCGCGACGCTGGCGAAGGCGATCCAACGGTGTCTCCACCGTTGCTGCGCTGGGTGGAGGCGCGCGGGAGCTGGAGGCCGCAGATCCGCGGAGAAGGAGTGACCGACACTAAGGCGCTTGTCGCGATTGTGTTGCCTCGGCTGAAGTCGATTTTTACCAAGCCGCCCTTCGTGGCGGTTGACGGATCCACGCAACTCAGTGACACACTCAAGGTCCTTCCTCAGGACTTTCGCGCGATGGCAGAGGTTGCCGTGCGCCGCAGTCGGGCGGGCGATCGCGACTGGACTGACTGGATGGCCGCGCTTGCGAGCGAGACATCGACTCGCCGCAATGCGCAGGAGTGCATGAAGTGTAGCTTTGACTTTACTGCGGGACAGCAGAGGTTCCTACCGATGGCGCGGGCGATCATCGAGCAATGTGATGACTCGCGCCTTGAGCGGTGCTTGGTGAAAGACTGGTCATACTTGGACACCGGGGAGTCGCTGCGATGGGATCCGATCGACGAGTCGCGACGGTATGCCCATTCGGCCGTTGATCCGACGAATGCCTCCAAGAACCCGATCCAGACTGACTTCGCCGCCAACGCGCTCGGCTTCGCGGCGCTCCCACTGTTTCCGATCGTCGGTAGAGCCTCGTTGGGCTTCACTCCTCGCCGTGACGCGTTCCGATGGCCGATCTGGGAAGGTTGGGTCTCGACACGATCGATCCCCTCGATAGTCCTTCTCTCCGCCCTTCATGCGGCAACGGCGGATACCGGCTTGCTGAGGGCCAGGGGGATCCTGGCCGTCTTCGAGTCCTCGGTCGTTCTTCCGGTCGGCTACTACAGGAACTTCACACCCGCAAAGCGGGTCGCTTGAACTGAGCTCGGAGTCGTTGGCGACCCGCCCATTCTTGCGATCCTCCACCGGGTAGATTCGCCCCTGTCATGCCATCCCGGCTGTTCTTTGACATCCGAAGAATCGACAGGCACCTCTCCGCGAGTGCAACGATGTTTGAGGGGGGGTCAGGGCACACTCGCGAGCCAGATCTTGCGGCAGTTTCTGGTGTTCTTGCATCGAGTCAACCAGTGGCACCTACCCAAGCCACAGCCTTCTCGCCCCATGCTCGCCAAGCAGGCTCTATACACTACGAAAACCGCTCTTGGAACCGAGGGCGGCATCTGCGGCTGAAGAGCCGCAGCCCCATTGAAGCTGGAAGAGCTTCGTGTCGGCGCGCCTCGCAGTGCCGCATCTGCGGCTGAAGAGCCGCAGCCCCATTGAAGCAGAAGTTGTGCGTACGAGTGCGTAGACTCGGGCCCCAGCATCTGCGGCTGAAGAGCCGCAGCCCCATTGAAGCTGCCGCGTGGCGGTGGCTTCGGGAGTGGCACGCGTGCATCTGCGGCTGAAGAGCCGCAGCCCCATTGAAGCTCATGCACCTTGATTGCCGTCGCACCGCTCACATGCATCTGCGGCTGAAGAGCCGCAGCCCCATTGAAGCATGGCCTGCACGGTCATTCGTGATGGGGATCTCTCGTCGCATCTGCGGCTGAAGAGCCGCAGCCCCATTGAAGCGCGCATCCGGTCGATGTGCTCGCCAACGCGATCAGCGCATCTGCGGCTGAAGAGCCGCAGCCCCATTGAAGCCCCTCGATCCGGAGGAGGCTCTGACATGGGCCGTCGCATCTGCGGCTGAAGAGCCGCAGCCCCATTGAAGCAGTCGGCATTGGCCCAACCTCCCGCCGCGGCCACCCGCATCTGCGGCTGAAGAGCCGCAGCCCCATTGAAGCCGCACGGCGGATTCGGCAGCATGAACTCGTTGTCGCATCTGCGGCTGAAGAGCCGCAGCCCCATTGAAGCCGGCTCGTCTTGCCTGCCACTTCGCCACCATCCCTGCATCTGCGGCTGAAGAGCCGCAGCCCCATTGAAGCGCCGCCGCGTGGCTCGCGGGCGTGGCGTGGAGGCAGGCATCTGCGGCTGAAGAGCCGCAGCCCCATTGAAGCACCTTGCCGCCGTCGATCTTGCGCGCGGCGGCGGCGCATCTGCGGCTGAAGAGCCGCAGCCCCATTGAAGCCGGGTTGTTGTAGTAGCCGGGCGACTTGAAGGCCGCATCTGCGGCTGAAGAGCCGCAGCCCCATTGAAGCTCGCAGTAGACCGTGACTCCGCTGGCCCGCAGGAGCATCTGCGGCTGAAGAGCCGCAGCCCCATTGAAGCCCGACTCGCCGCCGCGCGGCCGCGCCGCCCCGCCCGGGCATCTGCGGCTGAAGAGCCGCAGCCCCATTGAAGCGGGGAGGCGCGAACCGTCTTCGTCGAGATCGAAGGCATCTGCGGCTGAAGAGCCGCAGCCCCATTGAAGCCGGTGATGAGGCAGTCGAGGGCTGGAGGTGGACGCGCATCTGCGGCTGAAGAGCCGCAGCCCCATTGAAGCGAGTCGTTCCGGTTCGCGGCGAGCAGTGCCGCGTCGCATCTGCGGCTGAAGAGCCGCAGCCCCATTGAAGCGCGATTTCTCGCGCCGCATGCTCGGGCTCGTGCATCGCATCTGCGGCTGAAGAGCCGCAGCCCCATTGAAGCGCATCGGGGAGGTCGGCTCCTGGTAGTGCAATCACGCATCTGCGGCTGAAGAGCCGCAGCCCCATTGAAGCATGACTTCGTGCGTGCCGGTGATCGTCCGCGGGGGCGCATCTGCGGCTGAAGAGCCGCAGCCCCATTGAAGCGGCTCGCTCGTGGTCCGCGCCACTCCCTGACGACGAGCATCTGCGGCTGAAGAGCCGCAGCCCCATTGAAGCGACTGCCTTTCGGTCGAGTGCCGCGCCGACCGTCGCCGCATCTGCGGCTGAAGAGCCGCAGCCCCATTGAAGCTCCAGATCGCTCCGACGATTCGACGCGAAGTACCAGCATCTGCGGCTGAAGAGCCGCAGCCCCATTGAAGCGACGCTACGGCGGTAGCGGCGAGGGGCGGGGCGCTGCATCTGCGGCTGAAGAGCCGCGGCCCCATTGAAGCGTGCTGTTGGCCGCTCGCTCGGCTCTTGTGCAGGCGCATCCGCGGCTCTCGAGCCGCGGCCTGATTGAAGCCGGCAGCCCCGCCGAAGTGGACGCCGATCAACGCCCATCCTCGACACACTTTCGCAGCTTGGTTGACAGTTCAGATGACGACCGTCCCGCTCTCGGCGTCGGGCAGGCTCTGGCCCACCACCGTTGCGGACTCGCGGGCCGCGTCCTCGTTGGCGCCCAGGTCCACGATGAGGAGCTGATCCTCCTTCAGGTTGAGAATCTCGCGAGCGGCGTTCTCCAGGCGGACGCGATCAATGGCCTTGAGCGTGCAGTAGAAGACGGAGTACTGCCACGGCTCGCCGTAGGCTTTCATCAGCTTGTGAACGCGGCGAAGGCGCTTGTCCTCGCGAATGTCGTAGCACACAAGATAGCAGCGGCGCATCGGTCTACCTGGTGGTGAGGAACGACAGCGTCGGTACCTCGCCCTGGAGCCACGCGGCAATGAGCCTTGCGTGAAGCATGAGCATGCGTCGGTACGAGAGCCGGTACTCAAAGACTGGATGCCTGACTTCGGTATCCAATCGACGCCCGTAGGCCGAGAAGAATCCCTTGCGGCCGGCATCTGTCAGTGCACAGCCCGCAGCCGTATCCAGGAAGTGGCCTTCCGTCAGTTCACCTCGGTTGAACGCCGAGACGGCAATGGAGTCGGCGATCAGCGGACGGAACGGTTCCATCAGGTCGAGCGAGAGCGCCGGGCGGCCCGGACGCGTCGCATGAAGTGCGCCCAGCGTCGGCTCGAGGCTTGCCAGGCGACATGCCGAAGTGCTCTCGTTGGTCAGCATGGAGTAGCCGAAGGAGAGCACGGCATTGATGGGATCGGGCGGCGGGCGTCGCCTGCGCCCGTTGGCGTCGAAGCGCGCCGCGATCTCCTTCACGCCTTCCTTGAACATGCCCGCGAAGTGCTGGAAGTAGATGGCCGCGGCGTTTCCCTCATGGCCTCTGAGCTCATCAATGCTGGTGGCTCGCTCGGCAGCAACCACGCAGAACTGCAAGTCCGACGCCACGCGCGGAGGCAGCACGGCGTGATTGCGCATGAGCAGCGTGCGCTGATTGATGATCTTGGCGACGACCACCGCGCGAGCCAGTTCGAGCGCCTTCTCGGGGCGATCCAGCACTCGAACCTGCGCGGCTCGGACGGCGGCGCTTGATGGCCCCAGCGGGTCCATCATGGCGACGGTTCTCCCGGCCGACGACATGAATGCCACCGGCACCTGGTGATCCGCGAATACGGCAAGGGCCTGCGTGGAGATCTGCACTCCTCCCAGCAGCGCCAGCGACTCGAGGTTGGCGAGCGGCAGCTCCCGCACCAGCTCTCCCTCCCTGTCGATGACACGCACCGACTGCCCACGCACGCCGACCCGAACCGCCTCCCTCTGAATCACGACATGGATGCCGTCATCCCGAGGGGGCCAGATCTTGCGGGGAGTCAACTTCTCGTCAACGGTCTCGCCATTTACAGTGAGCGATGCGATGCGCTGGTGGTTGATCTCGTCGGGCAGGCATATCGGCTGAAGCGAGCAGCGCGGACACTTCGGTTCATTGATGAGAGGCGCCGGGCGCTCGCCAGCCGCGGTTCGTTTCGCCGCGGCCAGCTCGTCCATGGCTTGGCGCTTCAAGTCTTCGGTGACTGGCACGCGCAGCTTGAGGCGCTCCGCGGCGTAATAGAGGTATGCCTCGGGAACGGTGTAGCCCGCCTCCTCGAGCAGGATCACTTGCAGTCCCAGTTGAACCCGATCCGTTGGCCACGCTTCGGGGCCGGGGAGCAGGGTCGCCTGCTCCATCATCTCATCGACCGGTTCACTCGAACCGGCGCGTTTGGGCCTGCCCTTGCGATACTCGACCGGGATGGCGGTCGTTCCCTTGATCTCCGCCAGATCCAGCTTCGCGGTCAGGCCGAGTCGGTCGCTGGTCAGCGCGAGGCTTCGCACGGAGCGTGGACGCTCAGGGTCCGCATCAGACTCCTCCAGCTTCTCGACCTTCTGTTTGCCCCTGCTGGGTTCTTTGCTCTCGCCATCGAGTCGGGGCGGAGCCTCGCTCGGACGATCGACGCGCTTGTGAACACCAGCGCCCTTCTCCGTGTCGACGCTTGGCAGGAAGACGCCTTCGACGGTCATGTAATAGAAGAGCCGCGGGCAATACGCATGCTCCGCGACGCCACGGCATGGCCAGTGAGCGCCGTCCATGCGGGGGTCATCGGCATGGCTGTGCCCGTCCTTTCGGTGTTATGTGGATGCCGCGCAGCGCGGATGCACCGCCACGACGACGATGCGAGGAACGCAAGCGTCCCGGCCTTGAGGGACGATTGCGATTCCGAAGCGAGCAGTCGGGGCGGCCGGATTCGACATCGCGCGGCGAGCGAAGCGAGGCCGCGCGATCCGGAGCCGGCGGACGCGCCGAAGGGCGAGCGATCGAAGGCGATCCGCCTTCGGATCGCGAGCCCGAGGCGCGGACGCGCAGACGCGCTGCGCGGTGAGCGGCGGGAAGGCCACCGCACTCCACGCGGAAGTCTGCGCACCAGGCCTTCTCGACGCTCGCCGCGCAGCGCGGATGCACCGCCACGACGACGATGCGAGGAACGCAAGCGTCCCGGCTCTGCGGGACGATTGCGATTCCGAAGCGAGCAGTCGGGGCGGCCGGATTCGAACCGACGACCTTCTGGACCCAAACCAGACGCTCTAGCCAAGCTGAGCTACGCCCCGATCGGCCGCAGTCGGCCCTTGATCGAACTCGCCAGTCTACGCGAGCCGCTCTTGCCTTCTCGTCCGAGCGCCGCGGAACTCCTCCGGGGCCTCATGAGCAATCGAACGCATCGGCTATTCCTTGCCGCGATCCCGCATGGAGTTCGCACCGCCGCCGAGCATGCTCATGTCCATCAGCACCGCCACCACGATCAGCACGATCCAGCCTCCGCCGACATTGCCTCCGGTCTGGTGCCATGAGAACGCGTACGCAAGCGTCGTCACCGGCATCAGGAAGAACCCGAGCAGCGGCCAGATCCATGTGGAGAACGGCGCGGTGATCCAGCCTCCTCCGAACAGCCAGACGAGGAAGAGGACCAACCGCGGTGCGAACGCCGAGAGCACAATGAGGATGCAGCCCACGCCGGCATTCTCCCGCAGCGGGCCGGGCCCCGCAACTTGCCCGCCGCTGCGCCATCCGGGATGATTCCCACCCCGTGCCCCCGGTCACCACGCCACTGCTCGCCGCCGCCGAACTCGACTCCTACATCCCCGTCGGCGTCGTCTTCGTCATGGCGGGCATCTTCGTGGCGGTCAATCTCGGCGCCAGCGCCCTGCTGGGCCCGCGCCGCGCCGGCGCCGTGAAGGCCACCGCCTATGAGTCGGGCATGGATCCGATCGGCAGCGCACGCCGTCGATTCAATGTGCGCTTCTACATCATGGCGATGACCTTCCTCGTCTTCGATGTGGAGATCATCTTTCTGTACCCGTGGGCGGTGAGCTTCACGCAGCTGGAGCCGCGCAGCCCGGAAGGCGCGATGTTCCTCGGGCGCATCGCCTTCTTCGTCGGCACCTCGATCATCGCGTACATCTACGCGTGGCGCAAGGGCGTCTTCCGCTGGGACTGAGGGCCGCTGCGCTCAGTACCGGTCGTCGTCGCTCGTGGGCGACATTGCCCAGCGATCGCTCGGCACGCCGTCGAGCGTCGTGCCGTTCTGGATCGCGGTCCGCACGATCGACTCCTGGAACTCCCACGGGAACGGCTTCTCGATCCGTGTGAGCTCATCGAGTCTTCGTCGATGCGCCTCCGTCAGCGCAACGCCGCACGCGCCGAGGTTGTCCGCAAGCTGTGAAACATGGCGCGCGCCGATGATGATGCTGGTGATGCCCGGTTGATCGAGCACCCATCGCAGCGCGACCTGGGCCACCGTGCCGCCGCAGTCGCGCGCGATCTCCGCCATGGCATCCAGCAGCGCGAAGGTGCGCTCCGTGAGGTACTTGCTGTCCGGCCGCACGCGGGTGCCGCCCTCGACCGCCGGCAGCTTGCTGCGGCTGAACTTGCCGCTGAGCACGCCGCCGCGCAGCGAACCCCACGGCGTGACGCCCATGCCGAAGTGCCGCGCCATGGAGAGCAGATCGGTCTCGACCGTGCGCTGGAGCAGGCTGTACTCGATCTGGATCGCATGCACCTGCGCCCACCCGTGCCGCTCCGCGAGCATCTGCGACGCGACGCACACCCACGCGGGATGATCGCTCAGCCCGAAGCAGCGCACCTTGCCCGCGCGCACGAGCACATCGACCGCGGACATCATCTCCTCCAGCGGCGTCGCGCGATCCCAGAAGTGCGCCCAGTAAAGGTCGATGAAGTCGCTGCGAAGGCGCCGCAGCGACTGCTCGCACGCGGCGATCATGCTCTTGCGGCTCGATCCGCCTCCGTTCGGATCGCCCGGATACATGTTGCCGCCGAACTTCGTGGCGATGACCACGCGATCGCGCCGGCCACGGCCTGCGCCTGATGCGAAGTAGTCGCCGATGATCTTCTCGCTGTGGCCCTTCGTGTAGATGTTCGCCGTGTCGATGAAGTTGCCGCCGCCGTCGAGGAACACGGAGAGCACCTTGGCGCTCTCCTCGGGCGTGGCGCCGAAACCCCACTCCTCGCCGAAGGTCATGGCGCCGAGGCAGAGCGGCGAGACGCGCAGGCCGCTCCGCCCGAGCGTTCGATAGTTCGTCAGCGACATGTCCGCTCGCGTGTGAAGCGTGCTCGGCGCGAGCGGCCAGCGCGGCTTGCGTTCGCCGTCGACGGCGCGCCGCTCACTCGGGACGCCTCTGCTGCGACTCCTTGAGCGTCACATCCACCTCGAGCGTCTCCGCGCCGCGCTGGAGCCGGATCTTCACCACATCGCCCGGCTTGTGGCCGCGAAGCTGCTCCATCATGTTCGCCGTGCCCTCGAGCAGCGTGCCGTTCCATGCGAGCAGGATGTCGCCCGGCGCAATGCCCGCGTCCGCGGCGCTCGTGCCTTCGGACACGGCCTCGACCTTCACGCCGGCATCGCCCTCCTCCGTCAGGCCCGGCTGGATGCCCAGACGCACGCGCGCGTAGCCGCGATCGCGTCCGGCCGTGCGCTCCGCCTGCTTGAAGACGAGCTTCGCCGGGTCCGTGGCGAGCTGCTTCGTGAGCGACTCCGCGAGTTCGATCACGCGCACCGCACCGGCGGGATTCACGGTGTGGCCGCGATCGCTCGGGCGGTGATAGTCGCCGTGACTGCCGGTGAAGATGAAGAGCACGGGCACGCCCACCGAATGGAAGCTCGCGTGATCGCTCGGTCCGCGGCCGCTCGGATCCGCATGGACCTTGAGACCGCTCGACTCGAAGGTCGGTCGAATGCGATCGAGGAATCCCTCGGCCGTGCCCACGCCGGCCACGGTGAGCTCGTCATTGCGCAGTCGTCCCACCATGTCCATGTTGACCATCACATTGATCGACTCGAGCGGCAGCGTGGGACTGCGCGTGTACTCGCGACTACCGCGAAGTCCGCTCTCCTCCGCGTCGAAGCCGAGGAAGAGCACGGATCGCATCTCCTGCGGCGCGGCCTCCGACTTCGCCCACTCGTTCATCCGCCGCGCGAGCACCAGCAGGGCGCCCGTGCCGCTGGCATTGTCGTCCGCGCCGGGATGCAGTTGCCCGCGATAGCGCGGCGAGGTGCCGAACTCGCCGTAGCCGACATGATCGATGTGGGCGCCGATGATCACCCACTCGTTCGCGAGCGAGCCCTTGCCGCGGACCACGCCACCGACATTCGACGCGCGCGTGCCGCCCTGCTCGATGTCCGTGGTGATCGAGACGCGCACATCGTCCTTCATGTTGAAGGACTTCTGCGCGCCCTGGTCCGCGGCGCGCCGCAGCGCCATGAGCGTGCGGCCCTGCGGATCGGCGCGCGTGAGCAGCGCGTCGGCCTCCTCCTGGGAGAGCTGGATGACGGGCACATCGACGGCGGGACCGAAGGCGCTCGATGCCGTGGTCTCCAGCGCCGTGCGGCCGTCCACCGCGCCCGGCGGATTCACGAGGATCACGGCCGAAGGATTGCGCCGAATGAGGTTGGCGACCTTGCGCGAAATGGCGGAATGCTCGCTGAAGCGTCGCTCCGCCCAGAGGCTGTGACCCGTCTCATCGAGCGGCTCGTAGCGGAGCATCACCGCGATTCGCCCGCTGAAATCCGCCTCGGCTTCGAAGCTCTCGTAGCCGTCCTGGCCGTTGTCGATCGCGTATCCCGCGAACGCCAGCGGCGCGACGACCACGCCCTCGCCCGAATTGCCCATCACTTCGAATCCGACGCCGCGCTCGAGCGCACGATCGCCGATGGTGACGCCGGCGCCGACCACCTCGACCACGCCGCCGGGAAGCAGCCAGGTCTGCCGATGCGAGGTCCATGACTTCGACTCCGGCTCGCTCGGGAACGCGGGCTCGAGTCCCGCCTTCTTCAGATAGAACTCGACATAGTCGTGGGTCAGCTCGCTGCCGCGTGATCCGGGAGCCCGACCTTCGAAGAAGGGATTCGAGAGCGTCTGCACATGCTGGAACCACTCGATGGCGTCCTCGCCCATCGAGTGGAGCAGATCGCGCACTGCGTTCGCGTTCCCGCTCGACGGATCGACCGGCTCGAAGGTGTAGGGATTGACGGCGCCTTCAATCACTTCGCCGTTGGTGGGAGGCGTTGCGCCGGGCGCGGTTGGCGCGGACGGCGGAGTCTGCGGCGCTGGCGCCGCGGGCGGGGCCGGTGCCGCGGGCGGCGCTGGCGCTGCGGGCGGCGCGGCATCCTGAGCGCTCGGCGCGGCGGGCGAGTTCGCCCATGCGAGGGTCGCACCCGGTACAGCGACGAGCGAGGCGGCGACACTCACGGCGATCGATCGCGCGAGCGACCCGATTCGCGGGGTGCATCGGGCGGTGGAGTGGACACGGTTCTGGTCGTGCATGGCAGGGTCTCGGGATCGGGTCGAGTCGGGGATTGGCCGCGTCCAGATGCGGGCTGTGCTCGGGCGAAGATCGCCACTGCGAAGATCGCCACTATATGACTGCGCCCGGACGGAAGTTGCGATCGAACGCGCACCTATACTGGCCGTTCTCGCCGAATCCGCGCTCGGACCCGCGCGAATGCGTCGAGGCCGCCCACGCCGGACCTCCCCTCGCGCCCGCACCAATCACCCTCAGTGCCGAACCGCATGTCCCCACTCGACCAACCCGCCGTGCATCCTCCCGCCAACCGCGCCGCCTCGCAGGACCCGAACACATCCCGTGCCGCAGGCGCTGCGCCTGCCGCCGGCGCCTCGACTTCATCCGGCGCGCCAGCGGCATCACTCGCGCCGCTCGACACCTTCGCGCGGCGGCACCTGGGCCCGACCGACGCTGAACTCGCCGACATGCTCGGCGCGCTCGGCTTCGCGTCCATGGATGCGCTGATCGACGCGACGATCCCGCAGTCCATTCGTCTGCGGCGAGCACTTCGGATCGACGACCCGACCAACGCGGGATCCTTCGCGCGGCGCGGCGAGCGTGAGACGCTCGAATCGCTTCGAGCGCTTGCCTCCAGGAACCGGCCGCTGCGCAGCTATCTCGGCATGGGCTACCACGACACCATTACGCCGCCCGTCGTGCTGCGCAATGTGCTCGAGAATCCTGCGTGGTACACGGCGTACACGCCGTACCAGGCGGAGATCTCGCAGGGGCGGCTCGAAGCGCTGCTCAACTTCCAGACGATGATCACGGAGCTGACCGCCATGGAAGTGGCGGGAGCGAGTCTTCTCGACGAAGCAACTGCGGCGGCAGAGGCCATGCACATGTGCGTGGCGCATGCCGGCGCGCCGAAGCCCTTCTTCGTCTCGGAGCACTGCCACCCGCAGACCATCGCGGTGATCGAGACGCGCGCCAGCGGCCTGGGCGTGAAGCTCATCGTGGGCGATCCGTCGACCGCGGATTTCAAGGCGCTCGGCTGCGGCGGCGTGCTGGTGCAGTACCCCGCCACGGACGGTCGCGTGTGCGACTGGAAGAGCGTGGTGGAGAAGGCACATGCCGCGGGCGCACTGGCGGTGGTGGCGGCGGACCTGCTCTCGCTGTGCATGCTCACGCCGCCGGGCGAGTGGGGCGCGGACATCGTGGTCGGCAGTGCGCAGCGCTTCGGCGTGCCGATGGGGCTCGGCGGACCGCACGCGGCGTACTTCGCCACGAAGAATGCGTTCGTCCGCAAGATGCCGGGCCGCATCATCGGCGTGAGTCGCGACAGCCACGGCAAGCCGGCGCTGCGCATGGCCATCCAGACGCGCGAGCAGCACATCAAGCGCGACCGCGCCACGAGCAACATCTGCACCGCGCAGGTCCTTCTCGCCGTGATCAGCGGCTTCTACGGCGCCTGGCACGGTCCCGAGGGACTCCGCGCGATTGCCGAACGCGTGCACGCGGCGGCCAATGTGCTCGCGGCGGGTGTGAAGGCGCTCGGGCATGATCCGGGCACCGGCCCCTGGTTCGACACGCTTCGCGTCAGACCCGCAGGCGGCAAGGGCGCGGCCGGGGGAGGCGCGATCGGCGCCGCCATCATCGAGGCGGCGCTCGCGCGAGGCATCAACCTCCGCGCGTTTGCCGACGGCTCGGTCGGCGTGTCGCTTGATGAGACCGTGCTTGCGAAGGATCTCCAGGATCTTCTGGACGCATTCGCGGCGCCCACGGGCGCGGCCGCGCCGTCGGTCGAGGCGCTCCTGAAGGACGGCGCCGCGCAGCGCTCGCCGCTGCCTGCATCGGCGCGTCGTGCAAGCCGGTTCATGGCGCAGGAGGTCTTCGGCCGCTTCCACTCGGAGCATGAGATGCTCCGCTACATCCATCATCTGGAGAGCAAGGACCTCTCGCTGGTGCACTCCATGATCACGCTCGGGAGCTGCACCATGAAGCTCAACGCCACGAGCGAGATGATCCCGGTCACCTGGCCGGAGTTCGGCCGCATCCATCCCTTCGCGCCCGCGGATCAGTGGGCGGGATACGCGGAACTCTTCCGGCAGCTCGAATCGTGGCTCGCGGAGATCACCGGCTTCGCGGCGGTGAGCCTCCAGCCGAACGCGGGAAGTCAGGGCGAATACGCGGGACTCATGGTCATCCGCGCCTTCCACCGCGAGCGCGGCGAGACGCATCGCACCGCGTGTCTCATCCCCGACAGCGCGCATGGCACCAATCCGGCGAGCGCGGTGGTGGCCGGCATGAAGGTCGTGCCCGTCGCGACGGACGCGCAGGGCATGATCGATGTGGCCGACATGCGGCGCAAGGCCGAGCAGCACGCGAAGGAGCTTGCGTGCTGCATGATCACCTACCCATCCACGGCCGGCGTCTTCGAGGAGACCGTGCGCGAGGTCTGCGAGATCGTGCGCCGCCACGGCGGACTCGTCTACATGGACGGCGCCAACATGAATGCGCAGGTCGGACTGACGCGACCGGCGGACATCGGCGCGGATGTCTGCCACCTGAACCTGCACAAGACCTTCTGCATCCCGCACGGCGGCGGCGGACCGGGCATGGGACCGATCGGCGTGACGAAGGCGCTGGCGGAGTTCCTCCCGGCGCATCCCGTGATTCGGCCCGAGAGCGCCGGTCGCAGGGCGATCGGACCGATCTCGGCGGCGCCCTACGGCAGCGCGTCGATCCTGCCGATCTCGTGGATGTACATCGCGATGATGGGCGCCGAGGGCCTCCGTCGCGCCAGCGAAGTGGCCATTCTCAACGCCAACTACATGGCGAAGCGGCTGGAGGGGCACTACCCGATCCTCTACACGAACCACAACGGACGCTGCGCGCATGAGTTCATCCTCGATTGCCGCGGCTTCGAGAAGAGTGCGGATGTGCGCATCGACGACATCGCGAAGCGCCTCATGGACTACGGCTTCCACGCGCCCACGATGAGCTGGCCCGTTCCCGGCACGCTCATGATCGAGCCGACGGAGAGCGAGTCGAAGGAGGAGCTCGATCGCTTCTGCGAGGCGCTGATCTCGATCCGGCGCGAGATCGCGGAGATCGAGGCTGGCCGCGCCGACCGCGCGGACAACCCGCTGAAGCACGCGCCGCACACGGCGCAGGCGGTCACGGCCGACGCATGGCCGCACAGGTATTCGCGCGAACAGGCGGCCTATCCCGCGCCGTGGACGCGCGATCGCAAGTTCTGGCCGTCGGTCGGTCGCGTGGACAACCCCTTCGGCGACCGCAATCTCGTCTGCACCTGCGAGCCGATGGCGGCGTATCACTGAGTCCGCGGCGCGGGCCCGCGCTCGGAGCGACGGGCCGGTTCGCGTGCATCGTCCCAGGGATCGGCGTATCGAAGGAGCTTCGACCGGCCGTGAAGTTCGACATCGCCCAGGCCCTGCAGGTGCTCGAGCGCACGCCCGTGGTGCTGCGGTCGCTGCTCTCGGGCCTCGATGACGCGTGGATCCACGGCAACTACGGCGAGAACACCTTCTCCCCGTTCGATGTGCTTGGCCACCTCATCACGGGCGAGCGCACCGATTGGATGATGCGCATCCGGCGGATCCTGGAGTGCGGCACGACGCGCCCGTTCGACCCCTACGACCGCTACGCGCACTTCGAGCGATCGAGCGGGCGCGACGCGGCGCCGCTGCTCGAACAGTTCGCGCAACTCCGCGCCGCGAATCTCGCGGCCCTTCGGACGCTCTCGCTCGCCGACGCGGATCTTGCGCGGCGAGGCATGCACCCGTCGCTGGGTGAGGTGACGCTTCGCAACCTGCTCGCCACCTGGGTCGCGCATGACCTCAATCACCTTGCGCAGATCGCGAAGGCGATGGCATGGCAGTACCGCGAGGAAGTGGGACCCTGGCATGACTACCTCGGAATCCTGCGGAGCCCCGCCACCACCATGAGCGATGACGGCGCCGCTCGGCGCCGCGCCGCGATCGATCGAGCCCGGCGCGCCAACGACGGCGCGGTTTGATGTCACTCTGCGCTGGATGCGACGACACGCGTGGATAGACTCGCGCCGCACGCAGAGCGCAGGAAGGATGCCCCATGGGATCGGATCGAGTGAGCCGACGCACCTTTGTCAAGCGAGGCACCGCGCTCGGCACTGGCGCGATTGCGCTTCCCGGGCTCGCAGCGCTCGCCGGACTTGGTCGCGGTGCGAACGCCGGCGCGCAGAACGCGAGCGGTGCGGATGGCGTGCCCGCAACCTCGGGCGATTCGCGCCCCGCCGCGCGACCCGACTCCCTGCGCGTGCTCTCGATCGGCGTGATCGGCACGATCGGCGGCCATGACCGCGCCACCGTCGCGTCGCATCCGCGAGCCGAGATCACGGGGCTCTGCGATGTCGACTCCCGCGCGCTCGCGAAGGCCGCTGCCGATCATCCCGATGCGTTCACCTGTGCCGATTACCGCGAGGCCTTCGACAAGCACGGCGATCGCTTCGATGCCGTGATCGTGGCCACGCCCGACCACTCGCACTGCGCGATCATGACGATGGCGCTGGCCCGCGGAAAGCATGTCTACGGCCAGAAGCCGCTGGTGCAGCAGCTCGAGGAGCTGGAACTGCTGCAGCGTGCCGTCCGCGCCCGCCCCGGGCTCGTGACGCAGACGGGCGCGCAGCGCATTGAATCACCCGAGCGCCGCGCCGCCGTGGACATTCTCAGGAGCGGCGGACTCGGGCGCGTGATCGAAGCGCATGTCATCTTCGGCGGCAGCGCGCTCGCGGGTGGCCACTACTTCGCCGACGGCACGCTCGGCGAGCCGATCGCGCCGCCCGATGGCTTCGACTACGACCTCTGGCTCAACGGCGCGCAACACGAGCCGTGCCGCCCACAGATGGTGGAGCGCCAATGGCGCAGCTGGTGGAAGTACGGCGGCGGGCAGATCGCCGACTGGTCGGTTCACCTCACGGATGTGCTCTTCTACGCGTTCCCCGAGCTCGTTTCCCCCGTGCGCGTCTGCTCGCGCACGCCGTCGCGGGACCTCTCGAACTTCCACGCCGACAAGGTGCTCTCGACGCTCACCTATGAAGTCTCGGGCCCGCGCTTCGCGAACTCGACCTGCAACTTCCACTTCCATGATTCCGGCCTCAAGCCCGACCGCTCGCATCTGGGTCTCGGCGACGGCGAGTGGCCCGACGGCATCGTCACGATCGTGGTCTGCGAAGGCGGCACGCTGGTGCTCGCGCCCTCGGGCCCGATCGAGATCTGGCGCGAGGGACGCAGGACCAACGGCATGGAATGGCCCGGCATGCCCGCGTATGCGTCGTTCAATCATTGGCACGCGTGGGTGGACAAGGCGCTCGGCGTGGACACGCCGCATAGATGGATGCCTTTCGAGATCGGCCTGCGCTGCACCGAGCCGGGGCTGCTTGCGGTGAAGGCGGCCAAGTACCCGGGCCAGGTGCTCGAATGGGATCGTGCGAGCCTGCGCTTCACGAATCACGACGACGCGACACGCACGATCGTGCGGCGCGAATATCGCTCCGGCTTCGAGCCGGTCCGCGTCGAGGCCTCCTGACGAACACGCGTTGTCGTCCGGCCGCGGGTGCAGCGCGTCGGCACCGGTTGCCTCGCTGTACGCATCGCGTCGGCCCCGGCTGCCCCCTTCGCCTCAAACACTCGGTCGGGATGCGCTGCGCGTCGGCTCCGGCAGCCCTTCTCGCCTCAAACACTCGGACGGCACGCGGCCCGCCGACTCGCCGCGATGCCGTCCTCAACTCGGCGAGGAAGGGCTGCCGGAGCCGACGCACGATCAGTGGATCGTCCAGGCGCCCAGCAGTGTGCCGAGGTCGTGACCGTCGACGATGCCGTCGCCGTTGAAATCGCAGCGCGGATCGATGTCCGGTGCGCCCCACGCCGCGAGCAGCACGCCCAGATCGTTCCCATCCACCGCGCAGTCGCCGTTCAGGTCCATCAGTGATGACCAGGTTGGTGTCCAAAGCCGAGGCCCTCCACTGCCGAGCAGTTGCCCGACCTGATTCATCCGCACGATCGTGCCGACTGGGGGCGAGCCGGGAGCCGTCAGCGAGTCGAACAGGTGGACCTCACCGTTGACCCAGAGCATCCGCGCGCTGGGAAGACCCGGCCCGTTGCCTGTTCCCGCCACGATGCCCAGGTCGTTGATCCGCTGGGCTCCGCCGCTGGTGTAACCGGCTGGAAGCGGCAACGGGAACGGCAGATCGTCGATCCAGATCGTGGGCCATCCCGTCGCAGGAACTGAAGTGGTCCGCGATTGACCCACCACATGACCATGCGAATTGACGCCGGAGGCTGTTGACACCGGGAAGCCCGCGAGCGGCGCGAGCAACGTGAGGGCTCCGTCCCGCCATCGAAAGCCTCGCGCGTTCACATTCACATTCCCAAGCACTCCGATGACATCGCCGGACTTGGCGACACGCCATCCATAGCCCCCGCCAAGACCCGCGTCCGGAAGGATCGTCATCACGCCGTCGTGATACACATAGGGGAAAGCACTCGTGAGACCCACGATTGCGCCGTCGTCGTTGATGTCGTACGCGGGACTGTTGGGGAATCCAGTCAGCGGCGGAATCGTTTCCACGGAGCCGTCGGGCCACCAGATGACGCCTTGCTGATACTGATCGCTCGCGCCGACATACTTGAAGCCAACGACGACGCCGGCGTTGTTCACCGCAGTTGCCTGAGCGCCGCCGGCGCTTGCGCCGGTCGGCATCGGCAGCACCTGCGGCATGCCGCCGGGCGGGCAGTAGATCGGCACATCGCCGTCCGTGGCGCACTGCTGGCGATAGCCGCACCACGCGCCATGGTCGTTGAGTCCATAGCCGACGAAGCCCGTGAAGCCCCACCAGCCGCAATCCTGCGGCCGCCATGCGAAACTCTCGTACTGGCATTGCGAGCGCGCCGATGCGCTCAGCGCAAGCGCGATCACGAA
>Ga0268299_1000303_pt1 | contig 173686 bp, 163 predicted proteins | sample NOBtaG_FD_193484 | JGI IMG/M metagenome (GOLD analysis project Ga0268299, IMG submission 193484) | Activated sludge microbial communities from bioreactor in Nijmegen, Gelderland, Netherland - NOB reactor | ecosystem: Engineered > Bioreactor > Aerobic > Activated sludge | place: Netherlands... | reverse complement strand
TGATAGCCAAGCCGGGTTCGATCAAACCGCACACGAAATTCAAGGCGGAAGCGTACATCCTGACGAAAGAAGAAGGTGGCCGCCACACTCCGTTTTTCACGGGTTATCGTCCGCAATTCTACTTCCGCACGACGGACGTGACGGGCGTGGCGAAACTGCCTGAAGGCGTTGAAATGATCATGCCTGGCGACAACATTGCGATGGAGATCGAACTGATCGCTCCGATCGCGATGGAAAAGGGTTTGCGTTTCGCGATTCGTGAAGGCGGCCGCACGGTCGGCGCCGGAACCGTTTCCGAAATCATCGAGTAGTTACCAGTTTCCGGTTTCCAGTTGCCATCAATGGTTGACTGGAAACCGGAAACTGAAGACTGGAAATTGAAATGCTGAACGACAAAATCAGAATTCGCCTGAAAGCTTACGATTACCGCGTGCTGGATCAATCCACGGCGGAAATCGTCGAAACGGCCAAACGTACTGGCGCTCGCGTGGCGGGACCGATTCCGCTGCCGACGGTGAAAAACAAAGTCACCGTATTGAAATCGCCGCACGTGGACAAGAAATCGCGCGAGCAGTTCGAGATTCGCACTCACAAGCGGTTGATGGACATTCTTGATCCAACGCCGCAAACGATGGATGCGTTGATGAAGCTTGATCTGCCTGCCGGTGTGGACGCCGAAATCAAAGCTTTCGGTCGAGACCGCAGATAACTTTTTTTGAGACGGTAGACGACAAACAATGAGCAGCATTGGCTCATTGTCAGCCGCCTATCACCTAACACCAGGAAGCAAAAATGGTGAATGGAATTATTGGTAAGAAGCTGGGAATGACCCAGATTTTCGCGCCGGACGGAACGGTTACGCCCGTCACGGTGATCAAGGCCGGCCCTTGCGTGGTGGTTCAGCGCAAGACCGTTTCTTCGGATGGATACGAAGCCGTGCAGCTCGGTTTGGTGGAAGACAAGGCTCCGAAAAACACCAACAAACCGATGAAAGGGCATTTTGCCAAGGCGAATATCCCGCCCACCAAAATCCTGCGCGAATTCCGTCTGGAAAACAGCAATGAACAGATCAGCGTCGGAGACAAAGTGCTGGTGGATCAGTTTGCTGAAAACGACACGATTGATGTGATCGGAACCAGCAAGGGACGTGGATTTGCCGGATTCATCAAGCGACACAATTTTGGTGGCGGACGCAAATCACACGGTTCGATGTTTCACCGCGCACCGGGTTCGATTGGCGCTTCGGCCTATCCTTCGCGAGTCATCAAAGGAACGCGAATGGCCGGGCACATGGGCGTCGAGCGAAAGACGATCAAGAACCTGAAGATTGTGAAGGTCAACACTGAAGAAAACCTGATTCTGGTCAAAGGCGCTGTGCCGGGACCGACAGGTGCTTATGTGCTGATCAAGAAGAAAGAGACTGACTAACCGTTGAGAGTTCATCTTTCCAGGCTGTCTGAACACCAGGCAAGCCAGAGTTTGAATTCTGAACCGAATTCTGAGAGGGCAGCGATGCCAACCGTTGAAGTCAAAAACCTGAAAAACGAAAACGTCGGCGAATTGGAGTTGCAGGAAGAAATTTTTGGCGCTCCGCTCAACGAAGCTTTGATCTATTTTGCGGTCAAAAACTACCTGACCAATCAGCGTCAGGGGACGGTCAAGACCAAAACTCGCGGCAACGTGCGGGGCAGCGGCAAAAAGCTCTGGCGACAAAAAGGAACTGGTCGCGCGCGAATCGCCTCGTTGCGTTCGCCTTTGTGGAAAGGCGGCGGTAACGTTCACGGGCCGCAGCCTCGTGACTGGAAATCCGAAATGCCGAAGAAGATGAAACGAGGCGCGTTGAAATCGGCGCTGTCCGAACGGCTTCGTGAAGGCAATGTGGTGGTGGTGGATCAGTTCTTGCTGAACGACCACAAGACGAAAAGCTTCGTGTCCGTCGCTGAGAGTTTCGGTTGGGACACCAAGACGCTGATCGTCGAAACCACTCCGGAACGTAATCTCATTTTGTCTGCGCGCAACGTGCCGGGCGTCAAAGTCGCCAGCAACGTCAACGTCAACATTTACGACGTCCTGTATCACGACAAGATCGTCTTTACGCGCGACGCGATCAATGCTTTGCAGGAAAAGTTGAGCAAATAATCGAATCAGCGTCGCTGCGCGCGTCGCTGACGAGGAATGAATCATGAAAACGATTTGGGATGTGCTCAAAGCGCCGGTGATTACGGAAAAGGCTCTCAGGATGAAAGAAGAGAGCACGCGTGACATCCGCGACAGCAAAAACAAAAAGACCATCAAACGCGACCGGCAGGTGCTGGCGTTTCGCGTGGCGGATGGCGCCACCAAACACGCCATCAAAAATGCCGTTGAGACGATTTTCAAGGTCAAGGTGGATCAGGTGCGGGTCATCAATTATCGTGGCAAAACGGTTCGGCGCGGACGCACGGTCGGTCGCAAAGCTGACTGGCGCAAAGCTTACGTAACGCTCAAATCCGGCCAAAACGTGGATTACGCGGATTCGATTTAGAGTTCGTAGTTACGCCTTCAGGCGGCAGGCTTTGAGCGCGGAATTTTCCGGCTGAAGCCGGTACTACAAACGATTGAGGGAATGATGGGAATCAAGAAGCTATCACCAACCAGTCCGGCGCGGCGCTACCAGACTTATCTGACCAACGATGAGTTGACGACGGATAAGCCCCACAAGCCGCTGCTTGAGACCAAAAAGCGCACCAGTGGTCGCAACAATCTGGGTAAGATGACCGTGCGCCATCGTGGCGGCGGGCACAAGCGGCACTATCGCGTGATTGATTTCAAACGCGACAAGACCGGCGTTCCCGGAAAAGTGGCGACGATTGAATACGATCCGAATCGCTCGGCGCGCATCGCCCTGATCAATTACGTTGACGGCGAAAAGCGATACATTATCGCGCCCGCAGGGTTGCAGGTCGGCCAGACGGTTTTGTCCGGTCCCGAAGCTGACATTCTCACAGGCAATGCTCTGCCGATTAAAAACATCCCGCTCGGAACCCAGATTCACAACATCGAGTTGAAGCCTGGCAAAGGCGCGCAGATGGCGCGCAGCGCTGGAAGCTTCGCGCAGCTTGTCGCCAAAGAAGGCGGTCTGGCGCAGCTTCGTCTGCCGTCCGGCGAAATTCGCAAGGTTTCGGTGGATTGCATGGCGACGGTCGGTCAGGTTGGCAACGTCGAACACGAAAACGTTTCGATTGGCAAGGCAGGCCGTACGCGCTGGAAAGGCATTCGTCCGACTGTGCGCGGCGTGGCTATGAACCCGGTTGACCATCCGCACGGAGGCGGCGAAGGCAAAACGTCCGGCGGACGCAATCCGGTGACGCCCTGGGGACAACCGACTCGCGGCTATAAAACGCGCAATAACAAGCGCACCGACAAGTTCATCGTCAAACGGAGAACGAAATAAATATGGCACGTTCAGTTAAAAAAGGCCCGTTCATTGACGCGCACCTGCTGAAAGCCATTGAACGGATGAATGCGGCGAACGAAAAGAAGGTTCACAAGACCTGGTCGCGCCGCTCGACAATCTTCCCGGAAATGGTTGGTCACACGCTGGCGGTTCACAACGGCAAAAAGTTCATTCCGGTTTACATCACCGAAAACATGGTGGGACACAAGCTCGGTGAATTTTCTCCGACGCGCACTTTCAAAGGTCACGCGGACAAGGCGGAGAAATCAGCCGGGAAGAAGTAAGACGCGGGGACAGGGGGAAAGAACAGGCGGGGGGAAACGCGATTTCGCTTCGTAAACTTTCGGTCTTGTCTTTAACAGTCGCAGATAGAGGTTCGGAACATGGAAGCAACTGCGAAAGCAAAAAACGTCAAGATTTCGTCGCAAAAGGCCAAACTGGTCATGGATTTGATCCGTGGTTTGCGATACAGCGAAGCGCGTGAAGTGTTGCGCTTCACCAACAAACGCGCCGCTGGCCAGATTTACAAGGTTCTGGAATCGGCTCGCGCCAACGCTGAGCAACTGGCGGAGCAGGAAAACGTGATGGTGGATGTTGACGAATTGTGGGTGAAGGCCTGTTACGCCAACACCGGCACGACCAAACATCGCCGCCGCGTTCGCCCCGCGCCGATGGGACGCGCGTATCGTGAGCGACGCCATTACAGCCACCTGATCGTGGTTGTATCTTCGGAAAAACGCCAAGATAAAAAATCAGGCAAGGCCGCCGAAGCGGCTGAATAATTTCAAGAGATTTCGGCAACGGAGAGATTATGGGTCAGAAAGTACATCCTTACGGCTTCCGGCTTGGTTACAACCGCGGCTGGCATTCACGTTGGTTCGCCAAAAAAGATTTTGGCAAGCTGCTGTTGGAAGACCTGGAGTTGAAGAAGGAATTGAAGAAGCGATTCTCCCAGGCGGGTGTTTCGCACATCCAGATTGATCGCGCGGCCAATCGTCTGCGAATCATCATTCACACCTCGCGTCCGGGCATCATCATCGGACGCAAGGGCGCTGAAATTGACAAGCTCAAGCAGGAAATGAGCCGTCGCACCAAGCGCGAAATGCTGATTGACATCCGCGAAATCAACAAGCCGGAACTCAACGCACAGTTGCAGGCGGAAAAGATCGCACAGCAATTGGAAAAGCGCGTCGCGTTTCGTCGCGCGATGCGCAAGTCGGTTGAAGAAGCCAAGCGGTTCGGCGCTCAGGGCATCAAGATTCGTTGTTCGGGCCGTTTGGGCGGCGCGGAAATCGCACGTTCCGAATGGACTCTGGACGGGCGTCTGCCGTTGCACACGCTGCGCGCAGACATTGATTACGGCTTTGCCGAAGCCAACACCACGTTCGGCGTAATCGGAATCAAGGTTTGGATTTATCGCGGCGAAATCATGGACCCGCGTGAAGCGATGATGAAGAGATAACTGAAATGGCTGAATATAAAATTCCCAAGAAGGTCAAATATCGTAAGCAGCAACGCGGTCGTCGTGCTGGCGCTGCCAAACGCGGAACCAACATCGCGTTCGGCGAATTTGCGCTGAAAGCGATGGAAGTGTCGTGGGTTACCGGGCGGCAGATCGAAGCCGGTCGTATCGCCATCACGCGCTTCGTCAAACGCGGCGGCAAGCTCTGGATTCGCATCTTCCCCGACAAGCCGATTACCAAAAAACCGGCTGAAACCCGTATGGGCAAGGGCAAGGGCGCTCCGGAAGGCTGGGTTTCGGTCGTCAAACCCGGACGCATCATCTTCGAAATGGAAGGCGTGGATGAAGCGACGGCAAGACGCGCGATGGAACTGGCGGCGGCCAAACTGCCGATCAAAACCAAGTTCGTGACGCGCAAAGATCAGGAAGGAGGCGCACTGTGAAGCACAAACTCGACAAGATGCGCGAAATCTCTACCGAAGAATTGATCAAGCGACTGGCTGAAATCAAAGAATCGCAGTTCCGCCTGAATTTCAAAAAGGCGCTTGGCGACACGGATACGGTCGCGCAGATTCGCAAACAGAAAAAAGAACTGGCGCAGATCAAAACCATTTTGCGCGGGCGCGCGCTCGGCATTGAGAAGTAGTTTCTAGACGGTTGTCTTCGCTTCACGCGAAGAACAGCCAGTGTGATGGAATATGGACGAGATCAAAGAAAATTTGGAAACACCGGCTGCCGTGGAAAGCGCACCGGAGAGCGCCACCGCTCCCAAAGCAAAAGCCCGCGGTCGCCGCACCGAAAAAATCGGCATCGTGACCAGCGACAAAATGCAGAAAACGGTGGTCGTGCGCGTGGATCGCTTGGTGAAACACCCGATTTACAAACGCTACGTGCGCAAACGGGCGAAGTTCATGGCGCATAACGAAATCGAAGGCGTCAGCATTGGCGACCAGGTTCGCATTTCCGAAACCCGCCCGCTTTCCAAGCTCAAGCGTTGGCGCGTAGTCGAAGTGTTACGAAAGGCAAGTAAGTAGTTGTCGGTTGTCGGTTGCCGTTTGTCGGTTTGTGATTCCATCGCGCCGATTACCGGACACCAGCTACCGGCCACCGACAAGGAGGCTAGCAATGGCATTACAGATGCGATCTATTTTGCAGGTCGCCGATAATTCAGGTGCAAAGAAAATCGCGATGATCCTGCCGTTTGGCGGCAACATCGGATCGCGCGCCAGTCTGGGCGACATTATTACGGCTTCGGTCAAGGAAGCTTCGCCCGATGGAACGGTGAAAAAGAAACAGGTCGTCAAGGCCGTCATCGTTCGCACGCGCAAGGAAGTTCGGCGTAAGGACGGAACCTACATCCGCTTCGATGAAAACGCGGCGGTGATTATCAAACCAGACGGCGAACCTGTTGGCACTCGTGTGTTTGGCCCGGTGGCTCGTGAATTGCGCGAAAAAGGGTTTATGAAAATCGTCAGTCTCGCTCCTGAAGTGATTTAACAGGGCGAGCAAGGGAGTCAAAAGACCATGCCAAACAAAATAAAAATCAAGAAAAACGACCAGGTTATGGTCATCTCCGGGCGCGACAAGGGCAAACGAGGTCGCGTGATTCAGGTGTTGACCAAAGAACGCAAGTTGCTGGTCGAAGGCATCAATCTGCTCAAGCATTTCGAGCGTCCCAACCGCCAGAAAGGCGTTGCGGGCGGTATCGTGGAGAAAGAAGCTCCGATTGATGTGTCGAATGTGATGTACCTGGAAAACGGAGTTCCGGTTCGCGTCGGATACCAGATTCTGGAAGATGGCCGCAAGATTCGTATCTCGAAAAAGACCGGCGCGGCGCTCGAATAACAACTGCATTGCCCGACTGTCCAACCGTTGGGTTGAGGGAAGGGAGTTTGAATTCAAGTTATGGCTTCACGACTTAAAGAAAAATATCTGAAAGAGATTGTTCCGGCGCTGACCAGGGAGTTCGATTACAAGAACCCGATGAGCGTTCCGAAGCTGGAAAAGATCGTCATCAACGTCGGCTTGGGCGAAGCGATTCAGAACGCCAAAGCCATTGACGTCGCTGTCGGCGATTTGCAAACCATCGCAGGGCAGAAACCCGTGGTGACCAAGGCCAAAAAATCCATCGCGGCTTTCAAATTGCGCGAAGGAATGAGCATTGGCGCAATGGTGACTTTGCGCGGCGAGCGCATGTATGAATTTCTGGATCGTTTTGTCAGTCTGGCGCTGCCGCGCGTTCGCGATTTTCGCGGCGTCAGCCCCAAGGCCTTCGACGGACGCGGCAATTACACGGTCGGCCTGAAAGATCAATTGATCTTTCCGGAAATTGACTTCGGCAAAATTGACAAGGCGCGCGGCATGAACGTGTGCATCGTGACCACGGCAAAGACTGATGAAGAAGCGCGCTCATTGTTGCGCCATCTGGGAATGCCGTTCCGGCAAAATTAAGACTTGAGGAACTATGGCAAAGACTTCAAAGATCGTTCAAGCGAACCGTAAACCGAAGTTCAAAGTGCGCGGTTACAACCGTTGCAAACGTTGTGGCCGTCCGCGCGCTTACCTGCGGAAATTCAACGTCTGCCGTATTTGTTTCCGTCAACTGGCGCTGCAAGGCGACATCCCAGGTGTGACGAAATCAAGCTGGTAGTTGAAAAGCCCTGCTGCCGGGGACGGATAGGCCGTCTGCCCGGAACACAGGACTTACGTGAGTGGAGTTGAAACGATGATAACTGACCCAATATCGGATATGTTGACGCGCATGCGAAACGCAATTGGCGCGCGTCATTCCAAGGTGGATGTTCCGGCTTCGCGGCTGAAAATCGAAATCGCGCGAATTCTGAAAGAAGAAGGCTACATCACCAATTACAGCATCAAGACCGCTGAAGGCACCAACATTCGCACGCTGAGAATCTTTCTGCGCTACGGCCCGAAAGGCGAAAGCGTGATTTCCGAATTGAAACGGATTTCCCGTCCGAGTTTGCGCGTGTACGTGCCGAGCGCCGAAATTCCCAGAGTGCTGGGTGGGCTGGGCGTCAGCATCCTGAGCACTTCCAAGGGAGTGATGACCGGCAAGCAGGCGCGCAAGACGAAGGTCGGCGGCGAATTGTTGTGTAGCGTTTATTGAGTGGCTGGTCGTTTATGGCTGGTAGTTGGTTGCTGGTTCTACCACCGACCACCGACCACCGACCACCGATAACCAACGAGAAAGTTATGTCACGAGTAGGCAAAAAACCAATTGATATTCCGAAAGATGTGAAGGTCAATATCTCGGAATCGGTCATTGAAGTGCAGGGGCCGAAGGGCAAGTTGACCACGAAAATTCCCACGGGTGTCACGCTCAAACTGGAAGAAGGCAAGCTTGTCGCCGAGCGCCAGGATAAAGACCACACTGCGATTCATGGAACTCTGCGCGCGCTGGTGGCCAACGCCGTCCAAGGCGTGTCGCAGGGCTTCACGCAGGAGATGGATGTCGTCGGCGTCGGTTACAAAGCCGAGTTGAAAGGCCGCAGCATCAATTTCGCTCTTGGGTATTCGCATCCGATTGAATTCGTGCTGCCTGAAGGTATCAGCGCCAAAGTGGAAAAACTGGCGCGCACGATCAACCAGTATCAAACGACGGTCACTCTGACGGGGATTGACCGGGAACTGCTGGGACAGACGGCGGCGAACATGCACAACTTGCGAAAACCGGATGCTTATAAAGGCAAAGGCGTTCGTTACGCCAATCGCCAGATCAAACTCAAACCCGGCAAGACCGGTAAATAAACGATGAACTCATAAGGCCAGACGAAGGAGTCTCCGGGGTCATGCAAAGACGGCCAGACGGCTCATCGTTCGGCGAAGGTAAACCAATCGTTATGGCAAAGAAATCAAGACAAGATATGCGACGCGCCGTTCATTCGCGCATCCGCAAAAAAGTGAAAGGCACGCCGGAACGGCCGCGTCTGGCGGTGTTCCGCAGTCTCAATCACGTCTATGCTCAGGTGATTGATGACGTCAACGGCGTGACGCTTTGTTCGGCTTCGTCAATCGAAAAGAGCGCAGGCATCGGCAACGGCGGCAATGTTGAGGCCGCGAAATCCATTGGCAAATTGATTGCCGAACGCGCCAGGGAAAAGGGCATCAACAGCGTCGTGTTTGATCGCGGCGGATACATTTATCACGGTCGCGTCAAATCGCTGGCCGAAGCAGCGCGCGAAGCGGGATTACAGTTTTAGCTTTTTTAGTTCGGAGAATCGTTTTTATGGACAGAATCAATGCGGACGGGCTTGAGTTGACGGATCAGGTAATTTCGATCAACCGCGTCACCAAGGTCGTCAAAGGTGGTAAGAACCTGTCGTTTGCCGCTCTGGTCGTAGTCGGCAATCAAAAGGGAATTGTCGGGTTCGGAACCGGCAAGGCCAAGGAAGTTCCCCAGGCGATTCGCAAGGCTCTGGAAGCGGCCAAGCGCAATCTGATTCGCGTGCCGCTGGTGGGAACGACTTTGCCACATCCGATTGTCGGCAGATTCGGCGCAGGCCGTGTGATGCTGAAACCCGCCGTCGAAGGAACCGGCGTTATCGCCGGGGGAGCCGTGCGCGCCGTTATGAACGCTGTCGGCGTCAGCAACATCCTGACCAAGAGCCTGGGATCGAACAATCCTCATAACGTCATTCGGGCGACTTTTGATGCGCTGGCCAACATGAGAAGCAAAGAAGAGATTGCCCGCTTGCGTGGCCGGACTGTGGAGGAACTCTAAGTATGGCGGACGAAAAGAAGATCAAGATTCAATGGTATCGGAGCGCGATTGCCGCGCCCGAAAAACACAAGGTCATTGTGCGAAGTCTGGGGCTGACCAAGCTCAACCAGATTGTCGAACGACCGGATAACGACTCCATTCGCGGCATGGTCGCCAAGATTCCGCATCTGCTGCGAATCGTTGGATAAGTTTGAGACCAGTCCGAACGACATCGGACAAAGACACTGGAACTACTATGGCTATTGGCTTGAACAACCTCAAAGCGCCAGCGGGCGCTAATCATAAAAAGAAACGCGTCGGTCGCGGCCAGGGATCGGGACTTGGCAAGACCTCCGGTCGTGGAAACAAGGGTCAGAAATCGCGTTCTGGATATTCACAAAAGCGAGGCTTTGAAGGCGGACAGATGCCGTTGCATCGTCGCTTGCCGAAACGCGGCTTTACGAACATTTTCAAGCGCGAATGGGCTGAAGTGAATTTGTCGCGGCTGGAAGAGTTGTTTGACGCAGGCGCAACCATCACTCCTGAAACGCTGGTTGAGCGCGGGTTGGTTCGCAAATCACTGCAAAAATCAGTCGCGGTTTTGGGCAAAGGCGAATTGAGCAAGGCTCTGACCATCAGCGCCCATCGGTTCAGCGAATCCGCCAAAAAGAAAATTGAAGCGGCGGGCGGCACGGCAGAAGTCATTGTCCGCAAATCCACCGCAGCAAGCGAAGCCGCCTGAACAATTTTAAGTTTTGAGCCGTCACTTCGGTCTTGATATGGGTTGGCTTCAATTCAGGTCAGCCTTGATTTAGGGAAGATATGGTCGAGTCATTCATCAACGCAATCCGCAATCTGTTCAAAATCCCAGAACTGCGCCGTCGTGTGCTGTTCACATTGGGAATGCTGGCGATTTATCGAGCAGGCATTCACGTTCAGGTTCCGGGACTTGATCGAGAGGCTGTGGAAGCGTTTTGGAGTTCACAAGCTGGCGGATTGTTTGGAGCCTTGGATCTGTTTTCCGGTGGTAACCTGCGCCGGATTTCAGTCTTTGCGCTCGGCATCATGCCGTACATCACTTCCTCCATCATTTTCCAGTTGATGACTTCGGTTTATCCGAAACTCAAGGCGATTCAACAGGAAGGCGAGCTTGGACGACAGAAGATCAACAAGTACACCCGCTATCTGACCGTTGTGCTGTGTATCGTCCAGGGAACCAGTCTGGCCTACTGGCTGCAAAATCAGCAGGTTCCCATCAACTTGATTCCTCGCTCGCTGGTGATTGGCGGAGGAGGTATAGGCTTCGTCATCATGGGAATGCTGGCATTGACCGCAGGAACCATGTTCGTGATGTGGCTTGGCGAACAGATTACCGAACGCGGCATTGGCAACGGCATCAGCTTGTTGATTTTCGCCGGAATCGTCGTTGGCGTTCCGAGCGCCATCACTCAGTTGTGGGCTTCGGTCAAAGACCCCGGTTCGGCAGTGTTTGTCATCATCCTGGTGTTGGTGATGCTGGCAGTGACCGCCGGCATTGTGTTCTTTGAGCGGGGAACCCGAAAAGTTCCAACCAATCACACGCGCCGCATGGTCGGCAACAAGATGGTGCAGACTCAATCGTCGCATTTGCCGTTGAAAGTCAACATAGCCGGAGTGATTCCGGTCATCTTCGCATCTTCAGTGTTGGCGATTCCGCAATCATTGGTGACGTTCGGGCAATGGAGTTGGCTGACGACGCTCAACACCTGGCTGAGTGGCGGCCATCCGGTTTACGAACTGTTATTCATCAGCGGAATCGTTCTGTTTGCGTTCTTCTATGTTTCTATTGTGTTCAACGCCGATGAAGTGGCGGAAAATCTGCGAAAACAGGGAGCATTCATTCCTGGCATTCGCCCCGGTAAACGAACCGGAGATTTCCTCAATTCGATTCTTGTCAGATTGACGACGGTCGGCGCGATTTATCTGGTTGTCGTTTGTCTGATTCCGCAATTGATGATCAGTGGTTTCAAAGTTCAATATCTGCCGTTCATTGGTCCCTGGCTTGATGGCGTGATTCAAAACATCCCCGGATTTAGCTGGATTCTGACCGGTTTGGGCGTTTCTTTCTATTTCGGCGGAACCAGCCTGCTGATTGTTGTCGGTGTGGCGATGGATACGATCAGTCAGGTGGAAGCTCAATTGGTGATGCGTCATTACGATGGGTTCCTTGGTCCTCGCGGCGGCAGATTGCGTGGCCGCCGTGCCACGTAATCAATTACCTTTTCAGGGACAAGGAATCAGTCACTTATGTCGAGAGTAATCGTGATAATCGGGCCGCCGGGAGCAGGCAAAGGAACGCAAGCTCGCCTCTTGTCCGAAAAATACGGCTACCCGCAAATTTCGACAGGTGACATTCTGCGGGAAATGGCGCAAGCCGAAACAGTGCTTGGCCAGGAAATCCGCGCGACACTGGCTTCGGGCAAATTGGTCAGTGATGAAATCCTCGCCGAAGTGATTAGGACTCGAACGGCTCGCCCTGATTGCCAGAACGGCTATATTCTTGATGGGTTTCCGCGAACCATCAATCAGGCTCACCAGTTGGAAGAACTGGCTGAGCAACAGAAAAAAGAAGTCCTTCTGGTCAGGGCAATGGTTCACGAGGAAGTGCTATTCAAACGATTGACCGGAAGAAGCACTTGCCCGAAATGCGGTGAAATCTACAACGTTTATTTTCGACCGCCGCAGGTCGAAATGGTCTGTGATCTGGATGGCGAGCCGCTCAAACAGCGCACCGATGACAATCCTGAATCGGTGTTGAGACGCTTTGCAGAATACAAAACGGCAACGGCTCCTTTGATTGAATACTATCGGTCAAGCGGTCGTTTGATTGAAATTGACGGTGAAGGCAAGGTCGAAGAAATATTCGAAAAGCTTTGTTCGCTGATTGAAGGCTTGATTAGCCGCTAGAGACAAGATGGTCATAAGAAAATCCGTGAACGAACTCGATAAGATGCGCCTGGCCGGACTGATTGTTGCAGAGACTTTGTCTGAACTGCGAAAAATGGTCGAACCTGGGGTGACCACCAGGCAGTTGGATGCAGTCGCGGAAAAGAAAATTCGCGCTGCGGGCGCTTATCCGACTTTCAAAGGCTATCGCAAGTTTCCATCTTCAATTTGCGCATCGGTCAATGATGAAGTTGTTCACGGCATCCCGTCGGATCGCCGGTTGCGCGAAGGCGATATTGTCAAAATTGATTGCGGTGCGACCTTGGATGGATTTGTCGGTGATGCTGCAATCACCGTTGCTGTCGGAAACGTTCCGCCGGCGGTTGAAAGATTGATGGAGACGACGCGCGCTTCGTTGTTTCGTGCGATTGAAAAAATGGTTCCCGGTAACCGACTGTACGATGTTTCTTATGCAGTTCAGCAACTCGTCGAAGAAAGCGGGTTTTCGGTTGTGCGGGATTTCTGTGGTCACGGAATCGGTCAGCGTATGCACGAAGACCCGCAGGTGCCGAATTATGGTCGTCCGGGGACAGGGCCGAAATTGAAAGAAGGTTGGGTGTTGGCAATTGAACCAATGGTCAATCTCGGAACTCATGAAGTTCAGGTGCTCAGTGACGGATGGACGGTGAAGACCAAAGACGGAAAATTTTCGTCGCACTTCGAGCATACGATTGCTGTGACACCGGATGGCCCGGTTGTTATGACTGCAAGGGAAGACGGGTCATTGGCGCTCTAAAAAAGCATGGCCTGCTCATTGCTTGCAAAAACACGACTCACGGTTATAATGCCGGTTTCGCGTTCCAGTGTTTAAGTTCACTATCTGAAGATATGTCGAAAGAAGATGCCATAGAAGTACAGGCGACTGTACTCGAAACCTTGCCCAATGCGATGTTCAAAGTCGAATTGGAAAACAAGCACCAGGTTCTGGCGCATATCTCAGGTCGTATGCGAAAGAATTTCATCAAAATTCTACCGGGCGACAAAGTTCTGGTAGAGCTTTCGCCTTACGATTTGACACGTGGACGTATCGTGTATCGTTTCAAATAGGTCTGGATTGAATAACATTTTATGAGGCTGAAATGAAAGTAAGAGCATCAGTCAAAAAGATTTGCGACAAATGCAAAATCATCCACCGACACGGAGTGGTTCGTGTCATTTGCGTGAATCCGAAACACAAGCAACGACAAGGATAAATACCGGATTTCAACTCTGAAGAACTGAAATCCGAAAGCAGTTACGGAGAAAGATAATGGCACGTGTAGCAGGTGTTGATTTACCACCACAAAAGCGCGCTCAAATCGGTTTGACTTACATTTACGGAATTGGCAAATCGCGCGCGACCAGCATTCTTGGCGAAGCTCAGGTAGACGTGAACAAGAAGATTCGCGATCTGAGCGAAGAAGAGTTGAACCGTATTCGTACCGTTGTGGATCAGGGCGGAAACGTCGAAGGCGATCTGCGCAAGCAAATTCAGTTGGACATCAAGCGATTGATGGACATTGGTTGTTATCGCGGGCTGCGTCATCGTCGCGGTTTGCCTGTTCACGGCCAGCGCACGCATACAAACGCGCGAACTCGCAAGGGGCCGCGACGAGCTACTGTCGCCAAGAAAAAGGTTGCAGGTAAGAAGTAAATTTCAAATTCAGCGGCTGTATGTGTTAAACGACACCCGCAGCCACTGACCACTGACTACTATTATGGCAAAGCAGCAACAAACCGCAGGCAAAAAGAAGGTTTTCAAGAAAAAAGAAAAGAAGGTCATTCCTCAGGGTATCGTCCATATTCAGGCGACCTTCAACAACACGCTGGTGAGCATCACTGACCTGCAAGGCAATCTGGTCGCTCAATGCTCATCGGGCGCAATGGGATTCCGCGGCTCGCGCAAAGGGACTCCGTTTGCGGCGCAACAGGCTGCCAGCAAAGCTGCCGGTATCGCCCGTGATTGCGGCATGCGCGGCTGCGAAGTGCGCGTCAAAGGTCCTGGCTCCGGACGTGAATCAGCGGTTCGTGCGATTCAAGCCGCAGGCATCGAAATCAAGTTGATCCGCGATGTCACGCCGATCCCGCACAATGGTTGTCGTCCACCGAAGCGCCGTCGCGTTTAACAACCATATCAGTTTTGAACTTTATTGAATTGCTCGACGCAGCCTGCCAGTTGAACACGTCCGAAATAAAGATTATGGCAAGGTTGCGCTGCCCGAATATACGGAGGAAAGAGATTGGCTAGAGATAGAGGCAAACAATGTCGTATGTGCAGGCGTGAAGGGATGAAGCTTTATCTGAAAGGCGAGAAGTGCTACAAGGCTTCGTGCCCAATCGAAAAGCGTGGAACCAATCCGCCTGGACAGCATGGTCCGAACGCCAAACGAAAAACGGCCGGTGGTTACGGCGAACAGTTGCGTGAAAAACAGCGTGTCAAACGCATTTACAACCTGCTGGAAACGCAGTTCCGCAATTACTTCGAAAAAGCCGCCAGTCAGAAAGGCGTTACCGGCGAAAACCTTCTTACTTTGCTCGAACGTCGGCTGGATAACGTGATTTACCGGCTCGGATTTGCGATGTCCAGACGCCAGGCCCGGCAGTTTGTTCGACACGGCCATGTTCAGGTCAACGGGCGCAAAGTCAACATCCCATCATTCCAGGTGAAAATCGGCGATCAAGTCGCCGTGCGAGAAAAAAGCTCCGACAATACTCATATTCAAGGAGCATTTCAGACTTCCGGGGGCCGTAATCGCCCAGGATGGCTGGAGATCGTCAACCCGGACAAACTTGTTGGACGAGTGACGGCGTTGCCGCGCCGCGATGATGTTGATCCTGAAATCAGGGAACAGCTTATTGTCGAGTTGTACAGCAAGTAATCGTGCCGAATGCTTGTCGAAGGTCGGCGCGATTATCCTGACCGGTGGTTGTACGGATCAGTCAGGTACAATCGTCGCCAGCTTGAAGTTTCATCACAAGCAGTCAGGCGCATAATGTTGGTTAGCAATAGTTGGAGAAAATAAGATAAACATGTGGACAGGATTCCAGAAGCCGAAGCGTTTGACCTGCGAAACCATGACGGATCGCTACGGGCGTTTCTCAGCCCAGCCCTTCGAGCGCGGTTTCGGTACGACAATTGGTAACAGCCTGCGCCGCGCATTGCTTTCGTCAATCGAAGGCGCGGCCATCACAGCAGTCCGCATCGAAGGCGTTTTGCATGAATTCTCCTCGATTCCGGGAGTGGTTGAGGATGCGACTGACATCATCCTCAATCTGAAACAGATTCCGTTCAAGCTCCATTCCGGCGACGCGAAAACGATTCGGATTTCCCGTTCGGAACCGGGCGTGATGAAATCCGGAGACATTGAAGCGGATGAAGATGTCGAAGTGCTGGACACGGACATACACATCGCCACGGTCAGCGAAGGCGGTTCTCTCAATATAGAATTGCGGCTGAAAAAAGGCCGTGGTTACATTTCGGCGGATCGTAACTTCGATGATGATCTGCCGGTTGGATACATTCCGGTTGATTCGGTTCATTCTCCGGTCGTCAAAGTGAATTTCCATGTGGAAGCCGCGCGTTTGGGACAGGATACCGATTATGACAAATTGCTGCTGGAAGTCTGGACCAACGGCAGCATCACGCCGGAAAACTCGATTGGCCTGGCTGCAAAGCTCATCAAGGACCACATGGCCATCTTCATCAATTTCGTTGATGAAGAAGTCGAAGCGCCGGTTGAAACCGTCGTCGTGAAAAGCTCGCAGCCGTTCAACGAACATCTGGACAAATCGGTTGATGAACTGGAACTTTCAGTGCGCTCGTACAATTGCCTGAAAAATTCCGACATCAAGACCATTCGAGATCTGGTGCAAAAATCGGAAGCCGAAATGCTCAAGACCAAAAATTTTGGTCGCAAATCGCTCAACGAGATCAAGGAAATTTTGACCAACATGGGACTTGGTCTGGGAATGAAGTTTGACGAAAACGGCGTGATGGTCAAAGGGCCGGATTTATAATTCGCCGTTTTTATCGAGAGAAAGAACAAGGTTTTAAGTTTTTAGGAAGAGAAAGTCATGAGACATCTTGTCGCGCACAGAAAATTGGGTCGCACGTCATCGCATCGCAAAGCGTTGTTGCGCAACCTTTGCACTTCACTGGTTATTCACGAACGGATTATCACGACCTTGCCGAAGGCCAAAGAACTTCGTCCCTATGTCGAAAAAGTCGTGACTCTGGGACGCCGTTCCCGAGCCGCTTCACAGGCAGGCAATGCTGCTGAGGCCGTTCATGCCGCGCGCCAGGCAGCGAATTCTTTTTTTCCAGGAAACTCCAGCGTTGACAGCAAACAACACGATCAAGGCGCTGAACGCACAGCGGGCGTTGCCGCGTTGAAGAAAGTCACCACGGAACTGGCTGAACGGTTTGCGGATCGTCCTGGCGGATACACTCGGATTTACAAGCTCGGCCCTCGCAAAGGCGATGGCGCTGAAATGGCTTTGATTGAATTTGTCGGCAGCGAAAACAAAAAAGCAGTCGCCGACAAAAATGAATAACTGAAGTAAAAGAAGGTCGCTGAGGGATGGTCTCTCGCACACTTTGTCTTAAGCCTCATCCGTGCGAGGTATCGCGCGGATCGAGGCTTTAACTTTACCGACCAACAGGCAGAAAGCTTATGAAAAAGATCGAGCGTAAAACCAAACGCACGACGACCGGAGCCACCAGCGCTGCGAAAGCTGGGGCATCAAAAACCTCTCCGGCGAATGTCGCCGCTGATTCGGAAGGAAATCTGAGTCTGGCGGAAATCAAGACATTGATCGAGTTGATCTCGGACAAACAATTCAACGAATTCGAACTCGAACGCGGCAGCTTTCGACTGCGCCTGTCGAAAGGCATACAGAAAGTATCGGTCAACCAGGTTGCTGCCGAACCGGTGCGGGTGATTGAGCAGGCTGTTGTCGCCGCTCCTGCTGCGCCCGTCGCTCAGGTTGCTCAACCCGTCGCTGCTTCTGCTGTCACACCTGCGCCGCAACAAGAAGAGAATCTGCACATTGTGATTTCGCCGATTGTCGGCACGTTTTACGGTGCGCCTTCGCCGACATCCAAACCGTTTGTTTCGCTGGGCGATACGGTCGAAGCGGGCAAGGTCCTGTGCATCGTCGAAGCAATGAAGCTGATGAACGAAATTATCTCCGATGCCAGCGGCATCGTTGCCAAAATCTTTGTCGAAAGCGGTCAACCGGTCGAATACGGCCAGGCTTTGTTTGGAATCAGAAAATAGTGATTTGCGTTTGGTGGCGGTTGTCTTTCAATGAAACCGACCGCCAACCACTGACCATCAACTACCGACCACCAACCAATGTTCAAAAAGATTCTTATCGCCAATCGCGGTGAAATTGCCTGCCGCGTGATTTGGGCTTGCCGCGAACTGGGCATCAAAACGGTCGCCGTTCATTCCGAAGCAGATCGCGACAGTTTGCACGTTCGATTTGCCGATGAAGCGATTTGCATTGGCCCCCCGCCGTCCTCCAAAAGTTATCTGAACATTCCACAGATCATCGCCGCCGCCGAAATCACCAACGTGGATGCCATTCATCCGGGATATGGCTTTCTGTCGGAAAACGCGCATTTCGCGGAAGTCTGCAAGGAATGCAACATCGCCTTCATCGGGCCTGTCCCGGAAGCGATTCGGATGATGGGCGACAAGTCCGAAGCCAAACGAACCATGAGAGAAGCAGGGGTGCCTGTCACTCCCGGCAGCGACGGATTGATCGAAGATGAAGCAACGGCTCTCAGTGAAGCGATGCGAATTGGCTATCCTGTGCTGATCAAAGCGACGGCGGGCGGCGGCGGACGCGGCATGCGAATCGCGCGCAACCGCGAAGAGTTGTTGAGTGCTTACCAGACGGCTCGCGCAGAAGCCGAAGTCGCCTTCAAAAACAGCGGCGTCTACATTGAAAAGTACATTGAAAATCCTCGCCACATCGAAATTCAGGTGTTGGGCGACAATTACGGCAATGTGATTCATCTGGGCGAACGCGAATGTTCGGTGCAACGTCGTCATCAAAAACTGATCGAAGAATCTCCGTCGCCCGCCGTCAGTTATGAATTGCGGCAGGAAATGGGACGAGTCGCCGTCGAAGCCTGCAAACGCATAGGGTACAGCAATGCCGGAACGATTGAGTTTCTGATGGATGAAAGCAACAACTTTTACTTCATGGAAATGAATACGCGCATTCAGGTCGAACATCCGGTGACGGAACTGGTGACGGTTTCCGATCTGGTCGCTGCGCAAATCCGCATTGCCGCCGGCGAAGAATTAACCGAAACCCAGGATGAATTGATGTTCGTTGGCCACGCCATCGAATGCCGCATCAACGCCGAAGACCCTGTTACTTTCACGCCCAGCCCCGGCAGAATCACGACTTTGAATTTGCCTTCGGGTCCCGGAGTTCGCGTGGACACAGCCATTTACAGTGGTTACTTCGTGCCGCCTCATTACGATTCGCTGATTGCCAAGGTCATTGTTCACAGCCGCACGCGCGAGCGCGCCATTGCTCGCATGCGGCGCGCTTTGGAAGCGATGGTCGTCGAAGGCATTAAAACGACAATTCCCATCCATCTGAAAATTCTGGATGATCCTGATTTCCAGAGCGGCAACATCTCCACGCGATTTATGGATCGGTTCCTGACTTAAAGCGTGGACTGCGACAGTTGCCGAACGCCTCAGCAGCGCGGATAATCCCCGCGTAGAATTCAACGGCAACTGCTTCCCCATCGAAGTTTCATGAAAGAAAGCCTGCTTCCATACCTGGCTTGTCCGGCTTGCGAAGGCGATTTGTCGCTGGAATCCGCCGAACGCGATGGCCGGGAAATCATTTCCGGCGAGTTACGTTGCGGCAAATGCCAAAAGGTTTTTGTCGTCCGCGAAGGCATTCCGCGATTTGCGGATTTGGCCAGCGATGAAGTGCAACGCGAAACGGCGGAAAACTTCGGGCAACAATGGCTGGAGTTCGATCACGTCGCCGACCACCACGAAAAACAATTTTTGGATTGGATTGCTCCGGTTACGGCAGAGTTCATGCGTGGCAAGACCGTCATCGAAGGCGGTTGCGGCAAAGGTCGTCATACGCGACTGATTGGCGAATGGGGCGCAAAAGCAGTCATCGGCGTTGACCTGAGCGTTGCGGTCGAAGCCGCCTATCGCAACACGCGCGACCTGCCGAACGTTCACATCATTCAAGCCGATATTTACCAATTGCCGCTCAAGAAGATTTTCGATTACGCGTTTTCGGTCGGCGTGCTGCATCACTTGCCGAATCCTCGCGCGGGGTTTGCATCACTGGTTAAGCGCCTTCATCCCGGCGGAGCGATTTCGGCGTGGGTGTATGGTTTGGAAAACAACGGCTGGATTGTCAATTTCGTCAATCCGCTGCGCGAACACGTCACCTCGAAACTTCCCATGCGAGCGTTGTATCTGTTGTCTTATCTGCCGACGCTGATGCTGTGGTTGCCGCTGAAACTGGTTTATCAGCCGTTGGCGAACACCGGCCTGAAGAGGTTTTTGTTTTACGCGGATTACCTTTGCTACATCGCGCGATTTCCATTTCGAGAGATTCACAACATCGTTCACGATCATTTGACTGCGCCAGTGGCGTTTTACATCAGCCGCCAGGAATTCGATGAATGGTTCCGCGAAGCCGGAACCGAACGGGCGGAAATCCATTGGCACAACAGCAACAGTTGGCGCGGATTGGGTTACGTCAAAACCGGGGCGGAGGCGAGTCGTGGAAACTAAAGCAGTCGAAGCCGCCATGCGACCGGTCAATTACGAAATCATCTTCAACGTCGAGGACGATCACTGGTGGTTTGTCGGACGCCGCGCAGTCGTGTTTGCGCAGATCGAAGATGCCATGAAGTTTGTAGTACCGCCTTCAGGCAGAATGGGGTTGCCGAGTGCGGGGCTTCCGCCTGAAGGCGGTACTACAAACCGGCAAATTCTGGACATCGGATGCGGAACCGGCGCGACGATGGATCATTTGCGGAAATTCGGCGAAGTGCAGGGAATTGATCTGGCGATGATCCCGCTCAGCTTTTCGCGTCGCCGTGGGCATCAGCGAACGATGTGCGCCAGCGCGACGGAACTGCCTTTTGCCGATGAAACCTTCGATCTGATTACCGCGCTGGATGTGATCGAGCATCTGGACGACGACGTGAAAGGCTTGAGCGAAATTCATCGTACATTGAAACCGGGCGCTCCGGCGGTGATTTATGTTCCGGCGTTTCAGGCTTTGTGGGGGCCGAATGACGATCAATCGGGACACAAACGACGATACCGGTTGCGCCAGCTTCAAATTGCCGCCGAAAAGGCCGGCTTGACGGTTGAACGGATCAGTTATTCCAACTTCGCCATGTTTGTGCCGATCTGGCTGGGACGAAAACTGCTCAACCTGCTTGGGCGAACCGAAGCAAGCGAAAACAAGATCAATCATCCGCTGATCAACAGCCTGCTGGCTCGTTTGTTCACCAGCGAAGCCAATTGGCTGCGGCGACATTGGTTGCCGTTTGGCGTTTCCATTGTTTGTGTCGTCAGAAAGCAGTACGACAAGCTGCCAGCTTGTCGTTGACCTCGCAACTCTTATCTTCCGAAAACATCGGCAAACTGGCAGCTTGCCGAACATTGACGGCGATGAACCCCAAACTTTCCATTTTCCTGCCTGTTTACAACGAAGAAGAAAACCTGGAACGATTGAACCAGAAGATTTTTGAAGCGATGGCTGCGCTCGGCCATACGTTTGAAATCATCTACGTTGACGACGGCAGCAGCGACAGCAGTTTGGAGTTGTTGAAGAAATTCGCCGCTGCGGATTCGCGCGTCAAAGTCGTCAGCTTTCGGCGCAACTATGGCCAGACGGCGGCGATGGCTGCCGGGATTGACGCCGCGCGCGGCGAAGTGCTGATTCCGATGGACGCCGATCTGCAAAACGATCCGGCGGATATTGTGCGGTTGCTGGCGAAACTCGACGAAGGTTATGACGTGGTTTCGGGTTGGCGAAAAGACAGGCAGGACGCTTTCATCACCCGAACATTCCCTTCGCGCATCGCCAACGGATTGATTTCACGAATCGGCGGCGTGCCGCTACATGATTATGGCTGTTCGCTCAAAGCCTATCGCCGCGATGTGCTGAAAGATGTGAACCTATATGGTGAGATGCACCGTTTTATTCCGATTTACGCGGCGTGGGCTGGCGCGCAGGTGGCTGAAATTCCCGTCGCGCATTACCCGCGCATGGCTGGGAAATCGAAATACGGATTGTCGCGCACGATCAAAGTCATCTTTGATCTGGTGACGATCAAATTCATGGCCAGTTATCTGACCAAACCGATTTACGTCTTTGGTTGGGCGGGCGTCGTGGCCTTTGCGATTTCAGCGTTTTCCGGCGGCTTTGCCTGTTTGATGAAATTTGCCAGTTGGCCGAAACATGCAGACTTCATTCAAACTCCGTTGCCTGTGTTGGCGATGGTCATGCTGGGATTGGGCGTGCAGTTTTTCCTGCTGGGATTGATCGCCGAAATGCTGGTGCGGACGTATCACGAATCGCAAGACAAACCGATTTACACGATCAAAACCAAACTCAACTTCGACGAAAGCGAGGCAGCAGATGAAAGTAGATAAACGCAGATCAGGATTGTTGTTGTCAATTGTTTGGCTGTTTTTTCAATACACTGCGCTTGCGCAAACCAACAGCTTCGCGCATCCGCTTGACCCGCTGAGCAAGGACGAAATCGCGCTGGCCGCCAAAGTAGTAAAAGATGCAGGCAAGGCGACCACAGCCAGTCGCTTTCAAACCATCGTGCTCAACGAACCGCCCAAAGAAGAAGTGCTCGGTTTCAAACCCGGCGATGCCTTTCGCCGCGAAGCTTTTGTCATCGTGTACGAACGAACAGCCAACAAAACCTTTGACGGCGTGGTTGACTTGCGATCCGGCGCCGTCAAAACGTGGCGCGAAGTTCCGGGCGCGCAGCCGTCGTTTATGCTCGAAGATGTGTTCATCGTTCAAACCGTGGTTCGTTCCAATCCAGAATGGCAGGCGGCGATGCGAAAACGCGGCATCACGGAATTCAGCAAAGTGCAGATAGAACCCTGGCCGGCGGGCAATTACGGTTTCAAGGACGAAGAAGGCGTTCGGCTGATTCGCGCGCTTTCGTATTATCGCGGCGATTCGAAGATGCCATACGCTCATCCGGTTGAAGGCGTCGTCGCCGTCGTTGACCTGAACAAAAAGCGCGTGTTGAAACTGATTGATTCTGGCGTTGTGCCCGTGCCCAAGGCTGATTTCGACATTGACGAAAAATCCGTTGAACAACGATTGGGCAAATTGCGTGAAGCGCCGAAACCATTGCAGATCGTTCAACCCAACGGCGCAAGCTTTGAAATTCGCGGCCAGGAAATCCGCTGGCAGAAATGGCGGTTCCGTTACGCGCTGCATCCGCGCGAAGGTTTGGTGCTGTACACCGTCGGATATGAAGACGGCGGCAAAGTGCGTTCGGTGCTGTATAGGGCTTCGTTGTCGGAAATGGTCGTGCCTTACGGCGACCCGTCAGAAAGCTGGTTTTTCCGCAACGCCTTTGACGAAGGCGAAGCGATGGTTGGCAGCCTGGCTTTGCCTTTGGTGGAACGAACCGACGTGCCGGAAAACGCCGTGCTGCTCAACTCTGTGCGCTCCAGCGAATCCGGCTCGGCGATTGAATCCAAAAACGTCATAGGCTTGTACGAACGCGACGGCGGGGTGTTGTGGAAACACGTTGATTATCTGACCAACACGAACGAATCGCGGCGCGGACGGCAATTGGCGCTGACTTATTTCGCCAATGTCGGCAATTACGAATACGGGTTCAACTGGGTGTTTCACCAGGACGGCGCGCTGGAAATGGAAGCGTTGCTGACCGGCGTGATGTCCACCAAAGGCGTTTTGCCGATCAATGCGGAACACGGAAATCACAATGGAAAAACGTTTGGCCATCTGGTCGCCGACGGAGTAGAAGCGGTTCATCACCAGCACTTTTTCAATTTTCGACTGGATTTGGATGTGGACGGAACTGCCAACACGGTGATCGAACAAAACACTGAAGTCTTGCCGCCGGGCAAAACCAATCCACACAACAATGCCTTTGTGATGAAACACACGCCGCTGAAAACCGAATTGACGGCGCAGCGGCAATTGAATCTGGCGACGCATCGCCGCTGGCTGGTCGTCAATCCGAACCAGAAAAATTCACTTGGCCAACCGACGGGATTTTTGCTTTCGACCGGAGAAAATTCGGTTCCGCTGGCTGCGATCAATTCGTCGGTCAGGCGTCGAGCGGGATTTGTCAACTCGCATTTGTGGGTGACTCCGCAAACTGCCGACGAGGTATACGCTGCCGGGTTGTACATCAACCAAAACAAAGGCGGCGAAGGTTTGCCCGCGTGGACGAAACGAAATCGCCAGTTGGAAAACAAAGACGTGGTTGTGTGGTACACCTTTGGCGTGACTCACATCCCGCGCCCTGAAGATTGGCCGGTGATGCCGGTTCATAAAGCCGGATTCAAGTTGATGCCGGTCGGCTTCTTCACGCAGAACCCTGCGTTGGATGTGCCCAAACAACAATAATGCTAAAATCCTCTAGCCCTTTGGTAAGCTGCAAAGATCAGCTTTATGCGTGTTGAAGTCATTTTGTTAAATTGAGGAAATTATGAATGTGCAAACCGTAACGCTGGAAATTCCAGGCATACAGCTTGAGACGCTTAATGCTCTTAACGCGAAATCAGGTCGGGTTGGTAAAACAGTCGAAGAATATCTTCGCAGTCTGATTGAAGCTGATGTGTTATCGGATAAGCCGTTCAGCGAGATACTTGAGCCAATCCGCCAAAGTTTCGATCAAAGCGGATTGAGCGAGGAAGAATTGGATGCTCTTTTTGAAAATGCTAGAGAAGCAGTTTATCGAGAAGGAACAGGAAAGAAATAAATGCCAGCGCGAAACAACCCCTCGGCAGTTGTTTTCGATTGTATGATTTTTCTGCAAGCTACAGCGAATCGAAACAGCGTAGCTGCTCTTGCGCTTGATCTAATTGATTCCGGCGAAATTACACTGTTTGTCAGCCGCAAGATTCTCCAGGAGGTAAGAGATGTCCTTAACCGACCTGAAGTAAGAAGCGCTTTGCCTGGGATTACGGATGAAAATGTCGAAGCTTTATTTGCAAGGTTGAGAAAGAAGGCTGTTTTGGTTAAGCAAGTCCCCGAAGTGTTTAATTACCATCGTGACCCGAAAGATGAACCTTACATAAATCTCGCAGCGGCAGTAAATGCGTCCTATCTTGTCAGCCGTGATTCTGACCTACTTGATCTGATGCGGTGGGACAAAGAGGAGGGACGGGACTTTCAAAGAAGATTTCGCGGGTTGAAGATCATTGACCCGAAAGCGTTTTTTGATGAGATAAAGCAATGAATTCAACCGACGAAAAACTGCTGGATGACATTGGCTGGCACTTGCTGGAAGAGTTGCAGGCCGACGCTCGCACCAGCTACGCCGAACTTGGCCGTCGCGTGGGATTGTCCACTCCGGCGGTGATGGAGCGCGTTCACAAGATGGAAAAAGCCGGAATCATCAACGGCTATCGCGCAGAAGTGAACCCTGAAAAGGTCGGTTTTCAAGTGACGGCGTTTATTCGCATCGGTCTTGCGCATCAGGTACTGCCGCGTCTGGAAACGCTGTTCCGGGAAATTCCTGAAATCATAGAATGCCATAGAGTCACTGGCGACGATTCTCTGATCCTGAAAGTTCACGTCACTTCAATCCACCATTTGGAAGAGGTCGTTCATCGCATCACGCCGTATGGCATGCCGGCAACTTCGATTGTGTTGTCGTCGCCGATTCCCGGACGACCGATTGAACGCAAGATGGTTGAACAAGTCACCCGAAAGACTCGCGGAGCGCAATAACCCACCTATGTGCGGCATCATCGGATTCGTCAATCTGGAAAAACGACCTGCCAACGAGCTTTTTGCTCGCGCGATGAATGATGCCATCACGCATCGCGGCCCGGACGACGAAGGTTATTATTTTCGTGACAACGTAGCTCTGGGGATGCGGCGGCTTTCGATCATTGACCTGGCCGGAGGGCATCAGCCCATCAGCAATGAAGACGGTTCGGTCTGGGTGGTGTTCAATGGCGAAATTTACAATTACCGCGAACTGCGCGAAGGCTTGCTGGCGCGCGGTCATCGTCTGAAAACTTATTCCGACACCGAAACCATCGTTCACCTGTACGAAGATTACGGCGACGACCTGGTTCAGCATTTGAACGGAATGTTCGGCTTTGCTTTGTGGGATGAACGCCGGCAGCGATTGTTGATTGCCCGCGACCGTATGGGCGAAAAGCCGCTGTATTTCACGCAAACCGGCGAAGCGTTTGTGTTCGCTTCGGAGTTGAAAGCGCTGGTCGAACATCCTTCGGTCGAACGCCGCATCAATCTGCTGGCATTGCGGAAATATCTGCAATACGAGTTTGTACCTTCGCCGCACACGATGCTGGCGGGCGTTCACAAACTGCTGCCTGCGCATCGGCTGATTTTTGAAAAGGGAAATTGGCGAACTGAACGTTATTGGCAACTCAGCTACGACGGCGAACGATTGCGCATCAGCGAAGACGAAGCCGCCGAAGAAGTCCATCGTCGTTTGCGCGAGGCCGTGCGGATGCGGTTGGTTTCCGATGTGCCATTGGGGGTGTTGTTGTCGGGCGGCATTGATTCCAGTTCGGTGGCTGAGCTGGCCTGCGAAGCTGCGGGCGGGCGCGTCAAAACGTTCTCGATTGCCTTTGAGGAAAAATCGTTCGACGAATCGTCATACGCCCGCAGAGTCGCCGAGCAGCTTGGCACGGAGCATTACGAACAGCGGTTCACCGAACGGCAGATGTTGGACATAGTGCCGGAAATTCCACGCTTGCTGGATGAACCGCTTGGCGATGGTTCGTTGATTCCGACTTTTTTGTTGTCGCGTTTCACGCGCCAGCATGTGACTGTTGCGCTGGGCGGAGACGGCGGCGATGAATTGTTCGCGGGCTATCCTACTTACGGTGCGCATCGAATGGCGCGGCTTTATCAAATGCTTCCCGGCTTAATTCGCAGCGGATTGATCGAACCCGCCGTCGCGCGATTGCCGGTTTCTACTGAAAATCTGTCGCTGGATTTCAAAGCCAAACGCTTTGTGCGAGGCGCTTCGCACGGAGCAGGAACTCGGCACACGATCTGGATGGGGTCGTATGACGCAGCGCAGCAGCGTGAATTGCTGCGGCCTGAAATCATAGCGGCCTGCCCGGACGAAGAGGTTTTTGACGAAGTGTTGCCGCTCGACCGGTTGAACGGAAACGGCAATCTGATCGAGGAAATGATGGCGCTTGATGCGCGGCTGTATCTGGCCGAATGCGTGTTGTTCAAAGTGGATCGCGCCAGCATGGCGGCTTCGCTGGAAACGCGCGCGCCGTTTTTGGATCACACCTTCATCGAATTCGTGTTGAAACTTCCGGTGGAAATGAAGCTCAAAGGCCTGACCGGAAAATACATTCTGAAAAAAGCCATGCGAGGTCGTTTGCCGGACGATGTGATTGACCGTCCGAAAAAAGGTTTCGGCATGCCGGTGGCGAAATGGGTCAAAGGCGAATTGCGCGGGCTGGTGCGCGACACCTTTTCGCCCGAACGTTTGAACCGACGCGGATTGTTCAACGCGAATTACGTTCAGCGATTGCTGGACGAACACGAACGCGGTCTGGCCGACCATCGCAAACTGATCTGGACGCTGCTGATGTTCGAGATGTGGCCGTTGGCGGCGAGTTAGTGTAAATTGCTCCGCGCCACCCTCGAGAAAACTCAACGACTCAGAGGAGGTTTTACGGGACTATGGAAAATGCGGCGAATGATTCAAATGCGAAAACGTCGGTGGTTTATCCAAAGTGGATGAAGGCGTTTGCAGTTTTTTTCGTGTTGATGTTTTTTGTGAGTTTATACCGGCAGGATTGGGCTGGGACGTGCATCTATTCAGGCATGTTGTTGAGTTACTTTGGCTCTACCAAAGAACATCAAATGTCGCTTCCGGTGAAAGTGATTTGGGGGATCGTGACTTTCAGCCTCATCATTTTGGGTGGAGTGTTGGTGTTCCAACGATTGCTCTCCCGTGGCAGATAACAAACAGACAAGATTTGTAACCATGTTCGATAAATCAAAAAAACAAAGCTCGACTCAGCAACCGACGTTCGGGCCGCCGAAATCAGCGATCCGCGACATATTTGAACAATTGCTGATTACGGTGGTGATGGCGCTGTTTCTGATGACCTTCATTGCGCAGGCCGTCGCGGTGCCGACCGGTTCGATGCAGAACACTATCAACATCGGCGATCATTTGTTCGTCAACAAATTCATTTTCGGCAAACCGACTCCAGTGTTGGGCAGTTTGCTGCCGACGCGGGAAATTAAACGCGGCGACATCATCGTGTTCAAATGGCCGGACGATCCCAAGACCAATTACGTCAAACGTGTGATTGGAATCCCCGGCGATACGGTGCAGGTCAAAGGCCGTCGCGTGTTCGTCAATGGCAAGGAAGTTCCCGAAGAGCGCGCGATTGTGGAGGAAACCGATCCGAGAAAAGGCGAGTTGACCATTGAAAGGGTAGAACCGAAACCTGCGGGGGCGACTTATCGCGTGTATTACGTCAGTGGACGCTCCAGCGATGATGACAATTCGAGTTTTGCCGAAGAAACCTTGAAGTTTGGAGTGAAAGAGCCGGTCACGGTTCCGCCCAACAGTTATTTCGCCATGGGCGACAGCCGCGACAACAGTCAGGACAGCCGGTACTGGGGATTTGTCCCGCGCGAAAACATTTTTGCCCGCGCCTTGTACGTGCATTTGTCATTTGACCCCGCAGCCGGCGACCCGGCAAAGGGGGCGACACTGCTAGACAAACTGCTGGGAATCCGCTTCAGCCGTATCGGTTCCGCCGTGAAGTGAGGATTCGTTTGGGGTGATCACCGTAAAAGTGCTATAAATATGGGCGTTTCACTGAAACAAGCCTCCGGTTCCCTCCTTTTCACCGGCAGAAGGGCTGGTTGCTGATTCGTAAGACTGGAGAATATCCATGGATTTCATTCAAAATGTCAGAGAACATTTGCCCGAACAATTTCTTGACAGCATAGACAAACAACTGAAACTTCCAATCGGGTTGCGTTCCGATGGCACGATGGTGAGTCTGGAAGAAGTTCTGGAATCGCAGACTGAAGCGCGATTGTGGCCGGAACTGGAAGAATCGCAACGGGCGGAAATCACTGCCAAACGAATAGAACTGCAACCGAAATTCAACCTCGGTCTGATTGGGCGGGGAGTTCTCAGCAAGGAAGAAGCAATTTCCGAAGTCAAAGAGAAAACCAGAATCGGAAGACGGTTGATAGACATTGAAAATCGTCTAGTGACGAAACTGATTGCGGAAATTGAAGAAAAGGCTGCCTTGAACAAATGACTGCTCGACAATCTTCGCCTTCCCACAAAGTTGAAGCGGCAGCCACCGCCCTCGCCATTGAAGCCAACTTCGATGCCATCACCAAAGCCGCATTCAGCTATCGCCGCCGACAGGTGTACCGCCGATTGCGAAAACGCGGAATGAAGGTTGTTCTGCTTTCCGGCAAAAAAGCCGTCCGTCATGCGGTCGCCTCCGCTGCCACTCAAGATGGAACCGTTTTGTTGACCGGAGTCGGGCACGGAAAGAGAAGAACTTTTTGCGGTTATGAAAACGAAGCTATCTTTCGCGTCGGCAAATACGACGTGGAAGAGGTTCGCGGAAAGGTGATTCACTTGCTTTCCTGTTTTGCCGCCGATGGATTGGGGCGGGATTTTCGCGCCAAAGGGTGTCGCGCATTTTTCGGTTACAGGGAAGAATTCGCCGTTCCATTTGAAGACTTGAGCGAATTGGATGAACTGGCGGAATCGTTTTTTGGCAGCGATGCGGAAATTGATCTGGCCTTTGCCGAAGGCGTTCCGCTGAAAGAGATTCTGGAACGAGTCCGCCGCAAGTTCGACGAAAACATCGCCCGGTTGAACGAACTGGGCAAGCGCGAATCGTCCGCTGTGCTGGAAAGCAACCGTGACCTGTTGATTGCACTGATTGCCGATGGCGACGCGCTTCCTCAAGCCACGTTTTGAATCCAAATCGCTGTTTGTTACTCTTTCCTCGCCGAACCAATCATCAATTCTGACACCTGCATTCAAACGCTAGAGAAAACTGTATGCGAATCAAATTCATGTCTTTCATGCTGGTCGCGGTTGCAATCATTCTGATTTTAGCGGGCGTGTTTCATTCCGCCATCACCAGAGGAGTTCAGGGTTCTTCCGCGAATCCGGCAGCGCAAAAACGCGAAGAGTTGTACCGATTGAACAATCTTGGCGTGGCGTTGATGGAGCAGTACAAACACGAAGACGCCGTCAAACAATTCAAGCTGGCGTTGGAACGCGATGCGAATTTCGCCATCGCTCGTGTCAATCTGGCGATGGCTGCTTATTTCTTGAACGATTTCAAAACCGCCGTTGCCGAAGCGCAGTCAGCGTTGAAGCTCTCGCCGAGCAGTTTGCACGCGCAATATTTGCTGGGCGCGGCGTACAAAAACGACCGTTTGTACGATGAAGCTTTGGCGGCGTTCAACAAGGTATTGGCCGCTGACCCTAAAGACCCGTACACCAACATTCAAATCGGCCAGATTTATTCTTCCAAACAGCAATACTCGCAAGCAGCCGAAGCGTTTCGTCGCGCGATGGAATCCGAACCTTACAACGCGACCGCCGTTTACAGTCTGGCGCAGGCGTTGATTCGCGCGGGCAATCAAGCCGAAGGGCAGAAATTACTCGCCGCATTTCAAAAGTTGAAAGCTTCGGGATATTCGACCACGCTGGGGAACACTTACGGCGAAAAAGGCAAATACGCCGAAGCCGTCGTCAGCACAGGAGCCGAAGCCGAACTGGTTTCCCAATCAGGCGCAACTGTGAAATTCGTTGACGCCGCCGCCGGATTGAATCTCAAAACTTCCGGCAAACCGCTTTCTGCTGCGTTGGGGCGGAAACTGACCAAAGCCGAATTCACCGAGGACACGAAACGCGAGTTGGTAGCCGCGTTCAGTTCCAATGTCGCGCTGGGCGATTACGACGGCGACAACGTGCTTGATCTGCTGGTCAGTGGAGTGGAAGCCGACAAACCTTTCCTGAAGCTGTTCCGAAACGAAGGCGGCAAATTTGCCGATGTCACAGACAAGTCGAAATTGACGACGAATGGATTTGTCAGCGGAGCCGTGTTTGGCGATTTCGACAATGACAACAAGACCGACTTGGCAGTTTTCGGCTATCAAACGCTGACGATTTGGCGCAACAACGGCGACGGCAGTTTCAGCGATGTGACCGAAAAAGCCGGGCTGGCGAAATACGCCGCCTGGGCAATGACCGCCGCCTGGGTAGATGCAGATCACGACGGCGACTTGGATTTGTTCGTCGGCAATTTTGCCGACTTGTCGCAATTTCCGGCGCAAGATTCAGCCGTGTTTCCAGATGATTTCGCCGGCCAGGAAAACCGATTGTTTCAAAACAACGGCAACGGCACGTTCACCGACATCGCCGCCAAAACCGGTTTGGCTGGAGGCAAAACCAAAACCACTGCCGTCGTTCCCACCGATTACAACAATCAACGCGACATTGATTTCTTTATCGTCAATTACGGTTCGGCTGCGCAACTATTCAGCAATCAGCGCGACGGTTCGTTCAAGGAAATCGCTGCGTCAGTCGGAATCAATTTTACGGGCAAGGCGTTCGGCGTCGGCGCAGGCGATTTGAACAAGGACAACTTCATTGATTTTTACCTGCCCGATGCTGATGGAAACGGCGCGATGTTTTTAAGCGACGGCAAAGGCGCTTTCGCAAGAAAAGTCGAAGGGGTGGCAGGGCGAAAGGGTGAATTTGCCGCTCAAATCGCTGATTACGACAACGACGGTTTGCTGGATGTCATAACGCGAACTGCTGACGGTGCGATGTTGCAACGTGGGCTTGGAGACAAATTGGCCGAAGCTGTTCCGGCAATTTCAAATTTCAAATTGCAAAATTTGAAATCCTTTGCGCTTGGCGATGTCACAGGCGACGGCGGAGTTGATCTTGTCAGCTTCGCCAATGACGGCGGGATCGTCGCGCTGAAATCCGAAGGCTTCGGCAAGAACTTCGCGCGAATTCAGCTTGCGGGTAAAACCAGCAATCGCAGCGCCATCGGAGCCAAAGCCGAATTGCGCAGCGGCAGTTTGCGGCAAAAACTGGAAATCTATTCGGCCTCGCCAGCGCCGGTTTCAGCCGGAGTGGTGTTTGGATTGGGAGATAGAACCTCTGTTGATGCGTTGTCGCTGTTCTGGCCCGCCGGAATCATGCAATCCGAAGTCGGCGTCAAATCCGGCGATAATCAGATTGATGAACTGGATCGCAAAGGAACATCGTGCCCGTTGCTGTACGCCTGGAACGGCAGCGATTACAGCTTCGTCACGGATTTTCTGGGTGGATCGGCGATTGGTTATCTGTTGGCGCCGGGCGTTTACAACTACCCCGACACGGACGAATACATTCGCGTTACCAGCGAACAGTTGAAAGAAAAAGACGGACGGCTGTCGCTGCGCATGAACAACCAGTTGGAAGAAGTCATCTTTTTCGATGAAGCCAAGTTGCTGGCGGTGGATCATCCGGTAGATGTGGATGTTTACCCGAACGAACGATTGATGCCTGTCCGACCGTATCCTGCGTTCAAACTGTTTTCGGTGACAGCGCCGCGTCCGCCTGTCGCCGCCACCGACGACAAAGGCAACGACATTTTGCCGCTCATCAAAGACGTGGATCGTCGTTCTCCCGAAGATTTTGAGAAACTGCAATTCAAAGGTTACGCGCGCGAACACGCGATTGAACTGGATTTGGGCAATGTGGCAAATGCTAAACAAGTGTTGTTATTGATGACCGCGTGGATTGATTACGCCGATTCGACCTCGAATCTGTCGGCTGCTCAGGCGGGTGAAAAGCTCGTGCCGCCGTATTTGCAGGTGAAAAACGCCGCTGGACATTGGAAGACGGTGATTCCGCAAATGGGCTTCCCCGCCGGATTGCCAAAAACGATGACGTTTGATCTGACCGGAAAATTCCTGTGTGCGGACAGCCGCGTTCGCATCGTTACCAGCATGCGGATTTATTGGGATCAGATTCTGGTGGATGCGTCCGAAGGCAACGCGCCGATGAAAATCACCAAGCTCGATCCGGCGGCGGCGGATTTGCGCTGGCGAGGATTCCCGCGCGAATACTCACCCGACGGACGCAAGCCGTTGATTTACGATTACCGCACGATTGAGCCGTTCGCTCCATGGAAAGCGCATCTGGGCAATTACACGCGCTTTGGTGATGTGCGCGAATTGCTGCTGGCGGCGGATGATATGTATGTCATCACGCGCAACGGCGATGAAATTCAACTGGATTTCGACGCGCGCCAATTGCCGTCTTTGCCAACGGGGTGGAAACGAACGTATCTGGTTTTTGCCGATGGTTTCGGCAAAGACATGGATATCAATTCGGCGCGACCTGAAACGATTGGCGAATTGCCATATCACGGAATGAAGAGTTATCCGTACTCGCCCGGCGATGCGTATCCGAACGACAAACGCCATCGGGAGTATCTGGAACGTTACAACACTCGAACGGTCGGCAATCAAACTCAAGCTGCATGGCGCGGGGTTCGATAAATCAAAAGTTGAAAGTGGAAAAAGAGGGCTACCACGTTAGCAGCAGTCTATCCGCAACAATTTCCTTTTCCAGAGTTTTTCCGTTCATTTGAAACCGCTTCAACATAGAGCGCCCACAATTGACCAGTATCTCGCGGGCAAATAACCCATCAGGAACCGGAATGTCACAAATAAAGCTGCCGGACTTTTTGGTTCCGTCAATGCTCAAAACAACATAGACCCCGCGTTGTTTGCAGTCAGCAATGACTTCCAACAAACGGGCAAGGCTGAATGTTTGCGCTCCGTAAAGAATGGATTGGGTAAACGTGTAGGGTGGGTCGCAGTAAATCAAATCGCCTTCAGTCGCTTCGGTCATTGCACCCTCAAACTCCCGATGTAGAAATGTCGTTCCCGCAGTTCGCCAATGCCATTCATCAACACGACTGGCAAAAGCTTCCGGGCTGATTGGGTCGTGAATGCCACAAGGTGTGGACATATATCCATCAATTTGCCGAAAACGAACTACTCCTCCATAACAGGAGCGACTGAGAAAAAGCAGGTCAGCCGGGTTTGGGGATGTGTTGTAGCTGGCTTTGATCTTTTCATAAGCCTCGACCTTTTTTCCGCCTTGCATTGTCTGCCAACGTTCAGCGTACCACTGTTTGAGTTTACCCGGATTAACCCGCAAGGTCTGCCAGATTTCAATCAATGGCTTAAAACTATCCGAAGCCACAGCACACGCAGGAGCCAGCGTTCCCAAGACCGCGCCGCTACCGAGAAAAGGTTCGTAGTATCCACGAAACGTTTGAGGGAAGTAGGAAACAATCTCTGGCGCAAAACGCTGTTTGTTACCGACCCACTTCAGCAATTGACGGCGAAGAGGCCGGACGCCTTTAGCATCTGTGCGCAATAACGGGCTAGTTTCAATGAGTTGCAATTGTTGAGGTGACATATTGAATTCTTTCTGATGCGCACCGTATTCCGTTTTGGAATACAAGTCAAGCGATATTACCCTCTGCGCGATGGCGCGATTCACCGGTACATCCGAACAACAAATTTTGCAGGAATTACTGCGACAAGCGCGACAGAACGCTGATCTGAAACAGTCAGAGTTGGCAGAGAGGCTTGGGCAAACTCAATCTTTCGTCAGCAAATATGAGAGCGGAGAGCGACGGTTGGACTTGCTGGAACTCGGCCAGATTTGCGAAGCCTTGGGACTGTCTCTTACGGAATTTGTTCATAAGTTTGAAAAGATGATTGATGAAAGCAAACCACCAATTTCTAAACCAACCCAAACATTTCTGGGCAAACGTCAGAAGCATTAGCCAGCATCTCGGATATACAGAACGTGGGACAGGGAAGATCAAGGTTCCAACATTTGAGGAAATGAAGAGCGCGATGCAGGAGCTTGATCTGAGTTCGTCCCATTTACACACTGCTCGAAACCGGGCTACCAAGCTTGGGCAGTCGTTGCTTGATTACTTTGATTATCGTGCTGATGTTCTGAGCAATCAGGTCAGGCCGCGCTTGATGAATGTTGCGGAAGCCAGACTAATTTTCGAGCAACTCAAAGCCAAACATAACCCGCATTGCCCGCTGCCGTTCAACAAACAAAAAGGTGAAAAGAAAGCGGCGGCCTACCTCACTTGCATAGTCAACATTCTTATTGAAGCTCACACCAATGGATTGCCCTGTGATTATGACCCACGCGAGTTGACGGCTGTGACACGCAACGGCCACCCTTTGCGCACACTGGCAAGACGTGTTGACGGGGCTTTTCCTTCAACGATCAATCCGATAGCTGTCTGGGAAATCAAGGAGTATTACTATACGACCACTTTTGGCAGCCGTGTGGCAGATGGCGTTTATGAAACTTTGCTTGATGGTCTTGAATTGCAGGAATTGCGCGAACACGAAAAAATTGACATCAAGCACTATCTGATCGTGGATGATTACAACACGTGGTGGAATATGGGGCGCTCCTACCTTTGCCGAATCATTGATATGCTGCACATGGGCTATATTGACGAAGCTTTGTTTGGACGCGAGGTCATTGAAAGAATGCCAGGCATTGTCAAAGAATGGGTTAGTCTGGTTCAACAGCCTCGTGGATAACAGATGGCCCGCGCCCAGAATTTGTCGTTTTGCTTGACTCATCGCTATCCAATCAAGACAGATTTATTCATCATAGAGATGCAAAGATTTGCGGAAGTTTTGCAAGGTTTTTCTCTACGCTTGCTCAGCGTTTTCTGCGCCTTTGCGGCTTGGCTTGTTGTATTTGACTATTCAGCCTCAGCCCAAACGTTTTCCACTCAAACCTGTTTTCCTTCGCGGTCAATCGCCGTGGATCGCTGGCGCGGCGAATACTTCAACAACACAAACTTGAGCGGAGCGCCTGCGATGGTGCGCGACGATACTCAGCCAAACAGTCGCTTTCTGGATTTCGACTGGCAACTCGATTCGCCAAGCAAAGAATGTGGCGTCAATCCCGATAATTTTTCAGTGCGCTGGACTCGCAACATTGCGCTGGGCAGTGGCGCGTGGCGTTTCAACGTAACGGCGGATGACGGCGTGCGGTTGCTGATTGACGGACAGGAGCGCTTGAACCTCTGGAACGATCAACCGCTGACAACGCATACGGTGGACGTTCAGCTTTCAGCCGGAATTCATCGCCTGACGCTGGAATATTACGAACGCTGGGGCAGCGCGGCGGTCAAATTGAACTGGCAACCGCATCCGTGTTTTGCCGCCGTGTCGGCGGATCATTGGCGAGGCGAATACTTCAACAACGATGCGTTGAACGGCCAACCTGCAATGGTGCGCGATGACGGCAACGGAACTCTGTTTTTTGACTGGCGTGGGCAAAGTCCTGAATCTGCCTGCGGCATTTTGGCTGAAGGATTTTCTGCTCGCTGGTCGCGGCGCATTCCGTTTGGCAGCGGCGCGTATCGGTTTGAAATCAATGCTGGCGCAGGCGCGCGCGTGTTTGTTGACGGCAAACTGCAATTCGACCGATGGAACGGCGAAGCCAGTGGCAGTTTCGATTTGCAGCTTGGCGCGGGCAATCATCAACTGGTTTTTGAAATTCGCGGTGGCGCGAATGCGCCGGTTGGTTTGCGCTGGCAACTGCTGCCCTGCGTCGTCGAAATCGCCGAAGACCATTGGCGCGGCGAGTATTTCAACAGCGACAACCTGAGCGGCGAACCTGCGATGGTGCGCGATGACGGCGACGGACAACTGGAATTCAACTGGATGGACGGCAGTCCGTCGGAATCCTGCGGCGTGCGGCGCGATGGGTTTTCAGTGCGATGGATTCGCGCGGCGACGTTTCGCGCCGGACGCTATCGCTTTGTTGTCGGCGGCAACGACGGTGTGCGGTTTTACGTGGACGGCCAATTGAAAGTGGATGAATGGCGCGAACAATCGGCCAGCTTCATTGCTGAAATCGAACTGAGCGCCGGTCGTCACGAATTGAAGCTGGAATACGTGGATTTTGGCGGCAGAGCTTCGGTCAAACTAACCTGGCAAGTTCCGCCGTGCATTGCGCCAGTGGCAGCGGGACATTGGCGCGGCGAGTATTTCAACAACACCCACCTGACCGGAAAACCGTTGCTGGTGCGCGACGAAGGCGAAGGCGCGTTGAATTTCGATTGGGGATTGAACAGCCCCGAAAGTTTGTGCGGCATTGATGTGGATAACTTTTCCACGCGCTGGACACGTTCGCTGGCCTTTGGCGAAGGCGTCTTTCAATTCACTGTGGCCGCAGACGACGGCGTTCGCGTGTTCATTGACGGACAGTTGCGGCTGGATCGTTGGCGCGAACAGATGGCGACGGAAACTTTCGATGTATGGCTGGCGGCGGGCAATCATCGAATAGTGGTGGAATACTTTGAACGCTGGGGCAGCGCGGCATTGAAATTACAATGGCAGCGGCATCCGTGTTTTGCAGACGTTCCGCAAGATCGCTGGCGCGGCGAGTATTTCAACAACACCAACCTCAGCGGCCAGTCCGTGATGATTCGTGACGACGGCGAAGGAGCGTTGAATTTCGATTGGAAATTCAACGCTCCAACCGACAGTTGCGGCGTGGTTGCCGATGAGTTTTCGGTTCGCTGGACGCGGCGAGTGATCTTGCCCGCCGGTGTTTACAGGTTCACGGCAACGGCGGATGATGGAGTGCGGTTGTTTGTTGATGGCAAACTTGTGCTTGATGAATGGCGCGATCAGCCGCCAACCAGTTTCACTGCCGAAGTTTTTCTGCCAGAAGGCAGCCATCGCCTCAAACTGGAATTTTACGACCGCGCTGGCGGCGCAACAGCCAAACTTGATTGGGTGAAAATTCTCCGCCGACCGTTTCGATAAGGAACCGTAGCGACCGAATCACTTTATCGTCAGCAACGCAGCCATCGTTTCTATGCCGTCCCACAAATTTTGCAGCCGTATGTTTTCGTTGGCGCTGTGCTGGTTATTGTCGTGGTTGGCGATTGGAATGCCTATGCAGGGCGTTTTCAGATTGTCAGTGAAAATATACAGCGGCACGCTGCCGCCCAGCGTCGGCATCAAAATCGTTTTGCCGCGCGCGCTTTCGACGGCGGCGATGATGGCTTTGGAAATCGGCAAATCAATCGAAGTCTTCGAAGCGTTGTATCCGCCTTGCCGCTCGACTTTGGCGATTTTCGGATACTTCAATCGAGTCGCGTTGTCGGGATCGGTTTCAACGATGTGGTAGCCTTGCGCGCGAATGTGCGCGATGACGCGGTCTACAGCCGCTACATGATCCACGCCTTTGACCAGGCGAACGTCCAGCGAAGCCGTCGCCGTTGACGGAATCACATTGCGCGCAGTCGTTCCGACCGAAGAACTGACAAAGCCGCGAATGTTCAGCGACGGCAGGTTAATCAGCTCGATCAATTTTCTGCCGCCGCCCTCGCTCCATCCCAAACCGAGTTCGCGTTTCAGCAAGCCATCGTTGTCGGGAGCTTCGGCAAAGGCGCGTTTTTCGCTTTCGCTCAATGGTTCTATGCCGTCGTAAAAGTTTTTGATCAGCACACGCCCGTCATCGTCTTTCATCGAAGCCAGCAATTTGCTGAGCATCAACGCGGGGTTCGGCGCCCAGTTGCCGTAATGCCCGCTGTGCAATTCGCGGCGCGGGCCGTAAACGGTGATTTCAATTCCGGTGACTCCGCGCGCGCCGAAGTAAATTTGTTGTCGCCGCGCTTGATCCACAGGGCCGTCGCAAATCAACCAAGCATCTGCTTTCAACAGGTCGCGGTATTTTTCGACGATCTTTTCCAGATGCGGCGAACCGGCTTCTTCTTCGCCTTCAAAGAAAAACTTGATGTTGGCGTTGAGCGCGATGTTGCTGGCTTTCAGCGCATCCAGAGCCGCGCAAATGGCAATCACCGGGGCTTTGTCGTCGCCGGTCGAACGCGCGTACAGCCGCCATTCGGGATCGAACGATTGGCCTTTGGCTGGGAACGGAATGTCTTTTCCGCCCGCTTCGAGCGAAGCCGAGCGCAAAATCGGCTTGAACGGATCGCCGCCGACCCATTTGGCAGGTTCCACCGGCTGGCCGTCGTAATGCGCGTAAAAGATCAAGGTGCGCGTCGCTCCCGGAGTCAAAATTTCTCCGTACACAACAGGAGGAGCTTCGGCAACTTCCAGCAGGCGCGTTTTCACGCCGCGGCGTTCCAGCATCTGAACGATCAAATCGGCGTTGCGTCCGATGTTCGCTTTGTCCGAAGCCACGTTCGGAATCGAAAGCAGGCTGACGTATTCCGCCATGATTTCGTGTTCATGTGTCTGGCGATGACTTTTAGCCGCTTTTGCCGCGGGCGACGTTTGCGCGAACGATTGAACAGACAAGATCAGTATCAGGCAAAACAATTCAAGTTTGGCTTTCAAATCGGGCCTCCGGTCAATTGGATTTCAAGTTTGAGATTCGGAATTTGAGATTTGAGATTGAAGAATGATTTCCGCCATCGGCACACGATGGCCGCTGGCGTCGTTGGCAATTTCCTTTTCCCGGCAATGCTGCAAATTCACCAGCGCCAGTTTCAGGTTCAATTCATCGAGAGGAACCAGATGCGCTTCGTTCAAATCAGCAATGGCGTCGGGCGCAGTGAAATTCAGCGGACAAAAATCCACTTCGGCCTCTCCGTCTTCGGTTTCCAGCAGCAGCGGCAAACCTTGCGTGCGACAAATCAGCGGACGTGATTCGTAAATCGCACAACGGTCATCAACCAGCATCGGACAAGCCACTGGTTCGCCGCGCTCTTCCAGCCTCAAAACTTCACGCGCTTGTTGTTCCAGCCGACTGCGAAGCGGTTCCGGCAACGCGTACACGGCTTCACCAACAGCGGCGGCTTCGACGGCAAACACCGACAAATGATGATGGCAGCATCCGCTGCATCCAGAACGGCAAACCAGATGCCGCGCGTATTGCGACGAAAGTCTTGCCGTGAGCCTGTCCACTTGTTCGATCAGTTGGGAATAGGAATCGGTCACGGAAGCGATTGTAATCGAAGCAGGAGAATTTGCTGAAACATCGCCGCGAGCAGTCGCGTATGGCGAGATGCAGCAAGGTTCGATTCCGCCTGCAAAATCAAATCTGCCGTGTGAAAGGAGGCTTTTAGTTATGGGCGAAGCAATTGGAAAAGTTCTGTTCGTGGTGATTGCCTTGATCGTAATCGCTTCGGTTGGCTCGTTGGTTCTTTCTGTTTTGGGATTGGTGCTTGGGTTGATTCCGCTGTTGGTCAAATTGGCGGTGTTCGGCGGGCTGATTTATCTGGGTTGGCTCGCGTTCAACAAACTCACCAAATCATCTCAAACGCTTTGAGCTTGAAGCTCGATTCGTCCGGGCACGTTTTATCAAAACCGCTCGCTTTCTGTTCGCCGATCTTGTCTCCAAACGCATTGGCCGGTGAACAGCAGCGAGCGGCTTCGTTTATGCGGCTGCCATTCGCAGTTCGCGGCTTTCCACCAGAATTTGTAGCTCGCTGAATCGTTCGATCAGGAAATCCGCGCCTGCTTCGGCCAGTTCGGTTCTGCCGCGAAATCCCGGAATGTAACCACAAGTTTTCATTCTGGCCGCGCGCCCGGCGGTCACATCGAACTTCGTATCGCCTACCATCAAACAACTCGCCGGTTCGACGCCGCAGTAACGCGCCGCTTCCAACAACATCATTGGCGATGGTTTTCGTTCGGGCAAACTGTCGCCGCCAAGCACAACCCGGAATTGGGACAGCATCCCCAAACCTTCCAACAACGCGACTGAAAATTCGTATGGTTTGTTGGTGACAATCGCCTTCGGCAGATAATCCAAATGAGCGAGCGTTTCTTCGACTTCAGGATACACGCGGGTGCAATCCAGCAGATGTTCACGGTAACGGCGACGAAACACTTCCAGCGCGTGGTCAACATCGGACGGCAACGGCGCGACTTCCGTCGAAGCCGTCAACGCGCGTTCAACCAGCAACCGCGCGCCTTCGCCGACGAAGTTCAATACCCGACACGACGACAGCGGCCCGCAGCCCAGTTCCGCCAGCATCAAATTGACTGAATTCGCCAAATCTGCGCGCGAATCCACCAGCGTTCCATCCAGGTCAAACAACAAACACTTGTAACTCATCTTTTAATACCAATCAGGGCCAGATCAAAAAGCAGACATTTGTAACTCATTTTTTTTGACAACATTCGGGGCTTTTGCAATTTCTCGAAAAAAGCTAGCATCGGATTTACCAGCGATTTTCCCGTTTTTCAACTCAACCCTTTTCTGAAAGGAACCCGATGTCTGCACAGCATTCCGCCGAGCCGAAGTTTACCAATAGTCTGATTCACGAAACCAGCCCCTATTTGCTGCAACACGCACACAACCCTGTGGATTGGTATGCCTGGGGCGAAGAAGCTCTGGAACGTGCTCGCCGCGAAAACAAACCGATCCTGCTTTCAATCGGTTACAGCGCCTGTCACTGGTGTCACGTGATGGCTCACGAATCGTTTGAAAACGAACCGATTGCCAGGTTGATGAATGACCATTTCGTCAACATCAAGGTTGACCGCGAAGAGCGTCCCGACCTGGACACGATTTACATGAATGCCGTGATGATGATGAACGGGCACGGCGGCTGGCCGATGACGGTCTTTCTGACGCCGGATGGAGTTCCGTTTTATGGCGGCACGTATTATCCGCCAACAGATCGTGGCGGAATGCCGGGTTTCCCGCGAATTCTGATTTCGATTGCCGAAGCGTACCAGGCCAAGCGCGGTGAAATCGCCGAAAGCGCTGAAAGCATTCTCAGCGAATTGAAACGACTGGAAACCGTCAAATCGGCGGAAGGCGAATTGAGTTACGAAATCGCCGATCACACGGCGAACAATTTGCTGAGAATGCTCGATCCTGTTCACGGCGGGTTTGGTCGCGCGCCGAAGTTTCCGCCTTCGATGACGCTGACTTTTTTGTTGCGGCAGCATGCGCGAACAAAAGACCAGGCTGCGCTTGAAGCAGTCGAACTGACGCTGCAAAAAATGGCCAACGGCGGAATGTACGATCAACTCGGCGGCGGTTTTCATCGCTATTCGGTTGATGAACGCTGGCTGGTTCCGCATTTTGAAAAAATGCTTTACGACAATGCGCTGCTGTCGCGCGTGTATCTGGACGCCTTTCTGGTCACAGGCAACAAGTTTTACAAACGTATTGCCACAGAAACGCTGGATTACGTCCGGCGCGAAATGCTGGACGCGAGCGGCGGTTTTTACTCTTCGCAGGACGCCGACAGCGAAGGCGAAGAAGGAAAGTTTTTCGTCTGGTCGGCTAGAGAAATTGAAGCCTTGTTGGGCGAAGCGGACGCGAAATTATTCTGCAGATACTTTGACGTGACCGAATACGGCAATTTTGAAAATCACAACATTCTGCACGTGGATGTGGAAGTCGAAAGCATCGCACGCTTGATGCGCCTGTCGGTGGAAGAATTGAATGCCGTCATCGCGCGCGGCAAAAAGATTTTGTTCGAAGCGCGCAAAACGCGCATCAAACCCTTCCGCGACGAAAAGATGCTGACGGCCTGGAATGGATTGATGCTGCGCAGTTATGCCGAAGCCGCGCGCGTTTTGAACCGCAACGATTATCTGGAAGTCGCAGTGAACAACGCCAACTTTCTGCTGCGCGAATTGAAACGCGGCCCACGTTTGCTGCGGACGCACAAAGACGGCGAAAGCAAATTGAACGCTTATCTGGAAGATTACGCTTATCTGGCCGACGGATTGTTGGCGTTGTATGAAGCGACATTCGACCTGCGTTGGTTTGAAGAAGCGCGCGCTCTGGTCGAAACAATGATTGAACAGTTTGCCGACGATGCAGAAGGCGGATTTTTCTTCACCAGCGCCGATCACGAAAAACTGATCGCTCGAACAAAAGACTGGTACGACAACGCCACACCTGGAGGCAATTCCGTTGCTGCGCACCTGCTGCTGCGAATGGCGCTGTTGACCGGCGAAGAAACGTATCGCCAACGCGCTGAACAGATTTTGAAACTATTGAAATCGGCGATGATGCGTTCGCCCAGCGCCTTCGGACATTTGCTGTGTGCGTTGGACACGTTGCTGGCGTCGCCGTTTGAAATCGCCATCGTCGGTTCGCTCGAAGCGGCGGAAACTCAGGCGTTGATTGCCGAAGCGTTCAATCGGTATTTGCCAAACAAGGTCGTCGCGCTGGCTCAGTCCGACGCCGACCGGGCTGTGCAAACGATCAAGCTGTTGGAACATCGCCAACAGATTCAAGGTCAACCGACAGCGTATGTGTGTCGCAATTTTTATTGCCAGGCACCGGTCACAGGTAGTCAGAAACTGGCCGAACAGCTATCGTCTTGACAATGATTAGTCGTTCGGATCGTCAAAAATTTGCGCCAGTAAAGGCCGAAAATTGACACGGTCAAGTGATTTACTTAAGATTTCGGCTACGTCAAATCTGCAACAGGCAAGTAATCATCATCTTACATTTTTTGCTTCAGGCAATCCGGCTGAAGTTTCGGGGCTGAAAACATGGCGTCTCTGGGTCAGCAACTAAAAAACGCACGAGAAGAACGCGGCGTAACCATTCACGACATAGCGGCAGCTACACATTTGGGCGTTCGTTTTCTGCAAGCCATCGAAAATGACGATTACAAGATTTTGCCCGGCGGAGTGTTCAACCGGGCCTTCGTTCGCAAATTCGCGCGCAACGTTGGCATGGACGAAGAACAGGCTGTACGTCTTTATGAAGACCAGTTGCGTGAATCGGGCGGCGAACCCGAAAAATCCTCTTATCTGGGATTGGGGGATGAAATGGAAGCCAAAGCGTCTTCCGGCAACAGCGCTTTGCTGACGGGCATTTTGATAGTGTTGTTGGTCGCAATTGGCGCGGCGGTGTATCTGGCTTTTTTTCGAGGTTCGGACGAACTCACCGCAGCTCCGGCGATCGTTTCGACTCCCACGCCGCAATCAACCTCGACGCCAACGCCGGTTGAATCGCCCGGCGCTTCGCCTTCGCCAACTGCGACTCCGACACCGGAAACCATCAGCGGGTTGCGATTACAACTAACCGCCGGTCAGGAAGATTGCTGGATCAGTTTCCGTACGGATGGCGGTAAAAACGAACAAGTGACAATTGCCAGAGGCGAAACCCGCGAATTTCTGGCAAATGAAAAAATCAGTTTTATCAGGGTCGGCAATCTGCCTGTGCTGAACATTCTGGTCAACGGGCGCAGACTCAGCATTGACAAGCTTGCGCCCAATCGCCAAGGTCTGGTTGTGGATAATGTCGTCATTTCAAAAGACAACTATCAAGGATTCGTTGAATAACGTTTTGCCTGCCTGTTTGGCAGACACGCAGGCAAAGGTGGGCTTGATTGCAGATCAAGCAAATGCCGCCTGCACTTGCCACAAAAATTGAATAGAGAAATTCGCCGCGCGCCAATTCGCGCGGCTTTTGTTTTATTGGATGCGCGAGCATCTTGCTTGCTGTGACAGAGGCGCTAAGCCCCCCTTTTTTCCTGCATTACTGAAGAGGATTTATGCTGACTGAAAATTTAATTGAAGCTCTGACGTTCGATGATGTGTTGCTGGTTCCGGCCTTTTCTGAAGTTTTGCCGACGGAAACCGACACGTCCACGCGGTTGACGCGTCGCATCAAACTGAACATTCCGGTCATCAGTTCGGCGATGGATACCGTCACCGAAGCGCCAATGGCCATCGCCATCGCCCAACAAGGCGGCATCGGCGTGATTCACAAAAACCTTCCCATCGAAGCTCAAAAAGACGAAGTGGACAAGGTCAAACGCAGCGAATCCGGCATGATCGTGGACCCGGTGACAATGACGCCTGATAGAAAAATCCGTGAAGCGCTGGATTTGATGAAGCGCTTCAAGATTTCCGGCGTGCCGATTGTTCAGGAAGACGGGCGGTTGGTAGGCATTTTGACCAATCGCGATCTGCGATTTGAAACCCGGCTCGATCTGACGCTGGCCGAAGTGATGACCAAAGAAAATCTCATCACGGTTCCGGTTGGCACAACGCTGCAACAAGCCGAAGGAATTTTGCAGCGCCACCGCGTCGAAAAGCTGTTGGTCGTTGACGACAATTACCGGTTAAAGGGGTTGATTACAGTCAAAGACATTCAGAAAGCCATCAAATATCCAAATGCCGCCAAAGACGATTTTGGTCGTTTGCGTTGCGCCGCCGCCATCGGGGCGACGGGAGATTTTCTGGAACGCGCGACCGAACTCATCAAGGTGCGTGTGGATGTGCTGGCAATTGACACTGCGCACGGCCACAGTTCGCGTGTAGTCGAAGCGGTCAAAATCATCAAACAGCGATTCCCTGAAATCGAATTGATTGCCGGAAACATCGCTACTGCCGAAGGCGCGCGTGCGTTGATTGATGCCGGCGCGGATGCGGTCAAGGTCGGCATTGGTCCGGGTTCGATCTGCACAACGCGCGTGGTCAGCGGGGCAGGCGTCCCGCAAATCACAGCCATCACCGAAGCTATTCGCGGCACAACGGGTTCAAATGTTCCGATCATTGCCGACGGAGGAATCAAATACTCCGGCGACATTACCAAAGCCATCGCCGCCGGAGCCGATGTGGTCATGATCGGTTCGCTGCTGGCCGGAACAGACGAATCGCCGGGCGAAATCATTCTGTATCAAGGCCGCAGCTTCAAAGCCTATCGCGGTATGGGTTCAATCGCCGCCATGAAAGAAGGCAGCAAGGATCGTTATGGACAGGAAAGCCTTGAGGTTGAAAACAAACTTGTGCCGGAAGGCATAGAAGGCCGCGTGACTCACAAAGGCTCGCTGGCTGCGCTGGTTGGCCAATTGGTGGGAGGTTTGCGAGCCGGAATGGGTTACACCGGCTGCCGCACGATCACTGAGTTACAGCAAAAGGCGCGCTTCATGAAAATCACAGCGGCCAGTTTGAAAGAATCCCACGTCCACGACGTGATCATCACGAAGGAAGCGCCGAATTATCGCGTTGAATAAGACAATCTTCGGTTGATCAGGGATCAGCTTTCCAATCAAAGCCTTTCTGGCGCTTTATGTCTTTCTGGCAATTGGGCGAGTCGAATCCGGCAAGACAGTTTGCAAACACAGCAGTTCGGGTAACCTGTGAATGAGCGCAAACACCCAAACTGCACATTTTGCTGACCCGACACCTTTGGGTGGGATGGTGAGTAAAATTCCCGGCAAAGGATTTCACCACGATTCCAATGGCCTGGTGCGAAGTGTTGAATACTGGAGAACCGGAGTTTCCGCTAAACACATCCAGGTTGGCCTTGAAATAGGAATCAGTGAAATCCGGCTGCACAGTGGCGTTGGCGGCAATTTTCAGCGGCAGTCCATAAGGATGCCCAACAACGTGGATCGCCTGCCCGGAAGTCAGAGGCTCAGGCGCGAACACCACAGGCTCACGATTCGTTACCGGACGGTCAAGCTGAATCAATGCCCAGTCGGGATTTGCCGAACTCCCAATGAATCGTCTGCCGCTATAACGTTCTCTCTTTTTCAGGTCAAGCGCCGCCTTATCTGCATTCTCCATCCAATAACCGAAAACAAAACGCAGATTTTTCAATCGCTTTTTGTCTTTGTCTGTACTGACGCCCGGTCTGTCAATACAGTGCCCGGCGGTTGCGATCACATCCGCAGCAACCAGAAAACTCGAACAAACCTCGCGCTTATTTTCATTTTTGTGGTAGATGATCGGCTGTTCACGAAATGGTTCGTCTGAGCAAAGCTCTCCCTGGACCTTGCCGAGTTTTTTGGTCTTCAACTCCTCTTTGCCAATCACCGCTTCCATGACCAAAACCGCAACCTTGTTCGCATCTGCCTTCAACTCGTCATCCACTTCGTAATAGTCCTTGCGATCATCTCCGTTCGTCATGTCCTGAGAGGTGACAACCGAGCCAAAGAGCGCACCCCATCGCCTGACAGGCGAATACGGCGTACTGGCTTCCGACAAGAAGCAGGGCGTCAGTGCGATCAGCAAAGCGATCCAGATCGCTGCGACATGGAATATCTTTGTGCGGAAAGTATTCATTGCATTTCCCTGGCGGCAGTTTGTCGCCTCTCTTTTTTCTGGATCATCCGCCACCAAGAACGGGTATACAGGGAATTTCCGGAGTAACTATATTCGGCACTAACAAATCCAGAATCTCTTCGTGGGGAACGCCAACAAGCACGTCGTAATACATGGGCAAATCGCTTATCGTGGGATCAACTTCCCCGAAACAGCAATCGTTATTGACGACAATCTTGTATCGTTGCCCTTCTTTTGGTTTGGGCAAATCTGGAAAAAGATTCCCCTGCCTGCCCCAGCGAAGCCGCACTTTGCCGCCATCGGGCTTCAGATAAATGTTGGCTCCCACAATTTCAGACATGGTTCGCAGAATGACCGCTTTCGGTTCGGTCGGATCAATGACAATCCCCGCCTCTGATGCCTTCTTCGACAGTTGGAATGCCTTATTTCTGCTCAGACCAAGTGGCGATTTGGCTTTGAAGAGCTTGCTGGCATAAAAGATTCCGTTGCCAAGGTATATCCCGCGATTGACGGCTTTGGTGTTTACCTTCAACTTTTTTTCGTGAAAAAGCTGCAGGTCCATCACCCATCGGAAATCTTTCTTCTGCGCGGATGGCGTTCTTTCCCGATTTAATACAGCGCCGTGCTGATAAATGCTCAGGCCGGGCGTCACAGGTTTCTGCACCTCAATTTGCAAATCATCCGTAAGCGGGCCGTTGTGTTCCCACTTATCGAGCAATTTCCGGTTCGCGTTTAGCAATTCGATGGCGATGCGCAGTTGGTGAAGCTCGGTTTGGACGATGCCAGCCCGGAATCCATTCTTGTCAAAGCGCATCAGCAACAGGCCGGTAAAAGTCACCTCGACATCCGGTGAGTTCGGCAGAGACGAAACTACCTGAATGGACATGATTATTTCCCTCAATGTGTCTTGTTGGCTGCGTTTTAGATGATGTGCAAAAGCTTTCCAACCTGCTGAGGCCTTAACAGGTTGGGAATACCGGACAGGAGAGAAAACCCGCCCCGCACGCGATTGAAAATTGGTCTAAAACTCTGTGTAACCGCCAAGCGCGCTGAACGAAGCCCAAAAGTATGGATGACGGCTCTGTTCCTGAGAACCGCGCAGCAGGGACAATTGGGCTTGTCGCAAAGCGCTTGCTGATGGCTCTTTCAGCAGGCGGCGCTGACGATGAAATTCGATCATTAAATCGGCTGTCATATTGGATTCAACTGGCCAAAGACTGGCGATGACTAAAGGAACACCACTGGCAACAAAGGGGCGGGCTGCGCCAAATGCGCCTTCCCCATTAAAACTCTGCTCAATTCCGGTTTGACAGGCAGAAAGCACAACCAATTTGGCCAGCGGCCATTTCAACCGGTAAATTTCAAAATTCTGCAACACTCCATCAGACTCTGAACCCGCTGCAGCAGACTTGTCCGCTGCAAGTAATAATCTTGAAGTCATGAAGGATTGCTCGTCTATCAGGTAATGCGTCGCCAGATGAATGATTTCAGCCGAGGAAAACTCTTTTCTGGCGACCTTCTCGTTTGCTTCCAGTCCAACCAATACGCGCGGGGCCAAGTAAAAGGCGGCTATCTTTGTGGCTTCTCTGGCTGCCCCTGGCAACCGTCCCAATTGGAAATACAGTTCAGCATCGAACTCAGGATTGCCAATGGCCAGCAGCCGCTCTTGGGCAAGAGAGTTTCTGGTTTTTCCTGACTTGGTGGAAGCGATGAATAAGCTGGAACTGGCGGCATACATCACCGTGAATTTCTCCAGCAAAAAGCTTCCCTCCGGTGAAACCAACGCTGGAAACGAAAGGTATTGCAAGCTTTTGTCTGGAATGACGCAGACGACTTTCTCTGGCGACAAACTCGTTTCCACAGGTTCGATCAATAACCGGTACAAATCGGAACCTGCCAATCGCAGTTCTCCAACCAGATTCAAATCAGGTTTGGAAATCAACGTGCGGAATCGCTGAATTTTCGCGGACAACTCCTGGTTGGAAATCTCAACGGCTTGCGTTTGAAGCGAGCTTTTGGTCACCAGCCAGATCAACACCTTGTCGTTGAGAACGGCGTATTGCAGCAACTGAACTTGATTGGGTATTTCTAGCTGGATGTCTGCCAATCTCAACGGGACGGCCGCAGGCAATAATTCCAAATCAATTCCATATTCCTGCTTCACCGTTGGCTGATCCGTGTGAAGCACATCGAGCAGTGATCTGGCGCGGCATGCGTCGGAATACTCAAAAGCCCGCGCAGCGTTCTGGCGGCGCGAATATTCAAAATCAATTGCTACGTCGTAGACGTTTTGCTCCTGATCGAAGAAGTTGTTGCGTTGGCTTTCAAGGGAGATTTTCCCTCGGTACTGATCAAACAGCCTCAACACTTCAGGTAACGTTCGGGCAGTAGCCTCATTGTCCGCCATCGCAAATCGGGACAGCAATTCGCCTTTTCGGGTTGCATATTGGTAATGCGGAAACCCAAGTTGGTCATACAGGCGAAGGCTTCGTTCGTACCATTCGATCGCGGTTGGATGATTGTTGGTCAGCCGGTAAAAATGACCAAGCTGCAACGCCGCGTGGGCCAGAACTCCTTTCCCATTCTTTTCCGTTTCCAGCTTTCCGCCGATTTCCCAAGCCGACTTCAGAATCGAAATCGCACCGTCATAATTTCCAAGCTGTCCGTAAGTCTGCCCCAAATGGGTTTGGGCACGTGACAGCAGCAAAGGAATTTGCAAAGCCTCAGCAATTCGCAACTCTTCTTTCTGATACTGCAAGGCTGCGACGTGCAAACGCATGGAATTCAGCGTAATGCCCCCGGCGGTATAAATGATCCATCTTTGCAGTTCATCCACGGGAGACGTTTGCACTAATTGCAAGCCACGGTATAGATGGCTGAGAGAGTTATCTCCATGATTCAGGTTTCTATATTCGTCTGTAAGTTGCCCCAGCACTCTGACGATGGCGGTGGCATCTCCCAACCTTTCCGCCAACAAAAGCGCGCGATGGCTATCAGAGACGGCTAGTGAGAAATCATTTCTTCCCAGTTTGATGTTGGCTGACGCACACAATGCCTGGAACGTCAGCCATTGATAAGAACTACGGCCAGCCTTATCGGATAGCCTGTTGAGAACAGGCTCGCCAAGCTTCAAATTCGGTTCCAGAACATAGGCGCTCCCAAGGCGGAAATCTGCCACTAAAGCTTCGCATTCATCTCCAGCCCGGGCGAAGGACGTTCGCGCTTCAATCAATAACCGGATCGCTTCCCCATGCTCCGAATTCCTCACATGGGTCTGGGCTTGTTTCATAAGGTTGCGCGCAGTCGCGGAAAGCGTCCGTTGGCGATCATTCGCCCGTTTGTAGTAAGCGGCAAGATTCAGCGTGAACCGATCTCCTGTGCGCTGGTTCAACAATTCGCCCAGCCCGATCAAGGTATCCAACGTCATACGGGCTTTTTCGGTGTCTCGATTGGCAACAGCATTCAGATACTCTTCGATCAGTCGGTCTTCAATGCCGCCATCGGTCGGATTCCGGTTCTGGCTGACGATTCGCCAAACAGCGTCAGAGTCTTTTGCGCGCGAGGCATCGAGAAATTGTTGGTACAGTTGTTCCCGTCCCAGTGAGGTTTTCTGGTTTTGCTCAGTCAGAAGCTTCAGGTAGGTTTTCGCTTCTTCCGCCCAGGGCGAACTCGCGTCTTTTTCGAGATACTGCCGCCAGTCTTCCTGCGCGGGGAGTGGCAATTTCATCATCTGGAAACAAAGCGCGCGATTGAACAGGGCTTCGAGCAGGGAATCATCCAATTCCAACGCTTGATTGAAATGTTCCAGCGCCTTGGCAGCTTCTATCAGGCTTTGCTCTGGCTGATTTGAGTTCAGCGCCGCTTTCCCCTTTTCCAGCAATGCCGCGCCCAGATCGCTGTGTACTTGCGCGTTTTTCAGATCAGACTTCAGTACGAGTTCGAACTGTTCGATGGCCTGGTCGAACTTGCGGTCGGCAAGGTAGAACCGCCCCAAGGCCTGCCGCGCACGTGTGCTCGGATGTTCGTAAACCGCGGTCAGCAGGAGGCTGCCGGCTCGTTCGCGCGCCTGACGATCCGTCACCGCAAGGGCATCGTCATTTTCGCCCCGCGTTTGCAGCCACTGCGCATACTGAAATCCGACGATTCGGGTCTCGCCGGGACGCTGGCTGCGCCAAGCCAGATGCATCGCATCCAGGGCTTTATTCACCGGCATCCAATACATGAAAAACCACCACCCGCCAGCAACCAGCAGAACGACTGCTGTCATTACCCCGGCCAGCTTCCATCGCAATCCGACATGACGCCAAGTCGGCCAGATTGATTTGGGGGAAGCAGAAGCGCGTTGCCGGTTGGCAGTCGCTCGTTCCTGTTCCCAGACTTCAAGCGCTACTCGTTCTCCGATCTGTAGTATCTGTTGAAATTCCGCACTCTGGCTGAATTCTTCTTCTGGCTGTGATGATTGGCTGATCATGGCTGATAACTCCCGGCATTCGGCACAGCGGATACAATGCTGCTCGTACTCTGACTGCTGCCTGGCTTCACAATCACCGTTCATCCAGGCGGTGATGTGCTGTACTGTCAGATGGTCATTTCCATCCGGGATTATATTGTCCGCATTCATTCCCATCTCGAAATGCCCTCAAATAAAGAGGACGCCCTTTTGCGCTTGAATTACATATTGTCCGTGAAAAAATTCTGCAGCTTTTTCTTCAACTCACTTAACAAATTGTTGAGACTGCTGACTTTCAGTGTTGAAAACCCCATCTCGGCAATTTCGCTGGTGGAATATCCGTCACGAAAGTGAAGTAAAAAAATCAGCACATCCCGGTTGCCGTTATCGCCAGCGAAACAGTGCTCTAAAATTTCGATCAACTCTTTTTCTGTCAGCGAATGCCGTCGCTTGTTGAAATCAAGCGGCAATCGTCCCTCTCCGCCTTCATCTTCGATCCACGCTTCAAGGGAAATTTCTTCTACTTTGCGCCGCAACCGTCCTTTGGCGCGCAAAAAATTGATGGTTTCATTGATGGCGGTTCGCGCCAGGTAAGCGTTGGCTTCTTCTTCGGTGGTGCCGCGAAAGTGCTGGAGCAAGGCAAAGTCGTTCTTCACGATTGCCAGATAAACATCTTGAAGCAAATCTTCAACCAATTCGGGAGGCGGCCAATTTCCCTGCCGACATCTTCGCCAGGCACGCGCTACATTGCTTGCCAGCAATGGGGTGTATCGTCGGACAAACTCCCGCCAGTAATCGCCGTTGTCGGGGGAATCGGCGCACTGCCGGAACAAGGACGGCCCGGATAAAGATGCGGGTGAGCGCTGTGACATGAAGATCCTGAGTTCTCCAATCAATCGCTGGCTTGATTTTAAGTTTTATGATTGATGCTCAATATGCCGGTCGAGATATTACGGGCGCGAATGCGCATTCGCAAGAATTTCGCCCTGCAAAGAAATTTTTCTTTCGTTGCATGGTAATTTTCCAGACGCTTGGCATCTTCTAGTAACAAGGAAAGAAATTCAGGGCAGTGGGGCAAATAAGTTGACGATCTGTTAAGCAGCCAGAACATCTTGATTCGAAATTATGAGTTCCCCGATTCAGCAGCGTCCCCAGCCTGCGGGTTCACCCCCGATTCAGCAGCGTCCTCAGCCTGCTCAGCCAACATCTCCCGATCCAACATTCTTCAATGCCAAACGATATGGTCAGGGATTGCGAACGTGATTGCAGACCAGTTTTTCATTGCAACTTCACCACACGGTAATCTTTGTTCTGGTAGACGATTTCGAACTGCGCTTTGGAATCTTTGTGCAGCACGGCGTAACGCGCGTTGTATTTTTGGCTGAGCGCCAGCAATTGTTCGCTTGTCAGTTTGGCGAACGCGCGGTCGAGCGGGCGACGATTTTCAAAACCTCTTCCCGCGGGCAGTTCGCCGCCGGAAAGATCGCGCAGCCGTTCAAACCATTCGGCCAGAAAACGAGAACCGTCGGGATTGAGTTTGAATTCCGCCACGATCGAACGTTCCGACAAAACGGAAAAACCGTTTCTGCCCGGCGGAACCAGATACACAGCATCGCGCGGGCCGTTGGCTTTGACCCACAACGCCGCGTCCACCCAGTTGGAAGGTTCGTCGGCAAATCGCTTGACGCCGAAGTAATACGGCACATCGTTCTGGCGCGGTGAATGCCATCCCCAAATCATAGCCGCTGCAATCAACGCCAGATTGACCGCAATCGCCAGTTTCTGATTCGGCAGCCATCGGTTGACGAGCAGTACTAAACAAATCCCGCCCAGAATCGTCAGCAGCGGCGTCAGCCGCAAAAACTGAACCTGAGCCAGTTTGTCGTTTTTGATGAGGTAATAGTCGGCAAAGTGAATCAGGCAAAGCGCCACCAGCGACCAACCGCAAACAAACAGTTTGCCGATTGCCTTGCGAGTTTCTGCGTCATTTGGGCGAAAGGAAAAAATCGCATAAGCCAGTCCGATCATCAGCAAATGTCCAGCAACCCAGAACGCGGCGGCGGCTGAACTCAGTTCAAAGTGATGCGGATGGCGAAAATCAATGTAATACGCCGAAGAGATGGCAGAACTGGCCAGCCCCTGTTGCAGCATCTGCGCGACGTGCCACAACGCAGGCGAAGCCGGAATGACGGCCAGCGCCAGCAACAACGCCGTTTCCTTCCAGCCAAATTCCCGCAGCCGAGTGATGTAAAGGTATGAGGTCATCAACGCCAGCGTCACGCCGATTTGCAGATGCAGCAGAATCGTCACGCCGGTCAGAAAAATCGCCAGCCTGAATCTTTCCCTGATTAACAAGGTCAACACCAGCAGCGCCAAGGCATGAGCCAGATGCGGCGGCATTACTTCCGGGTCGCCCAGAAATTCGTTCGCTTCCAGGCCTTTTCCTGTCCACAAAAACCGCGTTGCGGCAAAAGCTCCGACTACCAGAAATCCAACGCGCGACAAACCCAATTGTCGGCACAACCCAAACAACGCTGCGCTGATGGCCAACATAGCCAACACGCCCAACACGGCCAGCGCGCGATCTTCGCCCAACAATGCCGAACCTCCGGCCACCAGATAGGCAAAGGCGCGATGGTGATAAAACCTCAGCGCAATGTTGAAATCTCCGGGCAGGTAATTCGTATCCAGAACACGCCGAACGACCGGCAGCAAACCCACATGATTGGACGAACCTATGCCTATGCCTCCGTTGCAGTAAATCATGCCAATGGCAACGGCGAAGACGTTCGCCAGATTGAGCAACCGGGAAATCAAAGTTGAGGGATTCGAGTCCTTTTGATTGTTCATTGATTGATGGAACAGGAAAGACAACGGAACAAACTGAAATAACGGAAAAGACGGAAAGGCCTGGTTTGCTTATTTTCTGTCTGTTCCGTTCATTCCGTTTGTTCTGTAATCTTGTTTCCGTTTTGTTTTTGGGAAGTGCTTTTTGTCAGCGTCGCCAGACAAGTCAATCCAATGCCCGTCCAGCAAAGCAAACGCAGCTTTCGATAAATCGCCAACGTCACTCCGGCAGCCGTGCTCAATCCCAACGCCGCCGCCAGCCACGCGCTGCCTGCTTCGTCAACGCCGACTTTGGCCGGAACAAAAGCGAACAGCAGATTGATCAAACGGTTCAACGCTTCCAGCACGAACGATGCCAGCCAGTTGGCGTTCGCGCCGGTCAGCTTCAATGTCAAAAACACTTCGACCACTCCGGCCAGATGAAACACGGCTTCGCCAGCCATGACCCACAAAAAATCCTTTGGATGTTTGCGAAAAAAATCGAAGACGTATTCTTCCAGTTCCAGCAGTTGATGAAGCTCCTTGTCAACCAACCGCTGAAATCCCGCCACGGGAATCAATTGTTTGACGGCTTCGCAAAAGTGTTCGACGACCACGAACTTCAGGCTGAAGACAACGGCCATCAGCGCCAGCAACACGACATTCAACGCAATTGCGCCAATCAGAACCAAACGGAACTGTTCGCTGAGTTCGACGCCGAACAGCAAGGCCAGCATTCCACCGAGCAGCAACAACCCGCACGACGATGTGTAACTGAGCAATTCCACTGCCGCCGCCGCCGAAGCCTGTTTGACCGGAACCCGTCCGCCGAAAAAAAACACGCGCGAAGGTTCGGCGACAAACGGCCCGGCGGAAGTCACCACGCCCATTGCGTCCGCCGCCAATCGCGCGCGCAACACCGGCCAGAATCCGCCCAGTTCCGTTGCGCGCATCTGCGGTTCGAAGCAGCGAAACCAGGCCCAGGCTCGTCCCAACGGGCGCAACGCCGACACTGCCAGCAAGACCAAAAAACCTGCCCCCAATGACCGAATGCGCAATGCGATTTCCTGCCAGCCGATTCGCTGGATTATGTACACAAACAGGACCAGCCCGGCCAGCAGCGAAATCACAGCCACTATGTGCGAATGACGTTTCAACCTGTTAGCGGATTTCCTTCGGGCGTTTCAGGTAATACACCGGTTGTGTTGGCGTACCGTGAACCGTCACAAGTTCCCAGCCTCGTTGCCCCAGCTTGTCCAGATTGCGCTGCAAGACGGAGGCCTCTCCGGCAAAGGCGTTTTCAGGCTGTTTGCGTTGGCTCAGGTCGCTGACGCCTGTCAGATTCACGTTGCCGCCGGCAACGACCATATATTCCCATTGAGTCATGGGCGTTTTGGCCGAATCTTTTGCGCCGTCGGAGCTTTGGCCAGATACGCGCCAGGCGACCAGCAGCGATAACATCATCACGATGCCAACAGTCAACAATTGAAATTTTTTCGACATTGCTTGCTCCTTCTTCTGAACCTTTGTTCTGGAATTGAAATCGAGTAGCGGATTGTACTCACACCGGCTGAGGTGTCCATCGGCTGTTCTTGTCGGATGACGGACTTGAACGCCACGGCGGTCGGACGACAGGAAAAAGAAATTTCTGGCTCGTTGATGTGGCCAGGAAAGAGGTTCGCTCAGTAAAATGCGGGTTATGCAGTTGAGCAGATTTGAAGTGTTGGCCTTATTGCCGGACAAACCCGAAATCGAAGGCTTTCAGATTGTCGTCAATCCTTCGGGGCGGACTGTTTTGGAGGCTTGGACTCAGGAATATGAAACCGTCGTGGATGGTTTGCCGGAAAAGTTTCATGCCAAGCTGGCCTGGCACAAAAGCCGTATTGATCTGGGTATTTTGATTTTCGTCCGCATTGGCGAAGACCCTAAAAAGCAGGTCAGTTTTTATCTCAAACCCGACCCGGAAAAAGTCAAAAGGCGGTATCGCGTCAATCCGTACAAACCCAAATCCAGCTAAATCGCGTTCGTATTTCTACCGTCTTTGCGGTGAACGCGCAGCACGGCTATTTTCGTCGAATGATTGAATGGCGCAGGATCAGGCAAGTTTGAAATGACTCGCGTCGTTTCATAACCAGTGAAGTCTTCGGCCACTGGGATCAATTCTTCAATCGCCAAATACCCATCCGAACACAGAGCTTCGAGCGTTTGCATAAATTCTGAGCCGCTGACAAACAATGCGTTGTTGACGGCGACCAGCCGGCCACCGTCGGCAATCAATGGCCGCACTTTATTGAGCAGCCGCGCGTAATTGTGTTTCGCGTCCACCATTCCTTTACTGGTCGAAGCGAAAAACGGCGGATCGAGCAGCACGCAATCGAATAATTCTCCGGCGCGAATCATGCGGCTGACCAGCGGCCAGAAATCGCCGGTTTGAAAATCTGTTTTGCGGATGGGAAAGCCGTTCAACGTGCAGGAAGTCTTGGCCACGTTCATGAAGTTGCGATTCAGATCAAGCTGCACAACGCGCGAAGCTCCGGCGGCCATCGCCGCTACGCCCAGACTGCCGGTGTAAGCGAAGGTGTTGAGGACTCGCTGGCCAGCGAGATTTTGCAGAATCCAGCTTCGCAAGTTTCGCGTGTCCAGATAAAAACTGGCGTCGCGGTTCAATTGCAACGCCACGGAATACCAAACTCCGTGTTCGCGGATTTTGGAGCTAGGCCTTTCGCCGGACAACAAAACTCCGTTGCGCGCTTCGGCGGTTTCGGCGTTTCGGGTTTTCAACAGCACGGCGCTGATCCACGGCAAACGCGATTGATAAAACTGCTGAGCCGCAGTGATGGCTTCCTGGCTTTGTTTTGGCGTTTCAGAGTAATCGTGCAAGACCAGCGTTTGCGCGTACAGGTCAACGGCCAGCGACGGCCAGCCTTCGGTGAAGCCGTTGAAAAGCCGAAACGCCGTTTCGTGGCGCGCGTCGAATAAAGCGGCGCGCGCTCTCAACGCTTCGGTCAGCAGTTTTTCCAGAAGTTCGTTCATTGAGGAAAATGGGGAACATCAAGATCAATCCAGCGACCAACCCCACAAACTTCGCCGCTGCGTGTAAATCCGAACGGTCTTGTCGTGTTCGCCAGTGGCCAATCTTTTTCCATCGGGCGAAAACGCGACCGCCTGCACAGTGGGTTTGTGCGTGCCGATGTTTCTGATGAAACGTCGCCCCTCGACATCCCACAACTTGACGGTTTCATCGGCGCTGGCCGAAGCCAGCCAGCGTCCATCAGGCGAAAAGCTCAGCGATTCGACGTTCGCTGCATGCTCTCCGATCAAGGCGATTTCCTGTAGCGGATCAATTTGCCATAACCGGATCGCCCCCGAACTTTCTCCTATGGCCAGCCGTTGGCTATCGGGCGCAAACGCGACGGCGACAATGTTTCCCTGTCGCTTGATCTCTTGAAAATTCCAGGAGCCGACCTCCCACCGATGAATGCGCCCGTCCGTAGCCACGCACACCAGCCAACGCCCATCCGGCGAAAAAGCCGCGCCGCGAATGTCCGGGCGGTTGGAGTCTTGCATTTGCAAAAAATCAACGACAAGCCGTCCATCGGCGATTGAATATAACCCATAAGTAGTCGTCGCCCATTTTTGATCGGGCGAAACGGCCAGACAAAAATTCAAACTGGAGCCATCTTTTCTCAGCAACGCAAAGCTTCGCAATGGCGCGCGCGTCATCGTGTCCCAAACTGTGATCTGTCCATAAATGTCGGCAGAGACCAACTGCTTTCCATCCGCTGACAATACCGCGGCGGCAAATGGCGCGCCCAGTCCCGAAAGCGCTCCGCGCTTCAGCCCTGTTTCAGCATCCCACAGAATGATTGACCGGTCTTCGCTGGCAGAGGCCAGAGTTTTCCCGTCGGCGGAAAAACTGACCGTGCGCACCACGCCACTGTGTTCGGCAAAATTCCTGGCCATCTCTTTTTCGGCCAGGTCCCATTCCAAAATGGCTCCATCGCCGTGCGCTGAAAACAGTCGTTTGGAATCAGGAGAAAACGCCAGGTCATTGGCTAAATCACGGTATGGGAAGCGCGCAATCTTTGCGTGTGTTTCGGCGTCCCAGACGATGATGTTATCGCTGCCCGTCGCCACCATTCGACCGTCTGGAGAATAAGCGATCGCTCGTCCACCATCTCGATGCGCCGCATAACGAGCAATCAGCCGTCGTTCGCCCAATGTCCAGAAACGACGCAAGTCCCAGAAACTGACAAACCCTGCTTTATCCAATGTTGCCAGGCGTTCGGCATTGGGTGAAAGAGCTCCTCTTCCGAAATTTTCAGCGCTTGGACGTATTTCTTTCCGCGTTGTTAAATCAAAGGTACGCCATGAATATCCCAACAAGAAGCGGCTGTCCGGCGAAACCAAAAGATTGCCAAGAGGAGCCAACTGATACGCGGACTGCCATGTTTGAACATCCCAAAGATTTATCATCTTGTGTTGGCTGTTTTTGATTACCTGTTCATGCGCCATCAGCAGTCGTCCATCTGGGGTGAAGGCCAGCGTTTGCCTTATGCTTGTATCCTCTTCCGGCAGTTCTTTTACTTTGCTGAATTGCGCGGCGTCCCAAACCGTCACTTTTTGGTCTGTGCTGGAAGTAGCAAACCACTTGCCATCGGGCGAATATGCCACGGACCCAATATATCGGGCTTGCTCGAACTTGAGCGTTGCTCGTCGTTCGGCGCGCTCGACATCCCAGACAATGGCCGCTTTGTCGTTGCCACCCGAAACCAGAGTCTTGCCGTCCGGCGAAAGCGCCATGTCTCGAATCATATCGGCGTGTCCGTCCTGCATAACCTTTAATTCCCAGGTTTCTGCAATCGAACCCCATGCGGCAAAGCCCAGAGTCACCAACCCCGCGAGCAATGCAGTTGCCGCGACTTTGCCCAGCGCGTTGAGCAAACTTTTGCGCAACAAAGCCGATTCCAGACGTCCGCGTTTGACTGTCGAATGCCGCCAGACTCTCCACAAAGCAGCAGGCGACAAACGGACGCTTTTGTCGCCGGCATAAAGCGCGACGGATTGGTTGAGCAATTGATTGGCGCGCTTTTGTTTGAGCCTGCGCGCGTGTTCAGCCAGTTTGGTTTGCGTAGGCGGGCGCAATTCGTTGAGCGCATCCAGCATTTCATCGGCGGAAGAAAAGCGCTGATTGCGCTCTTTTCGTGTGGCTGTTGTCACAATGGCGAAAAGCGCCGCTGGAATCTCTTTGCCCTTTGCCCCAATCACAGGCAGCTCTTCGGCGCTGATCGCGGCTTCGAGCTTTGCTTGCGGAGTCAGGTTCGCGTAAGGATGACCGGCCAGCATTTCATACAGCACGACGCCGAGCGAGAAGATGTCCGTGCCTGCGTCAATTTCTTCGCCGCGTCCCTGTTCCGGCGACAGATAACCGGGCGTTCCCAGCACCAGGCCGACTTCGGTCAATGAAAGAGAGATGGCCGGGTGGCTGGAATGGGAAGCTGAGAGAGAGGCTGTATCCGAATTGGCGCTGCTTCTCTTTTTCTCTGTCTCACCGTCCCCCTGTCTCTCCGTCTCTGTGCCCCCCAATCCCAGCTTGGCGATTCCGAAATCCAGAACCTTAACCAATCCATCTGCGCGCAGCATGATGTTTTCCGGTTTGATGTCGCGGTGGATGATTCCTGCGCTGTGCGCGGCTTTCAACGCGGCGGCCACCTGCGCGCCTATGGTGACGGCTTCCTGCCAACTCAGCGCGCCGGACTGAAGCCGCTGTCGCAAAGTTTCGCCTTCGACCAATTCATAAGCGATATACGGCGCGCCTTCGTGCTGGCCGATTTCGTGAATGGTGACGATGTTCGGATGATTGAGCGCCGAAACCGCGCGCGCTTCCTGTTCAAAGCGCAAGTATTGTGAAGCGTGCGTCAGAAAACTGCCCGGTAGAAATTTGAGAGCCACACTGCGCGCCAGCCGCGTGTCTTCGGCCTGATAGACTTTTCCCATTCCGCCCTGGCCCAACACGCTGAGCAATTTGTATTGATTGATTTGTCGCCCGGTAAAATCCTGCTGCTGTTCTTCGGCAAGCTGTCGCGCCGCAAGTTTCAAGGCTGATGTAGGCAATGCCGGGTTCGCGTGTTCAAGCAGGGATTCCAATTCGCGGCGCATCGTTTCGTTATCGTCACAGACCTTGTCAAGAAATGCCGAGCGTTGTTCCTGCGGGAGTTCGCGCGCTTGTTCGAACAATTCAATCAATCGTTCGCTGCGGCGGGCGTCGTTTGATGTCGGTTGAGGGATATTTTTCATCGCGCGATTCCTCCTATCTGGTTAATTCGCGTTTCAGCCACGATTGCGCAAAGAGCCAATAGCGTGTTGTCTCCACTTCCGATTTGCCCAGAGCTTCGGCAATTTCCTTGTTTTGGAATCCGCCGAAAAACCGCCATTCGACTACGCAGGCGGCGTTGGCATTGAATTCGGCCAGCCGTTCCAACGCCTCGTGAATCGCCACCACGATTTCAGTCGAATGTTCCGGTTCGACCAGGATAGTTTCGCCCAGCGAGACCTGCACTGCGCCGCCGCCGCGCTTCTGGTACTGGTAAGACCGCGCCCAATCCACCAGCAAATGGCGCATAGTCATTGCGGCAATGGCAATGAAATGCGCACGGTTTCGCCAGTGAATCTGCCCGCCATCGAGCAATCGCACCCAGGCTTCATTGACGAGCGCAGTCGTTTGCAGGGTATGCCCAGCGTTTTCGCTGCGCATGTAATGGTGGGCCAGCCTGCGCAATTCCGCGTCAACCAACATGGCCAGTTGATTGAACGCTTCCTGATTGCCTGAGCGCCAGGCAATTAAAAGCTCCGTGAATTGTGATGTAGCCATCTTTGAACCCCTTTTTTGAGACTATGGCCAGTCTGGAAGTTGGCCGCCGGATGAGTGGTTGCGTTTTGGGGCAAGCTGTGTGCTGACAAAAGAAAAAATTTTTCAGCCGCGTGAAATTCCCCGTCGCAATTATCGCTTACGACGGCAGAGCAAAAACGCTCGGCTGATGGCGCTGGTGAATTGCCGGACTTATGAAGAGGCCTGCAATTTACCACCGTCCATCGGCCAGAGGCAAAAGTTTTTCCAGGTTAAAAGGAGATTGATTTATGCTGCAATTGGTATCGAAGGCATGCGCAGTTTTTGTGCTCTTGATTACTTTATCTCTAGCCTCTGTCGGGCAGTCAACCGACAGGGACAACCCGACTAAATTGACTTCACCTGAAATTGCAGGATTTGTTGATGCTCAAAATGCAAAGATTCAGTACTACTATTCTTTTACGGCTGGTCCCGGTGAAGTTGTCATCACATTGGATGTCAAAGCGGTGGGCAAAGGCAACTCCGTTTCATTTGAATACGAGATTTTTGATCAAGACGCGAAGAAGATAGTGGGTGATTATGGGAGTTCCTATGATGGGAAAGAAGATAGGAGGGTTCAACGCTTCGTACTTTCGCGAAAGACCTCGTTGTTTCTCAGGATCAGGCCTGGATTATCGCAATATGATTCTGGAACATTCCGACTACGTTTGAGTGGGCCGGTTGATGTAAGTGGCGCGTTTTTACCTAGTTGTTTTCCAAAACAAGGCGTGCTTCGCGTTAAAATGAAGGATGGCTCGATTAAGGAGATTGACCTCAAGCAAGCCGTCGAAATTACGATTCAACCCTAACGTCCCAGCCAACCTCGTACGAGTAAGCAAAAATGATTTTGCTTCTCGAGTACGAGGCCGGGAAATGAAGAGCGCCAGGCGGGTTCTTTTGACCTGCTTGGCGTTCTTACTTTTGATTGGTACTGTGGCCGTGAGCTGTTCCGAATGTAAAGGTCAATATTCGTTGGGAAAGGATTGGTATGAAACGCGGCAGCCGTTCTTGCGCGATTATCGTTGCGCTTCTCAACTTGGTTGTCTGGGCTTCGCTGGCGCACGGTCAGGAGCGGTTGATAGGCGTGGATTACGGCCCCTTTCGTGATGGTCAAAGTCCTGATCAAGGCATATTCCCGACCATCAATCAATTGCGCGAAGACATGCCCGTGCTGCGCAGGATAGCGCCTTGCATTCGTACTTTCTCCGTCACCAACGGCTTCGATCAAATTCCAGGATTGGCCAAACAAGCCGGTTTGAAAGTTGTGCCAATAGCCTGGATAGGGCGCCTGCCTGCGGCGGGCGCCGCCAACAATGCCGAAGTGACGCAACTCATCAACGTCGCCAATCAGAATGACAATCTGCCCTTTCTTGCGGTTGGCAGCGAGGCGCTGTTGCGCGGCGACGTGTCGAAAGAACAACTCATAGCCTATATCAATCAAGTGAAGCAGCACGTGTCATTGCCAGTGACGACGGCGGAGCCGTGGCACGTGTGGCGCGACAATCCTGACTTGGCCAACGCGGTGGATTTGATCTTCTTGAACGTGTACGGCTATTGGGAGAATCAGACGGCGGAAAATGCCGTCGCTTATACCTTCCAGCGTTATAACGAAATCAAAGCGCAGTATCCGAACAAGCGCGTGGTGATCAGCGAGACAGGGTGGCCGACCAATGGCGAAGTGCGCGGTGTGGCCGTGCCCAGCCTGGCGAATCAGAAGAGGTTTGTACAGGAGTTTATTGCCAAGGCCGCCGAACAGAATGCTGATGCGTTTCTATTTGCCGCCTTCGATGAAAATTGGAAGCGGCGTCGGGATTACGAGGTTGAAGCTCACTGGGGTTTTTATACAGCCAATCGCCAGCCGAAGCACGATCTGATTTCGCTGTTGGTTATGACCAGCGTATCGGCAGCATCATATCAGCGAAGGCTCGCGCCGGAGGCAATTGCGACGGCATTTGGCGACGAGTTGGCGAGCGTGACGCAAGTGGCTGTTGCCACGCCGTTGCCTTTGATGATCGCCGGAACTGAAGTCAGAGTAAGGGATAGTAATGGCGTTGAGCGTTCATCGCCGCTTTTCTTCGTCTCGCCAACTCAGGTCAGCTATCAAATCCCGCCCAACACATCGCTCGGAACCGCAACCGTTATGCTTATCAGCGGTACGGGTAGTGCAGCGAATGAGACATTGACGCTTAACGCTGTTGCTCCTGGGCTATTCTCAGCCGATGCCAGTGGGCAAGGTGTGGCGGCAGCAGTAGCCTTACGAATCATGGCGGATGGCACGCAAACCACCGAGCCGGTAGCCCAGTTTGATGCTTCGCGGAATCAATTCGTGCTGCGCCCCATAGACCTTGGCCCAGAGTCCGAACAGGTCTACTTGGTTCTGTTTGGAACCGGTATTCGGGGGCGTAGCGCGCTGTCGGCGGTAATCACGAAAATTGGCGGCGAAACGGTCGAGACGCTTTACGCTGGACTGCAACCGGATTTTGTCGGTTTGGATCAGCTCAACGCCCGATTGTCGCGCAATTTGCTCGGGCGGGGAGAGGTTGATGTTGTGGTGACGGTTGATGGAGTCAAGGCCAACACGGTTCGTATCAGTATCAAGTGACTGTCCTCTTCGGCAACAATGGCGGCGAAGTTTGCAGATTCGTCGCCATTGTTGCCGCTGGCCATCATGGGATCATTAACGTTTGCGGTTCTTTTTGCGCGAGGCGCGGGCGATTTTGCGTTTGTGTTTGGCTTTGTCGCGTTCCTTTTTCGATTTGCCGGGAGAATCGAGAGAGTTCTTGAAGTTTTCCAGCCCCTGCAGCAAATCATAGTGAGTAAGTGGAAAACCATCGAAATTGGATGAGCGCAACCGGGCATTGTACAGAGCCATGAATGCCTGATTGTCTTCTTCTTTCGACAGATCGAAGCCCTCGGACTGGGCCATTGAAAAGAATGACTTTGCCATCCCAAAGCGGGAAGAATCATTCATCCATTTACTAAAGTCTTCCGGCTTCACCGCGCGCAGGTATCGCAGGATGTTTTCTGCGTTCGACAGTTGGTATTCCCGCTTCAAGTATTCCCAGAAAGCAATCATTGCGGGCAGTCCCTGGTCGGCGTCTTCGGGTTTGCTGAGCGAAATTTTGCGCGGGAAGACTTCGGTCAGCAGTTCTTCCATCTCGTTCGCGCTCATGTCGTGAAGCGCAACACCAATGTAGTTATAGCCATATTCGATGACGCTTCTGGCCCAAAACGCCATATCTTCGTCTTCCAGTAAGCGAGCCTTGCCTTCGGGCGAATTGGCGAACAGATTGAGCAGTTCGTCCTGATATTCGTAAACTTCTTCTTCGCCAGGCTCAAGGTCGCCCAGCAGTTTGGTGTCAAAAGACACGTTCGTTTCTCCTTTTTTGAATACGCCTTGTCAAAACACCATCTTTGCCGATTTTTTCATCGTGGTTTCTATTTCCTTGGGTTCTTTGGGAACGCCGGTGGTTAAAACTTCGACGCCGGTTTCGGTGACAACCACGTCGTCTTCGATGCGGACGCCGATGTTGAAGAATTCTTCGGGCACGTGTTCGGCTCCGGCGGCGATGTATACGCCGGGTTCGACTGTGAAGACCATTCCAGGTTCCAGCTTGCGCCAATCATCGTCCAGTTTGTAACGGCCAACGTCGTGAACGTCCATCCCCAGCCAGTGGCCGGTTTTGTGCATAAAGAATTTTTCGTAAGCCTTCGACGCTACGTTGTCTTTGACGCTGCCGGTCAGCAAGCCAATGTCAATCAATCCTTGCGTCACCACGTCAATGCTGTGTTCGTGCAACTTCATGAAGCTTTCGCCGGGTTTGACCATCTTGATGACTTCCTTGTTGGCGTTGAGCACGACTTCGTAAATGGCTTGTTGCGCGCGGGTGAATTTGCCGTTGGCGGGAAAGGTGCGCGTGATGTCGCCGCTGAAGAGGTTGTATTCGGCTCCGGCGTCAATCAGCACCACGTCGCCGTCGCTGATCTGACATTGGTTGGTGTTGTAATGCAGGATCGTCGAATTGAATCCCGCTCCGACAATCGAAGGGTATCCAACGCCGGTCGCGCCGCTTTTGCGAAAGACGTATTCGCAGATAGCTTCCAATTCGTATTCGTACATTCCCGGCTTGCAATGCTTCATTGCGGCGACGTGGCCTTCGGCGCTGATGGCGGCGGCACGGCGCAGATTGTTCAAATCGTCTTCATTCTTTCGCAGCCGCATTTCGTGAACGATGGTGACGGGATCAATGATCGTCGTCGGAGCATAGACTCCGCCGCGAACCCGTTCCCGAATGTGTTTGATCGTGCCGAAAACTTTCTGATCGAACTGCGCGCTTTGGCCGAAGCGGTAATACAGAGTGTGAACGTTTTGCAGGTATTTCGGCAGCACACGATCAAGTTCGGCAATGTCGTAAGCGGCGTCGGCTCCGAAATCGCGCACAGCGCCTTCGACTCCGGCGCGCAATCCAGTCCAGATTTCTTCTTCGCGTTTACGCGGGCGGACAAACAAGACATATTTGTGTTCGGGATGGTTCGGAGCCAGCACGGCAACACAGTCTGGTTCGTTCAGTCGCGTTAAATAGTAAAAGTCCGTGTCTTGTCGGAACTCAAAATCGGTGTCCTGATTACGGCGAACTTCGTGCGCGCTGGGAAAGATGGCGACGCTGTGCGGCTCCATTTTGGCCAGAAATTCAGTCAGTCTAGACGGTCTCATTCATTGCTCCTTGGAAGTGAAGATGAGTCAAACGGCGCGCAGTATAACCAATTGTTTGGCAAATTAGGGAGCGGTCAAAACAGTTTTCGTCTTGCCATAAATCACTCAACAGCCAACAATGACGCGTCAATTTTCCAAAACCAAGTAGTCATTCATGTCGCTTTGCGACGCCTAGAAACAATGAGAATAAGACGCGGGCGAGACGCCCGCGCTCCATTCTCGAAGGAGAATCCATCATGAAAAGAATCCTGCTGCCATTGCTGCTGGTTGCAGTTGTCGGCCTGGTTGCCGCTTCGCCTGTTCAACAAAACTCAATCGCCGGTCATTGGGAAGGCGCCATCAAGTTACCCAGCGGCGATCTGAAAATCAGCGTGGATTTTGAAGCTGCGGCGGACGGCAAACTTTCCGCCAAGATCACCATTCCTCAGCAGGGCGCAAAGGATTTGCCTCTCTCGGATGTTGGGTTAAGCAATGGTGAAGTCACATTCGCAATTCCAGGTGTGCCGGGCGATCCGAAGTTCAAGGGCAAACTTTCCGCCGATGGCCAGAAAATCGAAGGCACATTTTCGCAAGGCGGCGCGAATCTGCCCTGCAATCTGGAACGCAAAACCGATCCCGTTGCGGCGGCCAAAGAAGCTCTGGCTGGGTTCGACGAAGTCGTCAACGATGCGATGAAAAAGTTTGAAGTGCCCGGAATGGCAATCGCCATCGTCAAAGGCAAGGAAGTTGTTTACTCGAAGGGTTTTGGTTTCCGCGATGTCGAAAAACAGTTGCCGGTAACCGCCGACACGTTGTTTGCCATCGGTTCGTCGTCCAAAGCCTTCACGACGTTTGTGCTGGGAACGCTGGTGGACGAAGGCAGGATCGAATGGGACAAACCGCTGCGAACTTACATTCCCTGGTTCAAACTTCAAGACCCGGTGATGACCGAACGATTGAGCGTGCGCGACACTGTGACGCACAGGTCTGGGCTGCCGCGCCACGATCTGGTCTGGTACAACAACTTTGAATCCACGCGCGAAGCCTTCGTTCGCAAACTCGCTTATCTGGAACCGAATGCTGACCTGCGCGAAAAATGGCAATACAACAATTTGATGTATCTGACCGCCGGGTATCTGACCGAAGTCATCACGGGCAAAAGTTGGGAAGAAGCCGTGCGCCAACGTGTTTTCGATCCGCTTGGAATGAAACGCAGCAATTTTTCCGTCGCCGATTCTCAGAAAGACAGCGACTTTGCGCAGCCTTATGGGAAGAAAGAGAGCAAGATTGAAAAGCTGCCGTTCCGTCCCATCACCAACATAGGCCCGGCGGGTTCGATCAATTCCAGCGTCAACGAAATGGCTCGATGGGTCGTGGTGCATCTGAACGGCGGCAAATATGGCGACAAGAAAATTGCCGAAGCGCCGACCGTCGCCGACATGCATCTGGCTCACATGGTGATGGGAGCGACAAGCCCCGAACCGGAAATTACCGGCGGCGAATACGGAATGGGCTGGTTTGGCGACAATTATCGCGGTCATCGGCGGGTTCAGCACGGCGGCAACATAGACGGTTTTTCAGCGAACGTGGTGTTGTTTCCGAAAGACGATTTCGGATTGGTGGTGTTGACGAATTTGAACGGCACGCCGTTGCGCGATTTGATTGCGCAAGTGGCGGCGGATCGTCTGCTGGGATTGAAACCTATTGATTGGATAGGCGCTGGCGCTGCTCGTCGCGCGCTGGCCGAAAAAGAAGGCAAAGAAGGCGAGAAGAAAAAAGCCGTGACGCGAATCGCCGGAACTTCGCCGTCGCACAAGCTCAGCGATTATGTCGGCGATTACGAACATCCGGGTTACGGAGCGCTGAAAGTCACGCTGAATGGCGACAAGCTGGAAACGACGTTCAACAAGATCGTCACGCCGATTGAACACTGGCATTACGACACCTTCAGCGGCGGCAAAGCTGCGGACGGCACTTTCGAAAATATGAAGTACACGTTCCAGGCCGATGCGAACGGTTTTATAGCCAGCATCGCCGCTCCGTTTGAAGCTGCGGTGAAAGAAATCGTCTTCGTCAAAAAACCTGACGCGCGATTGTTCGATCCGGCTTATCTTTCGCGCTTTGCGGGCGATTACAACATGCTGGGCCAGACGATCAGCATCAGCATCAAAGGCAATTCATTGGTGGCGAATCTGCCCGGACAGCCGCCGCTGGATTTGCTGCCGAGCTTGAGCGGTGATTTCGTGATCAAACAGGTGCAGGTAGTTTCGCTGCATTTCGTCAGCGACGATCAGGGCAAAATCAACGCCGTGGAAATCCGCCAGCCCGGAACCGTGCTGACGGCCAAGCGTAAATAATCAACTGTGCATAGGCCTCCAAAACTGAAAAGAAATTCAGGATAAGACCATCGCCGACAATCGCTCTTGCGTGAAAGTTTCATTGCAACAGTTCAGGTAAAGGTCTTATCCTGACAACGAGGTGGTTTATGGAGATTACTTTGACTATACCGGATGAAGTTGCACCGAAGCTGGAAAACGGCGGAGTGAAAAAGCTTTCGCGGCGGGCATTGGAGTTATTGGCGTTGGATGGATACAGGTCTGGCGAATTGACGGAATATCAGGTGAAGTTGATGTTGGGGTTCGATGATCGGTTTGAAGTGGATGCCTTTTTGAAAAAGCACGGCGCCTATTACGACGACACGTTGGAAGATTTGGAAGCAAGTCGAAACGCGCTTGAGGAATTGCTGAATCGGGAAAGCCGATGATCGTTATTTCCGATACAACTCCGCTGCGGTATCTGGTTGAAATCGAAGTTGTCGAAATTCTGCCAGAACTTTTCGGCCAAATCATCATTCCCATAGCCGTATCAGAAGAGTTACAGCATCCGAAAACCCCGCACAAAATCAGAGCCTGGATTCAATTGCCACCACATTGGCTTGAAGTTCGAACCGCCGACCTTTCTTTGTTCGCTCCTGCGGTCCCGCTGGGGCGCGGCGAAACCGAAGCCATATCGCTTGCAGTTGAATTGAATGCAGACGCCGTTTTGATTGACGAGCGAGCTGGAAGAAGCGAGGCCGCACGAGTTGGGCTTTTGATTCTTCCTACGCTGACAGTGTTAGAAGCCGCCGCTGCCAGAGGTTTTTTGGAGTTGCCGTATGTCTTTGACCGTTTGTCGAAAACCTCTTTTCGCGTTTCTCCGAAGCTATTGCGAGCGATTCTGGAGCGCACTCGCCGAGGACAAGAAGAGTGAATATGATAGAGGGCGGTTGAGTTTCTTAAAAAAACAAACCTTGCTTACCCATTCAGCGCAGGTTCGAGCAAATGCTCTTGAAGGTTGAAGCGTTTTTCGTCGGCGACGCGCGGGCGAATGTAGCTGCCGTCCATTTGCAGCCAGCGCATCTTGGCGGTGTCTTTCAGCGACGGTTCGAGGATTTCGTGGGTGATGCGTTCTCTGATGCGCGGGTCTTCTATGGGGAAGAGGACTTCGACGCGGCGATCGAGGTTGCGGTTCATCAGGTCGGCGCTGCCCAGATAAACCTGTTCGTCGCCGCCGTTCATGAAACGATAAATCCGCGAATGTTCAAGGAAACGTCCAACTATGCTGCCGACGCGTATGTTTTCACTGCGGCCTGGCCAACCCGGGCGCAGACAGCAGATGCCGCGAACAATCAGATCAATCGGCACGCCTTCGCGCGAAGCGTTGTACATTTCTTCAATCAACTGGGCATCGGTGAAGCTGTTGAATTTGGCCATGATGCCTGCCGGGCGACCGGCCTGGTGATGAGCGATTTCGCGGCGAATCATCTCCGTGAAGCTCTGACGCAAATTCACCGGCGCGACCAGCAGTTTGCGATACCGAATCTGTTTCGAATACCCGGTCAGGTAATTGAACAGTTCCGAAACGTCTTTACCGTAATCGTCGTGACAGGTGAACAATCCCATGTCTGTGTAAATGCGTGACGTGGCCGGATTGTAGTTTCCGGTTCCCAGATGCACATATCGGCGAAGAGCGTTGGGTTCCTGGCGAACGACCAGCGTGACTTTGGCGTGAGTCTTCAATCCCACCAGACCGTAAACTACGTGAACGCCCGCTTTTTCCAATCGTTTGGCCCAGTTGATGTTGTTTTCTTCGTCAAAACGGGCTTTCAATTCGACCAGCACGGCCACCTGTTTTCCGTTTTCGGCGGCTTCGATCAAGGCTCCGACAATCGGCGAATCTTTTCCTGCGCGATACAGCGTTTGTTTGATGGCCAGCACGTGCGGATCACGACCGGCGGCTCTGAGGAATTCGACCACAGGCGCGAACGATTCATACGGATGATGAAGCAGAATGTCCTGGTGGCGAATGGCGTCGAAGATATTTTCGCCAAGACGGATTACCGCCGGAGTGACGGGCGTGAACGGCTGGTCTTTCAATTCCGGCAAGTCCAGTTTGGTAAGTGCCATCAAATCCGGGATGTTCAACGGCCCGTCAAATGTGTAGACGTCGTGTTCTTCCAATTCCATCCATTGCCGCAACGATTTGACCATCTGCGGACTCATGCCACTTGAAACTTCCAATCGCACATAAAACCCGAATCGGCGCTGGCGCAATTGCTGTTCTACGGTTTTCAGCAGATCGCCCGCTTCGTCTTCGACCAGTTCAATATCGGCGTCGCGCGTGATGCGAAACGGCTGGCATTCCAGCACGTGCATGCCTGGAAAGAGCGATTCGATGTGCGCGGCGACTACTTCTTCCAGCAGGACGAAACAATGTTCGCCATTGCAGGTGACCGGAATCAGGCGGGGAACGTTCGGAGGCAGTTTGACGCGAGCGAAACGCGGTTCTTCTTCGTCGTTGTTGATTTCGGGAACGACCAGCGTGCCCAGATTCAGACTGATGTTGGAAATCGAAGGAAACGGATGGCTGGGATCCACTGACAGCGGAGTCAGCACGGGAAAGATGCGTTCGTTGAAAAAGACTTTTAGCTCGTCTTTTTGCTCTTTGTTCAGTTTGCCGTACGGAACGATACGAATGCCGTATTCTTCCAGTCCGGGTAGAATCTGTTTGGTCAGGCAACGGGTTTGAACTTCCAGCAACGGGCGCAGGCGGTCGGAGATTCTTCTCAACTGTGCCGCCGGAGACAATCCATCCGGCGACAGCATCAACGGATTGGCCTCGTGCTGTTCCACCAGGCCGGAAACGCGCACCATGAAAAATTCGTCCAGATTGGTCGAAAAGATCGAAAGGAATTTCAGCCGTTCGAGCAGCGGTTGCGACGGATCGAGAGCTTCGTCCAGCACGCGGCTGTTGAATTCGATCCAACTGAGTTCGCGGTTCAGCAGCGTGTGTTCGACCAGCGAGCCGGTCGCTTTTCGTTCAGTCGTCATTAGCGCGGGCAATGCGGCAGTTTCCATAACCTGTTCGCCTCACAAACCATAAATGCTCAGAATGAAGAAGCTTCGGGGGAAGTCAATGACGCGGATTTTATTGGACGAAGCGGCTTATCGTCAAAAGAACTTCACACTGCCTGCAAAAAAACAAAGGGGCTGAGTCCCTTTTGAGACTCAGCCCCTTGATTGCGTCGTGCGAGTTTTGTGTGGTTACTCTTCTTTGACAACAATGTAGCTGGAACCCTGCGACGTAAGCACGCTGAGCAGCACGCTCTTCTTGCTGCCGAGTTTTTGCAATGCAGCATTGAAATCGTTCAGATTGTTGATCGGTTGGCGGGCGACTTCTTCAATCACCATGCCGCGCGTCAATCCGGCGACAGCTGCATTGCTGTTCGGATCCACGCCTGTGATGACAACGCCTTTGGCGCTGGCGGGCAATCTGTAACGCTGTATGATGTCCGGCGTCAGGTTTTCGACGCGAACTCCAGAGAGCACGCCTCCGGCGTCGCTGGACTTGTTATCGCCGCTTTCGCCTGGTTTATCGCTTTCCGGCGTCAAATCGCGTTCAGCAAGTTTGGCGGTCAATTCGCGTTCGCCGCCTTCGCGCCAGACTTTGAATTTGACGGCTGTGCCGGGTGGGGTTTGCGAAGCCATGTTGCGAAGCTGGTCGCGGTCTTCGATCTTTTGTCCCTGGAATTCGGTGATGATGTCGCCACGTTTGACTCCGGCCTGAGCAGCCGGACCGTCGGGCGATACGTTCTGGACGAATGCGCCTTTGGTTCCCTTGTAGCCGAATTCTTCAGCCAGTTCGGGCGTGACAAACCCGACGTTGACGCCGAGCATTCCGCGGCGGACTTTTCCGTTGCGCAGCAATTGATCCATCACGTTGCGAGCGTCTTTGGTCGGAATGGCAAAGCCGATTCCGATGCTGCCGCCGGTTTGCGACAAAATCTGCGACGGAATGCCGATCAGTTCGCCGCGTAAATTGACCAACGCGCCGCCCGAATTTCCACGATTGATGGCTGCGTCGGTTTGCAGGAAGTTTTCATACGTGCGGTCGGTTCCACCCGGAGACCGACGACCTTTGGCGCTGATGATTCCCATCGTCACGGTCTGGCCGATGTCGAGTGGGTTGCCGATGGCCAGGACTATGTCGCCGACTTCGACTTTGTCGGAATCGCCAAAGGGAACGGTCGGTAGTCCGGTCGCCTCAACTTTGATGACGGCAATGTCGCTGGGCGGATCAGACCCGATGACGGTGGCTTTGATCACTCGCTTGTCGGCCAGCTCGACCTCGACTTTTTCAGCGCCTTCGACAACGTGGTTGTTGGTGATGATGTATCCGTCGGTGCTGACTATGACGCCTGAGCCTGTGCCAATTCGCTGCAGCGGATTGCGCCCCTGAGGTTGTTGCGGTTGTTGGCCGCGCGGGATGATCCGGCGTCGAGGCGTTCCTTCATCATCCTGGTCGGGATCGCCAAACAGATCGCCGAACGGATTGAAAAATTGTGGTTGTTGTCGTCGCCCGCTGACGTTGATGACCACCACGGCTGGCGTCACGGCTTTGGCGATGGAAGAAAACCCGCCTGACAGGGTGATTTGCTGATTGATTTGAGGTTCTGCCGAAGCATAGATCGGGACTCGATTGCCATCGCCACTTTTGAACCATCCGCGCGATGTCGCTGCGGAACCCAAAACAGTCCCGACAATCAAAACTGCCGCACCAATCAAGCCCATCAAAGTCCAGTTGACTCTGCCTCGGCGGCCTACATTGATAATCTGATCAAAATCGGTTTGCATATCTCGCACTCCTCTCACTTAATCGGAATAAGCCGCTTGTCGTCGGACAAGCGCAGTTAAAATCTTACGCCTTTTGCGAACGGCGAGCATCTTAGCAACGGCCATTTTTCATTTCAAGAAACGACTGATAAATCGCCTGAAATACCCTTTTTTCAAGGCTCCGAATTGGTTTCAGGCAAAAGGTTTTTTAAGCGTAAAGGCGAGTGGGAAACAGTATTGACGCGCCAAATTACTGCTTGACGGACTTTGGGTCGTTGGCTAAGATGCGTCGCGGATACGGTGCAACGAATCAAACGAACGGCAACACCGAATTCTCCTCACTGGTGATGATTGCAGTTGCTTCTCAAATTGCCGTGCCTCACAAATCTTAAAAGATCAAAGGTTCGATCTAGGATCTCAAGTCTGAACAAGTCTACTTTTAAGACAAGAAAACAAATGCCCCTTGGATCTGTGGATGACTGAAACTTGTGATTGAGAGTGAAAGAGAATGATTGAGGAAATAATAAAAAATGATTGTCCCCTTGCCATTCAACAATGTGCCTGCCTATTCATTTCACCTCGCTCAATATCCGGTTAGGTCGCTAAGTATCAAGTCGTTGACTGGAGAATCCACGAAAATGACATAAGTTTAAGGTTCATCCGCGATCTGTTCTGGTTGCTTGCTCACGTGGGTGTGGTGCTCCAACACATAAAATCAGGTGCTCCAAATTACTACATCTTTAGTCTTTGCGTTTTGGGATGCTGAATCGTGTGCATCCTTGCTGCCGGACTTTGCGTCTGGACACGTTTATCGAATTCATAAATTTACACAAGGCTTTATTTAACACCGGGTGAAGAAGCTCGGTTCGTATAGTTGAAAGATCATCAAGAATTGGCAAGTCGTAGAGTCGAAGAAGCTTTACGGCAAAATCTCCTCGCCATAGAGAAAAGGAGTCAGAATCACAATGGCTGGTCGCGAATCTATCTTCAATTTGCGCCGCCTGGTTTCACGCCAAGCGGCTGTAGTTGCGTTTATTACCTTTAGTTTGATGGGTGTTGGGGTAACAACCTGGCGTCATCAGGCGGCTGAACGCAAAGAAATGAGCACGGTGACAGCGACTTCGGTTTCGCCTGTCAACGCTGCCTCACTGATTTCACTCAATGGTCGAACCTTCGAACAGAGTGACGGCTTGCAAGGAGCGGTTGTGGGCGAGTTCGAAGGATACTTCGACGGCAAGACCCGCAGCTTTACCTTGCAACCGAGAGGGAATCGTTCGGCTGACGGGAAAGGCTCGCGGTTGTATTCCCGCAGCGATCCGAGCGGCGAGGTGTCGCAAGGCGCGGGCTTCAGTTTCCGCGTCGTTCGCAGCGCGCTGGTTGGCAACGCGGAGCAATCTGCGACTGTGACCGGGGAAATCGAGTTGACCAACAATACGAGTGCAACGCTTTACAACACACGCATTGTCTTCACCTCGTTCAAGGTCACGAATGCCGGAGGCGCTGACGCCGGAAACCTGCCCGGAGCCAACGGCTTCGCTTATTTCAACGACGGTCAGGTTGCCTACGGCGGGAAATTGAGCGTTTCGCGTGAGTACGGCGATATTGCTGCAGCCGGGAAATCCACACGAGTCTGGAGCTTTGCCGTTGCCAATCAACCTCCCACCTTCTTTTTCACTTACAGAGTGATTGCCGATTTGGGCGTTGCGGCTGAGAGCGTTGCTCCGGCTGCCGTGCAGGTCAATGCTTCGTCTGGAACCAGCGTGACGATCAGCGGACGCGGGTTCTCTGGAACTCCTACGGTCGAGTTTGTGCCTGCTACCGGCCCTGCTGTTGCGGCAACCAATGTGACGGCAACGGCTACTTCGATCACGGCTACAGTTCCGGCAGGAACGGCTGCCGGCATTTACAGTGTGCGCGTCACTAATCCCGGCGGAACCGCTGGCGGACAAGGGTCCAGCACGATTCGCGGCCGTCTGACGGTGACGGGAGTTCCGACAAACACTTTGTCGGGCAGCATTCCGGGCGGAGCATTTGCCGGTGGCGGAGCATTTCTGGTGACAGGAGCGGCAAGTATTGGCTCCTCCACGCCGATCCCTCCGGGAACCGTGATTTATGTCGCTGGTGGTGCGACGATTTCGCTCAGCGGCGGCGGAAACATCAATGCCGACGGGGGAATCCCTGGCGTTTCCACCACAGCGGGACAAATCGTCTTCACGGCTCAGCGTTCACCGGGAGCATCTGTTCCGTCCAGCGGCGCTTGGGGTGGATTTGATGCCACTTCTGCCGCTACTTCTCAAATAATGATGCGAAACGTCGTGGTTGAATACGGTGGTGGAGCCGGATTGGCCGCTGTCAACATCAGTGGGTCGGGTCGCACATTGCGTTTCACCGACGGAATTATTCGGAATAGCTCCGGCTCCGGTCTACGTGCGTTGGGCGCAAATGATTCGGTTGTCGGTTTTGCGCGAAATCGAGTCGAAAACAATGGCTTGTCAGTGAACGATCCGGCATTGCTCTTGAGTGGCAATGCGGCTCTTGGGCTGTATGACCTGCCAGCCACAGGCGCGACGATTGCGACCAGCGTTGGCGATGCCTCTTACTATTACTCTTCCGCCAACGACTTCGCTGGAAATCAGGTCAACGCCGTGCGTATCGGAACCACAGCCGACGCCGCGTCGAACGATTTCTCGGAATCAGGCGTTCTGGTTGGTCAGGGAACCACTCCGATTCAAATTGCCGGTGACTGTTCCAATCCGGCGATTGTCGGCGCACAAGCTCCGGCGATGGCTGAATTGACAATTACGCCGAGCGCAACCATCCAACTTGCGGCTGACTTGAACTTGCAAGCTGGCGATTACGCCTCTGATCGAATCGGTTGCATTGCGGCTAATGGCTATGCCGGAGTTTATCTGGGGACTCAACCCGGAACGCCCGCTGCCAACAGCCTGATCAAATTCGACAAGATTCCGAGTGGCGGCAATTTTGGCGCAATCTTTTTTGCGCGAAACGCCATGGACAACTGCATTCTGAATTATGTCAGCGTGCAAAATGGCGGCGCGGCTTCGTCTTGCAGTCTCGGCAATGCCGCAGTCATTTCGGACGGCACGAACGTTAAAGTCACCAACTCTCAAGTCAGCGACAGCGCGACAGGCGGTTTGCTGGCAATCAGTGGCGCGAAGATTGATTCTCGCGGTACGACGACCAGCAATACCACACCCATCATTGACACGGTAATCGGCGGTCAACTCGGCGACGGCAATCCCGGACTCAAGGTGAACATCATCACTCCGGCGGTTGCGGTGGCTGATCCGATGGATCGTGGCTTGTATTTTGTTGATTCCGCCAGTTCCGGCAATTTCATTCGTTTCTTCAACACAACTCGCAGCACAGTGACCATTGGTGGAATGAAGGTCGCTCCGGGAACCATCCGCACCGTCGTTGGCGGCGGTTTGGATGGCGATGAAAACGTTCCGGGACGTGTGGCCGATTCAGGAACGGTGACCGGTCTGGCCGTCAGCAGCAACGGCGAGGTTCTGTATTACGTGGATTCCATCATCGCTGCGGTTCGTGCCTGGAACGCATCGAACAGCAACAAGACCATTGATGGCAGGACCATTGCGGCAGGAAATGTGGGCACCTTGTCCGCAGGTCCCGCCAGCGGGCAGTTTGGCAACATCCTCAATGGATTGGCGACTCATCCGACTTCCGGCGATGTTTATGTGGTTGACGCTACACCTGGAATCAACAGAGTGTTCAAGATTCCTGCTGCGGGCGGAGCGGCCACCGCTTTCGCTGGTAACGGCGCCAATACGGCCCGTAACGAGCCATTGAGCAATGGCGTTGCTGCGACTGGCGTCCCGCTGTTGCAACCGCGTGCCCTGACCTTTGATCCGGCTGGCAACTTGTATATTGCCGACACCGGTCACGGTCGCGTTGCTCGTGTGGACGGCGGGGGCAATATCTTCTCGGTTTATCAACTGGATGTTCCACCGCCTCCGGGATCGTGGAACAACCCGCATCTTGGAGGTCTGGCGTTTTATGGCGGCAAGCTGTATGCAACGCTTGGCAACCAGCAGACCCTTGTTGAAATAACAAATCCGACTAGTGCCGCGGCGGCAGGAACGATCGTTGCCGGAACGCCTGACGCTTCCTGTGACTACTCTTCTTCAACTTGCGGAGACGGCGGCACGATTGACCAATCAGCATTCAACCTGCTTGGAAGCACGGCGACGCCGCCTTTGGCCAGCATCGCCTCTGACAGCAAGGGCATTTTTGTGCTGGATCAGGGCGCTGCGTTCAAAGGACGCATCCGTTACATCAACCTGAGCGCAAATCCGGTGGAAGTCGCGGGCGTCGCAATTCTGGCGAACAATATCAACACGGTCGCCGGAAGCGGAGTCGCAGCGCCGTTTGAAGGCGCTTTGGCTTCGAGCGCCGATCTGGCTGCGCCGATTGGCGTGACTGTTGACGGCAACGGCAATCTGTGGCTGACCAATTCGACGGCGAATCGCCTGCAATTCGTCAATTGCGGCACGACGACGGTGACGATTTTCCAGGGCACTCAGGCTGAACAGACTGTGGCGCCGGGAACGATTGTGTCCGTGAATAAAGACGTAGGAAACGGGCCGACCGATGGAGCTCCTGTGAACTCGGCTGCCTTCGACACACCGCAAGGTATTGTCGCCACGTCTCAAGGCCTCTTCCTTGCAGATTCCAGAAGAGGGCCGACCATCACCACGATGCAACGCCGCACGGGCTTGATCCGATTTATCAACACTTCGGCCAGCAATGTGACGTTCTATTCGAGTGGCGGCACTGGAATTCCGATCACCGTTCCTCCCGGCAACATTGCAACGATTGCCGGAGGTGGTATTGGAACGATCAGTGATGGAGCCAATCCGACAGGAGCCAGATTCCTGGGGCCGACCGATATTGCGATTCATCCGACAACCGGTGACATTTATATTGCCGACGCCGGACAGCAGGAAGGAACCAGCGCAAGCACAACTGGCGCTTCGCGTATACGCCGTGTCAATCGTTCGACCGGAGCGGTTTCGACAATTCTGACGGGAGGCGCTAACGATGCCTACACCGGCCTTTCGTTCGACTCGGCTGGACGTTTGCTGGTGGCGAATGCGGGGCGGAAGACCACGACCACCAACTTCGGCAACAGCGCTATTTTGCGCGAAAAGGCGTCAGGACAATGTGCAACGGCTGCTGCCAACTGCTTCGATACGATTCTGAGCGGTGGAACCGGTTCGTTGCTCAGGAATCCGCGTGACGTTGCCGAAGGCAAAGATGGCGCGTTGTATGTGACCAACGCCGGACCTTCAGAACTCGGTAGAAGCGACAACAAGATTCTGAAGATCGTCGTCAACGGAACGACTGGCACGGCATCCGTCTTTTCCGGGAATGTTCAAGGATATTCCGGCGACGGCGGCCCGGCTGCCAATGCGTTGTTGAACCTGGAAGCCACCGACTTCCAGACTTCGACTGCGGGAACACGTTTCGATGTTCGCGTGAACATCAGCATTCTGGTTACTCCGAACGGAGAAATTATTTTCTCCGATTCGAAGAACAACGCGATCCGCAGGATTCGCTAAGCGTGCGTGAACGGTCAGGCAGGGATGCGATGGCAAAATCGCATCCCTGCCTGGCAAGCCAAAAATCTTGTTCCAGAACAGGGACATAATGATTGCCAAAATTATCGGAGGCAGTGATCTTATGAAAGTATTCAAGAAGGCAAGAGGGATTATGGCTCGCGCTGTCAGCGGAATCGCCGTCCTGATCTTTGCTCTTACTCTTTCAGTTGCGGCGCTGGCGCAGGAACGAGGCGACGAAAATTACGCCGTGTTCGTTTCGCAGCGCAATGGAGCCGCAGAACTTTATTCCATAGATTTGAACACACGTCAGGTCAGCCAATTGACCAATACCGGTCGGGGGCATTTGACTCCTGCCATTTCGTCCAATCGCGGAATTGTCTTCGCTTCACGCAAAGGCAGCAGCTACGAAATTTTCAGTGGCCAGTTGGGCTCGACGGTTCGTACTCTCCGTCCCACTTTGCTGGGCATCAATCGTCTGACCATCAACAACAACGATGAAACCGGTGCCAGCCTGACGCGTGATGGCGTTTGGGTTGCGTTCCTGTCGGGGAATGGAATCGAAGTGATGACTTCCACGGGAATCAATCGTCGGGTTGTCGTTCCCAGCAGCGAGCAATTTTCCGATTTCTCCCCGGCGATTTCGCCAGACGGAGCGCGAGTCGCATTCGTTTCCAATCGCGGGGGCGAATTCGACCTCTGGATTTATACCAGCGCGACCGGCGAGCTTCGCCAGTTGACGCGCGGCGCCAAAGCGACCGGAGGAGCGAGCTGGAGCGCGGACGGCAAACAGATCGTGTTCAATACGACTGCCACCGCCGGCGAAAACAGTGGCATTGCGATAGCTGTTGCCGAAACCGGCGGCTTTCGTATCCTGACCGACAAGGGCGATTTCAATGGATCGCTTTCCGCGCGTGGTGACCGCATGCTGTTCACTTCGACGCGCGATGGCGATGCGGAAATTTATCTGCTCAACATCGGCTCAGGCTCGGTTGAACGCCTGACTTTTAATGCCGGAATGGATGATGGCGCAGTCTTTTTGGCTGAACCGGTTCGTCCGGGCCGGCCCACGCGCTAATTCGGCGCGACCGGATGGCTTAATAAAGTCTTTGGAAAGGACGCAAGGAAATTCCCATGCAGATGCAGACCATAACCCCGACAATAGTCACCAAGGAGCAGGCGTCGTTCACCGAACTGCTCGACAATCAGGAAGGCATTATTCTCGATCTGGAGAACCTTCATTATTACACTCTCAATGCGGCGGCGATTTTTCTGTGGAAACAGTTGCGATCAGGATCGGCCAATTCGGCGGATCGTCTGGCGGCTGCGTTGGCTGCTGCATTCAACATCAACACCGATCTGGCGGAATTGGATACGCGCGCATTTCTGGATGAACTGGACGGCAACGGCCTGATTTTTGATTCGGAAGACGGCGTAACGGTTTCCAACAAGGCATTGGCCGCCATCAACGGCGAATTGCCTGCTTATGAACCTCCCCAATTGAAGCTGTCGAATTCGCTGACGCAAGTCACGCTCTCTGGCTCTTCGACCATTGCGACGAACGCCATCGGCGGACCGAGCTAATTTCAATTGCGGATTTTGGATTGCGGATTGCGGACTAAAATCGCAATCCGCAATTTGCACCAGTATGCCTGCCATTACGCTGGCGATCTGTGGAACACGAATTTCCATTTCGGCTCGCTCGCCGCGCCTGATTCGCCTGTTCACGGATTATTTTCGTTATTACTCGCCCAGCGACTCTTCGCCATCCACCCAATCGCCTGAATCGCCTTCGCTTCATCTCGAATTGAGAATGCGCGACGAATTACCCGCGCGAGAACAGTTGATTCCGCCAACTGCCGAACTCTTTTCTCAAACCGGCGTCCTTTCCATGTGGGTTGAAAAACCAAGCGAACAATCCGTAATGCCCAATCGGTTTTATTTCGACATGGAAGTCGCCGCATTTCGCGTGGATGTTGCATCCGGCCAGACCATCGGTCTGGTCACGCCTGAAGCCATGCAGTTCCCGCACATTCTGGCCAACACCTACGCGCTGTTTGCATTGTTGCTGTTGCTTCGGTCAAGGCAGTTGTATCACCTGCACGCGGCGGCGATTGTTTCGCCTGCGAATGAACTCTGGCTGGTGTGCGGAGCGCAACGAGCGGGCAAAACCACGCTGACGACGGCGCTGGGTTTGGCGGGGTGGCGACCGGTTTCGGATGATTCGCTGCTGGTCGGAAAAGATGAAACTTCAGCCTGGCTGACGCCGCTTAAAAAGTATTTTCACGTTGGCGACGAATTGTTTAGTCGCTGGCCGAAGCTAAATGACGCGCCCAAACATCATCAGTATCTGGATCGAACCTGCATTGGCGGACTGGAGTTTTTTCAAACCCGCGAACTGGCCGAAACGCGCTTCCGAAAAATTGACCACATCGTATTGCCGCAGATCGTCAACGAACCTGTGAGCCGTCTGGAAACGCTTGCGCGCAGCGAAGCGTTGTTGCGGTTGGCCGAACAGAGCATGTTCTTCCAACTCTGGCGCGAACATACCGCCGAGCAATGGCAATGGCTGAACGAACTGGCTGCAAACGCCCAATGCCATCATCTGTTGTCGGGGGCGGACTGGCTTGACGATCCGGTCAAAGCGGCGCGAGTTTGTCATGCCATCGAAAGCATATAAATTTGAGATGCAGTCGTCGCTTTGGCGAACAGGTAAACCTGATTGCCGGTCGGAGCCGCCGCCAAAGGAGCGTCGGTCGTCAGTGTAGCAGGCAATTGCAACCATCCGCTCCAGGTTCCGGTTTCGCTGGCAATGTTGGCATAAGCCAGATTGTTTGTTCCCCGCACGAAAATGAAAAGCTGGCCTTCGTGAGTGACTGCCGTAATTGATGCGTCGGTGCGTCCTTCTCCAGGAACCTCTCCCCACGGCGTCCAGTCGCCATTCAGCGTGCGGGCTTTCATCAGAATTCGTTTCGACGCCAGCCCTTTGATAAAGACATGGAGTTCGTCCTGAAACGACACCAGCGCGGGCGTGACATCCGTGTTGCCGCCGCCGGGAATTTGATACCAACCGCTCCAATACCGTCCGCCCGGAGCCAGTTCGTTCAGGTAAATCTTTCTATCCTGACTCAGCGCGCAAACCACCAGCCGGCCGTTGACCATTGCGCTGGAAACGTTGGTCGAAGTCAGAAAGCCGCCCGGAACATCCGCCCAGGGTTGAATCATCTCAGCAGTCTCTTCTGGCGAAAAGTATTTATGCAGGATGCCGCCATTGGAGTTGACGGCGAAAGCATACATGCGTTGATTGTGTTGAGCGCACGAGAGCGCATGTGGCGTGACGATGCGAAAAGGGTCGCGTCGCCAACCATCCCATTCGCGTTCTCGTCCATCGCCAGAATTTATGGAATCAGGCGATGCCGATTGGCTGGTTTGTCGAAACCGGTTCAAATAAATTTCGCGGTCATTCGAACTTTTGCTTAACAGCAACACTTCGCCGTATGGATCGGTGGCTGCTGCCGGAGCGCTGTCGGTGGTGAATTCGCCCGGCACAGGCAACCAGTTCGACCAGTTCGGAATGCGCGGTTGTTTGATGGCGAAACAGGCCGCTTCCAGTTCCGTTCCCTGCCAGTTGAACCCCTGGCTCGACCAGCGTCCGGGCACGCGACCGACATTTTGTTGTGTGTATTGAGCGCCATTCCAAGTGACTTCCCACAATTCGCCAGTCATTTCGTTGTTGACGATCAAACGCCCCAGACGATTCAAAAACTGGCTGGCGCTGACTGAAAGCAAGCGGTTTTCGCGCTCGCGGTCGAAACAAAGCTGCGTTTGATAAAGCGTGCCGCCAAGCGGTGGAACGAATTGAAGGTCTTCCGCGGCAAAACCGATGTTGGCCAGCAAAGTGATTTGACGGTTTTTGTTGATTGCGAATACTTTTCCGCCGTGAGGATCGTCGTCTCCGTAACCTTCACATCCGACGATGATCTGTTTCGCCAGCGGGCCGAAACTGGCCGGAGCAACGGCCACGCCTTCCAGACGCAATTCCAGATCGAGCAGCAATTCGCTGGAACCATTGGCGGACACCAAAAAGATTTTTCCATTCGATTCAACGGCGATCAGGTTGCCGCCAAACTCACCTTCAATATCGAACGCCAATCCTCCCCACAAACTGCTGTTGGCGCTCAGCCGTGTGAACAAATCGGTCAGCACGTTGCCATTGGCCGCCAGCCGGGAAATTTCTGTGTTCGGGCCGCGTCCGATGAAAATTTCTCCGGGCTTGAATCCGGCGCCAACCGGCGGACCGAACTCTGGAACAATGGCGATTTTCGATTCGACTTCACGGTAAGATTGATAACCGGGCGAAAATCGGCTGCGCGATCCATCCGGAGCCACCAGATTCAAAATCTGTTTGCGCCCGCCTTCAAACCCGGATGGCGACAATGAAACCAGCAACCGATTCAGTTGATGGTGATATGCCAGGCCTTTGGGATTGGAAAAGCCATCCGTCGTGGGGAAGTCCCCGCGAAAATTGATGACTTCGACAAAACTAAACGGATGTTCAGAAGGCGGAACGGTGACGGCAAGCGGTCTGGCTGGAATGGGTGGCATGAAGCTCCTGCGAAAAAATTTGAGCAAAGCTGCGGGTTATAAATCATCTCGCTCAAGCGGCGAGCTAATCTGTTTGTGTAGTTCGGGAAGATCAAGTTTGATCGTTTCCCAAACGACTCGAAAATTGACACCGGAATACTGATGAATCAGGCGATCACGCATCCCGGCCATCTCGCGCCAGGGAATTGCGGGATATAGATCACGAAATGGTTGCGGGATTCCTTTAGTCGCTTCGCCAACGATTTCAAGGCTTCGCACAAATGCACGCTTCAGAATCTCATTGCTGAAAAAATAAGACTCGTCCAGGTTGGCAGAGTTATCCAACAAAAACTGAGTTTCAATCTGAATATGCTGCAAATACTCACGGACTGAGCGCGACATATTCGGTCTCCTTCAAAATGTGTGGGCCAAAATATGGGCTTAGCGACTCAGGTGTCAGCAAATCAACTTTTCGACCAAACAACTCTTCCAGAAAAAACCAAAGCCTGCTGAAGTTCACGAAGCCGTATCGCCCGGTTTCCAATTCAACCAGTAGATCAACATCGCTCTCAGGTTTCGGTTCGTTGCGAACAAACGAACCGAACAGGCCAAGCCGTTTGACGCCGAAAGCTTTAAGTTCAGCTTCGTGGCGTTGGATCAGATCAATCAGTTCTTGTTTGGTTGCAACGCTCATAAAAGTTCTTCAGGCGATATTCGCAACGGTATTTTGCATCCGGCTGGCGTATAGCGGGAAACGCGCGGTCAGGTCTTTGACTTTGCCTATAACCGACTGCCGAACAGTTTCATCCGACGGAGCGGCCAGCGCTTCGGCAATCAGTGCTGCGATTTGTTTCATTTCGGCTTCGCCCATGCCGCGCGTCGTCACCGCCGGAGTTCCAAGACGAATGCCGCTGGCTTTCATCGGCGGATTGGTGTCGAACGGGATGGTGTTTTTGTTGACAGTGATGTGCGCCGCTTCCAGCGCTTTTTCGGCGTCGCGTCCCAAAATGCCTTTTGAAAACACATCCACCAGGAAAACGTGATTGTCCGTGCCGCCAGAAACAATCCGGAATCCGGCGTCAGCCAGAGAGTCAGCCAGCGCGGCGGCATTTTTGACGATCTGTTGCTGGTAAGCTTTGAATTCCGGCTGCAAGGCTTCTTTGAAGGCGACGGCTTTGGCCGCGATGATGTGAACCAGTGGGCCGCCCTGAATGCCTGGAAAAACGTTGCGATCCAGGTCTTTGGCAAATTGTTCTTTGCACATTGCCATTCCAGCGCGCGGGCCGCGCAAGGTCTTATGTGTCGTCGTCGTCACGAAATCACAATGCGGAAACGGCGACGGATGCAATCCGGCGGCGACCAATCCGGCGATATGCGCAATGTCCGCCATGACCAACGCGCCCACACCATGGGCAATCGCAGCGATGCGCTCAAAATCAATCACGCGCGAATAGGCCGAAGCTCCGCAGACAATCATCTTTGGCTTGTATTCTTTGGCCAGGGCTTCCATCTGATCGTAATCAATCGTTTCGTCGTCCTTGCGAACTCCATACGCGACGATCTTGTAGCCTTTGCCGGAAAAGTTCAGCGGATGCCCGTGCGTCAAATGGCCGCCGTGCGACAAATCCATTCCCAACACGGTGTCGCCGGGCTGACAAGCCGTCAGGTAAACGGCCATGTTCGCCTGGCTGCCGGAATGCGGTTGGACGTTGACGTGTTCGGCTCCGAACAACTGTTTGGCGCGATCAATCGCCAGACTTTCGACCACGTCAGTGAATTCGCAACCTCCGTAATAACGTTTGCCGGGATAGCCTTCGGCATACTTGTTAGTGAAAACGGAACCAGCAGTTTCCAGAACGGCTTCGGAAACGAAGTTTTCCGAAGCGATCAATTCCAGCCCTTCGTGCTGTCGGCGAGTTTCGTTTTGGATGGCGGCGTAAATTTCAGGATCGGATTCGGCTAACGAACGATAGTGATTGTATGACATTGGTGAATTAGTCCTTGTGCTGTTCGATTTGAGTTATTTTTTCGACGCGTCGCGTATGGCGGCCAGCGGCGAAATCGGTCGTCAGAAAGGTACGCGTGATTTGCGCAATGGTTTCCTGCGGCGTGGTACGCGAACCGACGGCGACGATGTTGGCGTCGTTGTGTTCGCGCGCCAGTTTGGCGGTTTCTTCGTTCCAGGCCAGAGCCGCACGAATGCCCGGAACTTTATTGGCGGCGATTTGCATGCCTATGCCGCTGCCACAAACCAGAATGCCGCGTTCTGCTTCTCCGGCAGCCACGCGGCGAGCGACACTTTCCGCGTAATCTGGATAATCCACGGACTCTTCCGAATTCGTGCCCAGGTCTTCGTATTCGATGCCCATCTGGTCGAGCGTCTTTTTAATGGTTTCCTTGCCGGGCAATCCGGCGTGGTCGCTGGCGATCAAAACTTTGCTCATGGAAGTAGCTCTTTCGGGGAAAGTGTTATCGAGAAGGCACGCATGCTAACGCACGAGTTTTTGAATGTCGAACCGATTGATTGCGTAGCTCGGATTGCGGATTGATGATTCCAAACGCATACTGCCGCCTCTTTTACCCAGGCCGGAACGCAACGGAAACAATGGAAGATCACGCCCAGTCAAATCCGCAATCCGCAATCCGCAATCCGCAATGGTGGACGCAATCTGTCATCGCAATTTCTTTTGTTGCGATGCTGGCCGTGTCGTGGAGGCGCTGGACTTCGCCAATTGCCGACAGCGGGCGCGAAATGGATTTGCCAATGCGTTTGCTCAACGGCGAATGGCTTTACCGCGACGTGCATCACATCTACCCGCCGCTGGCTCCGTACCTGAACGCGCTGTTATATCGAATCTTCGGAGCGCATCTGGACGTGCTGCATGCATCGGGAATTGCGTGTTCGGCTGTTCTTTCCGTGCTGTGTTATCGAATTGCCCGGCGCTTGCTGTCGCCAGTTGAATCCGCCATCGCCACTACAGCCATCATTGTATTTTGCATCTTCAAACCGGCGGGCAACTTGATTCAGCCGTATTCGTTTGCCGCGCTGTATGCTTGTGTTTGCTCGCTGGCAGTGTTGCTGCTGACTTTGCGTTATGCTGAAACCCGGCGAAAGCGGGAACTGGTTTTGGCCGGAATTCTGATTGGCCTGGCGGCCATCACCAAACAGGAATTCGCTCTGGCCGCAGCCGTAACTGTCACGATAGCTTTGATTGCGCAGCGGTTTCTCGATCGCAATTCTCAACCCGCAGTTCCCAATTCCTTTCTTGCCAATTTATTGCTTGCGGCTGCGCCTGCCGCGATGATCGTTTTGCCGGTTTACGGTTGGTTGATTGCGAAGTTCGGTTGGAAGCTGTTGGTCGTAGATTGCCATTTGTTTTACACGCATTTGCCACCCTCGCTGGTGTTGTACAACGCGCAGCGAACAGGGCTGGATCGTCCGTGGTTGTCGTTGACGCAAATGCTAGGAGCCGCCGCCGTTGCGGTTGCTGCATTGAGTTTTGTCATGATGCTAGGCGACCGGCGACGAAAAGTTCTGAAGTGGTCGGCTTCGGCGTTGATCGGTTCGTTTGCGGCAATCTTCTGCATCAAGCAAATCGTCGGCAATCAATGGGACGGCAGCCCGCTGCGGGCGTTGCCTGTGTTGTTACTGGCGATCATTGGCAGAGAACTTTGGCGGTTGTTCAGAATACCGCCTTCAGGCGGCATTCCGGCTAAAGCCGGCGCTCTAAACGTCGCGCTGTTCATCATCTCGGTATACAGCTTTGCGATTCTGGCTCGCGTTGCTCTGCGCGTGCCCAGTGGCGGAGCCTTCGGCGGATTCTTTTTGCCCACGCCCCTGGTTCTGTTTTGTTATCTGTTCTGGCGAATTCTGCCTGACGCGATGTGGCGATGGACGGCGGACGCAGCCTCGTCGCAGCGTGTGTTGCAGTTCGGACGTGCTTTGCTGATTGTGACGATTATGGCCGGAGCCATCACCTTCGGCATTCGCTATCGCAAAAACTTCAATGTGGAAATTCGAGCCGAACGCGGCCATCTGTTTGCGCCAAGAGTTACCGGCAACGAAATCCGCGAAGCATTGGATTTCATCCGCCACTCAACGCAACCCAACGAAACCATCGCCGTCCTGCCGGAAGGCAGTGATCTGGCGTTTTTGACCGGGCGGCGAATTTCGTTGCGCCATCAAATTCTGATTCCGGGGTTGATGAGTGATGAAGACGAGTTGAGGGCAATTGAACGATTGCAACAAGATCGCGTTCGTTATGTGTTGATAGTAAATCGCCCGATGCGCGAATTCGGCCAGGAAGCGTTGGGCCGAGATTTTTATACGCAGCTTGGCCAATGGATCGAAGCGAATTACCGTCTGGTAAAAACATTCGGTTCGCTCCAGAACAGCAATCCGCAAATCGGCGATTCAGGATTCTTTATCAAAGTTTTCGAGCGGCATGAATAAACTCATTTGCAAAGCTTGCCCCAGTAGTGCAGTATCGCGCCGTCAATTCCTTCTCTCGCGCATCAACGGTGATGCGCCACATGCCCACAGTTGTACCGGCGGCGTTTTTAGATTGTTCGAGAGCAGGCTGTTATTAACTCAAAAGAAGCCGTTCTCTTGAACGCCCGAACACACCTTCGCTGTAACCGTTCACCGAAGACAATCTGATTCGACGCTTCTCTTACACCCCCTTCGCGGGGAAAGGTACATCTATCTATGAAACTCTATGTTGGCAATCTCTCGTTCCAAACGTCCGAAGACGATCTGTTGGATTTGTTTTCGCAGGCTGGAAATGTCGCTTCGGCTTCGTTGGTGACGGATCGTGACACTGGTCGTTCGCGCGGATTTGCTTTTGTCGAAATGGCAAGCAAGGAAGAAGGCGAAGCAGCCATCAACCAATTCAACGGCGTTGAAATCGGTGGTCGTGCTCTGACCGTCAACGAAGCGCGCCCGAAAGAAAGCCGTGGCGGTGGATTCGGCGGCGGCGGCGGTCGTGGCGGTGGACGCGGCGGCTTTGGCGGCGGCGGTCGTGGTGGTGGCTACGGCGGAGGCCGTGGCGGCGGACGTTACTAAGCAAGTCATAAATAATTTTCTCACGAAGACACACGAGTAAATCACAATCAAGAACTGATGTTACGCGATAGCAAATCAGGCAAAGCAGTTGACAGCTTCTTCGTCCCGGCAGGGACGGTTGAAATTAGCCCGACGATTCATCGCCGGGTAGCAGAGGTTTTTCTGCCGCGTCCTGTAAGGATGCTTGATTCTTACGCTGGCGGGAATTCAGGCGTCCCTGCAGGACGCCGATTCATTTGCCGCCTTTCCCGGCAGTGAACTGCCGGGCTACTTTCAAAGCTGTCCCTGTCGGGACGAAAACCGTGTCAAACCCAATGTTCGATTCCTTAGCGCGTAACATCAGTCAAGAAAACAGACAATCTGCTTTTCTTGGTGGCCATTCGTGTGACTTCGTGGGGAATGGGTTTTCATTGCGCGCTTCTGGATGAAAGAAAGAAGACGCGCCAGAAGGAATGTAATGAATTTTGATGAATTGGGTTTGCTGCAGCCGCTGGCTGCTCGTTGCAAATCCCTTGGATTTACAGAACCAACGCCGATTCAACGACAGGCGATCCCGGTCATTCTCGGCGGTTCTGATTTGATTGGCTGTGCCTCGACAGGCACGGGCAAGACGGCGGCGTTTTTGTTGCCGATCCTGCAAAAATTGACAACTGATAAACGCGAAGGCAGCAAACGTGCTGCGCGCGTATTAGTTTTAACGCCGACCCGTGAACTGGCTTCGCAAGTGACGGACAATCTGCACGAACTGGATGCCAAACGAAAAGTTCGCGCCGTGACGATTGTCGGCGGAGCGAGTTTCAATCGGCAGAATCTGGAGCTTCGCAAAGGCGTTGAAGTCGTCATAGCCACGCCGGGGCGATTGATGGATCACATCGAAAATCGCACGGTTGATCTGTCACGTGTCGAAGTGCTGGTGCTGGACGAAGCCGACCGCATGCTGGACATGGGCTTTTTGCCCGTGATTCGCCAGATTATCGCGTTGTTGCCGGGAGAACGACAAACACTGTTGTTTTCGGCGACTATGTCCGCGCCGATCGAAGGCATCGCCCGGCAGTACATGGACGCACCGGAAATCGTAAACGTAAATCCGCGTGGCAAAGCCGCCGTCACTGTTAAACAAACGGCATACCCGGTATCGCTGGAATCGAAAACCAATCTGTTGTTGCACCTGCTGGAACGCGAACGCTTCGAACGGGTGCTGGTGTTCACGCGCACGCGACGCGGAGCCGAGCGACTGGCAACGTTGTTGACCGCACGCAAACATCAGGTCAATCGCATTCATGCCGATCGTTCGCAATCGCAGCGTGAAGCCGCTCTGCGCGGATTTCGCGACGGGAAATTCCGGGTGCTGGTTGCAACCGACATCGCTGCGCGTGGAATTGACGTGGATTCGATTTCGCACGTCATCAACTTCGATGTGCCTGATGTGGCCGAAGATTATGTTCATCGCATCGGTCGCACCGGCAGAGCCGGTAACGAAGGTTGTGCGTTGACGTTGCTGACGCCAGTGGATGAACTGTCCATGCGCTCGATTGAAAAATTGACGGGGCAAAAAGTCGAACGCATTCTGCTGGAAGGGTTCGGCGGAATGGCTCCTATATCTGAGCGAAGTTCCACTTCTCGCGGCAGTTTTCGCTCTTTCAGTTCACGCCGTTCGGGCAGACGCCAATTCGCATAACCGCGAGCCAAAATGGTCTGCCGAAAATCCCAAAGCCTCCGCGTGTCGCTGATACGCGGAGGCTTTGCTGTGTGCTTGCATCAAAATGCCGGATTTCGTAGTCTCCCAGCCTGTTCAATTCAATCCGATTCAACCCAACTTGATTGCGAGAAACATGATGAAGCTATTCAGTTTGCGCCTTGTCTTTTTATTCTCAGTTGCTGTTTTTCTGGCTGCCTGCAACCAGCCAAAGACGCAGCAATCACCTGCCAATCCCGCTGCCGACACGACAATCGCCGCTTCGCCCGAAGCCGTGGCTTCGCCTTTGCCGACGACCGTCACGTTGCCGCCGCTGCCGGATAAGTTCGCACCCGTCGAATTCACTGATGTCACCGCGCAGGCGGGAATCAAGTTTCGCCATAACAGCGGCGCGTATGGCAAAAAGTATCTGCCCGAAACCACCGGCTCCGGTTGCGCCTTTCTGGATTACGACAATGACGGTTGGCAGGACATTTTGCTCATCAACTCCATGGATTTTGAAGACGCACCGAAAAAACGTCGTTCGCTGATGGCGTTGTATCGCAACAATCAAAATGGCACGTTCACCGACGTGACTGCTGCCGCCGGGCTGGCAAAACCCATGTATGGCATGGGCGCGGCCATTGGCGATTTTGACAATGACGGCTTTGACGACATTTACGTGACGGCGCTCGGCGAAAACAAACTTTTTCGCAACGCAGGTAACGGCAAGTTCACCGACGTAACCGCCAAAATGGGAGTCGGCGGCGCAATGACGGATTTTTCCACCAGCGCTGCATGGTTGGATTATGACAAAGACGGCAAGCTGGATTTATTCGTTTGCAATTATGTCGAATGGTCCATCGAAAAGGATTTGCATTGCACGCTGGATGGCGCGAACAAGAGCTACTGCACGCCGGAAAGTTACAAAGGCCAATCGGCGCGGCTGTATCGCAACGTCGGCGGCAAATTTGAAGACGTAACGGAAAAATCCGGCGTTGGCGATCCGACCAGCAAAGCTCTGGGCGTGGCGACATTCGATTACGACAGCGACGGCTGGATTGATATTTTCGTCGCCAACGACACGCAACCGAACAAGCTGTACAAAAACAACGGCAACGGCACATTTGCCGAAGTCGCCACCACCGCCGGAGTCGCCTTCAGCGAGGAAGGCAAAGCGCGCGCTGGCATGGGCGTGGATTTCGCCGATTACGACGGCAGCGGATTCCCCAGTTTGATCGTTGGCAACTTCTCGAACGAAATGCTCGCCATCTTTCACAACGAAGGTAAAACCGGTTTGTTTATTGACGAAGCCCCGGCCACGAACGTGGGGCAGGCAACGCTGCTCAGTCTGACCTTCGGGTTGTTCTTTTTCGATTACGACCTGGATGGACGACCGGACATTTTTCTGGCGAACGGCCACGTCGCCGACGACATCAACAAGGTTCAGCCGAAAATCACCTACGCCATGCGCCCGAAGCTGTTCCACAACGAAGGCAAAAAGAAATTCAGCGAAACGACCGCCAAAGCAGGCAAGCCGTTTGCTAAACCGGTAGTCGCTCGCGGAGCGGCCTACGCCGATTTCGACAACGATGGCGATCTGGATATTCTGATGACCACCAGCGGCGGCCCGGCGTATCTGCTGCGTAACGAAGGCGGCAATCAAGCGCGCTTCGCCCGATTCAAAGCCCTTGGCACAACCTCGAACCGCAACGGCATCGGCGCGAAAGTAACAGCCTTCCTGCCCGACGGCACAAAACAATGGCAATCCGTTCACAGCGGATCGAGTTACTGTTCCCAGAGCGAATTCGTGCTGACCTTCGGGCTTGGCCGCAATGACAAAATTGACCGCGTCGAAATCGAATGGCCCAGCGGCAAAGTGGAAAAGCTGACGAACCTGTCTGCCAACCAACTTTACGTCGTCAAAGAAGGCAGGGGTATCGCCGAAAGCAAACCGCTTCCAATGGCTGCGCCATCGCCGCAACCATCGCCGAGCGCGACGATTGCCGCGAAGTGAGTTGTCCAAATGAGCCAAGCAACGAAATCAGCCTTGAGTCGTCAAGGCAATGGCGAAGCCAATAAACTAGCTCCGGCTGATCGCTCGGCGCACGATTGGTATCGGTTCGTTCTTTCGTTCCCACCGCACTTAGTGCGCGACTATCTTTCAAGGTTCGGCATCTGCGAGAAACACCGAGTCCTCGACCCGTTTTGTGGCACGGGTACAACCATCGTCGAGTGCAAGAAGTTAGGCATTCCCAGCATTGGCGTGGAAGCCAACTCAATGGCGCATTTTGCCAGCCAGGTAAAAGTAGACTGGAGCGTTTGCGCTGACGAGATGTTACTGCATGCGCAACATGTCGCTGATACGGCACAGTCAGAATTTGAAAGCTCCGGTGTTAATGACGAAGAGCTTCCGCTTTTCAGCAACGTCAACAAGCGAGAGAAAGCATTGAGGACCCTGCCTGCCGAAATTCAAAAGTTGCTGCTGACAAATTCGATCAGCCCTCTTCCGCTGCACAAGACCCTTGTTCTGCTTGATTGTTTGAAGCGACTGGCCGATGAAAAATATCAGCGCCACGAACTGCTCGCGTTGGCAAAAGCGTTGGTCTTTTCAATTAGCAACTTGCATTTCGGCCCCGAAGTCGGCGTTGGCCCGGCAAAGAAAGATGTGCCGGTAATTGCGACTTGGCTTTCTGCCGTTCGCGCCATGACCGAAGACTTGCGAGAGCTAAGATGTCTTGATCAGACAATGGCGATTGTTCATCGCGCCGATGCTAGGCAGGCGCTAAACCTGATCGAACCGAGTTCTATAGACGCAGTGATTACTTCGCCGCCATATCCGAACGAAAAAGATTACACGCGCACAACCCGGCTCGAATCGGTCTTGTTGGGCTTTATTCAAAGTAAGGCCGATTTGCGCGCACTCAAAAGCAATCTAGTACGCTCGAACACGCGGAACGTTTACAAGGATGATGACGATGACCAGTGGATTACTTCCCATCCAGAAATCCTGCGCATTGCAGAACAAATTGAAGCTCGCCGAATTGATCTTGGAAAAACAAGCGGTTTCGAACGCTTGTATGCGCGTGTAACGAAACTCTACTTTGGTGGCATGGCTCGTCACTTGGCTGAGCTAAGATCGGTCCTGAAACCCGGCGCTCTTTTAGCGTATGTTGTCGGCGACCAAGCTTCATATCTACGGATCATGATTCGCACTGGGCAATTGCTGGCCGATATTGCTCAATCGTTGGGGTATGAGTTGGTCGGAATTGATCTGTTTCGCACTCGGCTTGCGACCGCAACGAAAGAACAATTGCGCGAAGAAGTCGTCATGCTTCATTGGCCTGGCTATCTCACAAAACAAAAATAACCCGATGAAGAAACCCAACCGTTACTCCCAGATAATCGAACGCATCTTTTTCACGCATTACAAGAAAGGTGTTCAAGAGTTCACCTTTGACCGTGAAGAATTCGTTCAAGCGGCGGCAGAATTAGCAATCAAGTTGCCTAAAAATCTCGGCGACATCTTGTACAGTTTTCGCTATCGGGCAGCCTTGCCAGGCTCCATTCAAGCCAAAGCTCCAGCAAGCAAATACTGGATCATTCGCGCTGCTGGCAGAAGCAAATACCGCTTCGTTGTAGTTGATGAATGGCTCATTTCTCCAACCGCCGGTTTCTCGGAAACAAAGATTCCAGACTCGACACCTGGAATTGTGATGAAATACTCCTTCGATGATGAACAGGCATTGCTTGCCAAGCTTCGCTACAATCGCTTGATTGATATTTTTACCGGCATCACCTGCTACTCTCTGCAAAATCATCGCCGCACATCTGTTCCAAGTATTGGACAGATTGAAACAGACGAGATTTACGTTGGTATAGACCAGAAAGGCATGCACTATGTGTTTCCAGTGCAAGCCAAAGGCGGCACCGACCGGCTGAGCATCGTTCAAATTGAGCAAGACGTTGCTTTATGCAAGAAAGAGTTTCCTGATCTTATCTGCCGTCCGATTGCGGCTCAGTTTATGGAAGACAATTTGATCGCGTTATTTGCCTTTGAAGAAACCGACCGCGGCGTTACTCGATCTATGGAAAAACATTATCGCCTGGTTTTACCCGATCAAGTGACGATAGAAGATTTGAAGCTTTATCAAGAAAGATTGCCGTTGACCTGAAGGCCGTTCCAAAGCCGCCAAATCAAAAAGTGCCTACGTTGTAACCGGCCAATCTCCGCCTGCGTACTTATCAGCGGCGTTACCACCGGAATTACAGTTCCCGTTTCACCCAAATTCAAATTGCCTTCAGGAGGATTCGACCTATGACGTTTCGTTCCTTACAGAGAGTCTCGCAACAGTTGTTTGTCTTTGTTTTGTGTTTCAGTCTGGCGCTGACGCCGGCCGTTGGCTTGGCGCAGGACAAAAAGCCGGAATCGGACAATCGAGTGCAAAAAGCCAATTACGATCTGGCTTCGCGCTGGACGGCGCAAAAAGTCGGCAAGATGGTCTTTGACACAGCCGTCACTCCACGTTGGCTCGAAACCGGTGACAGGTTCTGGTACAGCTACGAAACCAGTCATGGGCGAAAGTTTTATCTGGTTGATCCTCTGAAGAAGACCAAGACCCCTTTGTTCGACACGGCCAAAATGGCTTCGCAATTGACCGCCATTACGCGCATTCCGTATGACGCGCAGCATCTGCCGTTCACCACCGTTCGGATGGTCAAGAAGGATTCGGCGTTTCAATTCGACATCAGCGTGCCGCGCGAAGCCGACATCCCCGGCCTGAAGAAAGAAGAGCAAACAGTCGCCGGCAGCGGACAGGGAAATCCGGCTGAATCGGATGATCCGCAACAACAACGTGGCAGCGCTCAGGGCGCAGCAACTACGCCGCCTTCGCCGAATCGCACGGTGTACTTTGAATGGGATTTGGCGGCGGCCAAACTTTTGTTGCTGCCCGATTACCAGCCGCCGCGCAAAGCTCGTTGGGCTGCCGTGTCGCCGGATGAAAAGACGATTGTTTTCGCGCGCGGCCATAATCTGTTTGCGATGAACGCTGACAATTACGCCAAGGCGCTGAAGAAGGAAGACGACGATTCAATCGTCGAAACCCAGATCACCAATGACGGAGAAGAGCATTTCAGTTACGCCCGGCGATTGCGAGAAGAAGAAAAATCGGCCTACAAATTCAGCGATAAAAACAAAACTCCGCGCGTTCCGGCGATCACTGTGTTCTGGTCGAAAGATTCAAAGAAGTTTTCGGTTCTGCGCAACGATCAGCGCAAGGTCGCCGATCTGTGGGTGATTAACTCGCTGTCAAACCCGCGTCCGACGCTGGAAACCTATCGCTACGGCATGCCCGGCGAAGTCAATCAGCCGCAAGCCGAATTGGAAGTCTTCGACATCGCCTCAAAAGCTCGTGTCAAAATCAAAGAAGACCGTTTTCCCGATCAACAGGTTTCGCTTTACACGGCTCGCGTCACCAACGCTGAACGCGAACGCGCTCGCTTCATTCAAGTTGATCGCAGCGGCGACCAGGATCAGCAGCAGCAACAGCAGGGCGGCGGCCAGCAAGGTTCCGGCGTAGAGCCGAAATGGCTGGCTGACGGTTCTGACAAGCTTTATTTCAATCGCACCAGCCGCGATTTGAAAAAGATTGACGTATGTGTAGCCGACACCACGACTGGCGAAGTCAAGGTGTTGATCGAAGAGCGGTTGAACACTTATGTCGAAATCAAACCGTTGGTTCTGGTGAATAACGGACAGGAATTGATTCACTGGTCTGAACGCGATGGCTGGGGGCATTACTACTTGTTTGGAGCGGATGGCGCGTTGAAAAATCAAATCACTTCGGGCGAGTTTTACTGCGACAGCGTCGAGGGCATTGATGAAAAAACGCGCACTCTTTATTTCAACGCCAATGGCCGCGAAGCTGGCGAAGACCCATATTACCTGCACGCCTACAGCATCAACTTCAACGGCAGCGGCATCAAGCTGCTCAATCCCGGCGACGCTTCGCACGCAGCGGCGACTTCGGATTCGGGCAAATACTTCGTCAACAATTCTTCGCGTGTGAATGTCGCGCCCGAATCCATCCTTTGTGACAACGCGGGCAACAAGGTCATGGATTTGGAAAAGACCGACCTGTCGGCGATGAACGAAGCAGGCTTCAAATTCCCCGAACCGTTCAAGGTCAAAGCCGATGACGGTGTGACAGACCTTTACGGCGTGATGTACAAGCCATTCGATTTTGACGAAAAGAAACGCTATCCGATCATTGCGTTCGTTTATCCAGGCCCGCAGACCGAAAGCGTGACCAAAACCTTCACGCCGCGCAACGACCGAATTGCGCTGGCGCAGTTCGGCTTCATCGTCATCGAAGTCGGCAATCGCGGCGGCCATCCGTCGCGCTCGAAGTGGTATCACAATTTCGGCTACGGCAATTTGCGCGATTACGGCCTGGCCGACAAAAAAGCTGCCATCGAACAACTGTCGCGCCGCCACGCCTTCATTGACGTTGACCGCGTGGGAATTTACGGCCATTCGGGCGGCGGATTCATGTCAACGGCGGCGATGCTGGTTTACCCGGACTTTTTCAAAGTCGCCGTGTCGTCTGCAGGCAATCACGAAAACAACATTTACAACCGTTGGTGGAGCGAAAAACATCACGGCGTCAAGGAAGTTGTGGACAAAGACGGCAATGTGAAGTTTGAATACAACATCGAGCGCAATTCCGAACTGGCCAAAAACCTGAAAGGCAGATTGCTGCTGGTGACGGGCGATATGGACGACAACGTGCATCCGGCCAATACGCTGCGCGTGGTTGATGCGCTGGTCAAAGCGAACAAGCGGTTCGACTTTTTCATCATTCCCGGCAAACGACATGGATTTGCCGACGCGACGAATTACTTTTTCTGGTTGCGGGCGGATTATTTCTGCAAGCATCTGCTCGGCGATTTCAGCGCCGACGTTGACATGGTTGAACTGAACAGGGAGCGCGAACAGGTCGGCGACAAAGGTGCAAATCGCCGCGGAGGCGGTCGCTAGCTCAAATTACGCCAGCTTGATACAGTGTCGCGCGCGTCGGAGAAGTTGTTTGTTGAAAACTTGCCGCCGCGCGCGATTCATTTTTTGAACGAAACCAGAAAAAACAGGATGAACAAGATTTTCGACAGGATTTACAGGATGCTCAATTCCAGCAAGATTTCGGTCAGTTTTGAATCCTGTTCATCCTGAAAAAATCATGTTGATCCTGTTTCAAAGTTTTTTGCTTCGATTTAGAAAGGTTATCCGCCATGAATAGAACTGTCAGCGAAGAAAGCCTCAAGAAAATGCAAAACTTTGTCGAAAAGTATTGCGAAAAATCCGGCACCAGCGTTCACCCGGACAAGGAAGTGACCGAAGCCGTCGTGCTCGGTCTGGCTTATCACAAAGACACGCTGGGCAAGCCGTTGTGCCCTTGCCGGTTTTATCCGAACAAGCAGGAAGAAGTGAAGCATCGCACCTGGATTTGCGCCTGCGACGACATGCAGATTTACAAATATTGCCATTGCCTGTTGTTCGTCACGCCGGAAGGATTGCCGATCACCGAATACCTGCCCGAAGACCACGAAGGTCGCGCCGCGTATGGGGAGGTCAAAGACCCTACACCGGATAAAGGCCGACCTTTGCGCGCCAAAGCCGCCGAACGGGAAGAAGAACGCAAAAATCGGCCTTCGTAACTTATCTGCGCCGAATGCGCCCAAAACATTCCCTTGACTGGCTGGTGGTGCTATTGTTTCCGCGCTTTTCCATCAGAATTTTCCCGCTTACGGAGGTTCACCATGAAACGTGCTTTGACCGCCAGCCTGATTGGGCTTTGTTTTGCGGCAGGGATGTACCAGCTTTCTGAAGTCGGCCAGACATCAGCCGCCGTCGTCACCTTCAACAAAGACATAGCGCCGATCATCCAGACCAAATGCCAGACCTGTCATCGTCCCGGCGAAGTCGCGCCGATGGCATTGCTGACTTACAAACAAGTCCGCCCGTGGGCGAAATCCATTCGTGAAGCCGTGACTTCGCGCACCATGCCGCCCTGGTTTGCGGATGAAAAACACACGGAGTTTTCCAACGATCCGCGCCTGTCGCAAAAGGAAATAGAAACGATTCAAGCCTGGGTTGCGGGCGGTTCGCCGGAAGGCGACGCAAAAGATTTGCCGCCGAACCCGAACTTTCCCGAAGGTTGGCAAATAGGCAAACCAGACGTGGTGTTGCCAATGACGGTGGAATTCAACATTCCGGCAGAAGGCACGATTCCCTACAAATACTTCGCCGTGCCTACGGGCTTCACCGAAGACAAATTCGTGCAGTTTGCTGAAATTCGCCAGGGCGACCGCGCACACGTGCATCACGTCATTGTCAGCGTGCGGTATCCCGAACACGGTGAATTGCCTCCGGCGGGCGAAATCGAACCAGCCAAACTTTCCACATTTCGCCGCAGTTCCAATGATCGCCCGGCGGATTCAGATGGTCGTTTGGTGGGATGGGCGCCCGGCGAAGCTCCGCTGGAATTGCGCGAAGGCCAGGCCAAGCTGGTCAAAAAAGGCTCGGTGTTGATTTTCCAGGTGCATTACACAACCAACGGCGAACCGGGCAAAGATCGTTCAAGCATAGGATTGATCTTTTCCAAAGCGCCGGTGGAAAAACGTGTCATCACCGCCGGAGCCGTGCAGAGCAATTTCGTCATTCCGGCGGGCGCGCCAAATCATCAAGTCACTTCGGAATTCGTTTTCAAGGAAGACAGCCATATAGACAGTCTGCACCCGCACATGCACATGCGCGGCAAAAACTTCAAATACACGCTGGTTTATCCAGACGGAAAATCGAAGGTGCTGCTCTGGATTCCGCATTGGGATTTCGGATGGCAATTGACCTATGTTTTCAAGGAAGAAGTTTTCGCGCCCAAAGGCAGCAAGCTCGTCTGCGTCGCGCATTACGACAATTCGATCAACAACAAATTCAATCCCGACCCGACGAAAGACGTTCGTTGGGGGGATCAAACCTGGGAAGAAATGATGATCGGATATGTAGATTACACGCTCGACAAACAGGATTTGCGGAAACAGCCGCAAGCCGCCAGCAGCAGTTCCAGCAAATAACCCCGCAAGGAGGAATAGCGCCATGAAACGATTATTCGCTTGCTTGTCCATCGCCCTGATTGCTTGCTCCGCCATGATCGCCGAGCAAAACCAGGCCGCCACGGTCACGTTCACCAAAGATGTCGCGCCGATCATTTTCAACAAATGCGCCAACTGCCATCGTCCCGGCGAAGTTGCGCCCATGTCGCTGACTTCGTATGCGGAAGTTCGTCCGTGGAGCAAAGCCATTCGCGAAGAAATCGCCGGGCGCACAATGCCTCCGTGGTTTGCCGATCCCGAAACTTCGACGCTGCATTTCGCCAACGACCGCCGATTGAGCGAACAGGAAATCAAAACCATTCTGGCCTGGGTGGACGCCGGAGCGCCGAAAGGCAACGACAAGGATTTGCCGCCCATGCCGAAATACGCTTCCGGCTGGACGTTCGGCGAACCCGATTTGGTGATTGAAATGCCGGTTGAATTTGAAGTTCCCGCAGAAGGCGAATTGCCAATGCAGAACTTTTACGTCCCGGTTCCGTTTAGCGAAGAGCGATGGGTTGAAAAAGTCGAACTTCGTCCGGGCAATCCGGCGGTCGTGCATCATTCGATTGCCAATGTGGTCGCCTTGCCAACAGGCACGAAAATCGTCAACGGCAAAGCGGTCAGCGGCGGCGCTTCGGATGCCGCGCTCAACAGCCAATCGGCGCGGGAAACCGGCGGGTTGAGCGAAGGCGGCGCGCCCAGAAGCGGGCGCGAAGTCGTGTTGAGCCAGGATTCGTTCACCCGATCCGGCGCGTTCAAGCTGGTCGGGCAGGCGCCCGGCAAAGGCTTTGAACGGCATCATCCCGGAACCGCCAAACGCATTCCGCCGGGAATGTATGTTCAGTTCAACATGCATTACCAACCGGCTGGGCGTGTGGAAAAAGATCGGTCGCGGTTGGGATTGTGGTTCGCCAAACAGCCGCCGAAATACGAGGTTCTGACCAAAGGCGTCACCGACAACGTCTTCGTTGAAGGCAGGGAACTGGCGGAAACTCGCATGGTCAATGGCAAGGAAGTGAAAGTTCGCGGACGTATCCCGAACATTCCGCCGAACGTGGACAACTGGGAAATCAGCGCCGAAACGCCGATCAGGGAAGACATCACTTTGTATGCCTTTGCGCCGCACATGCATCTGCGAGGCAAAGACATCAAATACACGTTGATCTGGCCTGACGGGCGCAAACAGGTTTTGTTGAATGTGCCGAAGTTCGATTTCAACTGGCAGTTGCATTACGAACTGGCTGAACCGATGAAAATTCCAGCGGGAAGCAAACTGCACGCCGTCGCGCATTACGACAATTCGATCAAGAATCGTTACAACCCGGCTCCGCACAAAGAAGTTTTCTGGAGCGAACAAAGTTGGGATGAAATGTTCATCCCTTGGTTTGAATACACAGTGGACAGCAAAGTCCTGACCAGGCCCGCTGCGCAAAGCGCGAGCAAATAACAATTGGAGGAAGAGGTAATGAAGACGATCAAAGTAGCGCTGATTCTTTCGATGCTGGCGATTTTCGCCGGCGCTTCGCAAACTCCGCAATCGGCTGAACCGCCGCTGGATGACAAACGGCTGACGATTCACACGCTGGTGCGCGAAGACATCTTTGCCGGCTTTCTGCAAAACGACCTGACTCGATTGGCCAGAGGGGAGAAGAACATCGAACAGTTGATGGAAAAACGTCCGGGGGCGAAAGCCGAATTGATGGCCTGGAAAGCCGGAGCGACCGTGTACCGCGCGGTTCGCGCTCTGGAAGAAAAGCGGCAGGATGAATTCAAACAGAAATACCAACAGGCGCTGGACATCTTTGCCGAAGCCAACAAACTTATGCCCGGCAACGGCGGAGTTGCAGCGGTCGAAGGCGGAACGCTTGTGCTGTTCGCCGATCAATTGCCGAAAGAACATCGCGCGGCGGCGTGGGAACAGGCTTATTCCGCGTTCCAGATTTTGTGGAAATATCAGGGAGCCGGAATCGAAAAAATGCCAACCCACTTCAAAGGTGAATTGCTCGGCGGTTTGGCGCAATCCGCGCTTCGTACCGGTCGCAAGGAAGAAGCCAATCAGTATCTGGATAAAATTCTGGCGGTGTTGGGCGGCACTCCATACGAACCCGTTGCCAAACGCTGGAAGGCCGATCCCAAGTCGGCTGAAAATTCCACTATCGCCTGCATGACGTGCCACGAAGGCGGTCGCCTTTCGGCGAAGCTGACTGCGCTGAACAGCAAGTAATCAAAACCGAAACTTCTCACCGCCGCAGGCGCAGAGAACGCCGCAGGAAGCGCAGAGGTTTTGAAAACTCTCTGCGAACACTCTGCGTTCTTTGCGACTCGGCGGTAAATCATTCAAACCTCACTATGATTCGAATACTGATTATCGCGCTGCTGATATTCCAACCGCTTTTCCAGCAAGCTGGCCAACAACCTGCGCGTCCGACCGAACCGACCGACCCGATGCCGCCGCCGGACATGGATTACTTCATCGGTTCCTGGGAATTTGATTGGAACGTGCCGGAATCGCCGCTCGGTCCGGCAGGCAAACTCAAGGGCAGGGAAACCTATCGCAAGCTCAACGCGACAACCTACGAAAGCGTGATCGAAGGCGACAGCCCGTTGGGCGCGATCAAAGGCAAAGCGACGACCATCTACAACGAAAAAGACAAACAGGTGACCCGCACTGAAACAGGATTGTTCGGCAATGTAGAATTGAAAAAGACCGGCCCCATTGGCGGAGACCTGGGCGGGTATTACACGATCTTCTGGGAGACCGAGCCGATCAAAAAAGGCGGCAAGACCGTTCGGTTGAAAGGCAAAACGCTGATGTTATCGCCCGCCAATTACCGGTTGCAGGTGCAGATTTCTGTGGGTGGCGGGCCGTACACCAATTTCGGCAATCCGTGGTTTCAGAAACGGCAATAATCAATAGTCAAAGGCGAGGAATTGACGGTCATGTAATGGCAACCTATGATCGTTTTGAAGAGGAGTTTTATGCCAATTACAGCGACGGCAATTTCAGAATTTCAGGTGGTGATTACCGAAGAGCGCCATGGCGAACAATCACAAAAACCATGGCACGCAGTTGTTTCGCAAATGCCTCATCTGGCTGTCGAAGGTGAAAGCCGGGAGGATGTAATCGCAGCCATTAAAAATCTACTGGCTCAGTCAGTGCGCCATGCGGAGGTCGTGACCGTTTCTTTGCACAATGGCAGTCAGGAAAATCGTTTTACGGATAAAGATTATCTGCATTACGGCATCTTCGCCAATGACCCTGAAGCGCTGAAGCTTTTTGATGAAATCGAAGAAGAAAGAAGTAAACATCTTGTCGAACCGATTCAACCTTGATGGCATATCTTTGGGATTCCAACATCCTGCGCCATTACAGCGCGCAACACCCTATTCTTTTCGAGAACCTCAAGCGGGTCGAACGCAGTGATATTTTTATCCCCATCACCGTATACGCTGAACAACTCCGTGGCAGGATCGAAGGCTTGCTCAAAGCCGAACCGCAACACCTTCTACTGGCTCAAAAGCGCCTGAAGGACACTTTGGGACTGCTCAGTGATTTTGAAGTTCTGGATTTGAACGAAGCGACAGTTGAGGCAGCCAACAGACTCAAACTCCAAATCAAAACTCGAAAGCGGCACGCGGATTTTATCATTGCCGCTCAAGCAATTGCCGAACGACATATTCTTGTCACCAGAAACACCGCTGACTTTCAGTACCTGCTGCCATCCGCCCAGATTCAAAACTGGATAGACAACCGAATTGGATAAGCGCGCGATTTTACCGTTAGGAGACCAAGTCAATGACGGCTTCAGGCAAAAAAACAAAGATCGCTTTCTTTGTCGTTGCTTTGCTTCCAGGGTTAGTTTTGTCAGTCTGCTTTTTTTTCAGCCGGAGCGCAGTTTCTTTTGCAAAGGCCGTTGTGCAAGCTCAAACGGCACCGGCTTCCGCTGAAGGCGCGGCGTTGTATAAACAACGATGCGCCGTCTGTCACGACGAAGCGCAGGATCGAGTGCCGCCGCTGTTTCTGATTCGCCGTCGTTCGGCTGAAGATGTGATTCAAACGCTGACCAGCGGTTCGATGAAGCAACAAGCCAAAGGCTTGAGCGAAGAACAGATTCGACAACTCGCCATTCATCTGACCGGAAAACTGCCCGGCGAACCGATTCGCAATCTGGACGCGAACAAATGCACGGGCGTTCCGCCGCCGATCAAACCCGGAGCGGGCGATTGGAACGGCTGGGGACGCGATCTGGATAACACGCGGTATCAACCCAGCCCTGGCCTCAAACCCGAAGACATTCCAAAACTGAAAGTGAAATGGGCGTTCGCTCATCCGGGGCCGATGGCAACCGGACAACCGACTATCATCGGCGACCGGTTGTTTCTGACCACCGAAGCCGGATACATCTTCAGCCTGAACGCCAAAACCGGCTGCACTTATTGGGTGATGAACGCTGGTTCCGCCGTGCGCGCGGCGATGACTGTTGCGCCACTGTCGAAAGGAAAGTTCGCTCTGTATTTCGGCGACGAGCGCTCCAGCGTCCAAGCTGTGGACGCTGAAACCGGCAAGCTGCTGTGGAAAACCAAAATCGAAGATCACGTCTTGTCGCGCATAACCGGTTCGCCTGTAATTCATCGCAACCGGATTTTTGTGCCGGTGTCGTCGTTTGAAGAAACCGCCGGGCGCGACATCAAATACGAATGCTGCACCTTTCGCGGCAGCATCGTCGCGCTTGACCGCTTCACAGGCAAAGTGCTCTGGAAAAGCTTCACCGTGCAGGACGCGCCGAAACCGTTCAAGAAAAATTCCGCCGGCACGCAGATGTACGGCCCGGCTGGCGGCGCAATCTGGTCGGCTCCGACAGTTGATGCCAAACGCGGAGTGATTTACGGCGCAACCGGTAATTCATACACCGATGTCGAAACCGCGCACACAGACGCGATCATGGCTTTTGATCTGGCGACGGGACGAGTTCGCTGGACGAATCAATTGACGCCCAAAGACAATTTTCTGGTCGGATGCCGCCAACCCGGCGTTGGCAATTGTCCCGAACAATCCGGGCCTGATTACGATTTTGGCAGTTCGGTCATTTTGCGAACTTTGCCAAACGGCAAACAGGTCATTCTGGCCGGGCAGAAATCCGGCGCGATGTACGCGCTTGATCCTGACAATCAAGGCAAAAAGATTTGGGAATCGAAAGTCGGCAGCGGCGGCGCGCTCGGCGGCATTGAATGGGGTTTTGCGGCGGACAAAGAAACCGTTTACGTTCCCGTCGCCGATGTCAGCGGGGCTGGCCGCAAACCCGGCATCACGGCTTTGAAAATTGCCACAGGCGAACGACTCTGGCACGTGCCTGCGCCTGCGGCAAAGTGCGCCTGGGGAACGACGCGCTGTTTGAATTCGCAATCTGCGGCGGCAACGCTGATTCCCGGCGCGGTCTTTTCCGGCACAGCCGACGGAACCCTGCGCGCCTATTCTGCAATAGACGGCGCGATTTTGTGGAGTTACGACACGGCGCAAGCCATTCAAACCGTGAACTCAGGCGTGACCAAAGGCGGCACGCTTGATGGCGGCGGGCCAGTGGTGGTCAAAGGAATTCTTTACACCAACTCCGGCTACGGACGATTGATCGGCCAGCCTGGCAATTTGCTACTGGCGTTTTCTGTGGACGGAAAGTGAAGTCAGGTAGTTGTAGCGTGATTAGGCTGGCGTTATGCTTGCTGCGGCATTGTCCGACCAAAACGAATTACAAGGCAGGTAAATCATGTCGCAACTTACTTACGATCAATTGGCCGTCGCCGTCACCGAATTGCCGCTCGTTGAGCAAAAGCGCCTGCTTGATATGATTTCATCTCGTCTGGAAAAGAACGGTAGTGCCTTACCGGCTACAACGGCGAATGGCAATCAACAATCGCCCGTTCGGCTTGAACTTACTAAAGACCAGCTTTGGATTCGGGACAACCGCGAAAATTATCGTGGGGAATGGGTAATTCTTAAGGATGGCGAGCTAATCGGGCACAGTAAAGATGGAGTTGAATTGGCGCGAGCGGTTCGTTCGCAAGGTGTGAAATCGCCGTTCATCGCCTTTATCCCGGAAGAAGACCTGCCTTGGGCCGGGTTTTAGGAGAGATGGGAAATGGCGTTTGAACTCAGTTTCTCGATATCCTATGTCTACCCCGATGTTTCTGGAGGAATCTTGTTGCCAGTTACATTGAGTGTATCTGGCGAACAGATCACCGTTGACGCAGTTGTTGATTCCGGCGGCTCGATTTGTTTGTTCGGTTTGGAAGTGGCCGCCAGTCATGGGCTGGATGTAGAAAACGGCATTCCGAAACGATTGAATTCGCTGGGCGGGCCGATTGATTCATTCGGTCACGAAGTCACCATCGAAACTGCCGAACTCAGTTTTCAAAGCCTGGTTTACTTCGCCAAATATCCTGGCCTGCCTCGAAACATACTTGGACGCCATGGCTGGCTTAGCAAAGTCAAACTCGGACTCGTTGAATACGAAAACACGATGTATCTTGGTCATTACGAATGACAGAAACAATCTCGATTGAAGAGTTTTTGACGTAATTATCCCAAAAACAATGCAATCGGCCACAAAGCGCCGAGTCGTTGTGCTGGTTCCATTCTGGCAATAAAAATGACGCGGACGTCCGTTCGCGCCGAAATTTTCACATAAGGAGCATTGCAAATGCCTGTCGTTGTTCAGGTGTTTTCCGATTACGCCTGCCCATACTGTTATCTTGGGGGAATTGCGCTCAGAAATGCGGCGACGGCCACAGGCGCGGAAATCGTCTGGCGAGCCTTTCAACTACGCGAATCCGGGCCGCCGAAGTTTGAACCGCGCGGCGAACGAATGAACTTGGCTTGGGAAAATTCCGTCTACCCTATGGCGGAACGATTGGGCGCGAAGATCAATCAACCTTCGCGCGCGCCGCTGACTCGACTGGCTCACGAAGCCGCCGCCTGGGCACGAGCAAAGCACAGCTTCGAACCGTTTCACCAACGTTTGTTCAAAGCCTTTTTCATCGAAGACAAGGACACAGGCGAATTGTCCGCGCTGAAAGAAATCGCCTGGCAATCAGGTTTGAACCCTGCCGATCTGGAAACGGTTCTGAATGAAAAGCGCATGGCGGACGAAGTGGACGAAGATTTGTTGATCGCGCGGACTTATGGAATCACGATGGTTCCCAGCTTCGTCATCGGAGGCCACGTGCTGACAGGAGTTCAGGACGAAGCCGTGTTGATTCGTGCCATCGAATTGGCGCGCGATGGCAATCTGGAAGCTGAAACAAAAAAATTGCCGCATCTGCCGGTCAACATCACTCGAAACTGAAACATGCGCCCAACCATCCAACACATCGAAGCCGGAAGGATCATAGCCATTTTGCGCGGAGATTTTGCCGGACGCGAAGAAGACATCGTCGCTGCGATGATTGCTGGCGGATTGTCCGCTGTCGAAGTCACACTCAATTCGCGCGATGCTTTTGCCGCGATCAATCGGCTGGCAAATCGTTTTGGTTCGCAAATGGCCGTTGGTGCGGGAACCGTGTTGACTCCGAATGAAGTATTGCGCGCAGCAGACGCTGGAGCGCGGTTCATCGTTTCGCCCAACCGCGACGTTGCCGTAATCGAAGAAACGAAAAAACGCGGATTGATCTCGTTGCCGGGATGCTTCACCCCTTCGGAAGTGGTCGAAGCGATCAACGCCGGAGCCGACGCCGCGAAACTCTTTCCGGCCAACTCGCTCGGCCCGGCTTTTGTCAAAGCCTTGCGCGGCCCGCTGCCAACCATTCGCACTGTGCCGACCGGCGGGGTCACGGCGGAATTGGCGCGCGAATACTTCGCCGCCGGAGCCTGGGCTATTGGCGCAGGATCGGAATTGATCGGCAAAGATTTGTTTGTCGCTGGTGGTCTGGAAAAACTGCGCCAGCGAACGGCGGCTTTCGTGGATGCAATTAACCATTAGCCATTGGCCATTGCCAGTCAGGGTAAAAACTCTACCCATTTGGCTAAAGGTCAATGGTCAATGGTTAATTGCTCTATCTCGAAGACACTTTTCACGACAATGGAAAAAAACGGCAGTAGCCTTTGCGCAGTTTATGTGGACACGGGCACGACCAACAGCCGCGTCTGGTTGGCGCTCGGCGAAACAGTTCTGGCAAAAGCCGAAGCGCAGGTTGGCGTGCGCGACACCGCCAAAGACGGTTCGTCGGCGCGATTGCGATCAGCGTTGCGCGATTTGATCGAACAGGTTCGGGCTGGAAACGAAGCCCAGCCGGTTTGCGTTGCTGCTGCTGGAATGATTACTTCGTCGCTGGGCTTGGCTGAAATTCCGCACTTGGTTGCGCCAGCCGGAATGGCTGAACTTGCCGCTGCGATTCGCGCGCACGAATTTCCCGAAGTCACAGACTTGCCTGTGTTGTTGGTTCCGGGCGTGAAAACAGGCCAGATGCCTTGTGAATTGGCGACGGTCGCCGAAGCGGATTTGATGCGCGGCGAAGAAACGCTGTGCGCCGGGTTGGTGATGACGGGTTTGGCGAAAACCGCTGCTACTGTTTTGAATTTAGGTTCGCACTGGAAAGCAATCCGGCTGGACGCGGACGGACGCATCGCAGCCAGCGTGACTTCGTTGTCGGGCGAACTGGTTTACGCCGCGCAAACGCAAACGATTCTGGCCAGCGCCGTTCCGCGCCAGCGATTGTCCGAAGTGAATCGCGATTGGCTGGAAGCCGGAATGCGCGAGCAAAGAAAATCCGGATTGGCTCGCGCATTGTTTTGCGTGCGGTTGCTGGAACAATCCAAACAGGGAAGCGCCGAAGACCGACTGAACTTTTTGATAGGCGCTTTTATTGCTGCTGATTTGGACGCGCTGGCCGCCCGCGGAATTCTGACTGATACCGTTGTTATCGTTGGCAGCGACGCTTTGGCCGAAGCGTGGCGACACGCGTTGGCGCAAGTCGAAATCCAATCGCAGATCGTCACAGGCGAACAAAGCGAATGCGCATTGTTGGCCGGGCTTCACGCCATCACATCAATCGCGCTCAAAAACTGAGTTATGAAACTGAAACCTACAGTTACGGCAGCGTTCTTTTTGGCGGTGATTGCCGCGGCGCTTTTTCAACCGACCAGCCGGGCGCAGCAAACAGGCCGTCATATTGATTTCAACCGCGACGTTCGCCCCATTCTGGCCGACAAATGTTTTGCCTGCCACGGCCCCGACGCTGCGAATTTGAAGATCAAACTGCGATTGGATTCCGAAGCCGCGGCGACTGCCGACCAGGGACGGGGGCGCAAAGCCGTCGTTCCGGGCGACGTGGAAAAGAGCTTGTTGATTCAACGCATCACGCACCGCGACGAAGCGATGCGCATGCCGCCTGTGGATTCAGGCCGCAATCTCGCTCCAGCCGAAATCGAATTGTTGACCGAATGGATTCGACAAGGCGCGCGATGGCAACAGCATTGGTCGTTTGTCGCGCCGACTCGTCCCGCGTTGCCTGAAGTCCAAAACACATCGTGGCCGAAAAACGCGATTGATTATTTTGTGCTGGGCAAACTCGAATCCGAAGGTTTGTCGCCTTCGCCTGAAGCTGACCGAGCGACGCTGTTGCGGCGTGTGTCGTTTGATTTGACCGGTTTGCCTCCGACGACAAAAGAGTTGGATGAATTTTTGAAGGACGCCGCGCCGAACGCTTATGAAAAAGTCGTTGACCGTTTGTTGGCTTCGCCGCGATTTGGCGAACGAATGGCGTTTCGATGGTTGGATGCCGCGCGATACGCCGACACCAACGGCTATCAAATTGACGGCGACCGTTCAGCCTGGCGCTGGCGCGATTGGGTGATTGAAGCATTCAACGCGAACAAGCCATTTGACGAATTTGTGATCGAACAACTGGCCGGAGATTTGTTGCCGAACTCGACACTGGATCAACGCATCGCCACGGCGTTCAATCGCAACCATCGCATCAACGCCGAAGGCGGCATAGTCCCTGAAGAGTATCGAATCGAATATGTGGTTGATCGCGTTGATACGACGGCGACAGTGTTTATGGGGCTGACGATGGGTTGCGCGCGTTGCCACAATCACAAATACGACCCGCTGTCGCAGAAAGAGTTTTATCAACTGTCGGCTTATTTCAACAGCATTGACGAAGACGGCCATTCGTTTGATTGGGGCAATTCTCCGCCGTTGATGGCTGCGCCTACGCGCGAGCAGCAAACGCAGTTGGCGAAATACGATCAGCAAATTTCCAAAGCCGAAGCCAGCTATCAACGGTTGGTCAGAAAATCCGCAAGCAAGCAGCGCGCTTGGGAAAAAGCGTTCAGAGTACCGCCTTCAGGCGGTAACGCCGGCTTGAGCCGCCAGTCAGGCGTTACAAACGACGCGCCTCCGCCTGAAGGCGGTACTACGAACGGTGAAAAGCTGATTGTGCGAATTCCGTTTGACGAAAACCAGCCTGCTGTTTTCAACCTTTCTGACCGCGCATATCACAATCAGGAAGACATCAAAAAGAAAGACAAAATTGGCGAACCGGGCGGTTTCAAAGACGGCCAGCCGCGTTTTGTCGCGTCACCGCTCGGTCAGGCAGTCGCTTTTGACGGCAAGCTGTATTTCGACGGCGGATTGAACGCGGACTTTCGTTACAAAACTACTTCCAGCGATTACCGCGAACGTTTCACCATCGCGGCGTGGGTTTACCCTGAATCCGAACAAAGCGGTTCCATAGTAACCAAAGTCAGCGATTCGCCCGCAGACATGGAAAACGGGATTCCGCGCGCCGAAGGTTATGGGCTGTATTTCCTCAACGGCAGATTGCATTTCAACATGGTGTTCCGCTGGGGCGAAGACACGTTGCGCGTCGAAACCGAAACGTTGCCAATCAAACAATGGCATCACGTCGCGGTCGTATTTGACGGACTGAAGCAATGGGAAGAGCGGTTGAAGATTTTCGTCAACGGCCAGGAAACCAGATTGAAATGGAATCAGCGCAACTTTTATCTGCTGTTCGGCGGCAGCCGCAATACGCTGAAAATCGGCGCGGGCGGCGGGCCGCAGTTCCGATTCAAAGGCGCGCTGGACGAAGTGCGAATGTACAGCCGCGCGCTGGAAGCCGATGAAATCGCTGCGCTGGCCTGCGCCGATTCGCTCGCAAACATCGCGGCGATTCCGGCAATGAAACGAACGCCTGCGCAAGCCTGGAAACTCAATCGCGCATTATTGAATTCCGCCGCGCCGGAAGAATTGAAGCAGGCGCATGCCGCGCTCGCAGAATTGAAGCAGCAACGGCAGAAATTCCTGGACGATCTGCCTTCGTTGATGGTCATGCAGGAATTGCCGACGCAGCGTCCGGCGCACGTGCTGAAACGCGGCTCTTATGACGCGCCGGGCGAAGCCGTTCACCGAGCGGTTCCCGCCGTGTTGCCGCCGATGGCCGCGGATTTGCCGAACAACCGATTGGGATTTGCGCGATGGTTGATGAGCAAGGAGCATCCGTTGACGGCTCGCGTGACGGTTAATCGGTTTTGGCAAATGCTGTTTGGCGAAGGATTGCTCAGAACGACGGAAGATTTTGGCGCTCAAGGCGAATTGCCGTCTCATCCTGAATTGTTGGATTGGCTGGCGGTTGAGTTTCGGGAAGGGGTGAGGGGGCGACAAGGTGATGGGGCGAAGAGGTGGGATGTGAAAGCGTTGTTGAAGACAATTGTGATGAGCGCGACTTATCGCCAATCGTCAAAACTGAATCCGCAATCGGCTCCCAGAAATTCTAGCCGCAATCCGCAATCCGTTGATCGCTTGCTGGCCAAAGCGCCGCGTTTTCGGTTGTCGGCGGAAATGATCCGCGATCAAGCCTTGTTCGTTTCCGGTTTATTGGTGGAAAAACTTGGCGGGCCTTCGGTCAAACCGTATCAACCGGACGGACTGTACAAAGACATGGCCTTTTCGGGCCTGACCGCTTACAACACCGACAAAGGCGAAGGATTGTGGCGACGAAGTCTGTACACGTTCTGGAAGCGCACGGTGTTGTCGCCGACGATGCAGGTGTTCGACGCTTCGGCGCGCGAATTTTGCACGGTGCGCGACACGCGAACCAACACGCCGCTGCAATCGCTGAACCTGATGAACGATGTGACCTACGTCGAAGCCGCGCGAATGCTGGCCGAACTCATGCTGAAAGAAGGCGGCGCGACCGCCGAACAGCGGCTGGCGTGGGCGTTTCGCCGCGTGGTTTCGCGCCAAGCGAGCGAAGCCGAACTCAGAGCCTTGATCCGAAACCTGAACTCGCAGTTGGAATACTTCACGCGCAACTCCCAGGAAGCCGAAAAGCTGTTGGCCGTTGGTGAACGGCGCAACGACGACAAACTGAATCGAGCAGAGCTTGCGGCTTACGCAACGGTTGCCAGCTTGATGCTCAACCTGGACGAAGTGATAACCCGGCAGTAACCCAAACAAGGAGACAAGATGAATCGCAGAACCTTTCAAATTCTTTCGCTGATTGTGTTGGCTTTGATTCTGGCCGTTGCTGCCGAACGTAGCGATCTCGCTTCGGCGCAATCGCGAGCGAAACTGACCAAAGCCGACATTGACCGAATGATGACGGAACTTTCCAACTGGGGACGCTGGGGCAAAGACGATCAACTCGGCGCGCTGAATCTGATCACCCCGGCCAAACGCAAACAGGCGGCTGCGTTGGTGACCGAAGGCGCGAGCGTTTCGTTGGCGCGCAACACTAATCAGGATCGCGAGCCGGATAACTCGAACCCTTATCAACACACCATGAATCTTTCTGGCGCAGGCGAAGGCCAATGGGCGGTGGACACGTTTTCGATTCTCTTTCACGGATACCAGCACACGCACATGGATGCGCTTTGCCACATCTTTTATCAGGGCAAGATGTACAACGGATTTTCGCGGCAGGAAGTCACAGCCAAAGGCGCGCAGAAACTGGCCATCAGCAACTTGAAACAAGGCATTTTTACGCGCGGCGTTTTGATGGACATGGCTGCGCTGAAGGGCGTCGCTTATCTGGAACCGGACGTGGCGATTTATCCTGAAGACCTGGACGCCTGGGAAAAGAAAGCCGGAATCAAGGTTGGTGCGGGCGATGCCGTGTTCATTCGCACCGGTCGCTGGGCGCGCCGCGCGGCAAAAGGCGCCTGGGATATTGAAAAAGCCTCGCCCGGATTGCACGCTTCGTGCGCACGTTGGTTGAAACAACGCGACGTGGCTTTGCTGGGCAGCGACGCCGCCAGCGATCTGTTGCCTTCCGGTATAGAAGGCGTCACGCATCCGGTTCATTTGCTGACGCTGGCGGCGATGGGCGTTCACATCTTCGACAACTGCGATCTGGAAGCTCTGAGCGAAGCGACGGCCAAACGCAAACGCTGGGCGTTTTTGCTGACGGCGGCTCCAATTCCGATCACAGGCGGCACCGGTTCGCCGCTGAACCCGATAGCGACTTTCTGAAGCTGGGGCAGATGGAATCGGGTGATTTGGGAGTAGAAATGGCAAGTATTCAGACAATTCGGCAGAAAGTAATTGATCGTGCCTATTAGCTTTCGTCGCACGCAGAAGAAGAAATGGCCAACGATTTGTTTGAGCGGATAGATGTTGAGAACGCCATTCTCAAGGGTGAGATTGAAAAGAAAATGACTCATGATGAACGCGGCACAAGGTATCGAATTGAGGGACCTGGAAGTGATGGTCGAATGATGCACGTGATTTGCCGTTTCAAGGAAGATGGTAATCTGATGATAATAACCATCTATGCATTACTGGAGGAATCATGATTTGTGAATTCTGCGGCGGTCAAACCGTCAAGCGAAAAGTCAGGAAACAACATTGGCTCGAAGGCAGGCTTTATCTCGTCGAAAATGTCGAAGCCGAAGTTTGTAGCGAATGTGGCGAGCGGTATTTCCACGCAACGGTTTTAGATCGAATAGATGAGATGCTGAAAGCCGAGCATTCCGTGAAAGAACGTTTGTCAGTCGAAGTTGTTAGCTTTGCCTGAAATCTGGCGGAAACAATCAGGAACACGATGAATCCACTCAATGAACTTCAATTGACGCTCACGCGCCGCTCGTTTTTCAGTCGCTTTGGCCTGGGCGTGGGAACTGCGGCCTTGGCTTCGCTGCTGGGCGAAAGCGGCTTTGCTCAAACCAGCGAACAGAAAACCGGCTTGCCCGGAGTGCCGCACTTTGCGCCGAAAGCCAGGCGAGTCATTTTTCTGTTTCAGGCGGGCGGACCTTCGCAGTTGGAATTATTCGACGCCAAACCGAATCTGGAAAAGTTTCGTGCGCAGAATCTGCCGGATTCGATTCGCATGGGGCAGCGGTTGACCGGTATGACGGCGCATCAATCCAGCTTTCCGACTGCGCCTTCGCTTTACAAATTCGCGCAACACGGAAAGTCTGGCGCGTGGTTAAGCGAATTGCTGCCGCACACGGCGAAAGTCGTTGACGAACTCAGCTTCATCAAATCAATGCACACCGAACAGATCAATCACGATCCGGCGCAGACTTTTGCGTTGACAGGCTTTCAACTTGCCGGGCGTCCGAGTCTGGGTTCGTGGCTGGCGTATGGTTTGGGCAGCGAGAACAAAGACCTGCCTGCGTTCGTCGCGCTGGTTTCGGTTGGGCGAACCGGCGGCGATCAACCGCTTTATGACCGGTTGTGGGGAAGCGGATTTTTGCCTTCGCAGTTTCAGGGCGTGAAGTTTCACAACGGCGCTGACCCGGTTTTGTATTTGTCCGACCCGCCGGGCATCAGCCGCGAAGTGCGACGAAAGTTTCTGGACGACCTGGCCGAATTGAATCAGCTCAACGCCAGGGAATACGGCGACCCGGAAATTCAGGCGCGCATTGCGCAATACGAGATGGCGTATCGCATGCAGACTTCGGTGCCTGAGCTGACCGACCTGTCGAAAGAATCCGACAAGGTGATTGAAAGTTACGGCTCCGACGCGCGCAAACCCGGAACGTTTGCTTACAACTGCGTGCTGGCTCGGCGACTGAGCGAACGCGGCGTGCGATTCATTCAGTTGTTTCATCGCGGCTGGGATCAGCATGGAACTCTGCCGCGCAACATCAAAAAACAAGCCGAGGACACAGATCAGCCTTCGGCGGCGTTGATTCAGGATTTGAAAGCGCGTGGCATGCTCGACGACACACTGGTCATCTGGGGCGGCGAGTTCGGGCGCACAGTTTATTCGCAAGGCCGATTGGCTGTGGACGATTACGGGCGCGATCATCATCCGCGTTGTTTCACGATCTGGATGGCGGGCGGAGGCATCAAACCCGGCGTGACCTTCGGTGAAACCGATGATTTCAGCTACAACATAGTGCGCGATCCGGTTCACGTTCACGATTTGAACGCAACCATTCTGCATTGCCTGGGCATTGACCACACCAGGCTGACGTTCAAATTTCAAGGCCGTTATTACCGATTGACCGATGTTCACGGCAATGTCGTCAGACAGGTTCTGGCTTAGTTTCGTAAGGCAAGCTGGCAGCTTGCCTTACTCTGGCAAAGAGTGACTACATGAAAATCAAACTTCTTCGTGATGCATTCATTGTTGGAATGTTGTTGTTGGCGTTTGTTTCCATCGAACGCGGTTCAAGGGTTTCAGCCAGCAAACCAACCGCCACGCCGCCCAACATTGTTTGGATCATCGGCGAAGACCTTGGGCCGGAACTGGGCGCTTATGGCGACAAGCTGGCGCGCACGCCGAACATTGACCGGCTGGCGCGCGAAGGCGCTCGGTTCACGCGCGCGTTCACGCACGCGCCAGTGTGCGCTCCAAGCCGTTCGGGAATGATTACCGGTCAATATCCGACGACGATGGGATCGCATCACATGCGCTCTACGTTGTTGAAACCGCCGCCGCTGTTTACCGATGACCTGAAACAAGCCGGGTATCAAATCTGTTGGCCGACCAAAGTCGGGTTCGGCAAAACCGACTTCAACTTCACACCGCCGGAAGGTTGGGTGGATGTCACCTCCGATTGGACGAAGGATGTGCCTAGACGACCGTTCTTCGGTTATTTCAACATCACGACTTCGCACGAAAGCCAGGTGCGCGCCGTGCCGGAACAGCACGCGAAAAACACCGCTCGGCTGAAACCGTCTGATCGCCAGGACCCTGCGAAGATGGTCTTGCCGCCCTATTACCCGGATGATCCCGACGTGCGGAACGATTTTCGGCAGTATTACGAATTGGCGACGGCAGTTGATTACAAAGTCGGCGATGTGCTGGAAGCTTTGGACAAGGCAGGGGTGGCCGACAACACGATTGTATTTTTCTTCGGCGATCACGGGCGAGGCATGCCACGCAGCAAACGTTGGGTCTACGACGTGGGCATTCACGTGCCGCTGATCGTTCGCTGGCCGGGCAAAATCAAACCTGGCAGTGTGCGCGATGATTTGGTTTGTTTTCTGGATTTCGCGCCGACTGTGATTTCATTGGCGGGCGGCGAGATTCCCAAAGCGATGCAGGGGCGAGTAATCGTCGGCGAGAAGACTGCACCAGAGCCGAAGCATGTCTTTGCCGCGCGCGACCGAATGGACGAAACCTTTGACCGCATTCGCAGCGTGCGCGGTCGGCGATTTCATTTGGGAATTGTATACTTGACAAACCCTTGATCGGGTTGGCTTAACCATTAACCAAAGAGCCTGTCTTGCTCACCAACTTTGCGTTCTTCTTTCTCGGCTTGTTTGAATGTCATAGCCGACGGCGGCATTTTCACTTCCGCACCACTCAACAGTTCTTCGATGGTGAAAATCTGTAGACGTGGAAAGTCCTTATGCCATCCTTCCGAGCGATAAAAGCCCGCTGTTGCCGCCTCTGTTTTCATATCGCGCGTTGCGTTTGCCAGTGTAATAAAAACACCAATTGCAGCTTGTTCGCGGTTAAGAGTTCCGATTAAATCCCGGATGTCAGGGCTTCCCACCTTGCCGCTTTTCACTTGAACTAGCAACCGCTTCGGCTTGCCGCTGTTGTCATCAATGAAAGTGATAACACCGTCAATCCCTTTGTCTGAACCTTTCTTGCCCTGCTTGCTTCCGGCCTCACCGCCAAGCGGACGGGCTTTGATGAGCGATAATGCCCACCACTGGAATTGATAGCGGTCATCCTGTGCAAGTTGCCGGGCTGAACTTAAATCTTCTGGTTCACCGATGACTTGATAGTCTTTCTTTTCGTTGAGATTGAAAGCGGCTCTCAGTCGGTATTTTTGCAACGCAATGGAAAGATGTGTTACGTCAATGCCAATCCACTTTCGATTCAGTTTCTGTGCGGCGGCAATGGTCGTTCCGCAACCACAGAAGGGATCAAGAACAACATCGCCTTCGTTGCTACTGGCGGAGATAATTCGCTCAAGTAAAGCGAGCGGCTTTTGTGTTGGGTAGCCCAAACGTTCGGCGGCTTGAGATGAGACGGGCGAAATATCATCCCAGTTATTTCCTATCACAACACCGGGCATTTCATCTAAATACTTTTTGATCCGTATACGCCCACTTAAATCAGAAGGAAAAATAAGCCGCCCTTGCTGGTCAAGCTCTTGCATGCGTTCGTTAGAAACTGTCCAGCCGTTGGGATGTGGTTTATAGCCCTTGTAATCATAAGTCAGGTTCGGGCGGGGGTTGGGACTTCGTAAATTGTCGGATGAGTAGCGGCGACCTGTCTCATCAATATAGCGAAAGTTCTTTTCTATGTACTCTTTTGTATAGGGCGAATGCTGAGGGTTAAACAAGTAGCTATTTGTCTTGCCATAAAAAAGCAATATGTCATTAACGTTGCTGAAATTTCTCTTTGAGTCGTTATGACTACTTGTGCGTTTCCATGTAATTTCATTCAAGAAGTTCTCAGTACCAAATATCGAATCTAAAACTATCTTCAGATAGTGGCTTGCCGTAGGGTCACAGTGTAAATAAAGGCTACCTGTTGGCTTCAATACGCGATGCAATTCGACAAGCCGCGCAGCCATCATTACCAAATAGGCCATCATTTGATTTGTACCAATGAACTGCCGCAATGCGCCAATCATGTTGGAAATGCCTTCGCTACTCTCTGTGACTAAAGCCTGATAGGTTTGCTCTGCCTTCTCGTTCCAATGCCAAGTGTCTTCAAACGCGGTTATCTGCGCTTCGGCTTCTTTTCCGCTTTCGTCTTTGAAAAGCACGTTGTAGTTTCGATTGGAATTGAACGGCGGGTCTAGGTAAATCAAATCCACACTCTCACGCGGAATGTATTCGCGCAAGATTTCCAGATTGTCGCCGTAGTAGAGAGTGTTTTTCCAGTCTGGCATGTGACTATGCTTTGGCTGTCCTCTTTGCTGTCCGTTTCTTGCTCGCTTTCGTGAGAGCCTTACCCTTCACCGGCTTGACGTTGAGCAAGCCGCGCAGAGCTTCAGTAGTTGAAAGCGGCGCAAGTGAGAGCGGCTTTTCAGCACCGCGTTTTTCATTTTGCTTTGTTCCTGATGTTGTATTTTCCATATCACTCTGTCTCTTTAATTGCCGACCTGCCTTTAGTTTCTTCAAAATCTTCCGGCGTCGGAGCTATTGGAATAGCTGTTTCAAATAGGGAATTTTGACGGCTTATGCGTTGCGGGTATTCGACTAAAATCAAATGTGCAACTTTGCCATAGTCACGATCCCAATTCTGAAGGGAATCAACCCTTCTAGCAATAGCTGAAGCAGCATGAACTGAGTCAGCAGGTCTTAGCCCGCAGTTGCGTGCTAATTCAACCGCTTTATCGGCAATGCGCTCATCCAAGTTTATCAATTTTACCCACTTCCACTTAAACATCAGTCCGATTTTATCAATCTGCGCCTGTGTTAGTTTTGTTGTGGGTTCAGCCGCCTGGTATCGCGTCCAGAGGGTGGTTAATTCTTGCAATGCTTTTGGGTGCTCTTCCTTAATTGCTGTGGCGGCCATTGCCATCCAATCCGGCATTGGCGCTGAACCATGACGCTTTGGTCGAATTACTTCTGCTATTGTAAAAACAGACGTGTATATTTCAATCTCGCCATCGCGCGCGTGGCGTAATACGTCCTCGCAGATAAGACGGCGCTCTTTATCTACATCGTTTCTGTTTAGAAAACAGATGAAGCACGAAGAGTCCCAATAGACTTTTTTGGGGTCACTCATTCGATAGCTCCTCCATGTATTCTTTCAGCGATTTTCCTTCGGTGAAGTCCTCTATTAGGCCAGACATTTCCTCGATGGTAGGCAGCTTAGGCTTTGGCAGAGATTCCATCTCTTCAGCCGAGATAATAACCGGGTTTCCAACACTATTAGATTGAATCTCACCGTAAACCACTACTCTCGTTTTCAAAAGCGATTTAACGCGCTCTAGGTCACTTTCGCTGAATTTGCAGCGCACAGGTTTGCCGGAAACCTCATCCCACACACGAAATTCATTGCTTTTATGGACACTTATAGCGTCTAGGCCGCCAACGACAGAGCCATAAGCATAGTATTTTACTCCGGTAATTTGACGAACATTGTCCAACGTCTTTTCTGTTATGTCCGCTTCTTTTTTCGGCGCATCGCTGCCATTCATGTATATGCCAATTGTCCCTACTTTCGGCGTCAATCTCGCCAAGTTCTCAATTTTGGCCAAAGCTGAATCAGACATGAACTGCGTGCGCTCACCGCTAACCGAAAGCAGTTTAGTGTTTTTGATAAGCTGTTCTTCAACAGTCTTAGAAACATCCCTGCGCCCTCTTTTTACTTTTGGAGCTACGCCAACAACTGCCGGGCTGCTCTTTTGAAGCGTGACCACTTCCCACGTTACACTGCCGCGTGGATCGTGCGAAATAGTGGCATCCAAATCCTTTAACACGAAAAGGAAATTTTTAAGCGATTCGATAAAAGCCGCAAAAGAAAGCCCTTCCCCAGTGCCAACCCGCAAAAAGATAGTGTCAGACATTTTGCCCCCCTTGTGATACACTAAAAGCGGGCTGCCAGTCTGGCAGGCAATCACACGTCATCAAATAAGAATCCAAAACAAGCCGCGTCTGACCACGCGGCTTGTTTGATTTAGCCTTCACTCGATAACTCTTTCTCCGTCGTTTTCTTCAGCCGGGATGAGTCCCGGTAGTAAAGCCTCTTTCCTTCAACCTTGCGAAACGCTTCAATCGTGCGTTCGCCGTCGGTCATTTTGCGACGATTGAAGCGAAAGTCAAACTCTGAACAGTAGCGATGTAAATGCTGCGGCGACCAGTGATGATAAACGCCAATCACGCCGCGCTTCATAATTGCGTGAACGCTTTCCGAAGTGTTCACGTGCGCGCTTTCGCGGACATACTCGCCAACCTTATGATTGACGGATTCGTGACCGGCAAACTCATCGGCAACGAAACTGTAAGACGGCGACTCATCGGTCATAATCTGCGCGTCTTTGGCGACGTGCTTTTTCATGACTTCTTTCAGGTTCGCGCCTGTGACGTGTTTGACGTGCGTTGTTTTCACGTTGCCGCCGCGTTGAACCAATGTAACGACCGCTTCTTTGTTGACCGCGCCACGACCTTGAATTTTCTCCGCACGATCTTTGGCATGCATGTTTTTCGCTTTGCCGCCGATGTACGTTTCATCAACTTCAACAACGCCGGTCAACTGGCTGGCCAATGGTTCTTCAGCCATCGCATAACGGATTCTCTGAGTTAGAAACCAAGCCGACTTGTAAGTAATGCCAAGCGTTCTGTGGATTTGATGCGAGCTAAAGCCCTTCTTGGAAGAGCAGAGCAGATGGATTGCGTGAAACCACTTATTGAGCGGAATGCGGGAATCCTCGAAAATCGTTCCAACCGTGACAGTAAACTGCTTTTTGCAGTCACCGCATTTATACAAACCCTTGCGGACTTTCTTCGCGCTGTTGGCTGCAATGCGATAGACTTTGGCCGATTCACAATGCGGGCAGGTTGCGCCGTTTGGCCAACGAAGCATTTCGATAAATTCGCGGGCGATGTCTTCACTGGCGATCAGTTTGGCGATGTCGGCGTGGTTTAGAATGTCTTTCAGCATAAGTAGAATCCTCTGTTTCAACTAGGCGGATTCTACTGAAAGAGCGTGGGTTTGTCAAGTATACAATTCCCTTTCATTTCATCCGCAACTTTTATCCCGAACTGCCTTATGCGCAGGTGGTGTTGTACAACGAAGAAAATCCGATCATGCAGGTTTGGCGGCGTTGGTTTGCCGAAGGAAAGTTGAACGCAGTTCAAAAACAGTTTTTCGCGCCGACCAAACCCGCTGAAGAGTTATACGACACGCAAAACGATCCGCACGAAATCAACAATCTGGCCGCATTGCCGAAGTACAAAAAGACGCTGGAAGAAATGCGCGCGGCGTTGGATCGCTGGATCAAAGACACTGGCGATTTGGGAGCTGTGCCGGAAGTAGAGTTGGTCAAACGCGGCCTGGTCGCCGACCGAATCAAGGAGTATGAAGACCGCAAGAAAAATGGCTTGCAGCCCAACGAACGCCGCCAAACTCCCAAGCAACCTTAATCGTGATTCACCGCATGAGGGGAAGCTTTGGCGGTATTGCTGACGGTCTCTAATCTTTAGAAAATGCCACACTTAGCCAAAAAAATTGTTGCTCTCGAATGTCAGTCAGGTTACTCTCCGCGCCGGTTGAGGCAATTCTCTCACTGACGATTTAACAAGATTACTGAGCTAGCAGCTTTCCTCACTCGACCACGGTGCCTGCCCTAAAACTTCATTTGAAGCTGTACCCCGTCTCATAATTTCCAGTTAAATTCCCTTTTTGACTCTTAAATTAAGGAGCGTTCCGCATGAAAAAACGTTCGTCCGTTTCGTCGCAGGCACCTGCGAATGAACTTGTTGAACCACAAACTACTCACGAAGAAACCACAGACTCCTCAAAACCTGTTTCAAGCCGTCGCAAATTTCTGGGACGTGTTGGGGCTGCAACCATTGCGGCAGGCGTCGCCAGTCAGACTGCCTTGGCGCAATTTCCCGCGCCTGGCGGCTCAAAGCAGCCAATCTGTAATGACCCGGCCTTTCCATTTGGAGTCGAACCTGCTGACAAGGCTGCCAATCGGTACATGAAATCGTATAAATGCCGTCTTGAAGCTGCCAAGCTGGCGCAAAGCAGACCGTTGGCTTATCACGTCAACAACGGCGACGAAGATCGTTATCCCAACAAGATCGGTAGCTTCACCAAGTCCCTACCGCATAACCAAATCGGTGAGGTAGACCCGGCAGCTTATGCCACGCTGGTCAGGGCACGCGAAACGCGCGATCCCAAGCTCTTTGAGCAGATTAGGCTTGGCTCGGAGCGCAAGCTGACCAGCCCGCAAGCCGGTTTGGCGATGGATCTGCAAGGACCGGATTCGCATCACGTGACGCTGCCGCCAGCTCCGGCCTTCTCAAGCGCCGAAGCCGCAGGCGAAGCCGTAGAGTTGTATTGGATGGCGCTCGCCCGCGACGTGCATTTTTCCGATTACGACACCGACCCGATTGCCCAGCGCGCGGCGGCAGAACTTTCTACACTGTCGGATTTCCGCGGGCCGAAAGTGAACGGACGGGTCACGACTGGCACACTCTTTCGCAACGACACTCCAGGCGATCTGACCGGTCCCTGGCTTTCGCAGTTCCTGACGTTGGACTTCAGCTTCGGCGCAAATTTCGTCTCGCAGAAAATCAGGACGCTGGCTCCACAGGATTACATGACGAGTTTCGGGGATTGGCTAGACGTGCAGAACGGCGTAAATACGGTTCCTAATGCCGTATACGATCCGACGCCGCGTTACATGCGCAATCTGCGCGACATGGCCGCTTGGGTACGCGTTGACGCACTCTATCAAGCCTATCTGCATGCGTGCTTGATCATGATGGAACAGGGTGTTCCTCTCGATCCGGGACTGCCGCTCTACGATTCGAAGTCGCAGGACGCGTTCGCTCAATGCGGCGGACCGCACGTGCTGAGTCTGTTGACGGAAGTCGCCACACGCGCGCTGAAGGCGGTCTGGTATCAGAAATGGTTCGTCCATCATCGCCTGCGCCCCGAAGAGTACGGTGGGCGTGTACATGTCACCAAAACGGGACAGGCGAATTATCCGCTCCATCGCGACGTTTTAAACTCACAAGCAGTCGTTGAGACTTTCGCGAAATACGGCACCTATCTCCATCCGCAAGCATTCCCCGAAGGATCGCCAGTCCATACTTCCTACGGCTCTGGCCACGCGACTGTTGCGGGTGCGTGCGTGACGGTACTCAAGGCGTTCTTCGACGAGACGGCTATCATCAAGAATCCGAAGGTGCCGAATGCGGATGGCACGGCGCTTCTTCCTTACGAAGGGCCGCCGCTGACAGTGTTGGGCGAGTTGAACAAGGTGGCCTCGAACGTCGCCAATGGCCGTAATGGCGCTGGCGTCCATTGGCGCACCGACGCGGTCAATTCGCTCAAACTCGGCGAAGCCGTGGTCATCGGCATCCTCGAAGAGCAGAAGCTGACCTACAACGATAACCTCGAAATGTCGTTGACAAAATTCGACGGCACAAAAATCACCATCTGATCCAAGTTCCAACTGCTGTATGGCAGTGGGCTGACATTCAAACGCCGCTTGTTGATTGCAAAATCGCCAAGCGGCGCTTTTTATGTTTGCTACTGAAGCCCAGCCATTCCCAGCGCCAGCAACAACGCCCGTTTATAACCGAGTTCGCGTCCCGTCGGATCGAACCATTCGCTCAATCGGTGAGAATCGTTCGATCTACCGCCCGCGCCGATGGTGATGGCGGGGATTCCCAGACTGATTGGGATGTTGGAATCGGTCGAAGCGCGGTTGAGAATCGGCGTGATCCCCAACACGCGCGAAGCTTCCATGGCCGTTCGCACCAGATACGATTCTCGCGGCGTTTCCCCCGAAGGCCGATTGCCTATCATTTGCACGTCGGCTTTCAACTTTTTGCCAGCAGCGGCGCGCATGACGTTTTCATCAATCACGGCTCGGTTCAACGCGGTCAGCAAATAATCTTCCAGACGAGACAACTCGACTTCAGACGAAGAGCGCAAATCAACATCCATCGAAGCCGCTTGTGGAATGACGTTGACCGATTCGCCGCCTTCGATACGGCCAATGTTGTAAGTCGTGCGAGGATCAACCGGCGCGTGGTAATCCGCCAATCGAGCAGCGGCCCGTCCCAGCGCATGCACCGGATTGACGACGCCGAAATCTCCCCAACTGTGACCGCCCGGGCCTTCCAATCGGATGCGATACCGCCGCGAACCCAACGCCTGATGCGTAATGAAATCCACGCCGGTTCCGTCGAAGGAAATGAAGGAAGAGACTTTTTTTGCCAACTTGCCTTCGCTGAACAAATGTCGAACTCCGCGCAAATTGCCTTCGCCTTCTTCGCCAACCGTCGCTACGAACGCCAGCGTGCCGCGCAATTTGACTTGTCCGGCGTTCAGCGCCTGAATCAACGCAATCATTGCGGCCAATCCGGCACAATTGTCAGCAATGCCCGGCGCGCACAACCGCGACCCGACGTGACGAACTTTGACGTCGGTTCCTTCGGGAAAGACAGTGTCCAGATGCGCCGACAAGACGATCAACGGTTGTTCGCGTTCTCCACGATAAAACCCGATGACGTTGCCTTCGCTGTCGGTGTGAACGTCGTCCAGGCCGAGTTCGTTGAACCGCGCGGCAAAATACCGTCCTCGTTCCTGTTCCTTGAACGGCGGCGCGGGAATTTCGCAGGTGCGGATCAATTCCGCTGTGAATCGCTGTGCGGACGAGTCAATGAATTCAAAGGCGGTGGCGACTTTGCCGTCACCGAGCAAGTCGGCGATGGAGAGCGGACGAAACCGGTCGGCAATGGAAATAATGGAAGCAGGCATTAGAATGCTCCGGCAGATTGCAGATTGAAATTCGACAGCCGGATTGTTCAATTGAGCGTGGCAAATTGCAAACTGTGCATTAGCGATTTGCAGATTGATGTTCGATCAGCCACCACGCCAACAAGCCGCACAACACAAATCCGAATGCGTTGCTGATGCCATGAATCTGAGCCATCAATGGAATGCCGACGGTTTCAATCCCAACGTACCTGCCGAAGGCGTACAGACAGGCAAACATCATTGTGACCACCACGGACAATGACGACAGAACCAACAGCAATCTTGGGACAGGCTTCATTGCCGGAGCCAGGATGAACATGGTCAGCATTGCCAGCGTGAAAAGGCTTAATGCCAATGTGACGGCGGAAAAAAATTCTACCGAACGGGACAAGGTGATTCCGGCGGCGACCAGCGGCGGACCGGCAATGACACCGGTTGCGGCGGCAAGGTAAAACTTTCGAGCAATGCCGGTTTTGATTCTTCGCCCGGCCAGCCCGGTCAGAATTGGCGCAGCGAATCCGGCGTAATGAAAATGCACCGCCGTCAACAGCACGATGGTGTCGGAAAAGTTCATAGGGTTCATTCCTGCGCGCGACAGAAACAGCCAACCGCTGCCCACCACGACATAAGCCAGTCCGGCGTCAATGCAGAGTTCTTCCAGCGGCAAAATGCTGCCTCTGGTTTTCCATCGTTGCCACAATCGCTCCAATCCAAAGAGCGAAATCAACAAGGTGGTAAGCGCCCAGATCAATGTTGTGATTGCGGCCAGAATGCTGGTTCGCAGCGAAAACGAAACGATCACCAACGCCGCGCCAATGGGTTGCAATCGCAGGGCGTAACTGAACATCTGTACGGGTTCGCTCTTCGCCGCCAGCGACAATGCCAGCGGAACAAATACCAGCACGGCCAGCATCAGCAATCGTTCGATCAACCAGGTTTCGCCGCTGCTTGTCACCGGCAGATTCAGCCAATCCGAAAGCGGCAGCAGGCACGCCAGCCAGACGATTCCTCCGATCAAAGCGCTGGTTCGACCGAAATAAACAGGAGCAATTCTTGCGTGTTTCATGCGTTTACGATCGTCTCAGTCTGGCGAGTTTCCAAAGCGAAAAACCTTGCGAACGAGAATCTTGCGCCTTCGCCGGTTTATGGTGTAGAACGAACGCGCATTCAAATCAGACAACATCAGAAGGGAATTGGCCAACTTTGGTAGAGCGTCATTCAAATGATTCGGGCTGGATCGAAGTCATCACCGGTTCGATGTTCAGCGGCAAAAGTGAAGAATTGATTCGGCGGTTGCGTCGCGCCCAGATTGCCCGGCTCAAGGTGCAAAGTTTCAAACCCGCTATTGACGTGCGCTATTCCGAAGAGCACATCGTCTCGCATTCGGAGATGAAACTGGCTTCCCAACTGGTGATTTCAACGTGCGAAATTCTGGAAGCGGTCACCTCTGACACGGAAGTTGTCGGCATTGATGAAGGGCAATTTTTCGACGCCGAGTTGGTCAATGTCGCCAATCAACTTGCCGCCGAAGGCAAGCGGGTCATCATTGCCGGACTTGATATGGATTACCTTGGTCGTCCGTTTGAGCCTATGCCGCTGTTACTGGCCATTGCCGAAGACATCACCAAAACGCGAGCCATCTGCATGCAGTGTGGCAGCCCGGCGACTTACACGCAGCGTTTGATCGCCAGCCGGGAACGAGTCGTCGTCGGCGCTTCGGACGCTTACGAAGCGCGCTGTCGCGCTTGTTTCGATCCAAATCTTGGCCAGGCCAACGAGGCGCGATGAAGGGTAAGGGCAAGCAGCGACTGCTTGCCCGTTGTTGCTTACAAAAGGCGTTGCGGTTGCTCGCCTGACTAGAGGAGTATGGATTATGAGCGAACAAAATTCAGCCGTCCGTCCGTTGGAACACGATCTGCTGTTTGATTTTCTTCGTGTGGTAGAAGCCGCTGCGGTCGAAGCCGCTCGCACCATGGGGCAGGGCGAACGCAAATACAGCGATCAGGTCGCAGTCGAAAAGATGCGCGAAGTGATGGATACCATTCCGATGGAAGGAACCATCGTCATCGGCGAAGGCGAACGCGACGAAGCTCCGATGCTGTACATTGGCGAACGAGTCGGAATTGGCGCAAAACCCGGCAACGAAGGCAAATATCCTCACGTGGACATCGCCGTGGATCCGCTGGAAGGAACCAACCTCTGCGCCACTGGCGCAGATAACGCCATCGCCGTTCTGGCCGCTGCGGAAAAAGGCGGTCTGCTGCACGCGCCGGATGTGTACATGAAAAAGCTGGTGGTGGGACCCTCGGTCAAAGGCGCTGTGGACATTGACGCGCCCGTCAAAGACAACCTACACGCGATTGCCACACGGTTGAAGCGCAAAGTCGAAGACCTGACCATTGTCGTCATGGATCGCCCGCGCCATCGCCAGTTGGTCAGAGACATTCGAGACGCAGGCGCGCGCATTCGATTGATTTCCGACGGCGATTTGTCAGCGGGAATTTCTGCCGCGGTTGCCGGTTCGGGCGTTCACGCGCTGATGGGAATTGGCGGCGGTCCTGAAGGCGTCATTACAGCCGCTGCGATGAAATGCCTGAATGGGGAAATCCAGGCGCGGTTTATGATGCCTGAACAATTGGAAGAAGAAGAACGCTCCAAAATCGCGCCGGACATTGCCGACCGCATGGCCAGCATGGGCATCAAAGACCCTTCGCGTGTGTTCGACACCAACGAACTGGCTCCGGGCAAACGAATCATCTTTGCCGCAACCGGAGTCACCGACGGAACCATTTTGCGCGGAGTGCGATTTTTCGGCACAGGTAAACGAACTCAATCTTTGGTGATGACTACCGAAACCATGCACGTGCGATTTGTTGACTCCGTTCACGTCGAAGGCGGGCCGGATTCGTTCGTCCGCTTTGATCGAATTTAGCCGAGTGCGAATCTCGGACGGAGTGACAAATGATTAAGTCATGGGCGGATAAGGGGTTGAAAGACTTCTTTGAAACGGGGAGTAAGAAAAGAATCCCGTCTGACTTGGCTTCTCGTATCCGAATCCGTCTTGATGCCATTGCTGCCGCTGCTGTGGTTACCGACCTTGATTTGCCGGGATTCAAATTGCACGAATTGAAAGGTGATCGAAAAGGCACTTGGTCAATCTGGGTTAATGGCAATTGGCGCATCACGTTCACGTTTGTTGACGGAGATGCGACCGATGTAAATCTTGAGGATTATCATTGAGGAGGATTTATGCTCAACGGCAGGAAAAGACGACCGACTCATCCGGGCGAGCTTTTGCGTGAAGAAATTGTTCCTGCGGCTGACCTGACTCAAGCAAAGCTTGCGGAACGGCTTGGTGTTTCGCGCCGCTCGGTAAATGACTTGCTCAACGAGCGTCGTTCGCTTACGCCCGATATGGCTCATCGTTTAGCGCGAGTGTTCAGAACAACGCCTGAATTTTGGATGAATCTGCAACAGGCTGTGGACATCTGGGAAACATTGGCGGCTAATCAGAAAGAGTATTCAAGACTTCGCCCACTAAAAGCAGCCTGATGCTCCATTCAATTCTGACAAGGAGAAATTCCGTGCGTTCATGTCGAGCTTTTGTTTTGCCAGCTCTGCTTTGCCTGATTTCGCTGGCGGCGTTTGGCCAGTCCACGAAACCGGTTCAGAACATCGAACGGTTGCGCGCGCGATTGCAGGAACTGGTCAACGCCTTTCCGGGGACGATGGGCGTTGCTGTCCGCGACATCGCCACGGGCCAGCAGATTTCGATCAATGGCGACAGGCAGTTTCCCATGGCCAGCGCTTACAAGATTCCTATTCTGGTCGAAGTTTTTCGTCAAGCCGAAGCGAAAAAGTTTTCACTCGATGATCGCGTTGAATTGACCGACGACGACCGCACGTTGGGCAGCGGTGTGTTGACGCTGATGGCTTCAGGGTTGAAACCGACGATTCGGGATTTGGCGTTGTTGATGATTATCCTCAGCGACAACCAGGCGACAGACATTTTGCTGACCAAAGTCGGGGCGGAAAATGTCACGGCGACCATGCGGAAACTGGGGTTGAACAACATACGTGTGGATCGCACGACCTTTGAATTGATCCGCGATTATCTGGCGCTGATGGACGAATCGGCGGCGAGCAAAACCAAACAACAGTTAATGAATCGTCCGCAACTCAATACTGCGACGCCGGAGCGTGCCGCCAAAGCCGACGCGGAGTTCGCCAAAATCATGAAAGACGTGGCTTCGCCGGACGATATGGCCCGTTTGCTGGATTTGATCGTCAAAGGCAAAGCCGCCAGCGAAGATTCCTGCCGGCAGATGATGACGATCATGAATCGCCAGCAGTTCAATCACCGCTTGCCGCGTTATTTGCCCGAAGGCACTGGCTTTGCGCACAAGACGGGAACCATCGGTTCGACAACCAACGATGCCGGCGTCATGTTCATTCGCGGCAATCCGATTGCGCTGGTTGTTTTCACTGTGGACAAACGCGCTGCGCGCGGCGAAATCGAAGAGCAGATGGGGCGGTTGGCGCGCGTGGTCTACGACTTTTTCGATGCGGTCAAATGAATCCAATCATCCATTCTGAAAACCGAAAAGCGGTTTTGATGTATGCGCTTTTGATGCTGATTGCGCTGGTCTGGCTGGCGTTGATTTTTCTGCCGCCGTGGTTGATCGCCAATGAACACAGGTTTTCGGCGATGAGTCTTTACCGTGCGATGTCCGGTTTTTGCCATCAAATGCCGGAACGATCATTTCATTGGCTCGGTTTTCCGTTGGCGGTTTGCTCGCGTTGCACTGGCGTTTATGCCGGTTTTGTCGCCGGGTTGGCGCTTTACCCTTTTTTCCGCAACCTGACCAATCTTGAAATTCCGCGCCGCTTTTGGCTGGTTGTTGCTGTCTTGCCAATGTTGGCGGATTTCGGCGGCGATTTTATCGGTTTGTTCAGCAACACTTTCTTTTCACGGACGGCAACAGGGCTTTTGTCAGGCGCTGCAATCGCGTTCTTCCTCTTGCCTGCCTGGGTGGCGATTGCTTCATCCACTTCGCCAGAACCAATGGATCATTCTTTCAAGGAGAATTACTCGGCATGAATCAACAAGATCATAGCAAGGCGTATGTTGTGGGTGGTTTGGTCATGGGCATTTTGTCTGTGATTCCGTTTGTGAACGCGGGCAATCTTTGCTGTTGTTTGTGGGCCTGGGTCGGAGGCGCGATTGCCGCCAAGCTGCTGGTTGATGGCTCTGCACAACCTGTTACTGTTCAGGAAGGGGCGAAAATTGGTTTGTATGCCGGAGCCTTGGGGGCTTTTATCCGAATTGTGATTGGTTTGCCGATCGAGTTGGTAACGTTGCCTTATATGCTGGAAGCCATGGGGAACGCCGCCCAAAGCCTTGATAACTCTCAACTGCTGGAATTCGTTCAAGCCATGAAAGATGAAATGAGCGGAAGAAGTTTGGGCAGCCAGATTTTAGGGATGATTCCAGGCACGTTGATCGGAGCGATGTTCCTGTTGGGCTTTACGGTATTGGGAGGAATGGTAGGAGTGAAGCTGTTTGAGAAGCGCCAGAATCAGGTTCCGCCGCCTCCACCTTCGCAATGGCAACCGCCGCAATCCGGCGAAGGTGGCAACTGGCCGCCGCAATAAGGTCCAAATCAATCGAAGTCGCAGATTGACGCTGGTCGCCGCAGATTTTTTGATCTGTGATGATCGGCGTTGCTCTGCGGCTTGTTGTTTTATTTCTGAGCCGTCAGCGTTTGGAAGCGGTTGGCGCCGCGTTGCAGAAATTCGATGAATTCCTGTTTGTCACGCGTCAAACCGGGAAACTTCGACAACACATTACCGTTCGGATCCACCACCACATACAACGGCAAGGCCACCGTTCCGTACTTTTCCGCCTGCAAGCGTCCGTTTTCTTCGTCAAGTTTTTGGTGTTCCGGTGTATCTTCTCGGTCGGTGTACAACTCGGCCAGCACGAATTTCTCCAGTTCCTTTTTCACTGCCGGGTCAGGAAACATATTTTTTTCCATCCAGCGGCAATTGGTGCAGGTCACGCCGGTGAAGTTCAAAAACGCCGGGCGATTTTCGGCTTTGGCTTTTTGCAGGGTTTCTTCGTAAGTTTCCAGCCACCTGGCTTCGGCTGCATTTTCGCCTGAACGGTTCAATGCGAAATCTTTCGACGACGAAGGCGGCAACCAGGCGTCGAATTCTCCCAGGCTGCCGCCAAACAACCCAGTCAAAAAGTAAAACGCCAGCGCCAGAAAGAACGTCCCCATCAGCATGCGGAACACGCCCAATCGTTCGACGGGCGAATCGTGCGGCAGTTGAATTTTGCCCAACAGATACAACGCCGCCGCCAGCGCAATCGCAATCCACGCCGACAACACCAGCGGACGCGAAATCAATTGCCAACCCCACACCAGATCAACGTTGCTCAGGAATTTGAAAGCCGCGCCAAGTTCCAGAAAACCCATGACGACCTTGACCGAATTCAACCAGCCGCCGGATTTCGGCAGGCTTTGCAACCACTGCGGAAACAGCGCGAACAGGAAAAACGGCAAAGCGAACGCTGTCGCAAACGCCACCATGCCGATGATCGCCCAGAACCAATCGCCCTGCGTGGCGTAAATCAAAACCGTTCCGACAAACGCCGTCGTGCAGGTGAACGAAGTCAGCGTGAACGTGATGCCCATCAAAATCGTGGCGAAGGTTTGTCCGCCTGCTCCGCTGTCCGCCTGTTTGTTGAGTTTGTTGACCAACCCCGAGGGAATGCGAATTTCAAACATTCCAAACAGGTTCAGCGCGAAGATGACGAACAGAGCCGTCAGGAACAAATTCATCCAGGGATTGGCCGCCAGCTTGGTCAATCCCGTCGGACCGGCGATCATCGCCAGAGCCAGTCCCAGCACCGTGTAAGTCAAAATAATGCCCAGTGAAAAAAACGAAGCCTGGCCGACGGCTTGCGCGCTGGTGCGTTTTTCGCGCTTGGTGAAAAACGACACGGTGATCGGAATCATAGGGAACACGCACGGCGTCAACAGCGCCAGCAACCCTTGAATGATGGCAAACCAGATGAAACCGAACAGCCCGCGATTTTTCAGAGCCTTGGCCTGATCTTCGTCTGCGCCGTGAGCTTCGGGCGGCATCGTCGAATGATCGCTTCCGGTAGTTCCAATTGCAGCAGCCTCCGGCGTGGAGGAGGCTTCCGGCGTCGGCGAACTTTGCGGCGTAGCTGATGCTTCAGGTGTCGGCGAAGCTGTTAGCTTGGCGTTGGCTGCGACAATTTCCACATCTGTTTCAATCGGTTTGGTGCGCGGCGCCAGACATTGATGATCGTCGCAGACCTGGAAATAAAACTTGATTGTCAGCTTCTGATTTCCAAGCGGGGCGTCATCGGCGATTTTGATCGGCAAGGTGAAAACGGCTTCGTTGTCGAAGGTTTCCGTCATAAACGGCGGCTGTCCCGGAGCCGAAAAATTCGGGTCGGCGGCGACTTTCGGTTTTGGCTGAGTCGCTTTGCCGCTGGCTTTGAATGGCCCGGTTTCGTCAATGGTGATGCGGGTTGGACGCGGTCCTCCCGGCGGTTGCGTCAAAGAATACAAATGCCAGCCCGGTTCAATCTTGGCCGTAATGACAACCTTTGCCGTTTGCCCGGCTTTGACCGGGTTCGGATCTAACCTGGCCGACAGATTGACGGGGTTCAAATTCTGAGCCGAAGCCATGACCGCCAGACAGCACACCGCAAACAACGCTGCCAGAGCGTTTTTGCTGACCAAAGCGAGTTGACCGGAGCGAACCATAAAACGACCTCACAAAATAAAAAGATAAAATACCAGTGGAGTTTACCTGACTGCGCCAAGGACGTTTGTCAGCCAAGTGACCGAAAGAGTACCCCGAACACAAAAACGCGGCAACCTGTGGTTTCGGTGCGAGCATTGGCTCTGTTGAATCAAACGCATCTTCCGGCCATAATCCGCGCTCAATTTGTTTCCTCATTTTGTCTATCCAATTACGAAAAGGAAGTTTTCACTACAGCAATGCAGTCACCATTCGCGCACATCGAACAAGCGCCGCCCGATCCGATCATCGGGTTGACCGAAGCGTTCAACAACGATCCGAACCCTGCCAAAGTGAACCTTGGCGTAGGCGTGTATCAGGACGCCAACGGCAAAGTTCCCATCCTGAATGTCGTCAAAGAAGCGCAAAAACGCTGGCAGGAACAGGAAGCTACGAAAAGCTACTTCGGCATTGACGGCGTCCCGGCGTACATCAAGGAAGTGCCCAAACTGCTGTTTGGCGCGGATTCGCAGGTTATCGCTGAAAATCGCGTTGTTACGGTGCAAGCTGTCGGCGGAACCGGCGCGCTGAAAATCGGCGCGGATTTCCTTCGTCGTTTTTTGCCGGATTCACAGCTCTGGATCAGTCGTCCAAGCTGGGAAAATCACCAGATGCTGTTTGAAGCCGCCGGGTTCAAGGTCAACACCTATCCGTATTACGACGCGGAAACTCACGGGCTGGATTTCAACGGCATGCTGGAAACTCTGAAAAGTTTGCCTGCGCAAAGCATCGTTGTGCTGCACGCGTGTTGCCACAATCCGACCGGCGTTGATCTGACCAACGACCAATGGAGTTTGGTCGTGGATGTCGTCAAACAAGCCAATCTGGTTCCGTTCCTGGATTTCGCCTATCAGGGCTTTGGCGAAAGCCTCGAATCAGACGCCTTCGCTGTGCGCGCATTTGCCGAAGCGGGAATTCAATGCGTGATCGCCAGTTCGTTTTCCAAATCCTTTGCGTTGTACCGCGAACGAGTCGGCGCGATGACGTTCGTGACCGCCAGCGCCGACGAATCCAAACGAGTGCTGAGTCAGGTCAAACGAGTCATTCGCACCAATTATTCCAGCCCGCCTTCACACGGCGCGCAGATTGTGGCGATGGTGTTGGCCGATGCAGAGCTTCGCAAACAGTGGGAAGCCGAGTTGACCGAAATGCGCGAACGCATCTGGCAAATGCGCGGCAAGTTCGTCGAAATGCTACGCGAAAAAGGCGTCGAACAGGATTTCAGTTTCATCCAAAACCAGCGCGGCATGTTTTCGTATTCCGGCCTTTCGCCTGAAGCCGTCAAGGCTTTGCGCGAAAAATTCAGTCTATACATCGTCGGCAGCGGACGCATTTGTCTGGCCGCCATGAATGACAACAACATCGGTTACGTCTGCGAAGCGATTGCGGACGTACTTTAACTCCAATCACACAAGCACCATGGAAAATCACAAACTCACTCGTCGTACTTTCGTTTCTTCAACGGCAGCTACTGTGGTCGCCACCGCTGCCAGCGCCAGTCGCGTGATGGGCGCGAATAATCGGTTGCGCGTCGGCATCATTGGTTGCGGAGGTTTGGCGCAGGGCGCGCACATTCCTTCGCTGATAGGCATGAAAGATTCAGACAACGTGGAAATCGCCGCCGTGTGCGATGTTTACCAAAAACGTCTGGATCAGGCCGCCGCCAAAACCGGAGCCAAACCATTCAAGAATTACACCGAACTGCTCGCTCAAAAAGACATTGATTACGTCACCATCGTCACGCCCGAACATTGGCACGCCAAAATGACGATTGACGCCGCCGATGCGGGCAAACACATTTACTGCGAAAAGCCAATGACCTGGTCTATTGACGAAGCGAAAAAAGTCGTCGCCAAGATCAACCAGACCAAAGTCAAAATGCAGGTCGGCGTGCAGGGCATGTCCGACGATTCGTATGAAGTCGCTCAGCGAATGATCAAAGAGGGCAAGATCGGGCGACCGATTCAGGCGCAGATTGATTATTCGCGCAACCACAAACGCGATTTCTGGGTGGCCGAAGGCGATGAATTGGACAAGGACGTGAAACCTGGCGTCAACCTGGACTGGAATGCGTTTTTGGGGTCAGCGCCGAAACGTCCGTTCGATCTGGATCGGTTTCTGCACTGGCGGCGATACTGGGATTATTCGGGTGGCATCGCCACGGATTTGTTCGTTCACCGCGTGACGCGCATGATTCGCGCGCTGGATTTGAAATTCCCCGACCGCGTCGTCGCCACAGGCGGCAAATGGCAATTCCGCGACAGCGCAGCGGAAATTCCCGACACGTTCAACATGATGCTGGATTACCCGGAAGGTTTGACGGTGGTCGTAATTTCTTCGATGGCCAACGGCGAACCGATTCCGCACGTCATTCGCGGCCACGAAGCCACGTTGCAGTTCACGCGCGACGGGTTCGTCATTCGCCCCGAAGGCCGTTTCAACAAGGAAGGCGAGAAGGGAATCATCACGCACAAAAAAACCGGCGGCGAAGACATCACCTTGCATCATCGCAATCTGCAAAACGCGATTCGCAACGGCGAAGCCATCAAGACCGACGTGATGACCGGATATTACGGTGTGGTGGCGGTGCGAATGGCGACTGAAGCCTTCCGCAAAAACCGTTATATGAAATGGGACGCGCGGCGCGAACGTCCTTATGCAGCTTAAATCGGTTTTCAGTTGGCGGTACGGTTTAGCCACTGAGTCGCAGAGGCTCAGAGAAGAATTTAGAAACCTCTGTGTCTCCGCGCCTCAGTGGCAAACCCCCGTACATCGAGGTGAAATCTGATCTAAGATTTGATTTCGATGGTGACCGCTTCTGAGGCAACGCCGTTCAAGATCAACTCAAGCGTCGTCGAGCCTGTTTCAATTCCAACCGGCAACGGCGCATCAACTTGATAGCTGGCGATGTCGGTGACAAAGCCAACAAAAGTCGGCGAGATCAAATGCTCGCCGACTTTGACGTTTACATTGTCGCAATTTGCTGCTTCGTTCAGCCCTTCGACAAACAATCGCAGCAGCGACTTTGGCCCGCTGGCGTGAATTTCCGCCTGGTAATCAAACCCGTTTCTGACCGTGACGATTTTCGGCGCGGCTGGCCGAGCTTCGACCAGTTCCACTTCGTAACCCGGCGAAACGCCGCCGCTTTTCAGCAACAGTTTGACGATGGTTTTGCCACTGACCGAATCCGCTGGGACTCTGGCTTCTACATAAGTCAGTTGATCGAAAGTGTCGCCAAAACGCGCTCGCAACTCTTCGTCGAAATGCGGTCGCGGTCTGCCAACGTAACGCGGCACGACCGGCTTGCCGCCGATGCTGACCATCAAGTTATTCGCATCCACCGATTCCCGATCCAGACCGGAAGCCACCAGCGACAACCAGGCATAATCCCCTCCAACCGGAATCTCTAGAATCGCCGGATTGTCAGCCCGCGCGTGAAATTCAATTCTATGGTTCGGATTTTCCTTCGTGTCTTCTTCGTGTGTCTTTGTGGAAGAAAAAGGTTTTCGCGGCTTTCGCAGCATCGTCCAGCAAAACATCGTATCCGCGCCATAAATGCTGACGAGTTGCGCGCCAAGCTCTTTCGCCAACCGGCGAAGCTCGCTTTCTGTAAATGTCGCGCCCGACCAAGTGTCTTTGTCAGCTTCGGCGTAACTTTGCGCTTCGACTCCGTTGGTGTGAACGCGGACGATTCCGCCTGGTTTGACGACTCGATAAGCGTCACGGATGTTCGATTCGATGACGGCTTTGCTGGGCACGTGTTGAAAGACGTAGGCCGAAAAGGCGATGTCGAAAACGTTGTCGGGCAAAGCCGCAAAATCAACGCCGCTGGTTTCATGCAGATGCACGTTCGGCAAATGGCTTAGCCGCCCTTGCGCTTGCCGAATCATTTCGCCTGAAACATCCGTCGCGTGAACTTCGCCGAAGATGCAGGCGAGATGTTTGGTCATGCGCCCTATGCCGCAGCCGATTTCCAAAAACTTCAGATCGCGCGGATTCCGCCCGCCGGTCATCAGTGTCAATTCCGGCAAAATCAGCGTGTTGATTTCATTCAACCCGGTGGCGTCGAATTCAGCTTCGGTTTGATCCAACCGGACAGTGTTGATGTACCAACGGGAATTTTCCTCTGCGCGATGATTCCAATCACGCTTCATGACTTCGGCAAAATCGCCTGCTGTTTGACTACTCATTCGCTTTTTTGAATCCTTGCTGGCGTTCGATCTTTTTCCGGAGGTATCAATGACAAAACGGAAACTTCTTTGCAGCGTTCTGGCGATGATCTTCATTTCGTTTACGGTTCAAGCCCAGACCAAAACCGCTGACGCACGAGGCGCTGTCCAAAATTTCTTTTCCCTGCTCAAGGCGCAGAAATACGCCGAGCTTCACGATTTTCTGCCCTCGCAGCTTCAGAAACAAACGACGCGCGAACAATTGGCAGAAAGCTTGAAACGGCTCGACCAGTTTTTGACCATCCAGCGTTTGGAAATTGGCCGCGTCCAACAGCGCGGAGATTTCGCCGTTGTGGATACGGTCATTTATGGCGGATTGAAACGGGCTGTAAACGTCAACGGCGAAGAAGTGAAGGAAGGGAGGGTTTCCGTGCAGCAATACCTGTTGAAAGAAGAAGGCCGATGGCGAATCACCACTGCCGACAAACGCACCACAGATTTTTTCCTGCAACGTAACCCGGAATTCAAACAACAGTTTCAACTGACGCAACCGCAATTCGCCCTGAAACAAAGTGGCAAATGGGCACCGCTGGGAAAATGATGAAGTCGGAATGATGAGTGATGAAGATCAGCAATTCATCCCTCATCCCTCACCTGATTCCCCCGACTGTTTGTTGCCAACTGATTGTTCGGCGCAACACGGTCAGCCGTGCGCGATTGCCCGCTTCCAGCAATCCGTCCAATTGATCGGCGATGGCTGTCAACAGTTGAAACGCGAAATCTCCGGCGTGCGTTGTAACGTGCGCGTAATACCCAAGCTGGACGGTTCCGGTTTTGTCCTGGTGAAATTCGCGGACTTCGTTGGCGGTCATGGTTTCGACCTGTGCATTGATCGGCAACACTGCGCGCGGCACGCCGTGGAAGCTTTTATGTGCTTCGCGCCAGCCGAGCAGCAACACTCCGATCATTACGCCTTGTTCGTTCAGATAATCGGGGCTGAAGACCGAATTCAATTCGGGCGGCGTCGAAAGGCGCGGCCCATAATTGCCGAATTCGGGATTGATGAGCTGCGAGTTGTACACCACGCCAATGACTTCGCCGTTGCCAACGGCAACTTTGACAAATTGCGCGAAGCCATAATCTTCCGTCTTCGGCGCTTCATTGGTTTCAAACGAATCCAGAATCCGCGCCAGATAATCCACGTGAGAATTCGATTTGATGATTTTGGCGATCAGCATAAATTCATCCCGTTAGTTATTTGATTTTGCCCGGCCCCACAACGCGCGACCGGATTTGACGCCCGTATGTTCACCGTCTTTCAACACTTGTTTGCCGTTGACGAACACATGGCGCATGCCGACGGCGTATTGATGCGGTTGTTCAAACGTAGCTTTGTCTCCAATCGTTTTCGGATCGAAGACCACCACGTCCGCGAAATACCCGACTTTGACTAATCCGCGCCGATCCAATCCCAGATTCGTGGCGGGCAAGCTGGTCAACCGGCGAACGGCTTCTTCCAGTGAAATCACCCTTTCTTCGCGGACATATTTGCCCAGCAATCGCGCGAAGTTTCCGTAAGCGCGCGGATGCGTCGAAGATTTCAGAAAAATGCCTTCCGCCGCCATCGAACCTCCGTCCGAGCCAAACGAAACCCAGGGAAGTTTGATCTGCTTTTTCAGGTTTTCTTCGTCCATCATGAAATACACCGTGCCGACGCGAGATTGATCTTCCACCACCAGATTCATGATCGTGTCGGTTATTTCTTCGCCGCGCAATTTGGCGACTTCTCCAAGAGTCTTGCCTGTGTATGGCTTCAAGCGGTCGTTCTTGAATCCGACCAGGATGACTCGGTCAGCCGATCCGGCAGCCAGAAAGAGATTTTCCCACTTGTCCGAAGGCGTCAGAATTTCTTGGGCGATCTTCTTTCGCGTGGCCGGGTCTTTTAACCGTTTGAAAGCGGCTTCGTAACCGCCGTCCAACACCCACGGCGGCATCGCTGCATCCAGCCCTGTTGAACCCGCCGGATAGGTGTACATATCGGCTGTGATTTTCAATCCTTGTTTTCTGGCCTTTTCGATCAGAGCGATGGCGGTGTCCATCTTCGGCCAGTTCGATTTGCCAGCAGCTTTCAGGTGGTAAATTTCAGCAGGGATGTTGGCTTCGCGGGCAATGCGGATCAACTCTTCGATGCCTTCGATCAGGCGATTGCCTTCGCTGCGCATGTGAGAAATGTATTTGCCTTTGTACTGAGCGGCGACCTTGCAAAGCTCTATCAGCTCTTCGGTCGGAGCGTAAAACGCTGGCGCGTAAATCAACGAAGAACCTATGCCCAAAGCGCCGGCTTGCATTTCCTGTCGAACCAGTTCGCGCATTCGTTGCATCTGCTCCGGCGTCGCCTTTTTATCTTCCAGCCCGATGACGTGTTCACGGATGGTGGTCGCGCCAATGAACGAAGCGACATTTGGTGACACGCCACGCCGTTCCAGAAATTGCAGATACTCGGCCAGCGTCGTCCATTCGATGTCGAATTTCAGATCGCCTTGTTCGGCTTTGGCGCGCTGCTTCATTTCATCGCTGAGCGGCCCCATCGAACTGCCTTCGCCGAAAATTTCCGTCGTCACACCCTGTTTGATGTCGCCCATCGAACGGCCATCCACGATCAAATCCTCCACCGCCCACGACAGCATGTTGATGAATCCAGGCGCCACAGCCAGACCGTTGGCGTCAACTATTGTGGCGGCCTTGTCTGATTTCAGATTGCCAATGGCGACGACTTTGTCGGCGTTGATGGCCACGTCCGCCCGGCGCGGTTTGCCGCCGTTGCCGTCATACAGCGTGCCATTCAAAATCAGCACGTCGTAACGCCGCTGAGCGCCAACGCTGGAATTCGATTGCAGGGCGAACAGAAGAATCGCCACCAGAAAAAACAGTTTCCGCATAAATCCTCTCGCTTGTCGTACGGAGTCAATTACTACGATTGAGCGGGATGATAGCCATACAAACCCGTGTTGGAAAGCTGGGCAACCATAACTGCCGATTTTACCCTGTCTTGACAGAGCCTGGTGGCGTCAGTACCATCCGGCTTCTTTTTTGGCGCATGGTAACCGCAATGAACAAGCGTCAGCAGGCAAAAGCGGGTGAAACGGCTTCGGCAGATTCGCTCCAGGATTTGAATTCGCTCGATCAGTTTTTTATGGGATTCGCTCTGGCAGAAGCCCGGCGAGCAAAAGACGCTGGCGAAGTTCCCATTGGCGCTGTTGTGGTGATTGACAAGCAGATTGTCGGAAGTGGGCATAACCAGCCGATTGCATTGAATGATCCAACGGCTCACGCCGAAATTCTGGCGATGCGGCGAGCGGCGGAACGAATCGCCAATTACCGTCTGACAGAAGCCACGTTGTATGTCACCATTGAACCTTGCGCGATGTGCGCAGGCGCAATGGTCAACGCCAGAATCAAAAGGTTGGTTTATGGCGCAACCGAAATCAGAGCAGGTGCAGTGGATTCTGTCTTCCAAATCTGCGCCAACAGTTCTTTGAATCATCAGGTGGAAGTTACTTCCGGCGTCAAAGCGGATGAATGCCGCGAATTGATGCAGGCATTTTTCAAGCTAAGACGAAAAAACAAAGTTGATAGCAATAACTTAACCGAATCTTTGTTGGAGTAACTAAAGCAAAAAATTTTCTGCGGAGAGGTGCGAGAGTGGCTGAATCGGGCGGTCTCGAAAACCGTTGTACTCTAACGGGTACCGTGGGTTCGAATCCCACCCTCTCCGCCATTACGTTTTGAACTGCGATCAAACACGGATTTGATTTTGGAGAGGTCGCCTAATGGTATGGCACCGCGTTGGAAGCGCGGCGGGTCGAAAGGCCTGTGGGGGTTCGAGTCCCCCTCTCTCCGTTCCCAACCTTGCAATCTCAAGTTGTTGAGATTCGTATCAGGCTCCGGTCTCCGTGCAATCTCGAATGCATGAACCCCGCCAGGACCGGAAGGTAGCAACGGTAGTGAAATTCAGATGTGCCGCGGCAGTCACCGGAGCCTGTCCTGTTATAAAAATAGCTCCTTCAGAATCCAGGAATCTGTTTATCAGCTTTTCCGGTTTTCTGAAGGAGCTATTTGTCCTTGAAGCTACGGCTAATTATTACTTACCTTCTTTTTCAGCACGAGCTCTGGCCCAGCGAGCTTTGGCTGCTTCTTTCAGTTTCCTTTTCGTTGCGGCGGAAACTACTCGTTTTTTAGCGCCTTCCGCAGCGGATGCGCCTTTAACGGCAACAGTGCCGCCGCCCGCAAGTTGTTTACGCTTTTCCGTCAATTCAGCGATTTGCGCGTGAAGCTGCTGGATTTGCGTATCAATTCCGATAATCGCCAACTGAATGATTTCAGAGCGATTCCCACTACCTTTTGGTCTAGGCATGTACTTTCTCCTTAGTATTTGGAAGATAAGCCGACGTTTGAGCTATTTCTGCTTTCAGCATCAGCGATAACATAAAACTACTGATTGGCATTCTAAACTACACAAGCATTAAAATGCCAAGATAAAAACAAGTTACACCGTAGTTGCATTGGACAAGTTTGTTGAATTGGTAAGATAAGCCATAAATATCTTTTGATTTGTCGTGCAATTACTTTATCGGAAACCTCAGCTTGAGTGACTGAATCCGGTGGGCTATGCTCTGCCGGCAATTTTGAACCGCTCAAATCCTTTGACTGGTCGTCAATTTCCTGTTTGGAGATCGTCCGTGAGCTATCAGGTTATCGCGCGAAAATATCGTCCTCAGACTTTTTCTGACCTTACGGGGCAGGAACACATCACGCGAACGTTGACTCGCGCTCTGGATCAGCAGCGATTGCATCACGCATACCTGTTTGCGGGCGTGCGGGGAACTGGAAAAACGACTTCAGCGCGCATCCTGGCCAAGGGATTGAACTGCCACAAGGGAATTACCAGCCAGCCGTGCTTGCAGTGTCCTTCCTGTCTGGAAATTACCACAGGAAATTCGCTTGACGTGTTGGAAATTGACGCTGCGTCCAACACGGGCGTGGACAACGTGCGTGATGTCATCATCAATAACATTGCCATGGCTCCGGCGCGCGACCGATACAAGGTGTTTGTCATTGACGAAGTCCACATGCTTTCCACCAGCGCGTTCAATGCTTTGCTGAAAACCCTGGAAGAACCTCCGTCCCATGTGGTGTTCATCATGGCGACTACGGAGTTGCACAAGCTGCCGGACACTATTCTTTCGCGTTGTCAGCAATTCGAGTTTCGCCAGATTCCGACCGAAAAGATATTTCGGCGGTTGCGCGAAATCGCCGACAACGAAGGCATCAAAATCAGCGACGATGCCTTGCGTGAAATCGCTCGCGCCGGAGCAGGCAGCTTGCGCGATGCCCAATCCGCCTTCGATCAGGTCATCGCATTCAGCGGATCGGAAATTACGGAAGACGACATAACAGCTTCGCTGGGCATGGTCAGCACTGCCACGCTGGGAAAATTTGTTGAAGCAATCGCCAATCAGGATACTGCCGGAACCATCAACCTGGTCGAAGAGATATTTTCGCGAGGTTACGATTTACGCAACTTCACGCGCGAATTGATGGCTTATTTACGTCATTTGTTAGTCGTCAAATCCGGCGTTACAAGCGGGGAATTACTTGGCGTGGCTGATATTGAGATCAATAAACTGGCTGCGCTTGCTGCCAGGTTTTCCGAAGAAGACCTGGTGCGGTGTTTTCATTTGCTGGCTGAAACAGAAAAGGAAGTGAAAGACTCTCCTCATCCTCGATTCCAGCTTGAAATAGGACTGGTGAAGTTGGCGCACGTTTCACGGTTGCGAACGCTCGACGAATTGATCGAACGACTGGAAGCTTTGGAATCCGGGCTTGGTGGTGCGGGCGGTTCAATTGTTCCTTCAACGCCTGTGGTGCGGCGCGATGCCACCAAAGATGAACTGCCAAGACAACCGCGCAGCGAAGCGCCAAAGCCTCCACCGGCAAAACCTCCAGCAGTGGAAAGGCCTGCTCAAACGGAATCAAGAGCAAACGATTTGTCAGAGCCGCCTGATTTTCCGGATTTCGATCCGGCGGAGTATTTTGCTCCTTCGGAATTGCTGGATTTTTCTGCGCCTGAAATTTCAGTTGCTTCAGGCGCGCCCAAGCGTGTTGTTGCAACCAGCGCTCCGAAAGAAGTTGTTCAAGCCGCGACACAGGTAATTCCTGGCAGAGAAATAGACGCCATCTTGAAAGAGGTTCAGAAGCTCAATCGCCCCTTGGTGTTGATGGCGCTGGAAGATGCGCAAGGCAAGTGTTACCAGGACGGTGTGCTGACCGTGACGTTTGGCAAGGATGACGCGGTCGCCAAACGACTCCGTGACAGCGGCACGCTGTTTCGCACAATCGGAGAAAAACTGTTTGGGCAGTCGCTTCGTGTTGAAGTGCAGATCAGCGGCGCCGTCGAGGTTGAGAAAGTGATTGATCAAACGGCGCTCAAGCGTCAGGAGTTGAAAGAAGTCGCAATGCAAAATTCTGCCGTGCGTCGTGTGCTGGAAGAATTCCGTGGCGAAATTGTCTGGGTGAAAGAATCACCTGATGCGAGCCAACCATCTTGAACCAGTTATCAGCGGAACCAGTTCCGCCAGTTTTGAGGCCAATCAGCGCGTGTTATGATGTCCGCGTTCGAAACCAAATCCATTCAAGTTCTGATTGTAAGGAGAAAACCAAAATGAAACTTCCAGGCGGTATGAACCTGCAACAAATGATGAAGCAGGCGCAGAAAATGCAAGAACAGATGGCGAAGGAAATGGACGCTTTGCGTGTGGATTCATCGGCTGGCGGCGGCATCGTTCGCGTCGAAATGAATGGCAACAAGGAAGTCCTGGCGATCAAAATTGATCCCGAAGCTGCCAGCGACATTGAAATGCTGCAGGATTTGATCGTCGCTGCCATCAACGAATGCGGACGCAAGGTTGATGAAATGATGCACGGCAAACTTGGCGGCGCGCTTGGCGGGCTGAACATTCCGGGTCTGATGTAATCCGTTGTCCGCAATCGGTGGTCGGTGATCGGCGTTATTATGCTGACCACCAACCACCAATCACTGATCTTGTATGCTTGATTACGCAGAACCAGTCACCAAACTGATAGAGGAATTCAAACGACTTCCCGGCATCGGTCATAAGTCAGCCCAGCGGCTGGCTTTTCATTTGCTGAAAGCTCCGACCGACGACGCCGAACGGTTGATTGCCGCCATCCGCGAAGTCAAAGAGAAGATCATTTTCTGTTCAGTCTGCAACAATCTGACTGACAGCGATCCGTGCCGTTTTTGCGCCAGCCCGACACGCGACCAATCGGTGATTTGCATTGTCGAAGAGCCTCACAACCTGGTTGCCATCGAAAAAACGCGCGAATACCACGGCCAATACCACGTGCTGCATGGAGCCTTGTCGCCGATTCGCGGCATCGGGCCGGAAGAATTGCGGATACGAAATTTGCTGGAACGACTTCGCCCGGACGAAACGGGCGAAAGCATCGTCAAGGAAATCATTCTGGCCACCAACCCAAATACCGAAGGCGAAGCAACGGCCAATTACCTGGGGCGATTGCTCAAACCTCTTGGTTTTCGCATTACGCGAATCGCCATGGGATTGCCGGTTGGCAGCGATTTGGAATATGCCGACGAAGTCACCATGCACAAGGCCCTTGTAAACCGTCACGAAGTTTGAGCGCCATTAACGATGCAGGAAAAAGATTACGCTGTCGAATATCTGGCTTTGAAAGCCGCCAACGACCAATTGCGCGAACGCGGCAAACAGTGGTTGCTGGATTCTTTGACGCAACTATGCGCCGACGCCAATCGCCGGTTGATGCTTCAACCCGATCAGGTTGGAATTCAAACCGGCAGCCAGCCCTGGCAGTTCAACGTCGAAAACGCCACGATGGCCGGTGAGCGATTCGGCGCTCGATTCGGATTTCGCACCTTGATCGTTGAGGTAGGGTGGCCGCAATTGCCTGAACATGGATTTTTGACTGATGGGGCAATGGCTTGCGCGCGCGTGAGTTTGAGCCAGAACACAATGCTCGAACCGCAACCGATTGCCGAGTTGATTCTGAAAAAAGTCGCCAGGGGTGATCTGGCGTGGTTTGTTTTCAAAAACAAAGTTTCCGGTGAACAAATTACCAATGCTCGCCTGAACGAATACCTCTCTATGGTTTTGTCCGACTAAAATTTTTGGCCATTCCGCTAAAAAAATAATGAAACATCTTCCGGCTTGCGGCGTGGAGCAGGCTTGAGTTAGCGATGCGTCTGTGGGCGAAAGTCAGACTCACTGGGAGATTTTCGGCAGACGCATCGCAATCGTTTTACCTCACGGCTTGTCTGCAAGCTTCGGTCAGGCCGTTTATTATTTTTGAATGTGCGCTAGCCTCACTTCAAAGTTTGGCGTACTCGACTCCCTGAAGAATTTCCATTTCAAACACGAATTGCGTATTCCTGAGCTATCGGATTGGCGTGGTTATAGGTTCGGATAAAGATGAACCGAATGTTGGCCAATGGCATTTTGTTGTTCGCCTCAATGATGGCGCAGGCCTATGAGTCTGTGTCGGTGGTTCCATCTGTCGAGCAAATAAAGCCTGCTACGGGCTTCACTACCACTCCGAAAGCTGTCAGCGCGCAATTGAAACTGGCAGACGGAACAATTTTTTCCGTGTCCGGGCGCGCGACATTTACGGTGATTCAAGCCAATGAAAATGACACTGTGACTGGAACACTGGTATTTGATTTGTCCGCCGAGGCGCGGGAAAAGATTGCTCACGCTTCCAATGGGGCGTTGAAGAGTGTTCCGACCAGCGTCAGCGTGGATGAATTGACAGCCAGTTTTCAGCGTGGCGCTGCATGTCCGCAGATCAAATTACTGCTGGCAGCGAAAACTGTTGTACTCGTGGGTGCCCAGTTGTCGTTTGACCGGGTTGTTCTGAATATCAATGAAACACCGGAGCAGATGAATCAGCTTTTTTGCAGTTGGACCCGGCAAATCAACGTCAAACGGCAACGTCAAGGCATCATTGCCGCCATCAACCGATTGCTGATACCGCCTGAGCCGACGGAAGAAGCTGTTGAAAATAAGCCGGTGAAACCGTAAGCTACGCTCCCTTGTCGCCCCATACTCACAATCTTTGTCGAATCCGAATGGCCGATCTTGTTTTCGTCTCGCGCTAATCCGGAAAACCCCCTTGAATCAAAAACACGTTTTGGAGGTAGAAACACAGTCTATGAACACCAAATTTACTAGAATGATTGTTGCCTTGGCTTGTCTGCTTGTATTGAGCGTTGTTGCCAACGCTCAGCAGGCCACGCCCAAAGCCGTCGCGTTTACGACGGCGCAAAAACTGGTCATCGCCAAGTTGAAGAGCGGCGAAGCCGATGCGTATGACGTGCGCGGCAAAGTCGCTTTCACCGTGACGGCGGCCAACTCTGACGACACAGTGGCAGGCACTCTTACTTACACTATTCCTGAAGATGCGCGCCAGAAAATCGCATCTATGGCTGGCAAAGCGCTCAACACTGTTCCGGCCAACATCACCCGAAAAGATGTGGTTGCTTCTTTCCAGAAAGCGACGGAACCTCCGGTGCTACACTTGGAAATCACCGGAATGGATGTGGATGTGGCTGGCGTCAAGATGCGATTCAACCGCATTGTTCTGGACATCAATGCCCGTGACAGCCATCCGCAGGATTATTCGGTTCAGGAAATGGAAGCGTTGTTCACAGTGTGGGCCAGACAGATTCTCAATGGTCGTTCACGACGCGGCATCATCGCCCGCATGAACAAGGTCATCAATGGCGAACCTGAATAAAAGGACGCTCTCGATTCAAATTCTATCCAGCTAAAATGGCAGTTGGCGACGGTATTCCCGGTGATGTTTGGGCCTCATCCAAACAAGGCCGGACGGTGCATCGCCAACTGCCAATATGTTTTTTGTGCTTGTTCGAATCTGCATGTTGACGTTGGTGGGGGCTGCTTTGGTGGCAGGAACACCGTCTGTCTTGTCGCATTCGCGCAGCGCCGGACGGGCCGCGATTCAGAATCAGGCGCAAACGCAACGCGCGTCGCTGAATGGTTGGCTGGAAAACAATGACGGACGGTTGCGGTTGGTGGTGAGCAACAATTCGCCGAGCGAATTTCATGGCACGGCCAGAATCAGTCTGGGCGGCAGCGAAGAGCAAAAAGAGATAGGGATGGTTTCGCTGAAGCTTCCGGGGCAGGAAATAAGTCTGCTGCAGATCACTGGAGCTTCACCTTCGGGGGATCATTACGCGCTGGCGATTTATGACCAGCATGGAGTTCGATTGTTTTTCCGAATCGCTCCTTTGCGGTCAGCCTCAGACCCGACGCCTGCAATACCAATTGTGATTACACCAGTGCAGCAGCCAGCCGCGAAAAGCGCCGCGAACACCTCGACAGGAAACAACGCTCCCATTCCTGCCACCGCCAGGGCGGTGGAATTTGCGAAAGTGGCAACCGGCATTCAGGTCAAAGCGCGTGTGTTGGCGGGTAACGAATCCAGCGAATCGTTCATTCTGTCATTTGAGTTACGAGCGCAGCGACCAATTGCTTACGCCACGCTGTCCATTGCCGCCGCAAAACTGAAAGAACAAAAGCCGGTTTCGATCAATTTGCATTCCCAGGTGGATTTCAAGCTTCCGGATTCTCTGGAAAGCAACACTGTCAATTACACAATCACCAGCAAAGAAGGAATACTGCTGGCCAAAGGCGAACTGGATCTGAACGTGTTGATGGCGGAAGATTCCGTAACGGTCAATGACATACGCCTGGATCGCCAGTCGTATCAGGCGGGCGATACCGTTCGGCTGACTGTTGTGACCGAAGGCAAGGCTCAGGCGGGATATAAGCTTGAAGTTTCCGTTCGTGACGCTCAAAGCCAGATCATTTTCAGCGATCAAAAGGTCATTGGTGCAGACGAAACCGCGAACTCTTTCGAGTTTTTGATTACGCTCCCGAATAAAATTTCGGCTCCAGCCATCTTTGAATTCAGGATTCTCGATGCGGAAACCGGTTTGATGTTCGATTCCGGCGAACGAGAAATTTCCATCGTTGCAGGCAAATCGCCCAGCCAGTAAGCGAAGAGCAATTCTTCGTCCTGGACGTGCTGGGTTTGTTGTAAAAACTTCTGTCGGTTTGAGCAGAGTTATTGCACCTGTTCCTCATCTCTGGTTACAATGCCAACCGAGTCGTCCCCGCGAATCAATCGAATCATTCTCAGGTTCCAACAAGCAAAGTTTTCGGTTGTCGCAAATACCATGATGCCTTTTATTGTTGGTGGATGTGTCGCCTGAGAAAATGTCTTCTTCACTACTTTATTTCCCCGCTTTACGCGGGATGTCTGAAGGGGGTCACGATGTCAAAGAACTCTTATTCGCGTTTAACGGTTCTGGCGTTCTCCTTCATGCTGCTGTGTCTGGTGGCAGTTTCTGCGCAGCAAACCCCGCAGCAAGCAGGAGAGAAACAGGAGCAAGAAGCGAAAGCTTCGTCGCAAACCACGACTCAAGGGACGCAAAATCCGCAACGCCCGACAGCCAACTCGGATCAAAAGCCATTTCAGGAAGGGCCAATCAGCACCGAACTCGTTTCGCTGACCGTTACCGTTACCGATCCGTACAGCCGATTGGTGACCGGACTGAATAAACAAAACTTCGAAGTTTTCGAGGACAAGGTTAAACAGGAAATCACCCACTTCAGCAACGACGACGTTCCGGTCAGTTTAGGGATTGTTTTTGACGTTTCTGGCAGTATGAAAGGCAAGCTCGACCGTGCGCGTGACGCGCTTCGGGCTTTCATTCAAACCAGTCACGGTGACGACGATTTCTTTTTAGTTGGATTCAATCAGCGCGCCAATCTGCTGGCGGAATTCACCGATGGCGACACACTGGCAAACAAGCTTCACCTGGTTGATCCCAAAGGACAGACGGCTGTTTACGATGCGGCGTATCTGGGAATCGAAAAAGTGAAACAGGGACGCCATACCAAACGCGCCCTGTTGCTGATTTCCGACGGGCAGGACAATTCATCTCGTTACACTTACGGCGAATTGCGCAAGCTTCTCAAGGAAGCCGGAGTGCAAATTTATTCCATCGGAATTGTCGAACTCGGAGGCGGCGCGGGCGGCACGCTGGAAATGCAGGGGCAGGGAATTCTGGAAGAAATAGCTCAGGTCACCGGTGGCAAAGCGTTTTTTCCGCGTTCCGCTGCGGAACTGGAAGACGCGACTACCAGAATAGCCTTGGAACTTCGCAACCAATACAGCATTGGATACTTGCCAACCAACATCAAAAAAGACGGCCAGTGGCACAAGATCAAAGTTACAGTGAAACCACCGCGCGGATTGCCGAGCCTTAAGGTTCAGCATAAAGAAGGGTATTACGCGGTTACGGCCAGGTAAAAAAACAAAAGCTTCAATAAAAAAAAAGCGAAGAGCAGGTTTGGAATGATTTTGCTCTTCGCTTTTTTGTTTTCTTTGTCTTGGGCTGGCTGTTATTCGTCCGAATCATCCTCCGCAGCATCGGAAGCTTCCGTCTCGTCTTCGCCTTTTTTCTTTTTGCCTTTGCCTTTCTTTTCTTTGCCGAAACTGGCCAACGCTTCCTCTTCGGTCTTGTAGCTTTCGATCAAATCCAGCAATTGAGTGATCTTTAAAGCGCCATAAACGCGATCAGTGACACCGACAAGTTTGAGTACGCCACCGGATTCGCCGACTTTTTTGAATGCGCGGACGATTTCGCCGATGCCCATGCTGTCAATGATGGGCACTTCGGTCAGGTTGAGCAGGATTTTTGTCGTGCCCGCAGAAAGCACCTTGTCAATCAACATCTGCAATTGGAAACCGCCCTGGCCTTTGATGAACTTGCCGCGCATATCCAACGACGCGATTGTCCCAGCGTAATGAATTCCGATAGTCAGCATAATAGGGATTATTTTTCAGTTTCTGATTTAGCGGGTTGCAAATTGCGAAAGAAACGCATTGAGGGCTGGCAAAATTCCGCTTGATTCAAGCCTCCAAAGCCGGTCGCTGTAATTCCGTCAGAACCGGGAATGACCGCAACTTTCTATTCACAATTCAGGAAAAGCGAGCGCATTTTACCCGACAAAGGCCGAAGTTGCCATCAAGTTTGATTTGCCGCGGTAAATCCGCCAGTTGGATTTTAGATTCTTTGAGCAGGGAGGAATACAAAATACCTGACAAATGATTGGCCTTATCTTGTTGCCCGAAGATTTTACAGAAAATGATCTTGAATCGGTTCGGTCGCGGAAGTAGTATGCGCCCACCTTTGAACCAGTGACGGTTGCGGAAAACCAATATCAATCAAATCAACGAAAGGGTCGAAAGGCTTTATGAGACACCCCCACGCTGCATCTTTGGCGAAGCGATTGTTGGACACGCGCATCAAACGTCTGGCGATGGCCGATGGCGGAAAGAATTCGATTTTCCGAATCACGGAAGAAGAAATCGCCTGGGCCGAGGAAATTCTGACCACTCATCTTGAAGCCTGTCTGAGCGCAGGCGTTCACGTGGATTTGTGCAGCGCGGTGAATGAATCGCTGGAATTTGCGATTCGCCGCGAAAAAGCCTACGAACCTATTCCGCTGGGCGCGCGCTGGCACGGCGCGTTGGTGATGCTGGAAGAAAGCGCTGCGGCCTGAGTCGCTTCCCGGCAGGTTGAATCACCACGTCCCAAGGCAATGATGAGCCTCGCCGGCTCTCATCTCAAGATTCCTGAATCCAGTTCGCTTACTCAATCAATACACATCGGCCACCCCTGCTGTCGAGAGGTTTCAATGCCCAAAAAATGTTTTCGTCTGTTGCGGCCAATGGTTTGTGCGATGCCGCTGATCCTGGCCTTTAGTTTGTTTGAAAACGCCGCGAAGGATTGGTCTGCCAAAGCGCATCCGGCGCAGTTGATTGGAGGCTGGACGGCTGCGAATGTGCTGAATGTCGCCCGGTTGGCTCATTCCGCGACTTTGCTCAACGACGGACGGGTGCTGCTTGCGGGAGGCCGAGACAGCGCCAACCGTGAACTCAAAAGCGCTGAGATTTACGATCCGGCAACCGGTCGTTCGACGACTGTCGGTGATTTGAACGAGGCGCGTTCCGATCATCATGCCGTGGCATTGAAAGACGGCAGAGTGTTGGTCATCAACAAACAAAGCGCCGAAACCTTCAATCCGGCGACCGGCCAATGGACGTTGACCGGGCCGACAACGCTTCAAAACAGTTCCACGTCCGGAAGTTACGACAGAGGTTCGGTCACGTTGTTGGCGAACGGCAAAGTGTTGGTTACCGGCGGGCAATCCGGGATTTTGACCTTTGCTCGAAACGGCGCGGAATTGTTTGACCCGGCGACTGGAAACTGGACGGCGACGGGAGGCATGAACTTTGCGCGCAGCGATCATTCCACAACGTTGTTGCCCAATGGCAAGGCGCTGGCCGCGGGAGGAATCAATCGTCAGGAACAGCCTGCCGTAACAGAGTTATATGATCCTGAAACCGGTCAATGGACGCGCACAGGCAGTTTGAGAGTTCCGCGGTATAGGCACTTTGCCGCGTACTTGCCAAACGGACGCGTTATGGTTGCGGGCGGCACTGCCGATTTATCACTCACCAGCTTCACTCTTACCAGTCGAACTGCGGAACTTTATGACCTGGCGACGGGTGTGTGGGGTTTTGCCGAAGCTTCGAGTTTCTCTCACGTCACTACGCGAGGCCGTGTGGCGCAACTTGCGGATGGACGTGTGCTGTTTGTCGGTGGAGAGCTTTACGATTTCAATACCGGACGCTGGACGTTTGTTGCCGGCCCGTTTGCTGGTTCGGCAATACTCACTGCCCTGCCCAATGGAAAAGCTTTGTTGACCGGTGGCAGCAATGACAGGCCATTGCGATTGGTTCAACAATTTGATTTTGCCCTGAGTCCCGTTCGGATTCAGGGGCAGTGGTCGTTGACGTCGTCTTATGCGGCTGGTCTGGATCATGCCGCGACCGCCTTGGCAGACGGTAAGGTTCTGGTTACGGGCGGCGCTGTTCCATCTGCCGTTACAGGAAATTTTCTGGCGCAATCGGTCGCGCGTATGTTCGACAAAACAAACGGCTGGCAAACGGTAAACAACATGGCGGTCGCGCGGCATCGCCATACTGTTACATTGTTGCCCAACGGTCAGGTCCTGGCCACGGGCGGCGAATCCGTCACGAACGCAGCTTTGTCCGGCGCGGAGTTGTTCAATCCCGCAACGAATGTCTGGAACGCCGCGTCCGGTTTGAGCGTGCCGCGCCAATGGCATCAAGCTGTTTTACTGGCCAACGGCAAAGTTTTGGTCGCCGGAGGATCGAATGACAGCGGCACGCTCAGCAGCGCTGAATTATACGATCCGGCGATGGATCGTTGGACAAACACGGGCGCGATGAATGTTGCGCGGCGATTTCATACGCTGACGTTAATGGCGAATGGCAACGTGCTGGCGGTGGGAGGAGAAAACAACGGCGCAGCAACGCCGAGCGCTGAATTGTACGATCCGGCAACGGGCAATTGGCGCGCGGTCGCAGGTATGGCAACGGCGCGCCGCCGCCATACGGCGACACGATTGCTCAATGGCAAGGCGCTGGTGGCCGGCGGCGACAACTCAGGCTCGCTGTTCAGCGCGGAACTTTTCGACCCTGTGACCGAACAATGGACTGCAACGGGAACGCTATGGATTGCGCGCCACAATCATTCGGCGACATTGCTGGACAGCGGACGCGTCTTGATTGCCGGCGGCGCTGACAGTGAAGGCCCGTTAAGCTCTGCGGAATTGTTCGACCCAATGGCCGAAGGGGGAGTCGGGGCGTTTATCATCACAAATTCGCTACGCCGCAGGCGAGACTTGCATTCCGCCATCAAACTGCCTGATGGAATGGTATTGGCCGTCAGCGGCGTCACGCCCACCACGCAGGGAACGATGGTCACGCAACAAGTCGTTCCCGAAGCGGAATTGTTCGATCCGACTTTTCAGTCCCAGGCGTTTGTCGCGCCAAGTAGATTTGCAGCCGTTTCCGCCAGTTCGTATCGCGGCGGCGATCTGGCCAGCGGATCCATCATCGCAATTTTCGGAGAAGGATTTTCAAATACCACTGCCGTTGCCAACTCCACGCCTTTGCCTACGACGTTGGCTGGCGCGCGCGTCATTATCACCCGACCTGACCTCAGTCCTCCGCTCCCGCTCTTTTTCGTTTCGCCCAATCAGATCAATGCCCAACTTCTGAACAGCCTCACTAATGCAATGCCGCTTGGAATGATTACGCTGACCGTCACGACCAGCGATGGCCGCACGATTCAAGAGCCAATTTACGTCGCGCCTGTTGCGCCGGGCGTGTTTTCCGCCGATTCCAGCGGGCGAGGAGTCGCGGCAGCGGTCGCGTTACGCATCAAAGCCAACGGCGAACAGGTCTATGAACCCATCGCTCGCTTCGATCCGGCGCAAAACCGTGTCGTCGCCGTTCCAGTAGACCTGAGCAATCCCAACGAACTGGTTTTTTTGATTTTGTATGGCACAGGCTGGCGAAATCGCAGCAGTTTGACTGCGGTCAATGCCACCATGGGCGGCGTTGTTACCGAAGTGATTTATGCCGGATTGCAAGGTGATTTTGTCGGATTGGATCAGGCGAATTTGCGATTGCCAAACACGCTGGCCGGACGCGGCGAAATCGAAGTGCGATTGACTGTGGACGGCATCGCTGCCAATGCCGTCACCGTGGTTGTCAAATGACGGCGGGCATTTGTTGCGTCACGCAATGAATCGAACCCAGTCCCCAAATCAAATCCCAGCAATCCACCCCTATGACCTGACGGTCGGGAAACAGCGATTGCAGAATTTCGCAGGCCTTGGCGTCGTTGGCGTGGCGATACGTCGGCGCTAAAACCGATTTGTTGGCGATGTAAAAGTTGGCATAACTCATCGGCACGCGCTGATCGCCAATGTATCGGACGCCGGGCATGGGCATGGTTACAACGCGCAATGGCTGGCCATCCTGATCTTTCATCGTCAGCAATCGTTCGTAATTTTCCTTGAGCGGTTCGTAGTTTTCATCCTGCGGGTCGTCTTCGATGACGGTGACGACCGTATCGGCGGAAACAAAGCGCGTCAGGTCGTCTATGTGACCGTCCGTATCGTCGCCAATTATTCCATCGCCCAACCACAGGATATTCGTCACGCCCAGATAATCTTTCAGGTACTGTTCAATCTGCTGACGATTGAGATGCGGATTGCGATTCGGATTCAACAAACAGGCTTCGGTCGTCAGCAACGTGCCGCGACCGTTCACATCAATCGAACCGCCTTCCATCACAATGTTCGGTTGAAACAGAACTTCGCCCATTTCCTGTGCAATGCGAGTCGGAACCAAATCATCGTTGTCGCACGGCAGATATTTCCCGCCCCAGGCGTTGTAGCCCCAGTCGTTGATGGCGCGTTCGCGTTTGCGTTTACCGTCGAGGGCACGGTCACGAACGACATAAATCGGCCCGTGATCGCGGCACCAGGCGTCGTCAGTCGGATTCAAGTGAAAGCGCACACGCTCCAGATTCACGCCACCCGCGTTCAACAAGCCCCGCACGCGATCAGCAAAATCTTCGTCGGCAACGTTGATGCGAACCATTTCCGATTCGCTCAAGAGTTTTGTCAACTCGACAAAGACCGCCGGGATCGGTTCAAAGCGTCCCGGCCAACTGGCTTCCTTGTGCGGCCACGACAGCCACGTCGCTTCGTGCGGTTCCCATTCGGCAGGCATGTGATAGCCAAGCGAGGTAGGAGTTTCATTGGTAATCAGCATTGGATTTTGAATTGGAAGAAAAAGCTATTCACAAACTGTTTTGGGCCACGGTGATGAATTTTTCAGCGCGAGCAATTTGTCTTTCGGCGTCCGCTAAAGTCAGGTTTGGTTCCAGATCGTAATCGCTCGTGTTGCGCTGTTCTGCCGCTTCGATCAGATGACGGTGAAACTCCGTCGGCACCCGGTTTGTGCGAGCGAAGTGTTGTCCAAACGCCGCAATTACGCCGGAGTGTTTCGAGAATGTCAGCCCATCAACCAGCAGAAAAGCCTGAGCAACATAAAACATTGCGTAATAAGACCGCGAGACAGCAATGTCGTAATAACCTTGTTCGGTCAGCATCTTTGCCGCTTGCAAGCTGGTCTGGGCTTTTTTCAATAATGACACTTGTTCGGTTGTCATACCGCGATTCCCTCTCGGCGAACGTTCATCAACAACGGACTTCGCTCGGTTTCAAATCGTTCGGAGGAAATGAACAGGCAAGAGAGCACGGTGTTGAATTGCATTGATAAATCGGCAGTAACGCCTCCTGTGCGTTCTATCTCGTCAGCCGCCCGAATGTTTCCAGCCAGAACGATCATAACGTCTACATCCGATTCGGCGTCGGCGTCGCCACGAGCCTGAGAGCCAAAAAGGATCATTCGTTGTAAACGTTCGCCATAAATTTGCTCGAAGCGCTGGCGCAAATCGCTTAGCAACTGGCGTAGTTTGTCGTTCATCGTTGCTACCTTTTTTCAGTCAATGAATCGTTTGCTGATGTTTTGATACGCGTCAATGCGCCGGTCGCGCAGAAACGGCCAGTGGGTTCGCTGCACGTCCAGCTTACGAAAATCAACTTCGGCCATCAGGATTTCTTCTTCAGCGACGGAGGCTTTGGCAATCAATTGCCCGGAAGGATCGGCGATGAAACTCTGTCCCCAGAATTCGATGCCTTGCCCTTCGTTGCCATGTTGGGCGCTGGGCGGGGTCGGTTCGTGGCCGATGCGATTGGCGACGGCGACGTAAACTCCGTTGGCGACGGCGTGCGAACGTTGAATGATTTCCCAGGAGGCGTGCTGGCGTTCGCCGTATTCTTCTTTTTCCGGCGGTTGCCAGCCGATGGCGGTCGGGTAAAACAAAATTTGCGCTCCGGCCAGAGCGGTCAGCCGAGCGCCTTCCGGGTACCATTGATCCCAACAAATCAACACGCCGATTTTGCCGAAGCGCGTGTCAAACGCCTTGAATCCCAAATCGCCCGGCGTGAAGTAAAACTTTTCGTAAAACAGCGGATCGTCCGGGATGTGCATCTTGCGATATTTGCCCAGCAGTTGGCCGTCAGCGTCAATGACCACTGCGGTATTGTGATACAGACCAGGCGCGCGACGCTCGAACAACGAACCGACGATGACGATGCCGCGCGCCGCAGCCAGTTTCGCCAAGGCATCGGCGCTGGGGCCGGGAATCGGTTCGGCCAATTCAAAGTTGGAATGATCTTCGGTTTGGCAAAAGTATCTTGACCGAAACAATTCCTGCGTCGAAATGATTTGCGCGCCTTGTTTGGCGGCTTCTTCGATTTTGGCCAGCGCTTTTTCCAGATTTTCGCGCGAGTCTGCGCTGCAACTCATCTGGATCAAAGCCACATTTACTTTGTCTGGTGAATTCATAGCGGGCGCGATTATAACGGCTTCTTGCCGGGCTTCAACTTCGTAAGCTAGACTCGGTTCTCTTCCTCTGAAAAGAAGTCCCGAACTCACAAATCGTTCATTCATCATTGCCTGAAAGTCATAATGAAAAAGATCGTTCGCCATCGTTTGCCTGCCGCGTTTGCCGCATTGATTTTCGTTCTGGTCGTTTTGCTGCAATCGGCATGCAGTTCGCCCGACCAGGAAAAGCTGCAACACATTGCCCGCGGCAAAGAGTATCTGGCCAAAAAACAATTCGCCGAAGCTCGACTGGAATTTCGCAGCGCGCTGAAAATTGACAAGAAATTGGGTGAAGCGCAGTTCGGATTGGGCGAAGCGGCGCTGGCGCTGGGGTTCGTGCAGGAAGCCGCCGAAGCATATTACGAAGCGATGCGGATTGACGCAGACAATCTGGACGCGCGCGTTCGCGTAGGCAGTTTGCTGGTCGAATACGAAACCGAAGAAGGCACAAAAGAAGCCGAGCGGCTGGCCAATGAAGTCGCGCAGAAAAATCCCGATCACGTCGAAAATCGCGTCTTGATTGCCGATGTTCGCGCGGCGCAAAAACGCTGGGCCGAAGCCGAAGCCGAATTCCAGAAGGCTATTTCGCTGGATGCCAATCGCATCGAAACGCATCTGCATCTGGCTCGGTATTACATGCGCCGCGCCAAAGCCGATTCCGCGCAAGCTGCCGCGTTTCATGCAAAAGCCGAAAGCGTCTTTCGCCAATTGATCGAGCGCGATCCGAAATCTGTTACGACGCGATTGGCGTTTGGCGATTTTCTGTTCGCCAACAAACGCGAAACCGAAGCCGAGCAGCAATTGCTGGCCGCGCATCAAGCCGAACCGACCGATAAACTGGTGTTGGTGGCTTTGCGGCGGTATTACGAAACGCAACAGCAATTCGAGAAAGCCGAACAGTTTCTGACGCGATTGGTGGAACTAGACGCGGACAAAACCGCCGGGCGAGGGCAGATCATTGATTTGCACGCGCGCACAGGCCGCGTGTATCAGGCCGTCACCGAATACCAGCAACTGCTGAAAGACGATCCGAAATATCTGCGCGGTTATTCGCGGCTGGCGGAATTGTTGTTGGAATTGGGCGATGTGACCGGCGCAACCAAACACGTCGAAGTTGCCTTGAAGCAAAATCCCCAGGACACAGATGCGCTGTTGATGCGCGGGCGGTTGCGTTCGCTCAACGGGCAGCACCGCGAAGCCATAAGCGATCTGGATCAGGTCTTGCGGCTGGAACCGACTTTGCCCGCCGCGTTGTATTACGCCGCTGACGCGCATCTGCAAAACAACGACGCCACGCAGGCGCGGTTGTTCGTCAATCGTTTGCTGAGTTTTTATCCGCGCAATCCGATGGGATTGCTGATGCAGGTCAGAATCAATCTGGCCGAAACCAAAGCCGACGCCGCCGAAAAAACCTCAACACAAATCATCGAAAGCATCGCCGAATTGAAATCGAATCAGACCGCGTTGAAAGCCGCGCGCATTCCCGAAGGTTCGCTGCCCGATTGGGAAAGCAAAGCGTATGTGTCGCGCGCCGTCGCGCGCATTCAGCTTCGCAAACTGGCGGAAGCGCAAAGCGATCTGGAACGCGCCGCGGTCATTGATCGGCGCAGTCCCGAACCGCACGTCAATCTGGCGGTGGTGAACCTGCTGCGTGGAGATTTGTCCGCCGCCGGTCGCGCCGCCGAACGCGCTGTTGATCTGGCTCCGAGCAGTCTGGCCGCCGCCACCACGGCGGTGAACGTTTATCTGCAGCAAAAAAATTATCGCGCGGCACACGACCGCCTGACTCAACTCATCAATGAACAACCGGCGCGATTGCAGTTGCAGGAACTGAAGGCGCGTGTGTTGATTGCGCAGGGTGATGGCGCGGCTGCCGAAGCGACCTTGCGCGAAATTTTGCAGACCGATCCAAATTACCTGAACGCCTATTTCATTCTCAGCGATTTTTACCAAAGCTCGCAGCAGCAAACCGAAAAAGCCGTCGCCGAATTGACTCAATTGATTCAACGGCGACCCACCAACACGCAGCAAATCGCCCAGGCGCATTTGATGATCGGCATGCTGGAAGAAGGCCGTGGGAATTTCGATGCGGCAGTGACGAATTACGAACAGATGCTGAGTTACGACAAACGCTCCATCGGCGCAGCCATTGGGTTGAACAATCTGGCATGGATTTACGCTGACAAAGGCAAAGGCAATCTGGACAAGGCCACAGACCACGCGCGCAGCGCCATCACCATTGCGCCCGAAGCCAGCTTTTTCGACACGCTGGGGTATGCGTATTACAAAAAACGCCAGTTCGACGTGGCCATCGAACAATTCCGCAAAGCGATTGACCGCCGTCCAACCAGTCCGGCGTACCACCTGCATCTGGCGCGTGCGTTGCGCGACAACGGCAACACACAACAAGCGCGAGCTTCATACGAACGCGCATTGCAACTTGGCGGCGCAGATTTCAGCGAAGCCAATCAGGCTCGGCAGGAGTTGGCTGCGCTGCGAAGGTCTTAAAACTTCGCGCGAATCTTCACAGTGCGTTCCAGTTCATCCATCACTTCCATCACCTTTAGCTCCAAATCCCGATCCAGCTTGTTTGTTCGCAAAAACTCGCGCACTTCATCGAGCGCAGTTTTATCGTGTTGGCCGCCGATGAAAGCGTTCAACCACGCCAGCACGAAGAAAATCTTTCGTTCGCGTTTGACTTGCGGCAAGGCCGTCAGCGCCGGTTTTAAGTAAGCGCGCGTCAACGCAGATTGGTTTGAGGAGTTGAACGCACCCAGACTGGCTTCGATCCAGTCTTCGGCGACGGCTTTGTTGTTGGTGTAATCGTCGAAGTAGCGGCGTTTGGTTTCAGCATCGGCGCGAGCGGCTTCGGCCACGTAGGCTTGTTTCTTCGCGTCGTCGCTTTTATCGCGGATGCGCTCAGCTTCGAGCAAAGTCATCGCTTCGGCGTCACTGTTGGCCAGCAAGACGCGGATGATTTGCCAGCGGTCGAGCGGTTTGATTTCCACGCCGGGAACGACGAGCTTGCCCGTCAGAATGTCTTTCAAGTGCTGCCGAGCTTGTGCGGTTGTCGTCACGCTGCGAAACGCGCGGAAGTAGGTGATTCGCAAACCAAGTTCAGTCGCTTTGGTCATTCGGTCGAAACACAAACTTTCAAGCCGCGGGGCGATGTCGAGTTGCTGTTTCGACGACAAGTAGCGTTGAAAGGCAGTTCCGGTTCGGCCAAGCAAGGTTTGCGTCAATTCTTCGTCCGTTTCGGTCGGCAAAGTTTTCAATACCAGCGCGATGAAATCACTCGGGTTAAGTTCAGTTTCACGCACGGAATCCCACAACGCACCCCAGAGCATGGTTTTCAGCAGCACGTCGTCAGTTTTGCCAATGCGTTCCATCACGGCTTGGCGGCTGCGCGCGTCCAGCAGAAACCGTCCGTACCCGTAATCGCCGGAGTTGGCGAAAACATACGCCGGACAGCGTTTGCCTACGGCTTCGACAATCGTTGTTTGCGCCGTGTCAAAGCTGGCTGGAATTTTTATCGCCGCTTCGCCGTCATAAGCCAGCAGCAATTCGGTTTTGATCGGCCAGACGCCGCCTTCGCCAAGCACGTCGCGTTGCGTCAACTCCAGCCTGGCAATCTTTCCATCGTTACAATTCATCGTCACGTCAATTTGCGGCATGCCGCGTCGTTTGATCCAGGCGTCTGCCCACGCCGCCAGCTTCTGCCCCGAAGCTCGTTCGCAAGCGGCAATCAAGTCGCTCCATTCGGCGTTCGCGTAAGCGTGCTCTTTCAAAAACAATCGAACGCCTTCGCGGAATTTTTCTTCGCCGATGACGAAGGAAAGCGCGCGCAACAAACTCGGAGCTTTCTGGTAAACAATCGCTCCGTAAGCTGATTTGGCATCTTTCAGGTTGCGGACTTCCTGATAAATCGGCGTGGTGCCTTTGGTGGAATCAATGCCGTACGCGACCGGTTTGTGCGATTGATAAAACCGTCGCCACATTTGCGCCGGATCGTAAATCTGCGCCATCGCGTGATACGCCATCAAATTGGCGAAGCCTTCTTTCAACCACAAATCGTCAAACCAGCGCATCGTCACCAAATCGCCGAACCATTGATGCGCCAGTTCGTGCAGCACCAGCGAAGCTCGTCCGTATTTGTCGCTTTTGGTTGGAGTGGTGCGAAACAGGATGGCGTCTTCGCGCAAAAACGTCGCCCCGGCGTGCTCCATCCCGCCGTAGGCGAAGCCAGGCAACAAGACTTGATCGTATTTGGTGAACGGAAATTCGTGGCCGAAGAATTCAACAAAGTACTTCATGCCTTCGTCAGTCAATCGTGCGACCTCCGGCAATTCTTCCTGAGCGCGTTGTTGCTTCGACTTCCGAACATAAAACCGCTTCGGAACTGAGGCCTGGATTATTGCCGCGCCAGCTACTTTGAACTCTTTGAAAGGGCCAGCAGCAAAGGCAAACTGATATGTGCTGATGGGGTTCGTCCATTCAAAGCCATGAAATCTAAGCGGGGAATAGGGAACCCCAAAACTAACAGTCCGATTACCGCTAGAAATCACCTGCCAGTCAAAAGGAGTCTCTGCACTGAGCCTAAATCGCGCTTTCAAATCCGGCTGGTCAAAACACGGAAACGCCAGGCTGGCGTCCATCGGAACGAACAATGTGTAAATGTATTCGCTACCGTCCTCTTGATCGTTGTACCGAATCACAGGGCGATTGGCGGTGGCGACGCCGGATTCAAAATTCAGCTTGATCGAATTTTCGCCAACTTTGAACAATTTAGCGGGCAAAATGATGTGGCCGTTCTTTTGGCTGAGGCCAGTCGCTGGTTTGCTGTTGACGGTGACGTTGCGGATCGTGCCTTCAATGATTTTTCCCGCAGCATCCAGATCGCGGAAATCCAAAATGACCGGCGCGGCGGTGTCCGCCAACTTGAGCGTGATTTCTTCGCTTCCGGTAAAGCGCGGCGAGCCGGGCGTGAGTTCAATCGAAAGCCGGTAGCGCACATCGGTAATGCGCGCAGCTCGATGTCGGGCGAGTTCGCGCGATACACCCTCAGCAGTTAAAGCTTCATTGGTTTGAGCGTTAGTTGTCATAGGGAAAAATTGAATCGCCGCCAGCAGCAACCAGAGTTTGGAAAGTTTGAAGCTCAGCATAAACGAAGCCTTCATTAACCATTGACCATTAACGGTCAGGGTAAAAGCGTTTACCCCATCGGTTAATGGCTAATGCGCAATGGTCAATGGCTAATTGGGTTGAATGGTGATCGGCCAATCGCGATGAGCGACATTGCCAGAGAAATCCGTCGCCACGACGCGCAAAGTGTAATTGCCCGGCGCAAGTTTCGCCGGATCGAAAAACGCTTCGCGGACTTCGCCGTGTTGCAGCAAGTTGGTGGCGATGTAATTGAACACTGTCGGCCCTTCGTATCCTGAACGGCTGCCTGCGGCGTAAACCTGCGACACGGTTTGCCAATCCCAGGGCAAACGATCGAATTCCAAGTTGCGGCGCGTCTGGTTGAATTCTGTCAGAGGCGTTCCCGAAGCATTCAGGATTTGAAAACCGGCGCGATACACGCCCAACCGGCGATGTTTGGCATTGCCGTCCATTTGGTCATAAGCGCGAACGTAGATTCGCAATCGCCCGCTCTGTGACAAATTCGTCGCAGGATTTTTCCTGGCTGCCGGGTCGAACAAAATGTTTCCTTGTTCATCGGCAATGGCGAACGATTCGATGATGGGCGCTACGGTGTCGGTCAATCCCGGCAACCGCAACACGGAAAGCGCGTTGAATTCGCTGCTCCATTGCCCGGCGATCAGATGCACGTGATTCAGCCGATTGAGCGCGCCTATGGCGTCGCCCGCTTTCAGCAAAGTCCCGCGACGAACGCGAACGCCTGTGATTTGACCTTCAAAGTTGCGGCTAAAACTGACCGAACCATCGGCCAGATTCGGCAGCAATTGATCGTTTTTGTCGCGGCCAATTTTGACGTGAATGTAACCGAACAGCGGCAAACGTATGCGTTCGCGCGTGGTTCCTGCGCCTTCGACGGAAAGCGGCAAGGTTACAGGTTCGGTGTACATTGCCCGCGTCAATTCGCCGTAAGCTCCCGGCACGTCCAGACCGTTGTGAAACCAGGCTTCGTCGGTCGGGGAAATGGCTCCGCGCACTTCGCCGAAAGTCCCGGCGATTTCTCTGGTTTTGTCCGGCGGATCAAAAGGCCAACGCGGTTCGACCAGTTGACGCAATCGGTCGGCGGATAACGCGATGGCGGCAGGATCAAACTGAATTCCCAGTTTCGAATCAGCAGGAATCAATGCGCGAATCATGCTCGCGCCGCTTTCGGAAAACGCGAGTTCTCCGTCGGGCAAGATCGCCAAGCCAGCAGGGCGATTCAAACGAATGTCTGGCAATTCAGTTTTAACAAACGGTTCTTGCTGGTCATTGGTCTTCAACGAAACCAGCCGAATCAAACCGCCCGCGTCCGCAACGAAAAATGAATCTTTGTCGCGTACTGCAATGGCTATGGGTTCGTTGAACGATGCGCTCAACAAAGCGCCGTCGCGTTTGTCAGCATCGCCGTTTCCAGCCAACGTCGTCACCCTACCATTGGGTTCGATGCGGCGAATCTGACGATTTCCGGTGTCGGCAACCAGCAACGAATCATCGGTGACGGCGATTCCGCACGGCGTGTCGAATCGAGCTTCAGCGCCAGCGCCGTCGGCAAAACCGGGTTCGCGGCCTCCGGCGATGGTGCGAACTTGCCCGTTTGGGGCGATTGCTCGAATGCGGTCGTTGTAAGTGTCGGCAACGAAAATCGTCCCGTCTTCGCCAACCGCTACGCCTACAGGCGCGTTGAAGCGAGCTTCCGCTGCTGAACCGTCAGCGTCGCCACTGACGCCCGATTGACCGGCCACGACGCTGACGGTTTTGGTTTTGAGATCAACGCGGACAATCGTGTGCGCTCCGGTGTTGGCGACGATCAAATTGCCGTCCGTGTCGAAAGCGATGGCCGATGGCGTTTGCAGGTTTTCGGCGACGACGCTGATTTGCAGCGGCGATTGGTTTTCATAACTGCCCGCCGCAAGTTGAAAGATGCGACCGGTGATGCTTTCGCTAAAGTAGATGTTGCCGTTTTTGTCCGCCGCCAGACCGAACGGTTCGTAATACCGTTGCGCTGGCGATTCGACGTAACCGAGCGTGGCAATGCGAGTGAATACGGGCGGTGGTTGCATCCATCGCCAGACCATCCAGGCAAAAACAACCGCCGCGACAATTGTCAGCGCGATCATCAATTTGAAATTTGAGATTGGAAATTGCCAGCGGCGTTTGATCGTCGGATTCACGTTTGGCAGTTTAGCCGGGCTGGTTGCGATTTGGCGAGCGTTGATTGCGTCTTGCCGCCGCTCTACACTGTGCGACGTAAAAATCACAATCGAGCAAACGTTATGGCCAGAGGCTGGGAAAGCAAATCTGTCGAAGATCAGTTGGAAGAACGCGAGCGCGCCAAACGCGAAGCCGCCGTTCCAGTTTCGACCGAAGCTCCCGCGCATCGGCAACGCCGTGAGTCGTTGGAGCTTGTGCGCAGACGATTGCTGGCACAAATCAACGCCGCGCGATCCGACGCTCATCTGCAAATGCTGGAACGTTCGCTGACAGCGATTGAAACAGAACTGGATGGGCTGTGACCAGACACCTGAAACCTGCGACCTGATTTATGAACGAGACCAAAAAAATCGAACCTGCGTTTCCGACCACGGCTCAACGGTTGAGCCAGACCACTCCGCTGACCGTCGAACCCGAACCGCAAAAAACCAAACGCGGCATAAGCTTTTACGTGCGCGGCAGCGTTCTGTTTTTCAAGAAGATGTGGCCGACGATTTACGAACTGACTTCGACGGAAACTTATGTCAACGCTTCGGCCATCGCGTTCAACGTCATGCTGTCGTTTTTTTCGTTTGTGGTTTTGATGGGCAGTTTCCTGATTAACATTGTCGGTTCTCAACGCGCGTATGAAACGCTGTTCCGGTTGATGCGTTCGCTGATGCCGCTGGAATCAGGCATGCTGCTCAACAGTCTGGATCATGTGACGCGCGGCCCCAGCGGCAAAGCGACTTTGATGTCGTTCGGTCTGTTGATTTTTTCGGCGTCCGGCGTGTTCCAACCGCTTGAAGCCGCGTTGAATCGCGCCTGGAAATTCAAGGAGCGATTTTTTGTCAAACAATACCTGGTTTATATGCTGATGGTGTTGATTTGTTCGGCGATCATCTTGTGCCCGGTGGCTCTTGGCAGCGCTTATGATTTCGTGCTGGTCAGCATTTTCGGACAATCGCCAGTGAGAGACTGGTTTTTCAAAATTGCCGGTCCAGTGATGTCGCTGCCGTTTCTGGCGCTGCTGTTTTTTGTCATTTATTACTTCATTCCGAACGGCAAGGTGAAACTCAACCAGGTGGTTTTCACGTCGGTGGCGATTGCCGTATTGTGGTTGTTGGCGACGTTTGCATTCTGGTTGTTGCTGCCGGTGTTCGATTTTGCTGGCAGTTATAAACAACTGGCTTCGCTGATGGCGCTGGTGACGTGGGTGTTCATTTCGTCGTTCATTTTGATTATGGGAGCGGATTTGTCTGCGCGACAGATCATCCCGCAATCGTGGACGGGATGGATGCCGCTGAAAGCGACCAAAACGCTGGACGAAGCGCATGCGTCGCAAGCTCCCACGTCGCAAGTTCGATGACGCCGAGCGTTCAAACTCGGCGAACCGCTACGTTTACCCCTTTACGCAGCACAAATCGGAGGTAGTCATGAGAAGTCTGAGATTCGCGCGTTTGTGCGCCGTGTTGCTGCTCGTAGCGGGATTGTTTGCCGCCAGCGTTCCCCAGGCCGATGCTCAATCAGGGCGCAAACCCAAAAAAGAATCCGCCGATCCCAAACACAAAACCGTTGATCCGAACGCGGACGACAACCCGGACAAATCCAACAAAGCGCTGCAGGACAACACTCCGGTCACGGTCAATGACGACGGAACCATTTCGCTGAACACGACCATGGTCACGATTCCGGCGACCGTGCTCGATCCAAGCGGCAATTTCGTCCCCGGATTGAAGCGCAAGGATTTCGAACTGTACGAAGACGACATCAAGCAGGAGATCGAACATCTGCGCCCGGTCGAAGAACCGTTTCACGTCGTGTTGCTGCTCGACACTTCGACCAGCACGGCGTTTCGTCACGAAGACATTCAGGCAGCGGCGTTTGAATTCGTCCAGCAGTTGCGCCGCGACGACAAGGTGATGATCGCTTCGTTCGACAGCCTGATCGAAGTCTGGTGCGATTTCACCACGTCGCGCGACATCATTCGCAACGCGATTTACCGCGTCAATCAAGGCGGCAGCACTCGGCTTTACGACGCGCTTGACCTGATCATCAACGATGCTCTGAGCAAGGTGCAGGGGCGCAAGGCCATAGTGCTTTTCAGTGACGGCGTGGACACATCCAGCCGTTACACCGCGCGCCGCGCGCTGCAACTGGTCGAAGAATCCGATTCGCTGGTCTATTCGGTTTATTACGACACCGGTTATGACAACGCGGGCAGCCCACGTGGAGGCCCCGGCGGAACTCCGCCGATTGGCGCACCCGGCAGAACTCCGCCGATTGGAAGACCTCGCTGGCCGTTTGTTACTTACCAGTTGCCGGGACAGAACCGTTCGCGTGGCAGGTTGCCATCCGCTGAAACTGCGCGTGGCAGACAATTCATGGAAGATGTAGCCAATCGCAGTGGCGGGCGATTTTATGAGGCGTATTCGCTGACGCTGCTTAGCCGCGCTTTTGCCCAAATCGCCGAAGAGCTTCGCAAGCAATACGCCATCAGTTATTACCCGACCAATCACGCGCAGGACGGTTCATATCGTCGCGTCAAGGTTCGCATCAGTCCGACCAGTCAATATCAGGGCTTGATCGTTCGTGCGCGCGACGGTTATCGAGCCGGTTCAAAAAACAAACAGCAGGACCCGGAAATCAAAAAAGGCAATCGTCCGGTGTTGAAACGGCGAGACCTGGAAAATTCCAAGTGAACAATGTTCAGGCTGGAGCGGTATCAAGGCATGAAAGAAGAAATTTCAATCAGCGCCTGCGAAGTCACTTCTGCTGCTTTTCCCATTCCTCGACCTGCGCTTTGGTGCGATTGAGCATAATTTTTTCGGGAGTGATGCTGGTGATCCAATCGGCGGCGACTTTCATCGGATGCGTAAGGATGAAACCGCGCGCGATGACCACGCCGCTCAACCGCCAATCCGGTTCGCTGAACAACACTTCCTGCACTTCGCCGACTTTGTACCCGTCGCTGGATTCGACAGGCAATCCGCGGCCAATGGCGCTTTCCGATTCCGACAGCAGCGGTTCGGTGACGCGAACTCCGGGCGGATCGTAGGGATCACCCAGCGCGTGCGCCACCAAAGGTACAAGGTAATTGATCCAATCCGCCGGTTTGATCTTCGAACGCGGATGTTCCAAATGCTCCTCGTCAAGCTGGTTAAGCCGAACGTAATGCTGCACCTCGAAATTCGGCAACGCCATCAACTCTTCTTCCGAGTGTTCGATGTGAACTCGGTTGTGTTCGGAATTCGTCACCCAGCCGATAGGCATCAACTGGTGTTGCGATTGCAATGCTCCCCCACACCTGACCACCAGATGCGAAGCTTCAAAAGTTTCGCAATCCAGCACCACCTGTTCGATACGTCCAATGTCCTGATTGCCGCTCAACACGACGGCTCCGATGTTGATTTCTTTCATAAACAAACTCCTTTCGCCTGATCCAATTAACGTTTCTTTCCAGTTTTTCGCCTTGTTTCCCGCTGCTGTTCTGCTTTTTCTTCACGTTCGTCATCATCGTCTTCAATCGCGCGAACTGCAGGCAAGTAGAAATGCGATGCTTCGGTGCTCGAAATTGCTGGGCATAGTCACCTCACAAAGTGTGATGGGTATTGCGATAAAAAACTCGTTGAATTTGCGGAATTGCAAATTGAAAGATAGCCCACCAATTCAAGTCACGTCTACGGAACATTCACCGCTGAAAAAGTTTTCAAGTCTTTTTTAGGTCGGCATAACGTTTGCTCAACCTTTTTCCTAATTTCTTTCAAGAAGTACCAATAAGCCGGGAATGAACGGCAAAAGAATCAGAAAAGGTTCTTGCCATCGCCCGACCAGGACAAAACAAAAATCGGAGGGAGATATGAAATTGGGATTGATTGTAACGACATTGCTTGCGGCTGGCTTGCTGGGTTCGGCGAAAACACAGGCGCAGGACTTGCGCGAAGCGTTCAAGCGCGTCAATGCATCGGTCGTCGTCATACACGCACAACAACGTTTGACCGCGCAAAATGCTTTCGGAACAGTTGAGCAACTGGGAAGTCTGGGGTCAGGTTTGCTGATTTCAGAAGACGGGAAAGTTTTGACTGCTGCACACGTGGTGCAATCGGCAGACAAAATCGAAGCTGAGTTTTTAGGCGGCGAGCGGATTTCGGCTCGCGTCATCACCGCCGCGCCATTTGCTGATGTGGCGCTATTGCAATTGGAGCGCGTTCCACCGGGAGCATCTGTGGCCAAGCTGGCGGATTCCAACAGTGCTGAAATCGGAGAGATGATTTTCGCTGTCGGCGCGCCTTACGGAGCCAAGCATTCGCTGGCCGTCGGATGGTTGAGCGCACGCCGCACGACCAACAACGTCTTTGAAAACCTGACTGCTCTGGAAATGTTTCAAGTGGACATTGCTCTGTACGAAGGCAATTCCGGCGGTCCGGTGTTTAACCTGAAAGGCGAAGTTATAGGTCTGGTCAGTCATGCCCTGATCAAAGAGGAAGGCGAAAAGGGGCCGAATTTCGCCGTTACTTCCAATGTTGCGCGCCGGTTGATGCTGGAAGAAAAACGCACCTGGATGGGAGTTGAAGCTTTATTGATCAATGGTGAATTGGCGGCGTCGTTCAACTTGCCACAACCTGCGGGGTTGCTGGTTCAGTCGGTTGCCGAAGGTTCGCTCGGAGGGCGTCTGGGATTGCACGAAGGCAAACTCAGCATATTGGTCGGCGAACAGCAAATGCTGATTGGCGGCGACGTTATCATAGAAATTCTTGGGCAATCTTTGCGGCCCGATCCCACGGTCTTTGAAAATCTGCAACGGCAGCTTGATAAATTACGCGTGGGTGACAATCTGACCATGAAAGTTATGCGTGCGGGGCGAGTGGTTGAACTTTCAACTCGTATAGCAGATTAAACCTGACCTGGTTTGAGCGAAGGCAAAAACTATTTTGCGACAGGCTGACTCAAGCTTGTCGCAAAATGTCGTATCTCCAATTGTTTTTTTCGGCTGGTTCAACGCGTCAATGAAACCAGCGATGGCATTGCCAATGCTTCTCCGGCATCGTTGTGAACTCCGACGGCGGCGTCGAGTTCGTCAGCGATGTTGCCTGTGCCAGCCGACAGAGATTTGAAATCGAACAAATTCGGATCCATCAAATGCGTGTTCACCACATTGCCCAGAGCCGTCAGCATGGATTTGCGGACTTTGGGAATTTCCTGCTCCAGTTCGTCAATCAGCCGTTTCATGCGTTTGCGCTTCAGGTTTTCCTGCGAACCGCACAGATCGCACGGGATGATCGGGAAGTTTTGTGTGGCGGCGAATTCCGTCAAATCCTTTTCCCAGATGTATGCCATCGGACGAATCACGGTGTTGCGTCCGTCGTCCGAACGCAGAATCGGCGGCATGGCTTTCATTGTGCCGATGAACAAAAAATTCAACAGAAAGGTTTGCAGGATGTCGTCGGCGTGATGGCCGAGCGCGATTTTGGTGCAGCCTTCTTCGACGGCTACGTCGTACAAGATGCCTCGCCGCAAACGCGAACAGACCGAACAGTAGGTTTTGCCTTCGGGAACCAGTCGTTTGACCACAGAGTAAGTATCGCGTTCGACAATGCGATATGGCACGCCCAGACTGGACAGGTATTCCGGCAACACGTGCGCGGGGAAGTTCGGTTGTTTCTGATCCAGGTTGACGGCCAGCAATTCAAATTCGACCGGCGCTTTGCGCTGTAATTCCAGCAGCAGGTTGAGCAGGGAATAACTGTCTTTGCCGCCGCTCAGACAAACCATGATCTTGTCGCCATTGACGATCATGTTGAAATCGCGGATCGCTTCGCCCATTCGGCGCAGCAGTATTTTTTGTAGATATTCGCCTTGTTGCATTTGTGTGATTGGTTTTCTCCGTCTGATTTGATTAAAGGCAAGAGTAGGCTAAGGCGGCGCAAGCGGTCAAACCGCGAAATGATCGTAGCCGTGAATGGATAGTGGGTTCACTTCGTTGCCGCGCCGAATTTGTACTGCGACCGATTGAGAGCTTTCCATGACTTTGCCAATCCGAATCAGGCGCAATTGGCACTCATTTGCCAATGCCGTCAACTCGGATTCGCGGCTGCGGTCGGCGGTGAACAGCAATTCAAAGTCTTCGCCACCGCTGACGGCAAATTCAAACGCTTCGTAGGCAGTGGCTGTCACCAACCTGACTTCTTCCGCAATCGGCACGGCGTCAAAATCTATCAACGCGCCAACGCCGCTGGCTTCGCAAATGTGAGCCAGGTCTTGCGCCAGTCCATCGCTGACATCAATCATCGCTGTCGCCAATCCCAGTTCGCCCAATCGTCGCCCAAATTCGACGCGCGGTTCGGGTTTCAAATGAGCGCGAATCGCCAACTCAACTTCGTTTGTAGTTCCGCCTTCAGGCGGCTGAAGCCGCGACCGTCTGAAGGCGGAACTACGAACGTCATCGCCAACTCGCTCGCCGCCGAGCAACAGCTTCAACCCAACAGCCGAAGCTCCGACGGAACCTGTGACATAAATCGCGTTGCCGACTTTGGCGCCATCGCGTCGAACGGCTTTTCCAGCTTGGCAATGGCCGATAATCATCGAATCAATCGCCAACCGATCCGGCGCGGACGAAATGTCTCCGCCAATCAACACCACGCCATGTTGCGTCGCCAGTTCAAAGTATCCGGTGAAAAACTCATCCCAGAATTGCGGATTGCGGATTGCGGATTGCGGAATTGCCAAGCTAAGCAGGGAGTAAGTTGGTTGACCGCCCATTGCCGCAATATCGCTCAAGCTCACGGCCAACGCTTTGTGTCCCAGCCAGCGCGGCGGCGCGTATTCCAGCTTGAAATCCACGTCTTCGACCAACAGGTCAACTGTGATTAGCGATTCGCGGCCAGATTGTTCTCGCCAGACGGCGGCGTCGTCGCCGATGCCCAAAACAAGATCAGCCGCCGATTGCGCGGCGGCTTTTTGTTGAATCTGTTTGATGAAATCGAATTCGCTTGGCATTGAAACCAACCAGAAAGTAGACAGGATTTTCAGGATTCAGCAGGATTGAAATCAAATCTTCCGACTCTCGATCAATCCTGAAAAATCCTGTTCATTCTGTCTACGTTTTTATCTCAAAAACTCTTCCAGCTTGACCGAAGCTTCGGTTTTGTCGTCGCGGTATTTGATGATGATCGGCGCATAAACCGACAAGCCCCAGTCTTTGGCTGCGCCAACCGTAATCGCGCGCGCGCCCGGAACGACGACGGCTCCGGCGGGAACTTCCAACGGTTTGTCGCCTTCGCGGCGATAGATTTCGCCTTTTACCGCGTCGAAGATCGGCGTCGAACCATTCAGGATCACGCCCGAACCCAAGATCGCTTTTTCACGAACGATGGTTCCTTCGTATACGCCGCAGTTGCCGCCGACCAGAACCTCGTCTTCGATGATTACGGGCAACGCGCCTACTGGTTCCAGCACACCGCCAATTTGCGCCGCCGCGCTGATGTGGCAGCGTTTGCCAACTTGCGCGCAACTGCCGACCAATGCGTGCGAATCCACCATCGTGCCTTCGTCAACGTAAGCTCCGACATTGATGTAAGCTGGAGGCATAATCGTCACGCCGCTGGCGAGAAACGCGCCTTCGCGGACGGTCGTTCCGCCAGGAACCACGCGGACTCCGTCGCCTATCGTCAGGCGTTTGGTCGGATAGGTTTCCTTGTCGAAATAGCGGAAGTTTTCGTCAATCGAATAATCCACCATAACGCCCAGCCGAAAGCCCAGCAGGATGCCGCGTTTGACCCATTGATGAACCTGCCATTGTCCGTCGGCAGAGCGACTGGTCGCGCGGACTTCTCCGGCGTTCAAAGCGGTTTTGAAAACGTGAAAAGCGTCCAGCGCCTGTTGCCGCATCTCTCCGGTTAAGTCCGAAGCAGGCGTGGCAAAGAATTGTTCAATCTGCGTTTCAAGAGTTGTCATTGTCATGTGTCAATTATTGATTTGATTCCTGAGCCATTCATCAATCACCGAGTATGAATCGCGGGGCACTTCGTGTTTGGCGTCGAAGAAACGAAGCTCCACCGAACGCGCGCGGCGTTTGAGAGCTTCGGCGCTTTGGCGCATTCGCTCCGGCGTATAAAACTCGTCGCGTTCGGCGGCGACGCACAGCACGTCAATTTTTCCGCTGGCATATTTGCCTTCGGTGTCCCAATCGCCGGGGATGCCTCCGCATATCGCCACGACGCCTTGCACGCGGTCTGCGTGAGTGAAAGCATAGCGAAAGTTCACGCCGCAGGCTTGCGAAAAGCCTATCAGGAAAACGCGGCTGGTGTCGGTCTGATCGGACAATTCATCAATGATCTGATTGACCAGCCGATGATGCAGCGCGACGGAATCTTCAGGTTTGAAATTGCTCAACCAGCCGAAGCCGTAACCGAGCTTTGGCGATTCCTGTGTGGGCATGACCAGATGCTGGTGGGGCCCTTGCAGAGCGGCGATGACGAAATCACGGTCGTTGATTCGCCGCGTCAGTTTCATCATCGAAGTTTTGTCGCCGCCGTATCCGTGCATCGCAATCAGCAACGGTTTAGGCGCGTCGCCGTCGGGAATGTAAAGATCGTAATAACAGGGAAACGTCTGTTGGAGCCGGCACTCGATTGATTCAGCCATTGAGTTTTTTCTCCATTGTTAGCTTTGCGACTGTTGTTGAGCGTCGAGTTGTTCAATGGCCCATTGACGAACGTGACGCGCCCAGGCAGAGCTTTTCATCTCCCGGCTTTCAGACAAAAACCGAGTTGCCTGCTCGCTTGTCAGCAACGGCAGCGCCAGGCTTCGTTCGGATTCAACATAGGTGTCGTTCTCAAGGCGGTAAATAATCAGCCGCCCATTTTCGCAACGCCATACCTCAGGAACGCCCAACGCCCCAAAAAGCGAAAGCTTGTCAATCGAACCACTGGCAACGTCCACTTCGATTAACAAATCCGGCGGCGGGTCGAGCATTAAATCAGGGCTGTCCTTGCCCGATATGGCTTCGGCGTTCTGAAGGTAAAAGCACGAATCTGGCTCGAAGCCTTTCAACAAGTCATCGCGTTTGAAGGTCGCCGATCCAAAACGACGAAGATCAATCCCCAATTCAATAGCCAATAGCTCAATCAACAACATCAACGTGCGATTCTCTTCTTCGTGCTTGAAGGAAGGCATTTTGATCTCCATAGTCCCGTTGTCGTAATAAAAGCGCGGTCCAGCGTGGTTTTCATAATCAGCCAGAAAACTTTCGTAGGTTTTCCAGCTAATGCCTTGAAGCACGACTCGACTGTCAGGCGTTTCCGTTACGATGTCTTCCCAATCCGCTTTCTCTGCTTTTGTTGTCAATTCTGTTTGCGCCGCAACCATAAATTGAACTCCTTTCGTTTATGTTTCAGGCTTTCGCCATTGCGCGTTCGCGCCGAGCATCCCATTTGATCGTCGTTTGTTGCCGATAAGCGTCAACTCCCATGCGAATCGCCGCCATCACCTTGTAACCGAGTTCCGCACCGAGGTTCGGCTCTTTTCGGCTGCGAACGCAATCCATGAAGTTGTCCATGTGCAAATGCATGCCGCGCAGGTTCGGCTGGCATTCGATCAGCAGTTTGTCTTGGCCGGTTTTGGCTTTGAATTCTTTGCGGTATTCGTTGTCTGGAACGATTTCGATGGTTTTGTGGCTGAAGTCCTCTCCTTTTTGGGCGACGATGATGCGGCCTTCGGTTCCGTTGACGGCCAGCAGCGGCGACGCTCCGCTGGCGACGGAACAGGACAGATTCACCGTGAAAGTCGCGTAATCCACGTTCATCAGCAAGGTGTCGGGGACTTCGCGGTCTTTCTGAACGTAAATGCCGCCCGAAGCCGTGACGCGTTCGGGGAACTGCTGGCCGGTAATCATCACGTAAGGAGCCAGCGCGTGATAGAACAAATCCGTGGCGATGCCGCCGGAATAATCCCAATACTTGCGCCAGCGGAAATAACGCTCGCCGCTGAATGGTCTTTTTGGAGCGTTGCCGAGAAAAGCTTTCCAATCTACGTTCTTTTCATTCGCTTCGGGGTCAATCGCATAATTCCATTCGCCGCCTTCCTTGTTGGCGTTGCGACCATAACCGGCGGTCGCCCAGACGACCTGGCCGATCAATCCGTCCTTGATGGCCTTTTGAGCTTTGTGGAAATGATCGAAGGAAGCGTATTGGCTGCCGACTTGCAGAACTCGCTTACTGGCTTTGACGAATTCGGCAATTTCTCGCGCTTCGTCAATCGTGTAGGTGAACGGTTTTTCCAGATAAACGTCTTTTCCGGCTCGCAGCGCGGCCATCGCGTGCGCGTGATGCCAATGATCCGGTGAAGCGATGACCACGACATCCACGTCCTTGCGCGCACACAATTCGCGGAAATCGTGATGAACGCTTTTGTCGTCAATTCCGGCGCGCTGGCGGGCGAGCTGTTTGCGTTTGTCGTAAATGTCGTTGACGGCGACGGCCTGAACGTCGTTTTTTTCTCTGGCGCGACGGGTGACGTAATCAATGTGCGTGTTCATGCGTCCGCCGCAACCGACGAAGCCGAAGTTGATGCGGTCGTTGGCTCCCAGAACCCGGCTGAATGAAAGCGCCGTGATTGCTGCCATACCAGCGCCTGCCTGTTTCAGGAAATCGCGCCGGGAATTTGTTTCGTTCATGGCTTTTGCTCCGTTTTTAGTGATTGTTTGCAACTCAGATGAAGAGTAAACATTAAGGCTCAATAGCTGAATCTGGGAGCTATGTGAGCAGTAACGTGAGAAGCGATCCAAGTAGTGCTTTCCCACGTTTACGGACGTTGTGAACAAACTCAAAGAAACCGAGATAGATCGGCAATAACTC